>JGI12635J15846_10003795_pt1 | contig 13119 bp, 15 predicted proteins | sample BlaSpr_A8_OM2_M2_FD_15846 | JGI IMG/M metagenome (IMG submission 15846) | reverse complement strand
TTTCCGGGCATAAATACAAGAACGTAGTCTTTTGGCGTTGTTGAATTTTTTTATGACGCATCCCGATCGGGTGTACAGCCGGACAGATTTGCTCGAACACGTATGGGGTGGCCGCGATTTTCTCAACGAACGGTCAGTCGACTCTTACGTCAAGCGGCTTCGAGCCTCGTTTCGACCTGGAGCTTGCGACCATACGATCGAGTCAGTGCGAGGATTTGGATATAGATTCGCGCTCGAGAGCAGCTCGAATGCTAAGTAGGACGGCAAGTTCACCTCAAAGACTCGCGCTAGCTCCAACGGCCGGAGAGGGCCATAGGAGACGGTCGCATTTGCAAGACAGCAGCCGCTGCCAAAGAGAGCGCCGGCTGTGGGAGCGACTCTTCGATGTCGCGCAGGCTCAACTGGAAACGAAAGTGCCAGCGCACCGCGCAAGTCGTCAGCGCCGTCGTTAACAATCAAACGCAAGCGGGTCGTTAATTTTACACAAAAAGAATTGCCACATTTTCGACATTGTCGGTACTGCTAAATTGTAATATCAGGTTTTAGCCAAGTTGAAATATCCGCTTTTCCCGCAGCGTAAGCTGACCGGTCGCCGACGACCCGGTGCGGGCAAACTGCGGCTAGTTGACGTGTTCGCAAGAATGGTGAGTAAGCCTCGTTGCGGCGATAATGCCCGTGATCACGGCAACGTCGCCGAGTAGCGTCGGGGCCAGACGGCTCAGCAACTTGTCGCCGGCTATGGACCAGAGCCTGTGCGTGGTGGTCGGCGGAACGTTCTCTGCGCTGACAGTCTTCTGGGCGGTACCGCACGACCTACTCTCGAAGAAGCGGCTGCGGCTGGGCCCATGGTGATCAGCTCGGCCAGCCCGCTCGTGCTCTATCCCAATAGCGATTTGCGTCGGGATGGACTAGCCTCTGAGCCGGCGCGCTGATCAAAGCCGTGATCCTTCCTGGGAGGCGATATGAAGCACTGCGGGATTGCTTGGGTTGTCGTTGTTCGCAGCAGCCGTTGCCGCAGCGACGATTGCTGTGCGGCCAAGCCGTTGCCCGAATTAGTGGGTCGCGAAATGGGAGCCGGTGGACCGTCCTGTCGACGTCAGGAGAGGCGCGCCTCTCTGTCAGCAGATCGACGAGAGGATGGGTTCGATCGCAGGGACGAAGAGGATATCGCGACGGAAGAAGTCCGTGCGTTCGTGAAGAGGGCTGACCGCCGAGCACCGGCCACGCCTGCCTAGTCTTTTTTGGCACTCCGCGCGCTTGACACGTGCGATGGCGGGATCCGCTCCATGCGCAAGCCCCACTCGCACATATCGGCACTGGTGGTGCTGCCGACACTTGCGGCGTATCGGTCAACTGGGCCGCAAAAGAAAACGCCCGCGCTACACGCGGGCGTTTCCGTGGCCCCGCTACCGCGCCCCAATGAACGATTTCTCGTCCGCTTCTGCATTAGGGGCCGGCTTCCGCGCGGCTCCCTTTCAGTATAGGCCGCGCAGCAGGATTTCCAAGTTGGCGAAACTAACGTTCAGGTGGCAGAGGGATCGTCCTGTTTTGCTCGCGACGTAGACCGTCCGAAATCGAAAAGTATCTTTCGTGGTAGAGCAGCGTAACGTAGGCGGATTTTTTTGGAGCGCCGCGAATCGTCCTTGGCCGGCCGCCGAAATGCCCGAACGGTCGATCGTCGTCAACGCGGCACAACAACATACGTGTGCCGATTGGTGATTGTGCCAATGACGCGCGGCATAATTGCAGCTATTAATTAACTGTCGCAGTCTGATCTATGGGCGCCGGGCTATGAGCGAACTACGAGTAAAACGAGACCCAGAAGGCACGCGGCGGCGAATTCTCGAAGCCGCCACCGAGCAGTTCACAAAGCTCGGGCTTGCGGGAGCGCGCGTTGACGCGATCGCCACGGCGGCAGGCACAAACGAGCGGATGCTCTACTACTACTTCGCGAGCAAGGAAGGCCTGTATGTTGCAGTGTTTGAAGCAATGTACGCGCAGTTTGCGGAGCGAGAGGGAAGCCTCGACCTGTCTGGCCTCCAGCCAGCCGACGCGATTCGGGAGCTGGCGCAGTCCATCTGGACACACCTGCGGGCAAATCCCCAATGGCTGAGTCTCGTCAATAACGAAAATTTGCACGAAGGGCGGTACCTCGAGCGTTCGAGCAGACTGCGCGAGACGATCTCTCCGGTGGTCGACCTTCTGCGCGCGATCCTGGAACGCGGTACTGCGGCAGGGCAGTTTCGCCCGGGCATTGATCCGCTTGATTTCTACGTGACGCTGGTCGGCATGGGTTACTACGTCGTGTCCAACCGCTTTACTCTGGAAGCATTCACGGGCCGGAATTACGCGGAGCAACGCCGCCAGGAATCGATTTCCGCCATGCATGCCGACATGTTGCTTTCCTATCTGCGCCCAGTCTCTCCCGCAGTGGAATGACCGCTTGGACAGTACCGAACGAGACAATGCATAGGTTCGTCGACAAGGCGGTCTGGTTGACGGCAAAGGGTCGCTATCCTGTGCGCAAGAGCTGCCAGGGTCCCCGTGCGACCATGGTCCGCAATCCCACAAGGTGAACATAAAATAGGGTCGCAATCTTTTAGTTCCACGGGAAACGTGTTGACGCACAGACGCGGTGGGAGTACCGTGACATTAATGAATTCATTAAAGGATGCGTGAAAATGGCCATCCGAGCGCAGGATGTTGTGCCGATTAGCGAAGCGCGTGCGCGCCTGACGGAACTAGCTGAGGACGTGGTTGCCGGTGCTGAGAAGGTGCTGACGAAGAACGGGGCGGCCTTTGTGGCGATCGTCGACGCGAAGAAACTCGACTATTACCACGAGCTCGAGCGCCGTGAACGCGGTCGCATGCTGATGCTGTCCGATGCGGAACGTGGTATTCAGGACGTGCTTGCTGGCCGTGTCCTGTCTGCCGAGGACTTTCGAAAGTCGCTGCAGGACCGGGCTGAGAAGCGTCGCGTGAAGAACCAGGCATGATCATCGTCGAAGTTGCGGAATTTTTCGGAGTATCCCTCGACGCAATTGAAGCGTTTATGCTGGCTCAAGACGAAGACTCGGCCGCGCGAAGATCCGACAAGCTGGAAAGTGAAATCGTTGAACTCATCGAACGCCTTGGGCAATACCCCAAGATCGGCCGCCGAGCAGACTTTTACTCAGTCACATCCGAGGCCTCACAAGCCTGGCTTGAACAAGTCGGGCAACTGGCCGCGCAAGCTGGATTGCAAGAGTTTCGAGAATGCGTTCTTTCTTCGTTCCTCGTCCTGTACGCGTGCTCCGAGACGCGTGTGATGCTGCTGTCCATCCGTCACGAGCGGGAAGCCAAGTACGGACCGGACGCCGAGTGAGGCCCCGATCGCACTGCTAAAGACTGAGAGGCGCACCCAGACCTAGTTGCTGGCGCCTTATATTTGACATAATATAATTTATCACTTTTTAGAACGAACGTTCGTTTTTACTGCTTTTGCCACTGGACTGGACCTAGCGGCTGGAGGGTCCAGCACGATCACCGGTTACTAATGACCACCCGATCGTGCTGACCGTCGAACGTGCATACTGGGAACTCTCCGCATATGGTTTCTGCCAATTCCACATTTTCACTTCCAACAGAACAACCAATAAAGTTACATAAAATCGAACCGGGGAGCCCAGCAATCAAGGTCATCCGCCGCGCCTCGGCGATAAATTCTACTCAAACCGCGAAGTAACTCCCCGCCTATCCCGCAACGGGGGTGTTGATGTTCACGCAGAATTGACCACGGTGGGTCAGAATTCAGTGGAAATCAACAAACGGAGAGGTAAAACGCTTGGGCGCCCTCGCTAAGCCACGCAATACAGTTTTGCATCGCGCAGTCACGTATAGTCGCCCGGAACTAGCTGAACTGATGGCCCCTGCATAGGTCCCCAGTGCCGAACAAATGCAAGCATGGGGTGCTGAGGCTGAGGCCTGTCTGCTGGCATTGCAGCCTCTGCTGGACGAGATTTTCCGTATCCTGCCCCACGGGCCGATTGATGAATACTCCCAGCCACCGGACTTTTAAGCGCGACGACCCAGCGCGCACGGCAGTTTTAAGGCCGCCCCTTGGCCAGTTTTCGCCTGTGAGACTGACCGACGCCACCTTGCCTTCGGTCAATAGGCGCCGAAGATGCGGTCAAGCGCGGCCAAGATGGCGTCGCGGTGATCCGCAAGGGAGCCGATGCGCCTGCCGAACGCATTCAACGGAACGGCACTCATGGCGGGCGTATCGAGGAAGTAGCCCTCGCCATTGATCTCGAGGACCGGAAGCAAATCGGACGGTTTGCCTGGGAACCCGAGATCCGAGGTATGTCGCAGAGGAATCACGATGCGCGTCGGCAAGATTCCAACATGCACGCTCTGCACGTCGAGCAGGTACGGCGCGAGTCGCCGGGTCTCATCGTCAGGGTTGGCGTAGAGATCGAAACGCGCCATTAAAACGTCCTGTACTTCGCGAGCGGCAGCCCGTCGCGTTCAACCATCGCACTGTATGCTGCGACCAACTCGGCATTATCGTCGGCCCAACGGCGAGCCTCTGCCTCCTGAATCTCTTCGCGCACACCACGCTCGCTTGCGCGCGAAATATTAATCCCTAGCTCCTTGGCTCGATCCAGGACTTCAGGCGGCAGCGTAACGTTCGTGGACTTGCGCGCCCGGACTTCGAGTGCCTTACCCATGTGCACCTCCATGTTGCAAATCATGTGTATTATAGTCCACATGCACGATGATCGCCAACAGGACGCCGGATGATTGTTATCCAACCCGACCGTCTGCCTGCTCATGCAACGCAGTAAGCACCCCTGCCGGTACGCTAACTTATGGCGCGGGAGTAGAAACGCAATGGCTCTCGACTCTTCCTCTAGCGGGCACACCCGCAAACTGATGAGTTAGCGTCTCCCATGCTGCCACTCCCGCAGAGTTCTAATGCCGCCATTTTGGTGTAAAATGGATGCCAAATGGCAGGGGGGTATCGTGAGCGCTATAGAGCCTGTTTCAGCAGACGCGTTGCTTGGCGGGCGCGCGGTATTTGCCCGCGCGCCTCGGTCGGGCCTTGAATGGGTCGATGTGGTCCGTCACGGCATCTCCTCGAGGGCCCTCGATTCAATGCTGAAGTCGATCGGTTTGTCGCAGGCGGAGCTTGCGCAGGCACTGGACATCCCCGAGCGGACCTTGGCGCGGCGCAAGCGCGAAGGCGTGCTCAGTCGCGAAGAGTCGGCGAAACTGCTACGACTCGCGCGCACGGTGGCCCGGGCCGCGGAGGTATTCGAGGGACTCGATGCCGCGCTCAATTGGCTAAAGACTCCCATTGAGGCTCTGGAAGGTGCGACACCGCTCAGTCTTATAGATACCGATATCGGGGCCGATAGTGTGATGGACACATTGGGCCGCATCGAGCATGGTGTGTTTGCTTGATGCGCACGGTATGGCGAGTGGTCACGCAACGATACGCAGATACGGCCTTTTCGGGGGAAGGCGCGCGGTTGTATGGCGGACGGTGGAACCCCAAGGGCCTCGCGATGGTTTATACGGCCCAAACGCAGTCGCTTGCTCTCCTAGAAATGCTGGTGCAGGACGCACCACTTCGTGCCAGCTATGTGATGATTCCAGTTCGCGTGCCCGAGCGAATCGTCGTGCACATCGACCAAACTACGTTGCCTACTGACTGGCGCGAGCTTTCAGCCAGGAATGACCTTCAACAAATCGGGGCGGCGTGGATACACGCAGGAACGAGTGCCGTGCTTGCAGTTCCGAGCGCGGTCGTTCCTGCTGAGTTTAACTATCTACTCAATCCCGCTCATCCCGATTACGCGCTCCTCGAGATCGGGACACATACGGAGTGGCTGACTGACCAAAGGTTGATGCGGCGCGCGACCGGGCCTAGATAGCGCCCATTCACCTTCTCACTGGACGAAGACTTCTCTGTATTTGTTGTGGCGTCTCTTACACGTGACGCGTGATAACTAGTGCGGACAGATGGGCGGAAATTGAGTCCCGAATCCGATGTCGAACGATTTCCCTCCATTGCAAGATGCATTGTTGAGAGGGCTTTACAGGCATTTTCTGCTGATCGGACTGGTCTGGAAGCGGGACGTTATTCTCAACCCGCGGTTTTCGGCTTTCCCCCGGCTCACTACATAGCGCCACCCTCCTCCAACTATCTCCGTTTCGTCCGACGGTCCGCCGTCGGCAACCCCTCGCATCCAAGCGATCAACATGGCAACCGTTCAATAATCCGGTCGCCATTGATGCTTGAAAATCAGAAAACATAGGATACCAAAATACATTGCCATAAACAAAAGTTATCGAATTCTTATTAGGTATCTTACCTTTTTAAGGAACAGAAATTCAATCAATAGACGGAGCGTCGAGCCCTCCAAACAACACACACATGTGCCGCCGGTTTTATCGGCGCTGCCCACGATCCTGCATTACCTAAGGCGAGTCGAAAATTGTTCAGCGATAACGGTCGATTTCTGAGTGTAGCGTCGAACGTTGCGCGATATGCCGAGATTCCAGTCGAGTGAACCGGGAGGTCTGACCGCAATTCGGCTCGATTTAATTTGCCTCCACATCGTCGGGCTAACGCGACCGAATCCTGCTCCCGTTCGTTGGTCTTTGAAGACGTGACAGTCAGGCCTTTACGCCATCCGGGCTCAAGCGTGAATGCACGAGTGTTAGGTCAAATCTCCCCGGTCCGCTTTGTCTGCGCCGCGCGTGACGTGGCATCCTTCCAGTTTCTGCGTCAGCCGACGCTTAGTTTAAAATTACTGCATGGATCAACCGGGATACGCGCGCTCTTTCTCATGATCAGGGACGGGTGGATGCGAAGGTGCAGTCGGTGACGCTCGTCTGATCACCGATCTTGAAGAATATTATCTATGCTTAGGCGTACCGCGACGCTGTTCGGACCCGCAGGAATCGAGCTATCGTGCTGCAAGGTTCTTCCATCAGCCGATCTCGCGGCTGTCCATGCGGTTCTCTCAACCGGCTTGGATGGAGGGAGGTAATCGCCAATAATTCGGTACCTTGGTTAGGCATCGTGAACCGGCATTTTTCGACATCCAACAACGCCCCAATGCGTCTTCAGGCGCCTGGCGTGTAACCTCGCCTCATCACCTCTACATCCAGCCTGTCTTCCGAATACGTGGGCGCCGAGCTCTTGCTGGTAGCACGTAAAAATTGCTCGACACCAATGCTCCGTCGCCACAACGCCCGGTTGAGCTAATCCTACCTTCTGTGTAGTCAGTTGTATGTTTGCGCCCCTATACACCGGCCAACCCGAAATTCCCGACCGATATATGTCAAAAAACATCCCTTCTGCAACTAAAGGGTTGGTAAGAAAATGCCGTTATCCCTTGTAGAAGACGATTGTCTCCGACAAAAATCAGCCGACCCGATCGATAACGTCGGGCCAGGCGACATAAGTGGCAATAGCGGGGGGTACATTGCACCAAGAAAACGCACCACAATTTCGGGCCGTCGCCGCGGGCGAAGTCGTTTACCCGGAAGGGTATGCGGGAAACGCCTGCATCTACGTCATCGCCGAAGGCAAGGTCGAGATCTCAACCAGATGCGATGAAAGGCGAGTGGTGCTTGCGATCCTGGGGAAAGACGAATGCTTCGGGGAATGTGCGCTGTTGCGGTCGGAGCCGCGCGGATCAACCGCTAGAGCCCTAAGCTTTTGTCGGCTGATCGTCATCGACCCAACGACGGTCGAAGTTGAACTGGAGCGCGTGTCGCCCCTGCTTCGCCACTTGATGCGTAGCCTGATCCGCAGGAACAAGCGAGTCGACGAACTCCTCCCGGCGCACACGAATGCCGATCTTTTGCATGGCATTGTCTCCTATGCCAATTTGCTGAGTCTGATGGCGCGGGCCGAAAGGCACGACGCAAGGCGTCATCCGAACTCGGAGCATGTGTCTATCTCGTTCGTCGATGCCTTCAGGCAATGCCAGGCCATAATCGGTCATCCTCGCATGCACATCATGGCAATGCTCAAACGCATGGAAACATTGAACCTTATCGCGTTTGAAACCGCGCGTGGGGACTTTGTCGACGATGTGGCCTCTTCCACCGCTGACGACGCTGCCGAGCGGCAGGTCGTCGTTTTCAATCCCGGGCGAATCATCGAATCAGCGCAGCGGGTCGCGGACCATAGTCTTGGTATCTCGATCGTGACGGAACTGGAACAGGCCGGCTTGACGAACCTCGACGCGCTTATCGGCATCGAAAAGCAGTTGCTGCTCGACAAGCTGTCTCGCGAGGATAATGGCATCCCCACCATTTCGAAGAAGCCGCCGCGGTCCACCAATGAATACGAATCGCTCGCCGACATTGAATTCATCGACGACCGCACGCTCTTCGACACGGTCAACGCTTTCGACCCCTCCTACCTTGCCAAAATGCTTGTCGCGGCGACCGATCGCGCGGTTTCCGAGCGTCTACTGTGGGTCATGACCAAGGCCCGGCAACACGAAGTGTCGCGGATCATTCGAAGCAATCCTGTGATCGATCCGGTCGAGATAGAGGATATCAGTCGGAGATTCATCCGGTTGCTGAAGTCCATCAAAACCGGCGCGACAATCCCGCCCGCGCGGCTTTCTATCTAAACCTGACGCATCAGATGTCGTTCACGGTGGCAGCACCTTCTGCGAGACCGAGCGACAACCGTGTGCTCTGTTGCGGCGACCGATCAGCCGCAGGGCTAAAGAATCCATGAAATATGACGTTGTACATGAGGATTGCGCCGAATCAACGGCCAAAGCATTTACACGTTACGAAAAAAAGCTGCCGCTCCCAGAAGTTTGAACTGCCGACTAGCGGTTGGACGTCGCTGTCGGGTCCTAGGTAGATAGCTTGTTCGAAGCTGGTCCGATGTCGATCCACCGTAGAAGCGGGCCGGTGTCATTCCCGCCAATGACCGTTGCTATTGCCGTTTAGGCAAGCGAAGCGAGGTACTAACGGAATACATTCATGCGCGTTAAACATGTGCCCCATAGCGACGCCAATCAAGTCATCCGCCTTGTGTGGCCCTTCCTGGCCGTCATCTTCATTCTCGTCACCCTGGCGATCGTCAGCATCGACATCATGTCGTCGCTGCGTGCCTATATCGGTGCCGAGAGCGTTTGGTCAAAGGGCGAAAAGGACGCGACGTTTTTCTTGCACCTGTACGCAGAAAACGGCGATGAAGTGCTGTACCAGCGGCACGCCGAGGCGATGGAGGGTCTCCGGCACTTGAGGCTAGCTCGTGACATTCTTGACCGTCCGCAGACCGATATGCACCTGGCGGAGGACGAACTGGTCACGGGCGGCTTTGCCCGGTCGGACGTGGTGGGGGCCGCATGGGTGTATCGCATCTTTCGCCATGTCAGCTACCTCCAGGATGCAATGGACCTCTGGAAGCGTAGCGACGTCTACATGGACAAGCTGCAACAGGTCGCCGATCGGCTTCACCGCCGGTTTTCTGATCGGCCGCGAGCTGATGCGGGACACGTAGACCTGCAGGAGGAAATTTTTCAGATCAACGAAAACGTTGCGCCGCTCGCCCGGGGCTTTTCTTCTGTATTGAGTTCGACGTTTCGCAAGATCGCATTCCTGCTGCTCATGGTCGATCTTGCGGCCGCGACCGTGTTGATGCTGCTCACCGTCTGGCATGTCCGCCGGCTGGTGGTTCAGCGCAAACTCACCGAGAGGGCTTTGCGGCGCAGCGAAGCGCGAGCCAAGGCCACGCTGGGCTCGATCGGAGAGGCGGTGATTGCGACAAGTCTGTCGGGAGAGATTGAGTTCATCAACCCCGCAGCGGAACGTATCCTTTGCACGACGAGCGCTTTATGTCTGGGGCGCCCGTTTTCCGATGCTTTTTCCCTGCTATACGAACGCTCACGCGAACCAGAGGAAATGCTCGCCAAGCTCGCTAGCGACGGCTTGCTGGGGGATCATCTCGACGACCCGTTCGTTGAGATGATCCTTGTCTCTCACAGCGGTGTCGAAGTCAATGTCAGGGCCGTGGTGTCGCGCATCACCGGATCGCCTTTTTACCTGAGTGACTTGGACGGTTCAAACGACGGGCATCATGGTTACGTGATCATCCTGCGAAACATGACACGCGAGAAAGAGTACATACGAAGCCTCGCGTGGCAAGCATCGCACGATAGCCTTACCGACCTGGTCAATCGCTCGGAGTTCGAACGACAGCTCGCCGCTTCACTCGCTGGCGTGAGGCACCTCNATGNCNCGGTTTNNGACGTGTTGCTGGTGTTTGATCTCGACCGCTTCAAGATCGTCAACGACACCTGCGGTCATGCTGCGGGCGATGGCATGCTTCGCGCAATCTCGACTCATCTGTCGGAAATCTTCCGTGCAGGGGACACCTTTGGGCGGCTGGGNGGTGATGAATTCGGTGCATTGCTGAGAGGGTACGATCGGGCGCAGGCCATGACATTGGCCGACGAGCTTTTGCACTCGGCGAATACATTCTGTTATCAATGGGAAGCACAGCAGTTCAAGACGAGCCTGAGCATCGGGCTTCTGGTTCTGGACGAGCCGGGCATCACGGCAGAATCGGCGATGCACCTGACGGATATTGCTTGCTTCGTTGCTAAGGAGCGAGGCAGAGATCGCGTTCAAGAGGCTGACCTGAATGATAGCGACCTTGCCACTCACGCTAACGAAGCGTCCTGGGCGCGGCGTCTGAAGCATGCACTCGAACATGACCTGTTTTGTCTCTATGCGCAACCGATTCGCAACCTTCATACGGGAGACCAGCAGGTGGGCGGCCTGAACAAGGTCGAATTGCTGCTCCGCATGATCGACGCGCAGGGTGGCCCCGCCATCACGCCCGACAAGTTCATACCTGCTGCCGAACGCTACGGCCTGATGACCACTATAGACCGCTGGGTCGTGCGCACAGCGTTGCGTGCACTCTCACGCACTCCGGCTAAGCAATATAGCGAGTATGCAATCAACCTTTCCGGGGCTTCTGTCGGCGACGCACGTTTCTTGCACTACGTTGTCGAACAGATTAGGGAGAATGGTATTGCTGCCCACTTGTTGTGCTTTGAAATCACCGAAACAGCGGCAATTAGCAACCTCCTGTCCGCTGTGCACTTCATGAATGAACTGAGTATTCTAGGTTGCCATTTCGCGTTGGACGATTTTGGCGCTGGCATGTCGTCGTTCGGATATCTAAAACATCTTCCGGTCGACTATCTGAAGATCGATGGCGCATTCGTCAAAAATCTACCTCAAGACACGGTCAGTCAGGAGATGGTCATCGCGATAAATGACATTGGACATTCATTAGGATGTCAAACTATTGCAGAATATGTTGAAAACGCAGATATCCTAAAATTGCTCAAGAAGTATGGTGTCGATTATGCGCAAGGNTATTTTATTGGGCGCCCCTCTCCCTGGGCCGAGCCACAGCGCTTAAATTCCGTTGAGCCGACAGTGGTCTCATAATTGAATATCACCTCCTCTTCTCGACATGGTTTCGATTGCCCCGCGTCNTATTGTCTGAACAATAATTTTTATTATTTTTAATAAANTGTGCGNTGTCTAATATTGCTGATACATTATCTCGGCAAAACTTGCGTCGTCTATCCACCCGGATATCCGACTTCGCCTCGGCGTTGTCGATAAATGCGAGTCCCTCCTGCGAGATGAACCTATGAGCACTGATTTTATTCGATCCGGCGAATTGAAAGACGTCAAAAGTTATCCGGAATGGTTGCAGAGCGTAGTCGCAGACTGCGAAGAACAAAAGTCAGTTGCACTTGGCCATCCATTCTGCAAAGCGATGAAGAACGCAACGTTGGACATTGAAAGCACCCATCGCTTCCTGGCTGGTTTTTTTCCGGTAATCGAGCAGTTCCCGCAGTTCATGGCATCGAACTTGATGAAGGCCCGATTTGGCACATCGCGGGGCGAGACTATGGCTCGTTCCTATCTCATTCAAAACATTCGCGTCGAAAACATGCACGCGAAGCATTGGCTTCAGTGGGCGTCGGCTTCAGGCCTCACGATGCACGAAGTCCTGAATAAGGAAGTGCCCAGCGAAATGCACGCGCTTGCGCATTGGTGTGGGCACGTCAGCGTGATTGACGACCTCGCGGTAGCCATGGCGGCCACGAACTATGCGGTCGAGGGCGCAACGGGCGAGTTCTCTTGCATGGTTTGCTCGGAAGATACTTACGCACTTACGTTCCCCGAACCGATCCGCAAATCGGCCATGCGGTGGCTTCACGTGCACGCGCATTACGATGACGAGCATCCGTGGATGGCGCTTGACATTATCGCGACGCTGCTCGGAACCAATCCTTCGCCGGAGTCGATCATCAGGGTACGTAATGCGATCCGCAAGAGCTATGACTATCTACGCATGACTCTCGACTACGCCTACCGCGAACCCGCGAAAAAAGAGGTGGCAAAGAAGGCGAACAACTGGTTGCAGGTTTCTTCGACACCTGAAACTGTCTGATAGCCTTCGTGGGCATGGCTCTTGCGGATAGATACAAATCCGCTGGAATCCCGATCCTTTGGGAGTCGAGAAGGCGAAAAGCCAGTCGCGACGCGGGATTCCACTCGAACTAAGCGATGCGCAGTTCGACGAATTTGTCTTGCCTCACCTCACGCGTGGGCGTCGCGGGCCGGTGCCCGGATTGCCGTCAAACGAAGTAATTTTGAAACACTCTCAAGGCGCGCGAACCTTGATATTCCGAGGCCGATCTCGGTCGATGCGCCACACTTTACTTTGACGGCCAGCCCGACCTAATTTGCCTCGACACATCGTCGGGCTAACGCGAGCGAATCTTGCTCGGGGTCGTTTGGCTTTGAAAGACGCGGCAGTCAGGCGCCTACGCCATTGAGGCGCAGGCGTGAAAGCGAGAGTGTTAGAGCAAATCTCCCGGTCCGCTTTATCAACGCTGCGCGCGTAACGGTCTTTCAGCACGGGCGCGCGGGCAGCACGAACGGGTCGTAACCCGAAGACCGGCGATAAACGTCCGGCCGACGATCCCGCAACACGTGATTAAACGTATTCAATTGCCGGTTCCGGCGGGCGTCCGCCAGATTCAAGGCGGCCACCAG
>JGI12635J15846_10003794_pt1 | contig 13120 bp, 10 predicted proteins | sample BlaSpr_A8_OM2_M2_FD_15846 | JGI IMG/M metagenome (IMG submission 15846) | reverse complement strand
TGATCAACGTTCTGGGCTCGGATAAAATTCCCGACGGCGAATATTTGTATGACGCGAACACTGGGCAGATCGCGATCCGGTGGGAACAAGGTATCGGCAGCGATAAAGCTCCCGCTCCTCAGGCGCGTCTGATGGCCACAGTCATTAACGGCATTCTCAATCAACGGCTCCCCTGGCGCTTGGTTCTTATGGGAGTTGCTCTGGTTGTCGCTGTGGAGTTGCTTGGAGTGCGGTCGCTCGCGTTTGCAGTGGGCTCCTATCTTTCGATCGCCACCACCTCGGCGATGTTTGCTGGCGGGCTGGTGCGCTGGTTGGTGGAGATTTCTTCGAAAGAAAAGAAGGAAGAAAGCGAGGCAAGTCCCGGCGCCCTGTATTCTTCAGGTCTTATCGCTGCGGGAGGTATTTTCGGCTTGCTGGCCATTATCATTAATCTCTTGAAAGACCCTGAAATTCCCAAACACGCCCCTGGATGGATCACCTCGGTTTTGCGCCTGCCATGGCAGGAAAAGAGCCTCGTCTTTGGTCCCGCGATTCTCCGGTCGCTCACCACAAACAATCTTTTTGGCTTGATCATGTTTGTGCTGCTCGGCGCTTCGCTCTTTTATTTCGGGCGCAAGAAACTCGACTGACGCGTGCTTTGACTCTGCTCCCCCCCGGCCGTAAACTGGCGGTATATGGCCTCATTTTCTCGTCCCCGCGGCTACTCGTTCAATTGGAATAGCTTCATCACGCCGGGCGTGAAAACCATTGTGCTCGTTTGTACCGGCGTCTTTCTGGTCGAGGTACTCGCCTTTTTGTTCTTGCCTGCAGCCGCGACCCAATGGTTGATCAAAGTATTGGGCCTGACCCCCTGGACGGTGACGCGCCTTTTTTTGTGGCAGCCATTCACCTACATCTTTCTCCACGACCCCACATCTCTGTTCCATATCCTGATCAATATGTTGATGCTCTGGATGTTTGGGCGCGACCTTGAACAAATTTGGGGCAAACAGCGCTTTTACCGTTACTTCCTCATGTGCGGGGCCGGCGCGGGTTTAATCAACGTGGTCGTCAAACTGCTGCCCATTCTCTGGGGAGGCAGGGCATCCATTACACCCACAATTGGGGCCTCCGGCGCTATCTTCGGCATCCTCATTGCCAATGCAATTCTTTTCCCCGACAGGCAGATCTGGCTGATCCCTTTTCCCGTGAGTATCGCCATGCGCCCTTATGTCGCAGTGATGGGTGCGATCGAATTCTTCGCCACACTCGGCTCGGGTGGCGACAATGTCGCGCACATCTGCCACCTGGGTGGGATGCTCGTCGGCTATCTTTACCTGCGTCGTGGCTCGATGCTGTACCGAGCGCGCAATCGCTATTCGGATTGGAAAATGAGCCGAACGCGCCGCAAGTTTGACGTCTATATGCGTGAGCACAAAGACGAGCCACCGTCACGCCCGGACCGCTGGGTCAACTAGAACCTTTCGTTCCTATCGAGCAACTTCCTCTGCGAGCCCGCAGCGTCACCTTTTGCGGTTACCGGCAGGTACCTTCGAGAGAGAACTTAAGGCGCGACCTGTTACCTCCCCCAGGCTCGCGCATATGCTTAGAGAGGCCCCGGGCGCACTGCTCGAGCGTCCGGCAGCGGCAACGCATCAATGAGCCAAGCATTTTCTCCATGGCCTGCGCCCTGGCGATCATGGCAGTCAATTCTTTGATCTTCTTGCGCGCCAGTCGGCGCCAGCGAACTCCGGCTGGAGTGGTTGCTGGGAAACCATGGAGGAGCAGTTTGATTTCGCCGAGCGTAAAGCCGGTCTGCTTCGCAAAACAAATCAACACTAATGGATACGCGGATTCCGCGGAATAAACCCGCCTGCCATTTTTGCGCAGCGGTGTACCCAGCAGTCCTTCCTTCTCATAGTAACGAATTGCAGAGGATTGCAGTCCGTGGCGAGCCGCGAGCTCAGCGATTCTCATGTACTCCTCGTAAACTAGAGCTTGACTTAAAGTCAACTTCAACTTCTAGCATGGTGCTCCCGGCCGGGCAACCCGGCGGGAGGAGGAAATCCATGAAACAGCAGCAAGAATGCGCAACGCAAGCTGTTCGGCTTACCATCTGTGCGGCGATTCTCTGTTTCCCCTGGTTGGCCGCGAATCAACTGGTAGCCGCGGCTCCGCAGGCCAACAGCGTAGCCTCGGTAAACCCACCCAACAAAGTGGCTGCGCGGGAGTCACCGTTTTACTGCAGCATTGAAAAAACGCTGACAAAAGCGGAGAGAGAGCACAAAAAGCAGCTGGCTTTGAAGATGGCCGGCGCGCGCCTGGAAACCACAGAACTCGTCGACGGCTACCAGTTCCGTTTCCGACCGGAAGGGTTGTCACTTGTCGAGTTGGCCGACTGGGTGACCACCGAAAGCCGCTGCTGCCCCTTTTTCGCCTTGGAGCTTGGGGTGGAGCGGGAAGGCGGACCGGTGTGGTTGCGGGTCAAAGGAAGAGAGGGCGTGAAACAATTCATCCGCGGCGAATTCAAGCTTCTCAAAGTGCACTAACTATTTTGTGGGAGAATTTCTCGATCCGCTAGCGAGTCGCCATTGCCGACGCCAAAGTCTCGTCGGAGATATTGGCGCCGGTCACTAAGTTCACCACATTTTTGCCGGCAAGACGGCGACCTGTGTTCCAGAGCGCCGCCGTCGTTGCCGCACCCGCCGGCTCGGTGACGATGTGCTCGGTAAGAAGGAGGTATCGCACCGCGCGCAATATGTCCTCGTCGCTGACCAGTTGCATTTCATCGACTAACGCGAGAATTTCCCGCACATTCGATTCGGACGATTCGCGCACCGCCAGGCCGTCGGCGATCGTGTCGCTGCTCTGGGTGGAAATTGCGCGCTTCTCTCTGAAGGACTGAACGTACGCCGGTGCGCGTTCGGCCTGGACGCCGATGATGCGCACTTGCGGTCGCAAATGTTTCGCCGCACGGGCAACCCCGCGGATCAACGTGCTGTCGCCCACGGGAACGAAGATCACGTCAACGGCAGGCATCTGCTCCGCAATTTCGCAACCGATCGTGGCCGTTCCCACGGTAAGGTCCGGTTCGACTCCGTCGACTATGTCCCACCATCCGCTGGCGCGCGCAAAGTGCGCGGCGTGCTCGCGGGTCTTCTCGAGAAACGCGCCAGCCTCGACAATTTCCGCTCGGTACTGCGCAATCACCGCGCGCTTCGCGGGGTTCGGTTCTACCGGCAGAAAAATTCTCGCAGGAATACCCAGCAAACGCGCGGCATAGGCCACCGCGGCGCCATGGTTGCCTGTGCTGCTGGTGACCGCACCCCTCAGATCGCCGCGCTGCAACCGTTGCAGCAAAGTGTAATACGCGCCGCGTACCTTGAATGAGCCCGTCGGCTGTTCACACTCGAGCTTCAGCAGAACCGTCGCGCCTGTTTCTGCCTCGAGCGATCTTGCCGTCACCATGCGGCTAACCGACGCAACGCCGCGCAACAATTCTCGCGCGCGTGTGACGCGGTCAAAATCCATCGCGGCTGCCACGGCATTGGGCACGGTGAGTTACCGGTAAGCGCAGGCTGCGCATGGCCGACCCGGAGCTTCCGTGCTCTGGCTATCGATCACTTGTTCATCGATCATTTGTGCGCCGGGGGTGCTCATCGGCGAAGCTCGCCAATGACGTGAAATTTCATAAAATTAGTGGTTCCGCGGACGCCCATTGGCGTACCCGCGACGATGCCGATGATGTCGCCGCGGCGCACCAGTTTTTCCTCGCACAAACGCTTTTCCGCCACAGCGGTCAGCGAATCTATGCTTTTCACGGCGGAGATGGTGCGCGGCAGCACGCCCCAGATCAGGCTGAGCGCGCGACGCGTCTGCGATTCCGGTGAGAACGCCACGATCGGGGTGCGTGGGCGATATTTTGAAATCAGTTGCGCGGTCGACCCGCTGTGTGTAAATACGGCGATCACTTTCATCTTCAACTCTTCAGAGGCGTGGGTGATCAATTCGCATGCGGTCTCCGCAATCTTGAGGTCCTCGGAGCGCGTGGGCCGAGGAAACTCGCGTATACTGCCTTCGGCTGCGCGAATAATTCGATCCATCATTTGCACGGTCTCGACCGGATAGCGCCCCGTGGCCGTCTCCGCGGAGAGCATGACCGCGTCGGTGCCGTCAAAAATTGCATTGGCCACATCGGAGGCCTCCGCCCGCGTCGGCCGCGGATTCTTGGTCATAGACTCCAACATTTGAGTCGCGGTGATCACCGGGCGGCGAAACTCTCGCGCCCGCGCAATAATTTGTTTCTGCACGACCGGCACGCGCTCGGGGCTCATCTCCACACCCAGGTCACCGCGAGCCACCATCACACCGTCGGTGATGGCCAGAATTTCGTCGAGATTGTCGATCGCTTCCGGTTTTTCGAGCTTGGCAATCACCGGCGTATTTTTTCCGGCGCGCCGGATGGCGTTTTTAGCCGCATGCACATCTTTGGGGGTGCGCACAAAACTCACCGCGACGTAATTCACTCCGTGGGCCAGCGCAAACACCAAATCCTCTCGGTCTTTTGCGGTCATAGCCGGAACGCTTAGGCGCACTCCCGGCAAATTGATTCCTTTGTACTCTCCCAGTTCGCCGCCATTGATCACCTCGCAGATAACCCGGCCTCGGCGCGTTTGCAGGACACGCAGCTCGATCAATCCGTCAGCCAGAAGGATACGATCATCTTTATGCACCTCACGCGCGAGCTGCGGGAATGTCGTGTTGACGCAAGCCGCGTTACCGGCAATAGGCTCGGTGGTAATCGTGAAGCGTTGCCCGGCGACAAGCTGCACGGTTTTTCCCGACGCGAGTGGGCCGGTGCGGATCTTCGGCCCCTGCAAGTCGGCAAGAATCGCGATAGGTTTTTCGTAGCGGACCGATGCTTCGCGGACCCGCGCAATCGTGCGCGAATGTTCGGTGTGCGTGCCATGGGAAAAATTCAGCCGCACCACGTCCATGCCCACGCGCATCAACTGGTCAATCATGGCTTCCGACCAGCTCGCGGGGCCCAGCGTACAAACGATTTTGGAGCGACGGAACGTTTGGCTCATTCGGAGCTTTGGGAAACCCTTGCGCAACAACTACATCGCCGCGAGCGCCACCGGTTTCCAGTGACCCGCTCGTACCAGAAATCAAGTTCGGGCGGGCGGGCCGCTCTCCGCCCTTCGACAGGTGCCCTATGACCTTGGCTTCCGGACTTGCGGAAAACCAAATGGGGCATGGGTTGCATGGCAACGGCACGGCTTGTAACCAGACTTGGCTTCATCAGACGTCTCCAGACTACTTCACCTGGGTAAACTCCGTGACGACCCGGTAGAGGAACTCGATGCCCTTGTAGAACGCTGCAATTGGGATCCGCTCGTCGTCCGCGTGCATGCGCCGCTCGTCTTGTTCTTCGAGCGGAAACGGCAACAAGCCGTAGGCTTGAACGTTATGCAAGCGAAGTTGCGCCGAGTCGGTGGCGCCGGTGGAAAGATAGGGCAGCACGATGGCTCCCGGGAACTCTTGCGGCGCAACGCGCTCGATGACTTGGAAAAGTTCGGTCTCGAGCGACGATGACGGGGAGGGCGCGCCGCCATCCGGTTGCACCTCAAGACTAATTTGCGGATCGTTCACCAATTTTTTTAGCTCAGACACCAGAGGGTCAATCATATCTCCGGGAAGCAGGCGGATGTTGAGGTTCGCGCGGGCCTCCGACGGCACCACGTTGGCGCGAATCCCGGCCTGCAACATCGTCGGAGCGATCGAGTCGCGGAGCATCGAGCTCCATGTGGGGTTCATCTCCGAAAGGATACGCATAGCATGCTCGGCGCGGTCCGGCGTGTCGAGCGCGCGCATCCACTTGGCTGTTTCGGCATCCTCGATGCGGGCGAGCTGCTCGAAGTAGCGACGCATGATCGTGCTTGGTTTCGCGGGAGCCTCGTAGGCCCCAATCTTGGCAATCGCAGCAGCAAGATGCACGACAGCATTGTCTTTTCGCGGCACTGAGGCGTGTCCCGACGCGCCCCTGGAGATGACCGCCACGTTCTGCGGGATTTTTTCGCTCGCTTGGATTCCCACGTACTGTACCTTGCCGCCTTTGACCATCACGCGGCCGCCCTCGTTGATTGCAAAACCGCACGCAAATTTTTCCCAATACTTGCCGATCATGACCTTGATGCTTGCGTCGCCGCCTTGCTCTTCATCCGTGCTGGCCAGGAAGATTACGTCGCGATTGAGGCGCACACCGGAACGCTTCAAAGCGACAAAAACCGCCATATTGGCGGTGACCATACCCTTGTCATCAATGGCGCCGCGGCCGTAGAGATAGCCGTCTTTGACAACGCCGGCAAAGGGATCCGCGGTCCACTTGGCTTTGTCTACGCCGACAACGTCGAGATGTCCCAGCAAAACAAGCGCCCGTGATGGATCGGCCAGCGCCGTCGAGCGCAGCCGAGCGACCACTGCGCTGCGCCCGGGAACTACCTCTAATAATTCCGAGGCGATTCCTTCCCTCTGGAATACAGCAGCGATATACTGCGCCGCTTTCGCCTCATTTCCCGGAGGATTGGTGGTATTAATTCGAATCAGGTCTGTGAGCCACACAAGAGCTTCTTGATCGAGTCGAGAAAGATCTGGAAGTCCAGAGGGCTGCGCAACAGGAACTTGAGCTGCTGCCGCGGGCGCTGAAGTTTGCGGCGCTGTGGTTTGCGGCGCTTGGGTTTTCGGCGCAGCGCCCTGCAAACCAGCGAGACCTGTCGAGAACTGTTTCGCCCAGACTGCGCTCGATCCAACGAGCAGCAGGATACTCACAACAATGCTGCGAACCGCGTGGCTACCACGGTAATTTAGTCTCATTGCCCTCAGAACCCTCAGGAAACTTCTCACCAGCAACCAACGTCATATTATCATGGGGTTGCGCGGGCCATGGCGCCCGCGAGCAACTCGTTGCGAAATCCGAATCATTGGCTCGCTGCGTTGGCGGCGACTTCAGCACGCTTTCGAGTGAGCGCAGGGCGCCCGCTTCATGACGATTTCATAGCCGCACGGTTCGCGGTACAATAAGGAAGGATAGAATCATGCTTAAGAAAATAGTGGTCATCATCATTTCCTGCGCCGTAGCCATTTCCGTGGTTATTTCTTCCTCAGGAACACCGGCTTTCGCACAATCTGCCGCGGGACAACAGACCAGCAAGCCGCAGACTGCAACACCAAATCCGCCAGACCAGAAACCGGATGCCGCGACCATCTCGATTGAGGTTCCGGTGGTTACCGTGGACGTTGTCGCGACAACAAATCACGGCGACATCATCCCGGGCCTAAAGAAAGAAAATTTTCGCATTCTGGAAGATGGCGTTCCCCAAACGATCACCAATTTTGCCGCGGCCGATGCGCCCATCACCATGGTTGTCCTGATGGAGTTCAGCAAGGTTGCTTACGGACTTTTTTCCTACAAGGCTCGGGAACAGTCCTACGACTTCGTCCGTTACCTGAATAAAAACGATTGGGTTGCGCTCGAAACGTTTGATATGAAGATGCGCGTAGAGGCGGACTTCACGCAGAATAAAGACGAAATTAAGGATGCTGTCGCACATCTTTATTTCCCGGGCTTTTCCGAATCCAACGTTTTTGACGCACTGCTCGAAACCGTGGACCGCCTGAAAGACGTGAAAGGGAAAAAATCAATCCTGCTGCTGGCTTCGGGTCTGGATACCTTCAGCAAGCACACCCTCGATCAAACCATGAAGGAATTGAGACAATCCGACGTAACTATTTTTTGCGTGGGCATGTCTCGTGACTATGTCGAATATATGGATAGCCACGGGTATATGGGCGGCGCCGGGCGTCTCGGCTACTATCAGGCGGAAAACCAGCTCAAGACCTTCGCGAACATGACCGGAGGGCGAGCCTGGAATCCGATGTTCCAGGGAGAGTTCCCCGGAATTTTTCAGGATGTGGTGGCTAGCTTGCGCAATCAATACAGCCTGGCTTACGTTCCGGCGAATCGGACGCGCGACGGAAAGTTTCACAAGATCAAGGTGCAACTCGTTGCGCCAGATGGAAGTCCGCTCGTGGTGCAGGACCAAAAGGGCAAGAAGCAAAAATACGTGGTCTACGCGCGCGAAGGTTATACCGCTCCCAAAGGCAATATCGGCGATTAGTTTTCCGCGGACGTTGCGCGGATTGGCCACCCGCCGGACCTGGCACCCGACCGTTTCAGCTACCAGCCAGACATTCAGCCGAGGAGCCGCGTGGTGATCTCCGATCCGAGCGACCGATCGACTTCCAATACTGCTAACGTTAGTATCCTCTCGAAAAATCAACCACGTTGAATAGATCGTTGCCGGCGAACCAGCGCTCCAGCAATTCCATGAACATGGCTGTTTGCCGGGGCCACAAGGCTTCGCTCACGGCGCTACTGTGCGGGGTGATGAACAAATTCTTTGTTGTCCACAGAGGGCTCTCGGGCGGTAGCGGCTCCTGGGCGGCAACGTCCAGAGCCGCCCCGGCAATTTGGCCGGTTTCGAGTGCGGCGATGAGAGCTGCTTCATCGAGCAGGGAACCTCGCGCCACGTTAATAAAAACCGCGGTGGGTTTCATGCGCGCGAATTGTTTCGCGCCGATCAAGGATTTTGTCTCCGGCGTCTCCGGCGCCGCCAGCACGACGTAATCGGCTTGCGGTAAGGCGTCTTCCAAACGTGATACCGGGAAACTTCCGTCGGCGAGTGTCGGGTCGCTTTTTCCCGACCGCGTTACGCTCAGGATGCGCATCGAAAAAGCGCGGGCCAGCTTGGCCAGTCCCTGTCCGATCGAGCCAAAGCCGACGATGAGCAGCGTTTGGCCGGCGAGTTCGCGCAAGTGCTGTGGTTTGTCCCACAGCTCCTGCTGGGCCCAATGGCGTTGATCCTGAAAGCGCATGGCATCGGGAAAATTCCGCGCGCGGGCGATCATCAGGCCGAGCCCATGCTCGGCGATGGTCGCAGAAAGAACCCCGCGTGAATTCGTCACCATGATTCCGGAATCGCGCAGTTCGGGATAATTCAATTGGGCCACGCCTGCCGCAGTCGAGTGAATCCATTGCAAACGGCGCGCCTGATTGAGTTGGCTGGCTCGCAGGGAATAGCCGACGAAGATGTTGGTGTCGGACAACTCTTGCGGCAAGCGATCGTAGTCCGGCAAATGCACCACGTTCATGTCTGGCCAGCGCCGCCGAAGCGAGTCAGCCATCAGCGGCTTGGGGCGCCACTCGCTGAACAGATGCCAGACACAAATGACGACCTTGGTCTCTGCCGGCGAAGTGCGAATCATTTTTTTGCGAGGCGCAAATCTTTGCCGGTCATCTCCGGGGGTTCGGGAACGCCTAGAATGCCAAGCAGAGTGGGAGCGATATCCTGCAAAGCGCCGCTCGAGCGCAACTGGAGATGGCCGTCGTCGGTAACGAAAATTGCCGGAACTGGATTGGTGGTGTGATAGGTGTGCGCGCCGCCGGTGGCGGGGTCGATCATGGTTTCGGCGTTGCCGTGGTCCGCAGTAATGAGCCAAGCTCCGCCGCGGGGCTTGAGGGTCTGGTAGAGGCGGGCAAGTCCGGCGTCCACTGCTTCCACGGCCTTGATTGTGGCTTCGAGATTTCCCGAATGCCCGACCATGTCGGCATTGGCATAATTCATGATGATGGCGTCGAAGTCGCCTTTCTCAACCGCTTTCACCACGGCATCGGTGATTCCCGCAGCAGACATTTCCGGCTGCAGGTCGTAGGTGGCGACTTTCGGTGACGGCACCAGAACACGCTCCTCGCCATCAAAAGGTTTCTCGACTCCGCCATTGAAAAAATAGGTGACGTGGGCGTACTTTTCGGTTTCCGCGCAGCGCAGATTCTTGTAACCGCGCTCCGCAAACACTTGCGCGAGAATGTGCTCGAGCTTTTCGGGGCCGATCAAGTACCTCAGCCATGTCCAGGTTTCTTCGTACTGGGTCATGGCCACTAAGAAAAGATTCTTGGGCCGGCGATTGTCCGCGAATTTATCGAAGCCCGGCTCGGCAAGCGCGCGGGACATTTGGCGGGCGCGATCGGCGCGAAAATTAAAAAAGACGACGGCATCGTCATCGCGAACCGTTGCTATCGGCTGGCCGCCGGATGGCCCTGCAGCGGATGGCCAGAGAACCACAATCGGCTGAATGAATTCATCGGTGACGCCCCGCTCGTAGCTTTGCTTGATGGCGGCGAGCGGGTCGGCAGATTTTGTTTCCGCTTCGCCGTGAACGATTGCGCGATACGCTTTTTCGATGCGCTCCCAGCGATTGTCGCGGTCCATCGCGTAATAGCGGCCGATCACCGTGGCAATCTCACCGCGGCCGAAGTCGCGGCACTTGTGCTGAAGCTGCCGCAAATAATTTATGCCGCTATGCGGCGCGGTGTCCCGTCCGTCCATGAAGCAATGGACAAACACTCGCTCGACTTTAGTTTCACATGCCATCTGCAGCAATGCGAAAAGGTGATTGATGTGCGAATGTACGCCGCCATCGCTCAGCAGTCCGGCAAGATGCAATTGATGCTGCCGCCCGCGCTCCATCGCCTGCAGCAGCAGCGGCTGCTTCGAAAACTGCCCGGTGGCGATGAGCTGGTCGATGCGCGTGCTGTCCATGTGGACTACCCGGCCGGCGCCGATATTGAGATGGCCGACTTCGCTGTTGCCCATTTGCCCTTCAGGAAGGCCGACAAAGGGGCCGGAGGTGTGGATGAGAGTATTGGGAAAGGACCGCATCAGCAAGTCATAGGTAGGTTTGCGCGCCAGGGCAATGGCATTCCCGCGCGTTTCGGCGCGGTACCCCCAGCCATCGAGCACGGTCAGCACAACTGGCTTGGGTCGGTTGGGCATACAGTTTCAGTAGTCATTTCGAGTGGCGGCAAAATCGACGAGAGATTCATGGTTCGCAATGACCCGCCTTCTTCCAGCGCAACGTCTACTGGGACTTCTGGCAACTTCGCCGACTCTCGGGAGTAGATGGCGCATTGGCTCGAACTCTAGCGCTCCACTGCTATGGTTTTGCGGTTCTCGGCGAATTCCTTTAGAGCTGCCAAAAGGTGATCCACTTCCTCGGCCGTGTTGTAGTGCACAAGACCGATGCGCAGAAGACCTCCGTCTTTTTCTACGCCGAGGCGTTCGGTCAAGTTAAGAGCGTAGTAGTTGCCGTCCCAGGTGAAGATGCCGCGCTCGCCGAGGAATGTGGCGACTTCGAGCGGCGTGTGTCCCGCCAATCGCACGCCGACAGTCGTCACCCGCTCGGCGAAGCGTTGGGGTTCGGAGATTCCGTAGAAACGCAGCCCAGGAACGGAAAGCAAACCGGAAATCATTCGCGTCGCGAGCGACATCTCGTGTTCGCGGATGGCGCGATACGCGGCGAGCAAAGCCGCACGGCGGTTGGCAACCAGAGAATCGCATCGCCGGCCGAGCTCGGCAAGGTAGTCGATGGCTGCGCCGACTCCTGCAAGGCCTTCTTGAATTTGTGTTCCGGTCTCCCAACGATCCGGGATCGTGTCGGGAGCCGGACGTACTTTGTAGGGGCTGAAATGCAGGAGATGTTCACGCTTTCCGTAGACGCAGCCCATATGCGGACCAAAAAATTTGTAGGGCGAGCATGCCAGGAAATCGCAATCGAGCGCGCGCACGTCAATGGCACAGTGCGGCGCATAGTGAACAGCATCGATAAATGCCAGGGCGCCCGCGCGATGCGCCAGTCGCACCACTTCATCCACAGGATTAATCGTGCCCACCGCATTCGAAGCGTAACCGACGGCGACAAGTTTTGTGCGCGAAGTAATTTTGCGCCGCAAATCATCCATGTCCAGGGTGCAATCTTCTTCGTGAATATCGACTTGTTGAATGATCACACCGCGCTCTACCAGGGCGCGCCAGGGCGCAACATTGGCGTCGTGATCGAGGGTGGTGACGACAACTTCATCGCCCGCGCGAAGCTCGCGGCCAATCGCGCGTGCCAGCGCGAAGGTGATCGTGGTCATGTTGGGACCGAAGAAAACTTCATCTTTATCGCAGTTCAGGAAATCGGCCATCGCTCGGCGCGTGGCCGCAATCATCGCGTCATTGCGGTGGCTGGTGGCAAACGCGCCGCAAGTATTGGCGTTGGAGTGCTCAAAGTAATCGCGCACGGCGTCGATGACCCGCTGCGAAACCTGCGTTCCTGCCGGTCCGTCGAGAAATGTTGCCGGTTGCCCGTTGACGGTTTCCTTCAAGGCTGGGAATTGCGCACGGGCCCACTTGACATCGAGCATCTTGAGGTTTTTTTCTTGCGAGGCTGCGATGCTCATAGTTTTCCTTTATGCCTTGCCGACTAGCCCTTTACCGCGCGGATAAAATCCGCGAACAGGCCATAGGCGGTGGCGATGACGCCAGGTTTATGTTCGATGATGGATAGGCCGAAAACATCCATATCGAGTCGCAGAGCCGATGTGGTTCCTTCGAGCAGCGCCCAGGGATCACTCATCGGCAGTTGCTCGGGTTTGACGCTGGCGCGCACCGTATGGCTATGGTCACTCGAAGTGCGCTCGGCGCGGCAGATTAGCTTATACCGTTTTCCTTCCGCGCGCGCGGCGCGAATCTGCCCGGGCGTCACGGTTCGTATGCCGACCCGCTCGATTTGATCAAGGTCAATCGGAACGCCCATGAGAACAATGACCAGAGCGGCGACTTTTACGGCGGGATCCCAACCGTCGAGATCGTCTGAGGGATCTGTTTCGGCGACACCAATCTCCTGCGCTTTTTTAACGGCTTCGTCGAGAGATAGACCTTTCTCCATTTCTGTGAGGACGACGTTGCTGGTGGAATTGAGCAACCCGCGGAATCCGCGCAACTCGACCGCCGGCAGCGCGTGCGGAAACAGGGAAAAGATCGGAGTACCGTCCATCACCGTGGACTCAAAAAGAAACTGGCGACCTGTGCTGCGCGCCAGGTCCCGCAACTCCCGATAGGCGTGTACGATGGGTCCTTTATTGGCGCTGATGGCGTGCGCCCCGGATTCGAGCGCCGCTCGCAGGTGCTCGGTAGCGGGCTGTCCGGTACGGCGATCGAGCGAGGTAGCCTCGAACAGTACGTCGGCGCGTGCGGCG
>JGI12635J15846_10003791_pt1 | contig 13126 bp, 10 predicted proteins | sample BlaSpr_A8_OM2_M2_FD_15846 | JGI IMG/M metagenome (IMG submission 15846) | reverse complement strand
TCGGCGTGCCGCTGACCGCGATCACCAACTCGACCTATACCGATCCGCGGCAGCGCCAGCTGTTCAAGAACATCATCTATCTCGGCGCGCTGTGCGCGCTGCTGGACATGGACCCGAAACTGGTCGAGCAGTTGATCGCCGAGCAATATAAGGGCAAGGAAAAGCTGTTGTCCTCGAACGTCCACGCGCTGCATCTCGGCCGCGACTGGGCGCTGCAAAACCTCAAATGCCCGATTGGGCTCCGCGTCAAGAAGGCCGACAAGGTCGGCGACCGCATCTTCATCGAGGGCAACAGCGCGGCGGCGTTGGGAGCGGTCTATGGCGGCGCCACGGTGTGCGCGTGGTACCCGATCACGCCGTCGTCATCGTTGGCCGACGCTTTTGCGAGCCACTGCAAGAAGCTGCGGCACGATCAGCAAACCGGCAAGGCAAAATACGCCATCGTCCAGGGCGAGGACGAACTGGCCTCGATCGGCATCGTGATCGGCGCGTCATGGAACGGCGCCCGCGCCTTTACGGCGACCTCCGGCCCCGGCATCTCGCTGATGCAGGAGTTCATCGGACTTTCTTATTTCGCCGAGATTCCGGCCGTGATCATGGACGTGCAGCGCGCCGGTCCATCAACCGGCATGCCGACGCGGACCCAGCAATGCGACATCCTGGCCTGCGCCTATGCTTCGCATGGCGACACCAAGCACGTGCTGCTGTTTCCGGAAGACCCGGCGGAGGCTTTCGAATTCGCCGCAACCGCCTTTGATCTTGCCGAACGGCTGCAGACCACGATCTTCGTGATGCTCGATCTCGATATCGGCATGAACCACAGGCTGTGCCGCCCGCTGCGCTGGGACGACGCAAGGCAATATGACCGCGGCAAGGTGATGACCGCGGAGATGCTGGAGGCGGGCCGCGACTTCGGCCGCTATCTCGACGTCGACGGCGACGGCATCCCCTACCGCACCTATCCGGGCACCCATCCGACCAAAGGCTCGTTCTTCACCCGCGGCACCTCCCGCGACCGTTACGCGCGCTATTCCGAGGAAGGCGCGGTTTACGCCGACAACATGCAGCGGCTGGTGCGCAAGTTCGAAACCGCCCAGGACATGGTGCCGCGACCGTTGCAGGCCAACGCCGCCAAGCCGACCAAATACGGCGTGATCTATTTTGGCTCGACCTCACCGGCCATGGACGAGGCGATCGGGCTGTTGGAGGCGCGCGGACACGAGCTCGACAGACTCCGCATCCGCGCCTTCCCGTTCCATTCCAGCGTCGCGAGTTTTATTGCCGACCATGATTTCGTTTATGTGGTCGAGCAGAACCGCGACGCGCAGCTGCGCTCGCTGATCGTCAACGAGAACGGCATCGATCCGGTCCGGCTGGTTCCCATCGTGCATTATGACGGTACGCCGATCACTGCGCGCTTCATCGCCGGCGCCATCGGCGATCATCAGGATCATCTCAAGGTTACCCCGCTCCGCAAGGCTGTCACATGACCTACATCGCAAAGCCGAAATTCCATCATCCGGGCCTGCCGAAAAACGATCTCGGCTTCACCCATCGCGATTACGAAGGCAAGATCTCGACGCTGTGCGCCGGCTGCGGCCACGACTCGATCACGGCTTCCATCATCGAGGCCTGCTACGAGCTTTCGATCGAGCCGCACCGGGTGGCCAAGATTTCGGGTATCGGCTGCTCTTCGAAGACGCCGGATTATTTCCTCGGCAATTCGCACGGCTTCAATTCGGTGCACGGCCGCATGCCGTCGGTCCTGACCGGTGCCAATCTCGCCAACCGCGACCTGATCTATCTCGGCGTCTCCGGCGACGGCGATTCCGCTTCGATCGGCTTCGGCCAGTTCGCGCATTCCATCCGGCGCGGCGTCAACATGACCTATATCGTCGAGAACAACGGCGTTTACGGCCTGACCAAAGGCCAGTTCTCGGCCACCGCCGATCGCGGCTCGAAGTCCAAGAAGGGCGTCACGAATACCGACAACGCGATCGACCTCGTCGCGATGGCGCTGCAGCTCGGCGCAAGTTTCGTGGCGCGGAGTTTTTCCGGCGACAAGAACCAATTGGTGCCGCTGATTGCGGCTGCGATCCAGCACAAGGGCGCAGCCTTCATCGACGTGATCAGCCCGTGCGTCGCCTTCAACAACCACGCCGGCTCGACCAAGAGTTTTGATTATGTGCGCGAGCACAATGATGCGGTGAACCGGCTTGACGTCATCACCGGCCGCGACCCGATCACGGTGGATTACGCGCCGGGCACGGTGCAGGTGGTCGAGCAGCATGACGGCACCCGGCTGGCGCTGCGCAAGATCGATGCGGATTATGACGCGCATGATCGCGTGGCGGCGATGGCGTTCCTGCAGAAGCACGCCGCCAAGGGCCAGATCGTCACCGGGCTATTATATGTCGATCCCGAGTCGGAAGATCTGCACAACCATCTCGACACGGTGGATACGCCGCTCAACGCGCTCGACGAGAAGGCGCTGTGTCCGGGCTCCGCCGCGCTGGACAAACTCAACGCAAGTTTGCGCTAGAGCGTTTTCAAGCGAAGTGGAAACCGGTTCGCGTCAAGAAAACGCGTCAAATCAAGAATCTAGATGTGAGCTATTAAATTAAAAGTACATACCTGCGTTCATGTCGTTATGCCGTAGCCTTCCCTCGCCCACCGCTCGATGATAGCAACTACGGATTGGTCCATGCAGCTGGAGGGTTCCGATGGCTTTGAGCGTCGAACGTAACGTCGCAGGCGACGTCAGCGATGGGCCCATCGACGTGGTTTCGACCGGAGCGGCGCTGGGCGCCGAGATACGCAACATCGATCTCAAAGATCTCGGCGAATTGCAGTTCGCGGCGCTCAAGCGTGCCTGGCACGACCATCAGGTCATTTTGGTGCGTGGCCAGACGCTCACCGACCAGGACCTCATCGCGTTCAGCCGCCGTTTCGGCGACCTCGACTGGGCGCCGGTACAGGAGACAGGCCGGCGCTTCGTCGAGGGGCTGCCTGAAATTTACATCGTTTCCAACGTCACCGTGAACGGTGAGCCGATCGGCAGCCTCGGCGCTGGCGAAGCCGTATGGCATACCGACATGTCGTATCTCGATGTCCCGCCGATGGCGAGTATGCTTTACGCGCTCGAGGTGCCACCTGCAGGCGGCAACACCTCGTTTTGCAGCATGTACGCCGTCTATGAAGCATTGCCGGACGAGTTGAAGCGCCGCATCGCGAACCTCAAGATCAAGCACGACGGCACCTACAATAGCGGCGGCTATCTGCGCCAAGGCGTCACCGCGACCGACGATCCGCGGACGTCACCGGGCGCCATACACCCGCTGGTCTGCACCCACCCCGACACCGGGCGGCGGATGCTTTACCTCGGCCGCCGGCGCAATGCGTATCTCATGGGGCTCGAACTTGCCGACTCCGAGGCGCTGCTCGACGAATTGTGGGATTACGTCGCTCGCCCGGAGTTCGCCTGGGAGCACGTGTGGCGGGTCGGCGATCTGGTGCTGTGGGATAACCGCTGCACTATGCATCGGCGCGACCCGTTCGACGCCTCGGCACGGCGCATCATGCACCGAACCCAGATCAAGGGCAGCGCGGCGCCGCTCTGATGCGCTGGCTCAGCGTCTCCAATACGGTCCTGCTGATCATCTGCCTGATGTACCTGATCCTCTATGTGGATCGGGTCAACATCTCGACGGCCGCGCCGCTGATCAGGGCGGATCTCAATTTAAGCAATACCCAGCTCGGCCTGGCTTTCTCGGCATTCGCCTATCCCTACGCGCTGTTTCAGCTGATCGGAGGCTATTTCGGCGACAAATTCGGGGCCCGGCTGACGCTCTTCGTCAGTGGACTTATCGTATGCGCGGCAACGGCGGCAACTGGTGCCGTCGGCGGACTTGCAAGCCTGTTCGCCGCACGGCTTGTTCTCGGGATTGGCGAAGGCGCGACTTTTCCGACCGCGACGCGCGCGATGGCGGCATGGGTGCCGGAACGCAATTGGGGTTTCGCGCAGGGCATTACGCATTCCTCGGCGCGGATCGGAAACGCGGTAACGCCACCTCTGATTGCCTTATTGGTCGGGCTGGTATCGTGGCGCGGTGCATTCGTCGCGCTTGCACTCTTGAGCCTGATCTGGGTCGTGGTGTGGTTGTCATACTTTCGCGACGTACCAGCGGCGCCACCGCTGACCGCCGAGGAACTTGCGAAGCTTCCCGCACGCAGCCGGGGCATTGTGACCACGCCAGTGCCGTGGCTCAAATTATTTCGTCGCATGCTGCCGGTGACCGCGGTCGATTTTTGCTACGGCTGGACGCTGTGGTTGTTCCTGAGCTGGATACCATCGTTCTTTTACCAGAACTATCAGCAGAACCTGATGCAATCGGCATTCTATTCCGCGGGCGTTTTCCTTGCCGGCGTGATCGGCGACACCCTGGGCGGCGTGGTCAGCGACCAGATCCTGCGCCGTACGGGCGACCGGACTGCGGCACGGCGTAATGTTATCGTCGCCGGCATGCTCGGCGGCTTTCTGTTCTTAATTCCAGTGATGCTGGTTCACGATCTCAACGTTGCGGCGATCTCGCTTGCCGCGGCATTCTTTTCTGTCGAACTGATAGTGGCACCGATCTGGGCGGTTCCGATGGACATCGCGCCAAGATATTCCGGGTCCGCGAGCGGCATGATGAATTTCGGCTTCGGCGTTGCCGGCATCCTTTCGCCCTTCGTGTTTGGCTATTTGATCGACCGGACCGGCAGCTGGACTTTGCCGTTTGCCGGCTCAATTTTTCTGTTGTTGTTAGGTGCCGGACTTGCTTTTCGCATGCATCCGGACCGGCCGTTCGAGGTTGCGCCTTAAGGGTGGCGTCGTGGTGGTCCTATCGTCGACGTTCGACAGGCGGTCACTGCCGGCAAAAGCCGTTTGCGGGAAATCCAGCGTCATCGTGCGAATGCTCAAATTCGCGCCAAGGCTCGCCGCTTCAGCCGCCGAACCGCCTGATGTAGTCAGGCCGAACAGCAGCGCGATGCCGGCGAGGCGCAGAAGATGGCTCGTCATGGCAGGCTCCTTCAGGGCCCGGTATGTCTGAGCCTTGGTGTCGTCGCCCGAAAAGCCGGTTCAAGTGCTGACCTTGCTGCGATGGAAAATCGGAGCGTATTCGGCGCCAAACCGCCGATTCCTCGGGATCGAACTGTTGTGAATGGCGTTGTCGGAGGGGCATTACGACATATTTTCCTCGTGAGCGCGGCCTAAGGACGTGTTGACAACATTCGGCGTCCGGCCAGAAGGTGCGGAACCCGTAAGAAACAGACCTCGAACGGAACAGGGCATCATGAATCCCGTTAAAGCACTCGAAAACCACGGCCAGTCGGTTTGGCTGGATTTCCTGGCCCGCGGCTTCGTCACCAAGGGCGACCTGCAAAAGCTGATCGATACCGACGGCGTCAAGGGCGTGACATCGAACCCGTCGATCTTCGAGAAGGCGATCGGCAGTTCGGACGAATATGACGGCGCCATCGCGCAGGCCCTGAAAAAGGGCGATCGTCCGGTCGCCGAGCTGTTCGAGCAAGTTGCGGTCGAGGATATCCAGCACGCGGCCGACGTGCTGCGGCCCGTCTACGACCTGCTCAAGAGCAATGACGGTTTTGTCAGTCTCGAAGTATCGCCTTATCTGGCGATGGACACCAAGGGCACCATCGCCGAAGCCGAGCGGCTCTGGAAGGACGTCAAGCGCAAGAATCTGATGGTCAAGGTGCCGGCGACGCCGCAAGGCCTGCCCGCCATCCGGCATCTGATCGGCGAGGGCATCAGCATCAACATCACGCTTCTGTTCGCACAACAGGTCTATGTGCAGGTCGCCGAGGCTTATCTGGCCGGCCTCGAAAAATATGTCGCCGGCGGCGGCGATCCGTCCCATGTCGCGAGCGTCGCGAGCTTCTTCGTCAGCCGCATCGATAGCGCGGTCGACAAGCAGCTCGACGAGAAGATCGCTCGCGCCAACGACCCGACCGAGAAGGAGCGCCTCGCCGCGCTGAAGGGCAAGGTCGCCATCGCCAACGCAAAGCTCGCTTATCGGGAATACAAGCGGCTGTTTTCAGGACCGCGCTGGGAGAAGCTGGCCGCCAAGGGCGCAAAACCGCAGCGTCTGCTGTGGGCTTCGACCGGCACCAAGAACAAGGACTATAGCGACGTGCTCTATGTCGAGGAGCTGATCGGCCCCAACACCGTCAACACCGTGCCGCCGGCAACGCTCGACGCCTTCCGCGATCACGGCAAGGTGCGCGACAGTCTGGAAGAAAATGTCGAGGATGCGCGGCGCGTGCTCGCCGAGCTCGAGAAGTCAGGCATTTCGCTCGATGCGATCACGGCGGAGCTCGTCAAGGACGGCGTGAAACTCTTTGCGGACGCCGCTGACAAGCTTTACGGGGCGGTCGCGCATAAGCGCGCTACCGTGCTCGGTGCCGGCATCGACCGCCAGGAATTGAAGCTCGGCAACGACATCGACAAAGCCGTGAACACCGCAACCGAGGAATGGCGCGGATCGGCGAAAATTCGGCGGATCTGGAGCCGCGATAAAACGGTATGGACCGGTACCGACGAGGACAAATGGCTCGGCTGGCTGACGAGCCCTGCATCGGCCGATATCGCCGACTACGAGGATTTTGCGCAGCGCGTCAAAGGACAAAATTTCAGCGATGCCGTGGTCCTCGGCATGGGCGGATCTAGCCTTGGGCCCCAAGTGCTGGCGGAAACCTTTCCAAGAAAGCCCGGCTTCCCCAAGTTGCACGTTCTTGACTCGACCGATCCGGCGCAGGTCCGCGCGATGGAGCAGGCGGTCGATATCACCANAACCCTGTTCATCGTTTCGAGCAAATCCGGGGGCACCACCGAACCCAACGCGATGAAGGATTATTTCTTCGCCCGCGTGTCCAAGGCGATCGGTGCCGACAAGACCGGACATCGGTTCATCGCGGTGACCGATCCCGGTTCATCATTGGAAAGGGTCGCGATCAGCCAAGGCTTTGCCCGCATCTTCCACGGCGATCCCAGCATCGGCGGACGCTACTCCGTGCTGTCGCCGTTCGGTTTGGTGCCGGCGGCAGCGGCCGGCATCGATGTTCGCACCTTGATAAACCACACGCTCGCGATGGTGCGCTCCTGCGGACCGGACGTGCCGCCGCAGGAAAATCCAGGCGTGCAGCTCGGCCTCGGCATGGGGCTCGCCGGTCTCGACGGCCGCGACAAGGTGACGATCGTCTCGTCCAAGAAGATTTCCGATTTCGGCGCCTGGGCCGAGCAGCTGATCGCGGAATCCACCGGCAAGGAAGGCAAGGGCCTGATCCCGATCGACGGCGAGCCGCTTGGCGATCCCTCGGTCTATGGCGACGACCGCTTCTTCATCGATATCGGCACCGAAGGCGAAGGCGACGCCGTGCATGATGACAAGCTCGCCGCGCTGGAGAAGGCCGGCCATCCCGTGGTCCGCATCGTCATGAAATCGATCGACCATATCGGCCAGGAATTTTTCCGATTCGAGATGGCGACCGCGGTCGCCGGTGCAGTGCTCGGCATCAATCCGTTCAACCAACCGGACGTCGAGGCCGCCAAGATCAAGACCCGGGAGCTGACCGCGGCGTTCGAAAAATCCGGCACGCTGCCGCCGGAACAGCCGGTGATGTCCAGCGCGGAAGCCGATCTCTATACCGACGAGAGAAATGCCGCCGACCTGCGCAAGGCGGGCGCCAATGGCGATCTTCGCTCGTGGGTGAAAGCCCATCTCGCGCGCACCCATGCGGACGATTATGTGGCACTGCTCGCCTATATCGAGCGCGATCCGGCGCATATCGACGCGTTGCAGCACATGCGGCTTGAGGTGCGCGACAAGCGCCATGTAGCGACCTGCGCCGAGTTCGGCCCGCGTTTCCTGCATTCCACCGGCCAGGCCTATAAGGGGGGGCCGGACAGCGGCGTGTTCCTGCAGATCACATCGGACGATGCCAAGGATCTCCCGGTCCCCGGCCAAAAAGCGAGTTTTGGGGTGATCAAGGCCGCGCAGGCCCGCGGCGATTTCGACGTGCTGACCGAGCGCGGCCGCCGCGCGCTACGGGTCCATCTTAAGGGCGATCTCGACGCTGGGCTAAAGATGCTCGATAGCGCGATTGTCGCGGCTCTAAATTAGAGCATGATCCCGAAAAATGGGTACCGGTTTTCGGAAAGAGATCATGCTCAAGAAACAATAAGGGTGTAAAAAAATGCAGCTCGGCATGATCGGCTTGGGGCGAATGGGCGGCAATATCGTCCGCCGGCTGATGAAACACGGACACTCAACCGTCGTCTACGACAAGGACCCCAAGGCGGTTGCCGCCATCGCCGCCGACGGCGCACTCGGCGCGGGCGCGCTGGAAGATTTTGTCAAAAAGCTCGAGAAGCCGCGAACCGCCTGGGTGATGCTGCCGGCGGGCAAGATCACCGAAGCTACCATCGATGCATTGTCAAAACTGATGGAGAATGGCGACGTCATCATCGATGGCGGCAACACGTTCTGGCAGGACGACGTGCGGCGCGGCAAGGCGCTCAAAGAGCGCGGCATCCATTATGTCGATGTCGGCACCTCAGGCGGCGTCTGGGGCATCGATCGCGGCTATTGCATGATGATCGGCGGCGACAAGGCCGTGGTCGATCGCCTCGATCCGATTTTTGCCGCGTTGGCGCCGGGCGTCGGCGATATCCCGCACACCGAGGGGCGCGAGGGGCGCGATCCGCGTATCGAGCAGGGTTACATTCATGCCGGCCCGGTCGGCGCCGGACATTTCGTCAAGATGGTTCATAACGGCATCGAATACGGCCTGATGCAGGCCTATGCAGAAGGTTTCGACATTTTGAAGAATGCCAATATCGATGCGTTGCCACCGGAGCATCGTTTCGATCTGGATATCGCTGACATTGCCGAGGTGTGGCGGCGCGGCAGCGTGATCCCGTCATGGCTGCTCGATCTGACCGCCTCTGCGCTCGCGAAAAATCACACGCTGGATAATTATTCGGGATTTGTGGAAGATTCCGGCGAAGGCCGCTGGACGGTGAACGCCGCCATCGACGAAGCCGTTCCAGCCGAAGTGCTGACCGCGGCGTTGTTTGCGCGCTTCCGCTCGCGCAAGGAGCATACCTTCGCGGAAAAGATCCTCTCCGCGATGCGTGCCGGTTTCGGCGGCCACAGGGAGCCGCCGAAGCAGTCCGGTTCGAAGGCTGATACAAAATGACCGTCAGTGAAGCAAAACAAAAAAAGCCCGATCCCTGCTCCATTGTCATCTTCGGCGTGACCGGCGATCTCGCGCACCGGCTGGTGGTCCCTTCTCTCTATAACCTTGCAGCCAACGATCTTTTGCCGGACAATTTCTGCATCGTCGGCGTCGCCCGCAAGGCCATGTCGAGCGAGGAATTGACCGACAGCCTGATCAAAGGTCTCCACCAGTTTGCCACCCGCAAGGTAGACGACGCCCTCGCCAGAAACCTGCTGGCATGCGTCACTTGCATCGAGGCCGATCCGGAAAACCCGGCGTCGTTCGATGCGATGCGCGAGCAGCTCGACAGACTGGAGGCCGCGCGGAAAACCGGCGGCAACCGGCTGTTCTATCTGGCGACCCCGCCCAACGGCTTCCTCCCGATCAGCAGGGAACTCGGCCGCACCGGCATGTTGACGGAAAATGGCGCGTGGCGGCGGCTGGTGGTGGAGAAGCCTTTCGGGACCGATCTTGCCTCGGCGAAGGCGCTGAACAGCGAGCTGCTGAAGCTTGTCGACGAGCACCAGATTTACCGGATCGATCATTACCTCGGCAAGGAGACCGTCCAGAACATCCTGGTGCTGCGCTTCGCCAACGGTATGTTTGAGCCTATCTGGAATCGCAATCACATCGACCATATCCAGATCACCGTCGACGAGAAGCTCGGCGTCGGCCATCGCGGCAGTTTTTACGACGCGACCGGCGCATTGCGCGACATGGTGCCGAACCATCTGTTCCAACTGCTGTCGCTGGTCGCGATGGAACCGCCGGCGAAATTCAATGCCCATGCAGTGCGCTCGGAAAAAGCCGAGGTGCTGGCGGCAATCCAGACCCAGAGCGAGGATGAGGCGCTGCGTAATTCGGTGCGCGGGCAATATCGGGCCGGCAAGGTCGGCGATACCGAGATCGACGACTATCGCAAGACCGAAGACGTGAAACCAGGCAGCACCACGGAGACCTACGCCGCGCTGAAGCTGACGATCGACAACTGGCGCTGGGCCGGCGTGCCGTTCTACCTGCGCACCGGCAAGGCGCTTGGCATCAAGCGCACCGAGATCGCGATCAAGTTCAAGCAGGCGCCGTTTGCGATGTTCCGCGACACGCCAGTGGAAAGGCTTTCGCAGAATTTCCTGATCATCTCTACCGAGCCGACCGAAGGCATCGCGCTGCAGTTCAATACCAAGGTGCCGGGACCCGCCATCGATATCGACGGCGTCGAGATGAAATTCCGCTACAAGGATTACTTCCAGGCCGAACCCTCAACCGGTTACGAGACACTGATCTACGATTGCATGATCGGCGACAACATCCTGTTTCAGCGCGCCGACAGCGTGGAAGCTGGCTGGCAGGCGGTACAACCATTCCTCGATGCCTGGAAGAAGGCCGGCGCCAAGGGGCTGAAGATTTACGAACCCGGCAGCGAAGGGCCCGAGGAGGCCAGCGAACTGATGGAACGCGACGGCCGAAACTGGCGGAAGCTCGGTTAGACCGGATGGCTTCGAACGACAATCGCAAGGTGATCACGGTTCCGGACGCCGATGCGCTCGCGAAAGCGGCCGCCGNGCGCGTCCTGGCAAGGATCGCTGCGGGTGGCAATCGCGTGGCGATTTGCCTGACCGGCGGATCGAGCCCGACAAAACTCTATCGATTGCTCGCGACTGATCCCTATCAAAGCCAAATCCCGTGGCGCCGGGTGCACTGGTTCATCGGCGATGAGCGCTTTGTGGCGTCAGACGATCCGCTCAACAACATGGGCACGGCGCGGCGGATTTTTCTGGATGCTTACGCGCCGGCAGCCAATATCCATCCGATACCGACCGACGCGGGCGAACCCGAACAGGCCGCCCTCGCCTACGAGAGCGAGTTGAAATCGTTTTATGGTGCAGATCGCCTCGATCCTGCCAGGCCGTTGTTCGACCTGGTGCTGATGGGCGTCGGACCCGACGGCCACACTGCATCGTTATTTCCGGATTATCCCGCCGTCGCGGAAACCGAGCGCTGGGTGGTCGGCGTCCCCAAGGCCCATGTCGAGCCCTTCGTGCCGCGGGTGACGCTGACGCTGCCATCGCTCAACTCGTGCCGCGAAATGCTGTTCGAGATCGCAGGCGCAGAAAAGCGCGCGATCTTGACGCGGGTGCTGAATGGCGAGAACCTGCCGGCGAGCCGCGCGCGCGCCATGGGCGAGACGATCTGGCTCGTGGACGAGGCAGCGCTGCCGGAGAATTTTCGTGGGCGATGACACCAGCGAGATGCCTTGCGCGCTGATCGTGATGGGCGTGTCGGGCTCCGGCAAGAGTACGATTGGGGAGAAGCTCGCCGAGCAGCTTGGCTGGAAATACGAAGATGGCGACAGCTTTCACCCTGCAAGCAACGTCGCCAAGATGCGCGCCGGCCAGCCCCTTACCGATGAAGACCGCTGGCCCTGGCTGCAGGCGATCGCAAGCGAGATCGACCGGCTCTGCGAGGCAGGCCAGCACGGGGTGATCGCCTGCTCCGCGCTGAAGCGCGCCTACCGCGACATTCTCGTGCATGGACGCAAGGATGTCCGCATCATCTTCCTCAAGGGTAGTCAGGAATTGATCGCGAGCCGCCTCGCCCAGCGCAAAGGCCACTTCATGCCGCCGGGCCTGTTGGCGAGCCAGTTCGCGACGCTCGAACCGCCGGACCTAAGCGAAAATCCGCTGACCGTATCGATCGACGCGCCGGTCGACAAAATCGTCGATAACGTCATCCGCCAAATGCGACCAAACCCGTCTGAACACCGCACACCGCGCAGGAACCTTTCATGACCCACATTGCCCTCGTCGTGTCCGATGTCGACGGTACGCTGCTGACAAAAGACAAGACCCTGACCGACGACGCCAAGCGGGCCGTGCGGCGCCTGCATGAAGCCGGCATCGGCTTCACCATCACTTCCAGCCGCCCGACCATCGGCATGCGGTTTCTGATCGAGCCGCTTGCAATCACACTGCCTGTGGGGGCCTTCAACGGAAGCTGTATTGTCGATCCCGAACTCAAGCCGATCGAACGGCATCTGATCCCGGCACCCGCGGTGGAACGCAGCCTCAAAGTGCTCAACGAATTCGGCATCGACATCTGGCTGTTCACCAACGATCTCTGGCTCACCCGCCATCCCGATGCCGACTATGTCCCGCATGAGAAGCGCGCGATCCGGGCCGACCCGACCATCGTCGAGGATTTTGCGCCCTATCTATCCAGCGCCTGCAAGATCGTCGGATCAACCTCTGACGCTGGCCTGCTGCAGCGTTGCGAGGCCGCGATCCAACAGGCATTGGGGACGCAGGCTACCGCCGTCCGCTCGCAAAGCTATTATCTCGACATCACCCCGCCCGGTTGCGACAAGGGCACCTTCGTACAGTGGATCGCCAAGCGCCTCGGCATTTCCACCGACGCGGTCGCCACCATCGGCGACATGCAGAACGACCTCGCGATGTTCAAGACGAGCGGGCTCTCGATCGCGATGGGCAACGCCACCGACGACGTCAAGCGATCGGCGACATTGGTCACGACGTCGAACGAAAATGAAGGTTTTGCCGAGGCGATGGAGATGGTCTTGAAGCGGAATGAGGCCGGGTGAACCGCCACTGAGAGCGGCGTGGTGCTCTATTTGGTTGAGCCTTCGGCCAGTGAATAACTGGTGCTGCGACCGCCGCCTTCATTCTTTCGAAGAATCCCGCGCTCGACTAGATCGGCGATATCGCGCAGCGCCGTATCGGGCGAGCATTTTTCAATCGTCGCCCATTTTGACGAAGTGAGCTTGCCTTCGAAGCCATCAAGTAGACGATTGAGGACGTCGCGTTGACGCTGGTTGAGCGGCACCGCC
>JGI12635J15846_10003787_pt1 | contig 13132 bp, 9 predicted proteins | sample BlaSpr_A8_OM2_M2_FD_15846 | JGI IMG/M metagenome (IMG submission 15846) | reverse complement strand
GGCGGCGCGGTGAATGGAACAACCGCCGGCGTCGCAGCGGCAGTAACGGCCGCTGCCGGCGTCCCGCCCGCCGGCGCTTGGCGGGTTCCCGAAGCCAGTCCGCGAACCTGCGCGAGCAGCGCATCAGCCGACTGGGGCAACTGTCCGGCGCTCACCAAGTCGCGCATGCGCGCGAGCTCGTCGAGGCTCGCCTGCATGAGTGCGTGCGCGTGATCATCCGCGGTGACCGCCCCGCCGTCGATTTGAATCACCAGGGTTTCGAGCTCGTGGCTCAAATCACCCATGGCGCTGATGCCTGCCATCCGCGCACCGCCTTTCAGGGTGTGCAATTGGCGTTGCAGCTCGGCGACGCGATCCTTGTCCTTGCGGTCACGATTCCAGGCGGTCAGCGACGTCTCGGCCGCCTCGATCAGCTCCGTGGCCTCCTCGCTGAAGATACCCGCGATTTCGTGGTCGAAATCTTCGGCGGCCGCCGGCTCCGCGCGATGCTCATCGCCTGGAGCGGCCGGCGCTTCAACCGGGATTTCGCCGGCATGCCGGTGGATCTCGGCGGGCACTTGGACCGCTGGGGATACTGCGGCCGGCGCAGACACTTCGGCCGCGGGCGACACTGCCGCGGGCGACACTGCCCCGGCCGGCGACACTTCGGCCGCCGGCGCAACCTCAGGCGCGGGCGGCGGCTCTGCCAGCTTGGGCACCAGCGCCGAAGCGCTGCTGTCGTTTGCCGCGCGCGCGAGCTCCACATCGAGCTCGGCCTCGAGCTTCTGGAGCCTGGCGAGGAGCGAAGGCTGGTCGGTGAAGAACGCCGTGCTCTCGTTGATATGGGACACCACGTTCTCGATCGCCCGCACTGCATCCGCGAGCGCCGCGACGCCGGCGTCGGTCAAGCCTCTGCCGCTGTCGAACACCTTGCGCATGTAGTGATTGAGCGGCTCGGCGACCCGGATACCGTGCCGCGCCTCCGCCATCTTCGAGCTTCCGCTCAGCGTATGGATGGCGCGGTACACCGTCTCCGGCAAATCATGCGGCGGGGGCTGGCCGGCACGCTTGCGCAGATAGTCGCGGATCTCCGCCAGATGGCTCGAGGTTTCCTTGCTGTAGATTTCGTGCAGCTGCTGATCCATGGGCGGCGGCGCGGGAGGCGGTACCGACGCCGGCGCGGCCGCGCCCGGATAGGCGGTGGCCGCCAGTACGCCCGAGGTGTCGCTCCGGTCCTCCGGCGCCATCGCGGCGCCGAGCTGCTCGGCCTCGCGGCCATCGGCGTAGGCAAAGGCGCGCGCCATGAGCGCATCCACGGCCACCGAATTCTGGCGGCCGCTCTCGAGCTGCTCGACCAGCGGCGGCAAAGCGGCTACGGCGCTGCGTAACAGGCTCATCATGCCCGGCGTGCGCGACAGCGTCTTGTCCATGAGGCGATTGAGCAAATTCTCGATCGACCAGCCGAACTCGGCGATCGAGCGCGCACCGACCATGCGGCCGCTGCCTTTCAAGGTATGGAAGCTGCGCCGCAATGAGCTCAACGATTCCAGATCCATCGGATTCTGGTCCCAGAGCGGGAAGGTTTGCTGAATCGCCGCGATCTCCTCCTTGGCTTCTTCGATGAACAGCTCCAGGAACTGCGGATCGACTTCCACCGCGGCGGGCGCCGCGAACGGCGGCGCGGCGGCGATTGCGATCAGAGGATCGGTCGCCGCGTGTACGCGCCGGACCTCCTCCAGCGCGAGCGTGGACTCCGGGTCCAGTTTGACGGTCTTGGCGGCATCCGTTGCAGGCAGGTCCACGTTGGGAACCCGCGTCTCGGCATCCGCGGCGAGCGCCTTGAGACAGATCTCGGCATTGTCGAGCATGTACCAGGGATCGGCGCGTCCGTTCTGCAGCGTCTCCATGTAGTACTCGATGCTGACGATCGCGTCGGCGATCCGCTCGAGACGCAGCGCATCCGGAGCACCCGCGCCCGGCTCGATGAGCCTGCGCACCTCGGTACCGATGGCGTCCATCAATTCGACCGCCCGACCTTTGCCAAGCATCAACAGGCCGGCCGTCATGCCGCGTAGAAGCTGCGGTACGTTGTCGAGACCCTGAGCGGCGGGCGCATCCGCGGGTTTCTGAACCGCGATCGACACCGCCTCCTTGACACGCGCCAGATTGACGATGCACTCCCGGAGAACGGCCTCGCTTACCTGGCGGAACTCGAAATCATGGTCCGATCCGGCCTCGGCGGCGGCGCCGGCCGGAGCTGCCGGCAGGATGAGCCGGACGAGCTGATCGTCGAGACTGTCTTCCACCGACAGAAGCACGCCAGCCACCTTGACCAGCGCGGCCTCGGACGGATTCTTGCCGTCGCTCAAGGTATCCGACAGCTCCGAGACCTCCTGCTGCACCCGCTGCCGCAATTCGCCGAGACCGAGGACCCCCAAGGTATCGCTGATTTTCTTGAGAAGCTCGAGCTGCGGCATGAGCTCGTCATGACGGCCGCCGCCGCGGCGCACGAAGATATCGAGGACATCCTTGACCTTGGATAGATCCTCCTTGATGGCAGCCGCGACCGTGCGCATGAGCTTGACGCTCGGCGCCGACAGGCTTTCACGCTCCTGTTCGATGGAGTCGTCCATCGGCAAGAGCTCCGACAGCTTGAAGGATGCGCGCACCGCCGCGATGCGTCCGCCGGCCGTCGTCGCCCGCGCCACGTAATAGAGCAGGTTGTTGAGCAGATCGACCGGAGGGTCCTCGCCGTAGCGGGTCTCGCCGAGCTCATAGAGGAGCTTGATCTGCCGGTCGGCTTGGCCCAGCAAGCGCTTCAAGGTGGCGCTGCCCTCGAGCCCGTTTGCGCGCACCGCCTCGAGAATCGCGCCGATCACCCACCAGAGCTGGAACACCGGCTGGGTGGTCGCGACCTGCTCGAGCTTCTCCGCCACCTTCGCGAGAATTTCGAGGTTCTGCACCGTGCGCTCGCCGCGGATGTATCCCAGCAAGCCCACCTGATAACGGGGCCTCAACCTTCGGGCCCATTGCGCCACCGTGATGGATTGCTCGTCCTGCCGCTGCTCCTGCGGCTGCGCCGGCTGGTCGGACTTGAGGTTGAGCAGCAGGAGCGTGCCTTCCGACAACAACGGGCTGCCGCGCACGGAGCGCAGATCGTTGAGCAAGGGCAGGAGCACCAGCGCGAGATCACGCCCGCCGGACAGCACCCGCTCCAGGTACGTGGGGAGCTGTACCATGGCACGCATCAATGCATCGAGCCCGTCCCCCTGGCGCTTTTGGTCGTTTCCGGCGCCGAACAGGTAGCGGGTGACATGCTCCATCTCCTCGGCGAGAAGCGCCGCGCCGTACACCTCGACCAGGCGCAGCACCCCGTGCGCGAGGTGCAGCTGATCGGCACATTTCTCCAGAAACGACTGCTGATCCGGGCGTTCGGCGTATGCCTCGAGCGCAGCGCGCGCCTCGTTCAGGGTCGCGCTCAATTCCTTCGCGACCAAGTGCAAGGTTTGGGAGCTGATATCGGTCATCGGAATCGTCGAGATGCCGCGCCGTCAGGCGCCGGCTCCGCTCGCCTTGCGCATTTTCCCGGAACCGCCGGCGGTGACCGGTCCGGCGCTCGCCGGTCCCGGTTTGAGCGGCCCTGAATTGGCCGGCTCGTTCGCCGGTTTGAGCCCGGTGACCGGCGCCACCGCGCCGACCGTGGTGGTGCCGGCGCCGTAGTCCGGGAGCCGGAACCCCGCGACCGACTTGCGCAATTGCGCCGACAGCGCCGCAAGCTTCGCGATGGAGGTCGAGGTCGCCGTCGATCCCTCGGCGGTCTGCGTGGATATCTCGCGCACGACTTGCATGTTCTTCGAGATGTTGCCGGACGCGACGGCCTGCTGGCGTGCGCTGGCGGAAATGTTCTGCACCAGGCTCGCGATCTGGTTCGATACCTGCTCGATCTCCTCGAGCGCGGCGCCGGCGTTCTCGGCCAGCAACGCGCCGCCGACNACGTCGGTGGTGCTGCGTTCCATCGATACGACCGCCTCGTTGGTATCCGTCTGGATGGTGCGCACCAGCACTTCGATCTGCTTGGTGGCGTTGGCTGCGCGCTCCGCCAGACGCTGTACTTCATCCGCCACCACCGCGAAGCCCCGGCCCGCCTCACCCGCCATCGACGCCTGGATCGATGCGTTCAACGCCAGAATGTTGGTCTGCTCCGCGATGTCGTTGATCAGCTCGACGATATTGCCGATCTCCTGCGAGCTCTCGCCCAGGCGCTTGATGCGCTTGCTGGTCTCTTGAATGGTTTCGCGAATCGCGTTCATCCCGTCGATGGTCCGGCGCACCGCATCGCCGCCCTTGTGCGCAATGTCGACCGAGTGTCGTGCGACGTCCGAGCAGCGCTCGGAGTTCCCCGAGACCTCCTCGATCGAGGCCGCCATGTCGACCATCGATTCCGAGGCCGCGGAAATCTGTCTGGATTGAGCGCTCGAGGCCTTCGCCATGTGCGCCGCCGCCGCCTGGGTCTGCCGGGCGGCGCCGTCGAGCTGGATCGCGCTGTCGTTGATGGTCGTCACCAGCTCGCGCAGCGCCTCGATCGCGTAGTTGATGGAGTCCGCGATGGCGCCCGTGATGTCCTCGGTGACCGTCGCCTGGACGGTGAGATCGCCGTCCGCCAGGCTCGACAGCTCATCGAGCAGGCGCATGATGGCTTCTTGGTTGCGCTCGTTCTCGCGCACGCGGATTTCCGTGCTGCGGCGCGCGCTCATCGATTTGCGGAACAGCCAGAACAGCGCTCCGAGCAGCAAGGCGGCGCATCCCAACAGGGCGAGGATCCCCGGCCGGTATCCGCCACCGGACTCGGTGGGCACGGCAGGCGCGGCGCCGAGCTCGCCGCTCATCGTACTCGCGAGCGCCGGCAGGGTGCGGGCCGCGGTCTGGGCCTTCGACAGAGATTCGGCGGCGCCGATGGCCTTGCGTACCGAGGCCGCGAATTGCTGGTTGCGCTGGACTACGGTCTTCAGGCGCTGCTCGGCGTCGGGGCCGGTAACCCTCGACAGCGCCATGCCGGATTCTTCGCCGGACAGGCCGCGCACCACCTGATTCAGGAATTCCAGGCTGTCCGCTAGCCGCTGCGCCGTCGGCGCCGCATCGCTGACGCCCGAGGCCAGGCCGCTCAGCTCCTGCTGGATGCGCTGAACGGCGAGCTCGAAGCGCTCCAGGTAGCGGCTCATGCCCTCGAGCTTTTGCACGCCGACCGCGCTGGCCAGATCGCCGAGCTCGGACAGGAGCTTGGGGGCGAGATCCCGGGTTTCCTGATTGGCGGCCTGGATGGACTCCACGGCGGGCCGGGCGTCCTCGACGGCCGTCGCGTCCGCACTGAATTGGCTCAAGGACGGCGCTAGTTTGCCTTGACGGTCTCCCATTGAGCCGGCCGAGGTCAGTGTCTTCAGCCGGGCCATGCTGCGCTTCAGCGCATCGAAAGCGCTGGGGTCGCCCCGAAGCGCGTTTTGTGCCTCGAAAGGAACCCGCTCGATGACCAGGACGATCTGCTCGTTGGGCGTCGCGACGGGAGGTGCGCTGCGCGACAGCATCGTGAGCAGAGCGGCCCCCGCGAGGCATGCAACGATCAGAGCCAGGAGCAGCGGCAACAACTGTGGCTTGGGAGCAGTGTCTCGCATGGTCATCCAACCCGTCCGGAATTCAACTGGCTGCCTGGAGGAAGCTTTGGCTCTCCACCAAGCTCTTCAAACTCAGCACCGGCCACACCTCGCCCCCACGGCGAAACGCGCCCGCAAGATACATATCGCAACGAACGACCGTCGGCGGCGCCTCCGCAGTGAACTCCGACTCGGCGAAGCGCCGGAATCCCAGAACTTCGTCGACGATCAGTCCCGCCGGAATCTCTCGATGATTCACCACGACCACGCGCGTGTTCCGGCCCGGGCTGGTGGCACCGCTCCCCAGGAATTGCCGCAGATCCAGCATCGGCAGGAGCGACCCGCGCACGTTGGCCAGTCCCTTCACCCAGCTCTTCGCTCCCGGTATCCGGGTGATCACGGCCGGGTAACCCAGTACCTCGCGCGTTTCCTCGCGGGCGATCAAGAACGTCTCCCCCCCCATGCGGCAAGCCACGCCGACCCATTCCCGGCCCGCCCCGGCCTCGGGAGGGTTGGCCGTGGCGACCGTGCGGCTGCGCTTCTCGAGCTCCTTCAGGAGTTCGAACGGCCGGTCGCGCAAGCTGCGTAGGCTTAAGTCCCCCCCGCCTGCCGTGCTCGTCATACGGCCAGCGCGGCCTGCGCCTTCTCCACCAATGCCTGGGCGGAGACCGGTTTGACCAGATAGTCCACCGCGCCCTGGCGCAAGCCCCACACCCGGTCCGTTTCCTGACCCTTGGTGGTCACCATGATGATCGGAATCAAGCTGGTTTCGGGATCGTTGTTGAGCATGCGGGTGGCTTGATAGCCGTTCACGCCCGGCATGACGATGTCCATGAAGATGAGATCCGGCTTCATGGCCTTCGCCTTGCGAATGCCCTCCTCGCCGTTCTCCGCCGCAGCAGTCTTGAACCCATGTTTTTCCAGGGCTTTCTGCATGACGAACACCTCGGTTGGGGAGTCGTCGACTATGAGAATAAGCGCCATCTTATTCCTCCGTCACTTGCCCACATGCGCCTCGATGGCGCCCAGGAGCTCGTCCTTGGTAAACGGTTTGGTCAGGTAATGCTCCGAGCCTACGATGCGGCCGCGGGCGCGGTCGAACAAGCCGTCCTTGCTGGACAGCATGATCACCGGGATCTGCCTGAAGACCTTGTTGTGCTTGATCAGCGAGCAGGTTTGATACCCGTCGAGCCGCGGCATCATGATGTCGACGAACACGATGTCGGGCTGGTGATCGGCGATCTTGGAGAGCGCATCGAATCCATCGACCGCGGTAAACACCTCGCAGCCCTCCTTGGTCAAGAGCGTCTCGGCGGTACGTCGGATCGTCTTGCTATCGTCGATCACGAGGACCTTGAGTCCCGAGAGTTTGGGTTTACCGTTGCTGATCATGCTCTGCATGAAACTGGACTCTTGAGCTGTGCGTGCGTAGGTGCTGGAATCTTGTGGCTTTTTAACATATCCGGGGCTTGCAAGCCACGGTACGGAGTCGACATTTCGAGGTAATGTCGGGCAAACGACGGTGGTGTGGTTCACAGTTTTCGAAGGGAACGATGCAACGGCCGCTTACGATAGACTGCCGGCCGGTCGCCGAGATTTTCGATTTCTTGGAGGTTGTCGCGATGTCTTCCCGAGTTCGGCTGGTGGTGGTGATGGACCCCATCGAAAGCATCAATCCCGCCAAGGACAGCACCCTCGCGATTCTGTTGGCGGCCCAGGCGCAAGGATGGGAGATTCATTACGCCGAGCTCGGCGACCTCAGCTTGCGCGACGGCATTGCCTGGGGGCGCCTCGCGCCGCTCGAGGTCATGGACGATGTGAAGGCCTGGTTCGTGCGCGGCGCGCGCGTCCCTGCGAAACTGGGCGACTACGACGTCATCCTGATGCGCAAGGACCCGCCGTTCGACATGGAGTACATCTACAGCACCTACATCCTGGATCGCGCGGCCGGCCAAGGCGCCCTGGTCTGCAACGACCCGCGGGGTCTTCGGGACATGAACGAGAAGGTCTATACGGCCTGGTTCCCGGAATGCTGCGCGCCCACCCTGATCACGCGCGACATGCACGATATGGCTGAATTCCTCAAAGAGCACGGCAAAGCCGTCTGCAAGCCGCTGCACGGCATGGGAGGACGATCGATATTCGTGCTCGAGCAAGGCGACAAGAATCGCAACGTCGTTTTCGAGACCCTGACGGACTACGGACACAAATACGCCATCGTGCAGCGCTACCTGCCGGAGATCGTCACGGGAGGCGACAACCGCGTGCTCCTGATCAACGGCGAGCCCTTTCAGTTCGCGCTGCAGCGTATGCCGGACCCGGCGGACCATCGAGGCAACCTCGCCGCCGGCGCCAGGGCGCAGAGCCGTCCGCTCAACGATCGCGACCGCTGGCTATGCTCGGTCATCGGCCCGAAGCTCAAGGCCGCGGGCATGGTATTCGTCGGCTTGGACGTGATCGGCGACTACGTCACTGAGATCAACGTCACGAGCCCGACCGGCATCCGCGAACTAAACAAGAAACATGGTGTCGACATTGGGGCCTTACTGGTCAAGGCGATCGCGGGGATTCTGGACGCCCGATGAGTTCCGACTTGCTCAACGCCGGCCTCCCGCCAGCCAACGATCGCATGCTGACCACGTGCTTCCTAGCAGCATTGGTTCACGGCATCGTCATCCTGGGCGTTACCTTCAGCGCACCGGGAAGCAAGGGCGAGGCAGGCGACGGTCCAGCCTTGGAAGTCGTCCTGGTCAACGATCAGGCACCGAGTGTCGCCAAGAACCCCAACGCGCAGTACCTCGCTCAGCGCAGCCAGCTGGGGTCCGGAAATACCTTGAAACGCGAACGGGCCTTGATCCCTCGATCCTCCTTGAGTCCGATGGAGCGGGAGGGCATTCCGAACGGCGAGGGCGATACGTCGGACCAAACCGGACGCGACCTGGGCGACGATGAGGTCCTGGCGACTCACGCGCCAACCACGAAAATTCTGTATTTCGCCTCGGCCACGGCCGCCGACCAGCCGTCGAAACTGCCGCTGCTCCTCGAGAAGCGGCCGGATCTCGGCATGGCCCCCAACGACGACGGCATCATGCTGCGGATGCGCGGCGAGGCGCGGCAGCAGTTGTGGATTGCCGCGGACACCCGCGAATCGGATGTTGCCGTGTATCTGGACAGCTGGCGGCGGAAAGTGGAACGGGTGGGCACGGTAAACTTCCCGGAAGTCGCGCGGCGCGAGCGCCATTCAGGAACACCGGTGATCGAGGTCACGATCGGCGCGGACGGCAAGCTTCTGCAAAGCGTCGTGCGCAGGAGCAGTGGACACGCAGAAATCGACGAGGCCGCCATGCGGATATTGATGCTGGCCGCGCCTTACGATCCTTTTCCGAGCGAGCTCTCGGCCCGGCACGACGAGATTCGGATCGCTTACGAATGGCAGTTTCTCGACGGCGCGGCGCAGGGCTCGAGCGTCTACTACTCGGATGCCGACAAGCCTGCGGCGGCGGCGCCCATCAACGCCGGGACCGGCCAACCCGCCAATGTCGCGGCTCCGGCGGCGATCGCGCAGCCATGAGCCAACCGGACTACCTCACCAACCAGCTGCTGATCGCCATGCCGATGATGGGAGATCCGAACTTCGCTCAGACAGTGGCGCTCATCTGCGATCACGGTCCGCGCGGCGCCCTGGGACTCATTCTCAACAAGCCGCTGCCGATGCGCATGAGCGAGATCTTCGAGCAGCTGGAGATCGAGCTGCCGGGCGGCCCGTTGCGCGAACGCCAAGTGCTGCGCGGCGGCCCGATGCAAACCGACCGCGGCTTCGTGGTACATCGAGCCGGCGGGGAGTGGGACTCGACGCTCAAGGTCTCCGATGCCATCCACGTCACCACATCGCGCGACATCCTCGCCGCAATGGCCCGGGGCGAAGGCCCGATGGAGGCCGTCGTCGCGCTCGGCTATGCGGGCTGGGACGGCGGCCAGCTGGAGGATGAGATCAAGGCGAACGCCTGGCTCAGTGCGCCGGCCGACTGCGGCATCATCTTCGATGTTCCGTTCGAGTCGCGTTGGCTCGCCGCCGGGCGCCTGTTGGGCGTCGAGCTCTCGCGCATCAGCCCGATCAGCGGCAATGCCTGATGAGGCCTCGAGCACGGACGCGGCGCGCGATCCGAGTCAAGGGCGGCATCTCATACTGGCATTCGATTTCGGCAAGCGCCGCATCGGCGTCGCCTGCGGTGATACGGTCAGCCGCGCTGCCTCGCCGCTCGGAGGCGTGTCTGCCGGACCGCAAGGGCCGCAATGGCGCGGCATCGATGCCTTGATACACGATTGGCGGCCCGGCGTACTGGTGGTTGGTCTACCGTATAATGCCGACGGTTCCGAGGGCGCTGGCGCGACGGCGGCGCGCGGCTTTGCCGCCGAGCTCGGCAGGCGCTACGCGTTGCCGGTGGAGCTCGTCGATGAGCGCTACTCTTCGCTCGAGGCCGGGGAGCGGCTGAGAGGAGCGCGCGAATCCGGGATGCGCAAGCGGCGCGTCACGAAACTCGACGTCGACGCGGCCGCGGCCTGCGTCATCTTGGAGCGATGGTTCAGCGAAAAAACATGAGGCGCGAATGCGTGTACAAACCGATGGCGCCGGGGGTCTGCGTCATCTCATTTCCTTGGATGGCCTGACGCGCGAGGCGCTCACGGCGATTCTCGACCGCGCCGAGAGCTACCGGCGTTTCCCCGGACAGCCGGCCTACGAGGGACGGGAGCTCGCCGGCGTGACGCTCGCGAACCTGTTCTTCGAGCCGAGTACCCGCACACGGGCATCGTTCGACCTCGCCAGCCGGAGACTGGGCGCGCACGTGCTGAACCTCGAAACGCAGTCGAGCTCACGGGTCAAGGGCGAGACCATGCTGGACACCATCTACACGCTCGAGGCGATGAATACCGACATCTTCGTGATACGCGACTCCGAGGCGGGGTTGCCGGAGTTTCTGATCGACCACGTGGCCCCGCATGTTTCGGTGATCAGCGCGGGCGAGGCGCATGTCTCCCATCCCACGCAAGGACTGCTCGATGTACTGACGATCCGGGCGCACCGGCGCCGCTTCGCCGGCCTCAAAGTGGCGATCGTCGGCGACATCAAACACTCGCGCGTGGCGCGCTCGACGGCGCGCGCGTTGCGCACTCTCGGCACATCGGACGTGCGCCTGGTGGCTCCCGAAGCGCTGTTGCCGACCGAGGATGAATTTCAGGGCGCGCTGCGCTTCACCCGGATCGAGGACGGCATCGCCGGTGCCGACGTGGTGATGATGCTGCGCATCCAGAAGGAGCGCATGGCGCAAGCGGCCTCGCTCGACGACGCGGCGTACTTCCGGGAATTCGGGCTGGATGCCAGGCGCCTGAAGCTGGCCCAGCCGGATGCGCTCGTCATGCATCCGGGGCCGATGAACCGGGGCGTCGAGATCTCATCGGACGTGGCGGATGGGGCGAACTCGGTGATTCGCGAGCAGGTCAACAATGGGGTGGCGGTGCGGATGGCGGTGCTTGCCTCGATCGCCGCCACGCTCACGCGGCATCGCCGCCCCCTCTAGCTAAACTGAGCTGGCCCGCAAACTCCGACATCATTTTTTGGATACCGTGAATCTCATCAGAGCGTTCAGGACGGTCTTTTTTGTTCTCCCTTGGCTTTCGCTGGCAGCCTGTGGCGGCTCATCCGGAGCATCGTCACCGTCCGCGCCCAGCGGGTTGGGTTACTCCGCTCACCCCGCTTTCACCGTCGGCAAGGCAATCACTCCGCTAATTCCAACCGTCGCCGGCCAGGTGACTCATTACACCGTGAGCCCCGCATTACCGGCGGGACTGAGCGTGAACGGCGTGACTGGAACCATCGCGGGCACGCCGACCGAAGCCGCGGCGCAAGCGACTTACACCGTTACCGCCGGCAATTCGGCCGGATCGACGACGGCGAGCGTCGTCATCGTGGTCAATCCCACTGCACCCACGATTGACTACGCCAGCCCGGCGTATTCATTCACGGTTGGCGTGACTGCGGGCCCCATCAAGCCCACGGTGAGCGCTGGCTTGGTGACGTCGTGGGGCATATCGCCGGCGCTGCCGGCGGGTCTTGCCTTCAGCACGACTACCGGTGCGATCAGCGGTACGCCGGCCTCAGCCGTGCCGTCCTCCACCTATGTCGTGACCGCCAGCGACGGTGGCAGCACGTCAACCGTAAACCTGACTATTGCGGTGGCCTCGGGCCCTTTGGTGGATCTCGGTCATGCCTCGGCCCTGTACTTTACCCGGCTGGTCAGTAACACGCTCCTGAGCGAGGACACCCAGGCGCATTGGATATTGTGGAACTACTCCGCCGGAACGCAGATCGCGAACGGCAATACCGAACTCACGAATCCTAAGGCCTCACCAACGCCGCCTCTGCCGGTCGATCTCGAAGGGTTGACCGCGGTCGTTCAAACGTCCACCGGGCTCGAGGTCCGCTCGGCCACGACCGGTACCGTTTCCGCCGAGATCACGACCAGCCCGAGTTGGTGGAAGCTCGCGAGCGATGGCAGCTACGTGTGTGCGGGCGACGCTGCTGGGCTCACGGCCTGGTCGACGACGGGCGGCGTCTTGTTCACCATAGCCGGCAATTACTCGCAGGCAATCGCCTATGCTGCTGCTTCGCAGATCCAGGTTGCCAATGGCCCCTCGGGCACGAATGTCATCCAGACCATCACGGTATCGACCGGAACGGCCACGACGAGCCCGCAGTTCCAGGGGACTTTCCAGTCGTGGTTCGCCGATGGCAGCCACTTCTTCTCCGCCGTGCTGTCGACCTCGAGTGCCAGTACGTGGTGGGTCTACTCTGCCGCTGCCATTCAGCAAGACCTGGCCAACATCAACTCTCAAAGCTTGGCGGGATCGGGTACCTGGTACTGGTGGATCGCCAACGGGACCTTCAATCTGTCGTCCGTGGGAGCTCACGGCACGGTGAGCAATTCCTACTCGGTGGGTATTCTGGCGCAGACGATCGCCGTCGCTGCGGCCAGCACCGTCGGCATCATCAGCACGGCGAATTTCCCCAGCGGCCAATTGATACTGCTCGATCTGTCCGGCGCCACGCCAGCTTCAACTACCTACACACTTCCGTTCGGCGATTCCACTACTTACGGCGCCACCTCCTCCTCCACCTGGATGGTGGGGACGAGATTCGGCGTCCTATTGGACGGTGCGAGTCTCGCCGGCACGGCTCGCTATCTCGATTATGGAGAGGCCACGAGCATGTCGGGCAGCTCGAACAATGTGGTCATTGCGACAGCCTCCGGACGCGTACTGACGTTCGACCCGGCCACGCACGCCCTGCTGGATACGATCGACTCGCAAGTCGGAAAGGTAGTGGTCTCGTCTGACGGCACCGCGCTTGCCGCTCTCGCAGGCGGAAGCGGTTTCATCGCGTCGACCGATGACACATTGACCGTCTACCAACTACCTGCCGGCACGGTCATCGCGGCCTATCCTTACACGAC
>JGI12635J15846_10003786_pt1 | contig 13132 bp, 7 predicted proteins | sample BlaSpr_A8_OM2_M2_FD_15846 | JGI IMG/M metagenome (IMG submission 15846) | reverse complement strand
AAACGCTATGGTCCAGGGACTTCCATAAATTGGTTTTCCGGTTGACGCGGCTTGCTGCATTGGCAGCAAATCAGCGGGCAATTCCATACCGTTTTGCATCAGCCGGAATTCGGGCTGTTCTTCGAGTAGCGCACTCTTCGAAAAATTTTCGGATTTGAGTGTTCGCAGTTCTTCATACGCTGCGCGGTTACCTGTGACACGGCGGCATGCACGGTCGCGCGAAATGTAGACCGGAACCGGAACCGCATCCAGGACTGTCTCCAGTTCCTTTGCTCTGGCGCGCTCGCGTCTTTCGCTGTCCCGTAGTTTTTGTTCTGCTTGTCGCTGTTCGGTGACGTCACGGGCTACACACGCCACCCTGTCGATGCCGGCTGGACCTTCGATCGGGGAGTAAGTTATCGACGTATCCCGAATGCCCAAATGGGGATATTCATAACGAAGTTCATGGCTTACGACTCTGCCGGCAAAGCACTCGTCTATTTTTTCTTTGATCACGTCGAATAGTTGCGGCGTGACAACTCCGCTCAGTGATTGCCCCTCGATAGTTGCTCGAGTCAGTCCTCTCCAATTCAAGGCGGCTCGATTCGTCATGACATACCTGTAATCGCGATCTACGACCACGATCATTTCATCGACGTTTTCTAAGATTCTCTCGAACTCATGCAGTCGCTCTTCCGCTCGTTTTCGTTCGGTGATGTCGCGCAAAACGCAAGCTGCGCGATCTATCCCCTGCGGCCCTTCTACAGGCACGTAGCTGATCGCTAAAGCCCTATCGCCCATTACTGGATACTTATAAGTAAGTTCAAAATTAACCACGTTTCCTTCGAAACACTGATCCATTTTTTGCTTAACCACGTTTTCGAAGACGCCCGGATTCAGCATCTCAGCTATTAATCGTCCAACAACCTGGTCTTGAGTTAGCCCGCGATATTTCAGAAATGCGCGATTTGCGATCACGTAGCGATAATTGCGATCTACCACGACGATCATCTCTTCCAGATTCTCGACGACTCTTTCGAACTCCCGCAATCGCTGCTCGGCCTTTTTTCTCCCGCTGATATCACGCGAGACCGCGACCCAGTATTTCCGGTCCAGTTGCACGATTTTCAAATTCAATTCGACTGGAAATGTGCTGCCGTCCTTGCTCTTGGCCTCTGTTTCCAAAAGTGCGCAACCATCTCCCTGCAATTGCCGCGTTATCAAGTCTCGAAGTCGGGTCACTCGTTGCTCCTGCGAGTGTGGAGTGGATCCCGAGTCAATGTCAGCAACTGTCAGAGCCAAGAATTCTTCGCGCGTGTAGCCTAGCCCCAGGCAGGCTTTTTGATTAGCGTCCAGGATCCGGAGGGTATCTGGGTCGATTACTAGAAGAGCATCGTTAGCTTGGTCAAGAAGTGCGCGAAACATTGTAAGTTGCTGCAGTGTGAGTTCCTGTTCGCTTATAGTCTTTCTCGATCTCTCGCTAGTAGCGCTCAGCGATTGAGGCTGAACTGGATCCAAATCAGCGGGCACGTTCTTTTCTTCAGGGTGCGATGCCATGACTCACCCGTCCTTAATGCCACTAAAAATCAAAAGTATTACAGAAGATTAAGCGGCGACTTGTCTAATCCGAGAGAGATGGTTCGAGGAAGTTCTCACGGACGACTTATGCGGGAGAGTTTACCAGAATATGATCATTGGTCACGATTTGACTATTAAACGGCGGTTCGGAAAGCTCAAGAACAAAGTTGCCAATGTGCTTCTGCCGGTTTCAATCCTAACCATGACATAGGCTCAAAGGGCGCGTCCGCCGGGAGTTTTCTACTATCTTCGGTAATCTTCCCGCGCCATGCTTCGTTGTGTACTCTGTTTATGAGCCATAACATTGCCTATCAACATTCACCGCACGCTATCTGTTTGACACTATCGATCCAGTCCAGGATGCCACTAACTCTATGTCTTCGCCAGCAAGTGCACCGAATGTAGTCCCTACTTCTCCTGTTGCAAGACCGGCTGGCGCTGCAGCTACGGCCGCAGTTTCCGCACCAGCGACTCTTTCTACGCCGGCGCTTTTGGCGGCTATGCTGAAGAGTTCGGAGCGCATCAGCGATCTGTTTTTCAGTCCGGGAAAGCCGCCGTTGGTGGAGATCAGCGGTAAGTTGGCGCCGGCTGGCGTGACTCGCACTCTGACTAGCGACGATACGCTCAAGATCGGCTGCGACTTAATCGGCAATAACTCGCATGCGGTAAAAAACCTGAAGGAACTAGGCTCATGCGACGTATCGTACAGCCTGCCCGGCGCGCATCGGTTTCGAGTGAATGTCTTTATGCAGCGCGGCTCTTGCGCCATCGTAATGCGGGTAATTCCTAGCGTAATTCCGGATTTCGATGACCTGCATCTGCCCGAGGAATTGAAGAAGGTTATAGGTTTGCGCAACGGAATTGTACTGGTGACGGGTCCAACTGGATCGGGAAAGTCGTCAACACTGGCGGCGATCATTGATCGAATTAATAAGGAGCAGTCTTATCACGTCCTAACGATTGAGGATCCCATTGAATTCCTGCATCCCCACAAGAATTGCATTGTGAATCAAAGGGAATTGCACAGCGATACCCCCAACTTCGCTCTCGCTCTAAGGGCGGCATTGCGACAGGCTCCCAAAGTAATTCTGGTGGGAGAGATGCGTGATAAGGAGACGATCGAGATTGCGATGGAGGCGGCCGAGACTGGTCACCTGGTACTCTCCACGCTCCACACCATTGACGCCTCAAAGACCGTTGAGAGGATTATCGGAGCCTTTCCCTTGGCCGAGCAGCATACGGTTAGAAATCGCCTGGCAAAAAGCTTTCGCTATATCGTGTCCCAGCGACTGGTTCCGCGTAAAGATGGCGCGGGGCGGATAGCAGTCATTGAAATATTGAAGGGTACTCTACGCACTCGCGAATACGTTGAGAAGGGCGAAGCTGACGGCAAGACATTGCTGGATGCTATGCGCGTTGGCGATCAAGAGGGGATGCAGCATTTCGATGGCGACATCGAGCGGCTGATCCGCAGCGGCATGATCGACATGGAAACAGGACTTGCCTATGCGACGAATCCGGGGAATCTGCAGTTGGATCTCTCCGACCTAAGGTTGGAAGCAGAGAAAGTGAAGGCCGATCCTTTGCTGGAAACAAGCGGGCGTTGATGTGGATGATTAGCCTCCAGCGTCTAACGCTGGTGATTAATTCGGGATCTCAACGATTTGTGATCTGCAGCCACCTTATCTTCCAATGTGATGTGCGCTAGGAAATTGCTGCTTGTGTGCTGTTTTTGGGGTTTAGCCGGGCATGTAGGGTTAATAGAGTTGATGCTCCCAGGGCCTAAAGCTGGTATTTTTGAGCTGTTTCTAGAGGTACTGTACCTAATCTTTTCAATAAGTTACGTCCGTAAAATGCCTCGAATTGCAGCTTAACCCCGATTTTCAGCCCTTCATTGCCTTCTTCGTGCGTAACGGCCGCAGATTCAATAGGATCAGTCTGAGCGAATCCACCCATCTACGCATTTTAAACAGTGCAGTAGCTTGTGGAATATTTCCCGTTAGTTTTCGGGAACGTGCGACACGAAGCGTGAACTCCCAGCTGAGGAAAGCGAGAGCAAAGAATGCATAAGCCGATTAAGTATGTTGAGAAGGCGGTAACGGTTGCGGCCACGGGCGCGTGGGCGGTATTTGAGCGGCTGAACCGCGTCAAGCCGAATGTTTCGCCAACTCCGAAGTGGTCTGATAAACCGCTTCTTAAATCGTGGGAGAAGTCGAAGCCGCCGCTGGGCTGGCCGCGCTCGACCGACTCGCTTTGCCCGAAGTGCGTGCCGGAAATTCGGCAGCAGATTCTCGACGGGCATCTGCCAGTCGACGTTCTGATGAACGAAAAAGTTGGCGAGATCAAGGCGCAGATTATTGAGCGCGACGGCAAGATCTGGATGGTAAAGGATTGCGAGAAGCACGGCCACTTCGAGGATCTGATGTCGATTGACACGGAGTTCTCGCAGCATTTGGAAGATGTTTTTCCTGGTCGCGATATTAAGGCCCATAACGATGAGAAGTTGCATCATCATGGTTCGTCGACGGTGAAATACGGCCGCGGATCGGTGCTGACTGTTGATCTTACAAATCGCTGCAACATGATGTGCGATCCGTGCTTCATGGATGCCAACCAGGTCGGCTATGTGCACGAGTTGACTTGGGACGAAATCAAGACCGTGCTGGACAACGCGATTACCATTAAGCCGCGTCGTCAGATGTCGGTTCAGTTTTCTGGCGGCGAGCCGACTTTGTCGCCGTACTTTTTGGACGCGGTCCGTTATGCCCGCAAAGTTGGGTACAACAGCGTGCAGGCGGCGACGAACGGAATTGAGTTCGCGAAGAGCTTTGAGTTCTGCCAGCAAGCGGTTGAAGCGGGCATGCGTTACGCCTACTTGCAGTTTGACGGCATCGGCAATGCGGCGAACGATCACCGCGCCGTCGGCAACTTGTTCGACGTGAAGTTGAAGGCGATCGATAACCTGCATCGCGCGGGCTGCGAGATTGTGCCGGTAGTTACGATTATCAACGGCATTAACAATGAGCAGGTCGGACGCATCATTCAGTTCGCTCTCGACAATCCGAAGAAGATCGGGTTCCTGAGCTTCCAGCCGGTTTCGTTCACTGGGCGTGACGAGGCCATTACCGACGATCGCCGACAGGCGCAGCGTTACACGTTGGCTCATCTGGCGCACGACGTAAAGAATCAGACTGGGTTTGGCGTTCCGGCGCGCGACTGGTATCCGATCTCGTTCATGAGCACGTTCAGCGATTGGGCTGACGTGATGCACGCGCAGGATTCGAACAACGACTGGGGCCAGCTTTCATGTGGATGCCATCCCAACTGCGGTACCGGCATGGCGCTCATGATCGATAAGGAAACCAAGGAAGCGGTTCCGGTCACGGCGTTCCTCAAGGGCGATCAGTTGGCCAAAGATATTGCCAAGGTCAATGACGCGGCGCGATCGAAGTTCTGGACCGTGTTTGGAATGGCGCTGGCGCTGATGAAGAACTACGATTCCTTCCAGTCGCCCACGCACTTCAAGATGACTGACTTGCTAAAGAAGTTCGACAAGAACTTTAATGCTAGCGGCAAGAATTACGGCAAGGTTGGTCCGGATCGTACGATTGACGACGTGATGAAGCGCCGTCAGGATCGCTGGAACTTCCTGTTCATCGCGGGAATGTGGTTCCAGGATCTGTTCAACTACGACTTCCGGCGCACCGAGCAGTGCATCATTCCTTACGCCACGCAGGAAGGCGAGATCAGCTTCTGCGCATATAACACGGGCGTGGGATGGCGCAACATTATCGAGAAGATGCACATGACCTCGACGCTCACGAAGTGGTATGAAGAGCACGGACGTCACGAGATTTTCGCGGGCGGCAAGAAGGTCAACATGGAAGATAAGGAACACGCTCTTTATCTCCGCGAAGAAATTGTCACCCACGAAGTGCAGCACGATCTCGACAAGCTGGGCATTGCGAAGACGGCGCGCGAAGAGAAGAAGCGCGCTCGGGACAGCAAGGCAGAAAGCGTCAAAGTTAATAACAACAAGGTCAAGAACGATGCGGCCTACGACGCACGCATGGCGCAACTCTATAGGGAAGTTGTCTTGAAAGAGAAGCCGGCTACGTCGAACGAAGGCGGATTCATTCCGCTGGGTGCGATCGCGGGAGCGATTGCACAGCCGAAGGGGATTTCTCCAGCGCCCAAGCAGACTGAAGAAGTCGGCGAGCCAGTAGCGGGAGACTAATAACAGCTTCTGCCACGTAACGAAAGAAGGCCGCTCAAACGAGCGGCCTTCTTCTTTGGTTTTGGTTCGGGATATGGTTCGCGGCTATCCGGGGCGGTCAGCTAAATTCTTGCGACCTTGTCGGGAGGTTGAAAGAGCAAAGCTCTCATGGAGGCGATCAATCGGTCGATGCCTACTGCCGACTTGGAGATTACTTCATTAATGCCGGCTGCCTGTGCCTCTTTCAGCAACGGGCCGGAATCCTGCATGGTGTACATGAGTAGGGCGGTTTCAGGAGCGGTCGTGGAAATATGGCGGGCAGCCTCGAGACCGTTCATTACGGGCATCGAAAGATCCAGGACGACCAAGTCCGGACCGAGTTCTTCAACCATGCGGACGGCGATTTCGCCATTTTCCGCCTCTCCGCACACCTGCCAGTCCGTTTTCGCCTCTACAGAAGAGCGAACCATGCGGCGCACCATCGGGCTATCGTCAACGATCAGTATCTGTTTGGGCATCGCAACCCTACTTTAATGCCCTGGCAAGTTGCTGGCCGAGCCATAACAGGACGGCGGTCGGCGACGTACGGAGGCAATGGCTTCACTGTAGTCCACTTGGCCGAGGAGTCAATAAAGCAAATGCTGTACCGTGGCGTACATTTAGACGGCTAGGGGGTATTTTCTAGACCGGCAGGGATATTTTCGTGTTTTGCGAGGACGCGCACTTGCACGAGATGTGGCGGTCCGTCTGGCGTTAAAGAAGTATAAGTTTGTTTGCGCTAGCGTACTGAAGTGGTCTCGATTTCATTACCATTTTGGGAAGCGAATACCGTAAAATCTCAGATAAATAAATATCGTCAATCCTGGGCTTGGGGGAATGTGACCGAACCGAACTAAGTTTCGCGATGGAGGCTCTTCGTGTCCAAGCCTAAGAAAACGCAGTCAAACGAAATACCGCGATGCATCAATTCCAGCAATTTTGAACCGGCCGGTCGAACTTCGCAAGAACCGAAGTCTTCACAGAATGGCGCGAAAGAAAAGACGGTCGCGGCGATAAAAGAGTTTCTCAAACAGAATTCATCAGGCATGCGGCTACCGCGGGAATGCAAAGAGTGCCGCTCTCCCATGCAATATCTCGATGCGTACTTCTGGCTTGATGGCACGGATGTCGCGTCGGTGATACCGCTGCCGTTTTGCCCCGTTTGCCAGCCCGACGTTCTGACCTCGCTGCGGAGAAGGCGCGGGCTGGGAAGTATCGATATTGCCGAGGCCAGTTAGTTCTCGTTAATTTCCGACCGCCACTGGACAGACGTCCTCCTATATCCTATGGATTATGCCGCTACGCCAACCGCCAGTCATAGACAGCGAGCTCATTCAGATCGTGGATGCCGCTCTCGCGGATGCAACGCGGCGCAGCGGTGATTGGCTCGCATGCCGTCCCGGTTGCACGCAGTGCTGTGTGGGTGTATTTGCAATCAATCGACTCGATGCGGCCCGATTGCAACAGGGAATGCTCGATCTCGAAAAGTCTGATCCGGTCCGGGCTGGGCGGATACGCGACAGGGCAGATGATTCTGTAGCCCGGCTGGCCGCGAATTTTCCCGGTGATGCCGAGAGAGGCATACTCGACAAGCGCGTGTTTGAGGAAGGCTCAAAGCCAGAACAACGCTTCGCAGAATTTGGCAACGATGAGGTCTGCCCGGTACTCGATCCCGAGAGCGGCTTGTGCGAACTGTATGCATCTCGACCCATGACCTGCCGCACGTTTGGCCCTCCGGTGCGCTCTGAAGGAGGATTGGGTGTTTGCGAATTGTGTTTTCATGGAGCAAGTGAGGAGCAAATTGCGGCTTGCGAGATGGTGCCAGATCCCGATGATCTCGAAACGAAATTATTGCGGAAGTTGCCGGCGGGCCAGGCGATCGTTGCGTATTCCGTGAGTAGAGATACTTCCCCTTGGAGGGAGTAAGAGCGTTCCGAGACTTCGCTTATCCATGTTGTTAGAGTTGTTAGATTTCTCCCCTTCGACACTTGTGTTTCCAGTTGCGAAATCCTCCATAGAATTATTAGAGCGTGCTTAAGTCTCCTTTCGATACCAACGGTATCTTTCGCCTCAAGTTATTAGGATGTTAGGTTTGTAGCACGGCACCTATGCAGATCAATGACTATGACCTTGTTGTGATTGGAAGCGGCCCGGCAGGACAAAAGGGAGCGATTTGCGCGGCTAAGATGCGCAAGAAGGTCGCGATTATTGATCGGCGGCTAACTATGGGAGGAGTTTGCGTTCATACGGGAACGATTCCGAGTAAAGTATTGCGCGAGGCTGTGCTGTATCTGAGTGGCCTGCGGCAGCGGTCTTTTTATGGCCGCGGGTATGTAGTAAAAGACCGCATCCTGATGTCCGATTTAACTTTGCGAGCCACAGCGGTGATGACTCGTGAGGTTGATGTAATAAAAGCGCAGTTGCGGCGAAATTATGTGACCGCGCTGGAAGGGGATGCGCACTTTGTCGATCCGCATACCATTGAAATCGTAAGCGAAGAGGGCACTCAGCAGGTGTGCGGCGAGAAGATACTGATTGCATGCGGCACACGCCCGGCGCATATTGACGGGATTCCGGTGGATGGGCAGCGCATCTTCGATTCTGACCACGTGCATGGCCTCGATGAGATACCGCGAGAATTAATTGTTGTAGGGGCCGGCATCATTGGCTTGGAATATGCGTCGATGTTCACTGCGCTTGGAGTGAAAGTGACGTTGCTGGACCAGCGTCCGACGCTGCTGGATTTTGTGGACCGCGAAATCATCGAGAGCCTGTGTTACCAGTTGCGGCAATTGGGAACCGTGTTCCGGGTAGGCGAAAAGGTTGTGAAGGTGGGCTTTGATGACGAGCGCGATAAGGTTTTCGCGATGCTCGAAAGTGGAAAGAAAATCCGGGGTCAGGCCCTCCTGTATACGATTGGACGTAAAGCCAACAGCGACATGCTGAAAATTGAGGCGGCCGGTTTGGCGGCCGATGATCGCGGCAAATTGACGGTGAACGAAAATTTTCAGACCATGGTGCCGCATATCTACGCGGCCGGCGATGTTATTGGCTTTCCCTCGCTCGCGAGTACTTCGATGGAACAAGGCCGCCTTGCCGGTTGTCACATGTTCGGCAAGCCTAGCCGTTTGTTGCCAAACCTGATTCCGTTCGGTATCTACACGATTCCTGAAATTTCCATGGTGGGCGCCACCGAAGAGGAACTTACACTTAGCAAAACTCCTTATGAGAGTGGTTTGGCGCGTTACTCGGAGTTGGCGAAAGGGCAGATGCTGGGCGATGATCAAGGCCTGCTAAAGATATTGTTCGATCCTGAGAGTCTGAAGCTTTTGGGCGTGCACATTATAGGAGAGCGCGCGGCGGAAATCGTTCATATTGGACAAGCGGTGCTGGCGATGGGAGCGACCATCGAATATTTCCGCGACACCGTATTCAACTATCCGACCTTAGCCGAGGCTTATAAAGTGGCCGCGCTCGATGGACTCAATAAGCTGTGAGATACCATGGCAGCTGTGGTTCATTCGATCGGGCTTCTCAATTTTGACTGCGCCTTCCACCAGCGACGTACAGCTACTCCCGACCAAATAGCCTCGACCACTCCAAACGGCCATGCGCCTTGCAGAAAGCCGTATGCGGAGCCGAGTATGCAAGCTACTGCAAATGCGAGGATGAACCACGTGCTGCGACTTTCCAGTGCATAGGTCACAAGCATCGCCGTTACTGCAACCAGACCGAATAGGGTAAGCGTTGTCATCTTAATTTAATTTATCTCTTGGCCTTGGACTGCCTTCAGTGTTCTCGTCGGAAATACATCTTGGCGAATCATCCTACCCATTCTTAACATAGTCGGGTTTACTGTAACCTCGAATTTATTGCAGCGTCGTCGCGGATAGGAGTGAACCGACACACGAACGAGAATGACTGAGACTTCACAAATCGAACAATTCGAAACGCGGGATGCTTCGCTGGCCGATATTGCAATCGTTTTTTTGAAGCTCGGCACAATTGCCTTTGGCGGCCCGGCCGCGCATCTGGCGATGATGGAAGAAGAATTCGTGCGCCGCCGGCATTGGATTACGCATGCGCAATTTCTTGACCGGCTGGCGACGGCGAATCTGATTCCCGGTCCAAGCTCCACCGAAGTAGCAATTTTTGTGGGGCAGCTCAAGCGCGGATGGCGCGGCCTCATCGTTGCCGGGTGTTGTTTCGTCATTCCGGCGGCTACGATTGCGGCGGTAATCGCCTGGGCCTATATGCGTTTTGGCTCGCTGCCTAAGGTTGAAGGCATCTTCTTAGCGATCAAACCGGCCGTGGTTGCAATCGTAATTCAGGCCTTGATTAAGATGGGGCGAAGCGGAGTTCGTACGATTTCGCTGGCTCTGATTGCAGCACTGGCAGCAGCGTTAAGTATTCTTGGCATCAGCCCGGTGCTGGTGCTCGGGGTTGCGGGCTTAGTGTCGGTCGCGGCCTTGACGATGAAGAATCGGCTGGTAAGTATTAGCGCGACTGGATTCTCGAAAAATCCCGTCTCATTTCATACGTTCGTCGGAGTGTCGAAGTTTATTGCAGCAGCAGTTGCAGTCGGCGCCGCGGGAGTGACTGTTCCGGTCGGCCTTGTGCGCCTGTTCTTATCATTCTTAAAAATAGGATCGGTTATATTCGGCAGCGGATATGTCTTGCTTGCATTCCTGCAAACCGAATTCGTGGAGCGCCTGCACTGGTTGAGCGAGAAGCAACTGATCGACGCCGTAGCGGTCGGACAGTTTACTCCTGGACCGTTGTCTGCGACTGCGACCTTCATAGGATTTATCGTGGCGGGATGGCCGGGCGCGGTGGTCGCAACGGTGGGAATTTTTCTGCCTGGTTTTTTATTGGTAGCGATAAGCGGACCGTTTCTTCCGCGGCTGCGAAAGTCCGCCGTCGCGTCCGCTGCGCTGGATGGTGTGGTTGCAGGCTCACTGGCATTAATGGCGGTGGTGGCGATGCAGTTGGGACGCACGTCTATCGTGGACCGCACAACGCTGATCGTATTTATCGCAAGCTTGATCGCCTTGCTGTGGCTCCGAGTCAATTCGGCTTGGGTAGTAGCGGGGGCGGCAGTCGTTGGATGGGTAATGTGGTAAATGCCGGGAATCGGAAGTGAGAGCGGGCTATGGGTAGCTGCCGCTCCGCCTGAAATCTACTTTTAGAGCCCCTTGCGGTTATTATTCATGGTTTTGAAGGTAAAGGTTAAAATAGGTGATTCCGGCCCGGAGCGCCAACACGCCGTACTTCGCGCCTGATAATTAAGCTTTGGAACCTGTGAGCAATCTCGAAGAAGGACCACGCAGCGCGTCGATTGACGCTGGCACTAACACTGCCGAAGTGCGTTCAGATGCGCGTAGCTTGGACACAGTAAAGTTGGAGGGACCTCAGTGTGCACAGCAGAGAGCCACGCAGCAGAGAACGCCGCAGAACGTGCCGGAGGTCGTAACTTCGAAAGACGACGCCTCGCCCTCGTCGGCTGGACTGCCTAGCGGGCGTTCGCGGCCTACGTCGCCGGTTTACTGGCGTGTGGAAGGAAGTCTGCTGGAGTTGACTACGGTTCGTCCGATCGCATTTTTTACCTGGAACAGCCAGACATTTATCGCAAGAGCCGTGCGGCGCAGCCTGGTGCTTTTGATGGCGCTGCTGCGCCCATTTTTGTACGCGGCGAACCGCGTGGCTGCAACTCGGATCGTGCACGCCGTTCTGCGAGGCATCACGCGCGACCGGCTCGATCTTTTGGGCGAAGAGGAGTTCGAGTACAAGCTTAGACCGTTGCTTAAGGAAGATGGAGTGCGCGCCCTTAAAGCGCTCCAGGCCACGGGCGTGGATGTTGTCTTGGTGAGCCAGGGGCTGGAACACGTGATGAGGCCGCTAGCGCGGCATCTCGGGGTACGGTGGATTATTGCCAACCGTCTTGATTTCCGTGATGGCGTAGCCACGGGTCGGCTGCTGAGTCCCGTGATTCGTCCCCGAGGTTTATTTGCCCGGATTCGTGAAGCGGGTCCGGACGGTCAACAAAGCGCGGCGCGATGGGTGAGGGCGCTCGGTTTGCGAGGCACGAAGGCGCTAGAGTCGGCAATTATTCCGGCAGTTCGGGTAGAGTCGCCGCGAGTTCGCCCTATTGTTTATTTCGACGAAACACGGTATCCAGCGCCGTTTTCGGTTCGTAAGTCTCTTGGCGGCAAACGCGTGTTGTTAATCGGAGTTACCGGATTTATCGGCAAAGTGTGGCTGGCAAACCTACTGATGGATCTCCCGGAAATTGGAAAACTTTATTTGCTGATCCGGAGGCAGAAGTCCAGTCCGGCGCAGAAGCGCTTCGGAAAGATGATCGAGGGATCGCCGGTTTTTGATCCATTGTTCGAAAAGTATGGCGATCGGCTGGGCGCGTTGCTGGCGGAAAAAATCGAGGTAATCGAGGGCGACGTTTCGCAGCCTAGTGTTGGCATGGATCCTGAGATCGCGGAACGTATGCGGAATGAACTGGATCTCGTCATCAACAGCTCGGGGCTCACGGATTTCAATCCTGATCTGCGGGACGCGTTGGCTGTGAATGTGGATTCCACATATCATTTGATCGAATTCATTCGCGGATCGGATCACGCGGCATTGCTGCATCTCTCGACATGTTATGTAGCCGGGCAGCGCGATGGACGGGTCAGTGAGCGGTTGCGTCCGAATTACACGCCCGCGGGTTTGCCGGATTTTGATGCGGAAAAGGAATGGCATCGGCTACACGAGTTGGTCGAGTCAGCGGAGGCGCGAGCTGAGGGTCCCGAAGTCACTGAAGAATTAAAGAAGCAGGCGTTAGAGAAAGAGCACGCTGCAAAAGGGCTTAGTGGTCAGGCGCTGGAAAATCAAGTCCGCAAAAATCGTGTGCGATGGTTGAAAAATTATCTTACAGAGGAGGCGACTCGGCGCGCGCAGGAACTGGGATGGCCTAACACTTATACATTCACCAAGAGTCTGGCAGAGACGCTGATCGCGAAGAATGGCGTCGGGCTGCCGATTGCGATTGTTCGTCCGGCGATTGTTGAGACGTCGGTAGCAAAGCCATTTCGGGGATGGAACGAAGGCATCAACACTTCGGCGTCTCTGTCGTATTTGCTGGGTACAGCGTTTCGGCAACTGCCTTCGAACGAACGTAAGCGACTGGATATTATTCCGGTGGATGCGGTGTGTGCTGGGATGACGCTGATTGGTGCGGCGCTAGTGGAGCGGCGGCACGATCCGTTATACCAACTCGCGACATCGGTTACGAATCCGTGTGACATGGGGCGATCGATCGAGTTA
>JGI12635J15846_10003785_pt1 | contig 13134 bp, 11 predicted proteins | sample BlaSpr_A8_OM2_M2_FD_15846 | JGI IMG/M metagenome (IMG submission 15846) | reverse complement strand
CTCGCATTTGTTTTTTCTAGTCGGCTCATCTCAATGTCCTGATGCAACTCGATCCTCTCGGCAGGTTCATGTAGGGGCGCAGCACTGCTGCGCCCCAGGCCCGCACGATCTGAACCTTAAGAAGATCTGGTTTTTCTTTCCTGCTCCCCTGATTCTTCCCCCACTCAAACAAAGACGCAACCAGCCGGCTTTCCGTGTCCGGCAGGTTGCGCCCCAAATCTGATCCGCGACTATTTCCCCGCGAACTTCACCCCATCCACCGAATCCAGCCTCCAAACCACTCCCAACCCATAGAAATTGCTCGCCACCGCGATCGCAACTTCATTGCTCCCCGCGTTCAACGGCAAATCAAACGCCCCATTCGTCAACGCCAGCCGTCCCTCCGGACTTTTCCGCGCACTCGCCGGCATAAACAAATTCTTATCAGCATAAACCTGCTTCCCATTCACAAACACCCAAACCTCCCGCACCCATCCCATCGACGTGTGAATCGTCTGCGCCTTATCCGAATCAATCGTCGTCTTGATCCACGCCATCGACCGCTTCGGCCGGTCCATCGGCAATCCATATTCGCGCGTGATGTCGATCAGCCCGCCAAGCTCCGCCGTGATCGCCTTCCATTCCGCCGAAGCTGCCGGCATCTCGCCGTAACTTGGATCTTTGCCTTCCCCAAGCTCGGACGCCGCCGACAACTGCCAGTTCCGCACAAAACGCGCGTCGGAAGCGGTCGGATCGGCCTCCGGCTCGGACGACAGTCCTTCCGTAGCATTCGGTATCACGACAAAATTCGCGAAATACCCCGGCCCCGACAACCCGACGGAACCTTCGCTCGCATCACCTTCTAACCGACCAACCTTCAGCGTCGGCGTCGAACTGTGATTCACATACATATTCATCCGCTTGCCCGAAATCACCAGCTTCACGTGATTCCATTCGCCATCGTGAATCGGCGCCGGCACTTGATACTGCGGAAAAACGTCCCACAGTAAAATATTGTGTGTCTCCGGCGCGTACTGCAAACAAAAAAGGCTTTCCGAGCACTTGCCGTTCGGCCGAAAATAAAACATCTCGAAATTCTTATCGTCGACCCGCCGAAACACCATCCCGGTCCCCATCACCATCGGCTGTACGTCAAACTCAATCGTTCCGTCCTTAAGGCTGACGTCCTTGGCAATTGCCGTGCCCCCTTCGTGCATCGCAAGCGCATCCATCCCCTGAACCTTCTCGAACGCCCCCGACTCCGTCTGCCAATGCTCCGCCGTCATCGGCACCTTGATCGGCGCCGCCGCTGCCGGAGTCGCAGCCGCTCCGCCCGTCGAATTCGTGTCGGCCGCCGCCGCGGAGCCTGCCAGCCCCGCAAATCCCGCCATCATCAGCAGGAGTGCTGTCCACACCAATCGAATTCCAGGATTTGAGTTGATCGATGTTTGGGTTGAAAGGGAACTACGAGGTCTAACGGAAGAGCTGGGTACAACGGTGTTGTTTCTCATGCACGTAGCCTGGAGCCAGGCAAACTCGTTAGTCACCAAAATTGTTCCCATCCGGACTGCGCCATTCCAAACCGGACGACCTAACAATTGAAATACTCTGTTATTTTGAAGACGCCGCCGCGTAATGAAGATATGCCCGCGCTCGACACCCAAATCCTGATCTCCGGCGCCGGACCTACCGGCCTCACCCTCGTATGCGATCTCGCGCGCCGCAAAATTCCTTTCCGCATCATCGACAAAGCCTCTACCTATTTCATCGGCTCAAAAGGGAAGGGTCTCCAACCACGCAGCCTCGAAGCCTTCGACGACTTCGGCATCGTCGGCGACGTCCTCCGCACTGGAAAATTCCATCTCCCGTTTCGCGGCTACGACGGCCGGCAAGTCCTCGGCGAAAAAGACATGCACGAAGGTCGCAACCCGACGCCGAGCACTCCCTACGCAAGCCCGCTCATCACGCCCCAATGGCGAACCGAAGAGCACCTCCGCAATCTACTTGAGAAGCTCGGCGGCCACGTTGAACTCTCTTCCGAACTCGTCTCGCTCGCGCAAGACGATGAAGGCGTGGTCGCGACAGTGCGGCGCGGTGAATCGACCGAGCAAATTCGCTGCGCATTCCTGGTTGCCGCTGACGGCGGCCGCAGCTTCGTCCGCAAATTTCTCGATGTTCCTTTCGAAGGCGAAACGTGGAAGGACGAGCGCATGTATGTCGGCGACGTTCGACTCCGTGGTCTCGACCGCGATTTTTGGCATTCCTGGCCGAAACATCCCGACGGCTGGCTCGCACTCTGCCCGTTGCCCTCGACCAACACCTACCAGCTTCAGGCGCAGATTCATCCAGAAGAAGAGCAAGAGCCGTCGCTCGAAATTTTTCAGCGACTCGTCCGCGAGCGCACGCAGCGCGACGACATCGAACTCCTAGATGCTCCGTGGACTTCTCTCTACCGCGTGAACATTCGCATGGTTTCCCACTACCGCATCGGGCGCGTTTTTTTGGCTGGTGATTCCGCGCACGTTCATTCGCCCGCAGGCGGGCAGGGAATGAACACCGGTATTCAAGATGCCTACAACCTGGGTTGGAAACTCGAGCGCGTTCTAAAAGGCGCCCCGGATTCTTTGCTCGAGACCTACGAGGAAGAACGCCTTCCCGTCGCCGCCGGCGTCTTGGGCCTCAGCACGAGACTCTACAAAGCAATATCCGCCTCGACCGAAGAAGGCATGCGCCGCGATGACATCGCCCTCCAGTTGGGAATTTCGTACAAAGAAATGTCGCTGAGCCAGCATGCCGCTGAAACTCAGATAAAACTTTTCGCGGGCGATCGCGCACCCGACGCTCCCGGCGAAGACGCGACCGGCAAACCGGTTCGTCTCTTCGATTTTTTCCGGGGCCCGCATTTCACTTTTCTGTGCATTCGTCCCTCGGAGGCTGCGACCGCAAGAATCAGTTCCGGCGACATCAAGCAGGTGGCCGTCTTCCCATCTCGACCCGCCGAAAATTTGCCCACCGACTCCGCAATCTTCGTGGACTCAGCGGGCCATTTCGCCGAAATCTACGGAGGAGCGTCCGATGAATTTATGCTCATCCGACCCGACGGCTACATCGGATGGATTGGAAACAAGTCTTCGCTGGCAGATCTGCGAACCTATCTGGCAGCTCGGCTGGGGTTGACGGAGTAACGGGAATCCGAAGGTTGGTGCAGACAACTCCTTTCTGTGCCACGTTGTGACTCTGGTTGTTGCTGAACGGCAGCTCGCTGGCCATCGCGAATTTCCCAAAATGGAAATTCGGGGGTACCCCATACCACCCTATGTTTTTGCAAGAGTGTGGAAGTTGTTGCGTGGATTTAGGTTACAGACCGATATCGGGAATCTGGAAGTGATTGAATCTACGAGGCTTGCGGGCGCGTGCGGTTCGAACGATTTTTGGCCAAGGGGTGGCGCTCGCGACGCGGGTCTTCACGCCTTTCGTGATCACTGGAAGGCATTTTGGTACGGAAATTAGTGTTGAGGGCGTCGTTCTTCCGACGCGGTGGCGATGCCGAGTCGGCGCAGTTCGTCGACGTAATACTTGCGATAGAGCACGTCCCACTCTTCGCTGCCTTCCAAAATCTCTTTTTTCTGCGACGTGATCTTCTTGCGCACTTCCGCGTCGGCCTTTTCTTCTTCGCGTAAAGTCGCCGTCAAAATCGCCACAACCTGCTGCCGAATTGTGTCGCGGTCTTCGACGAATTCCACTTCGTTGCTGGAAACGAGCACTTCCGTGATCTGATGGGAAAGCCGAATGATTTTTTCGCGGCTGAGTCGCATGCGATTGAGGCCGGCGTTAGCGCAAAACAAGCTTGCGGTCGCGAGCGAGCTGTCCTTTCACCTTTTTGTACATTTCCTGGTACGAGACTCCTGTCCTTCGCATTTCATCCTGATGCTGCGTCAGGATGTCGCGCACTTCGTCGTTGAGCCGGTCTTCAACGGTGATTTCTTCCATCATCTTTGCGCGCACGCGCGGAGTCACCGCCTCCGGCGCTTTCGTTTCGATCTGATTTCCTTCGATGAGGCGCTTCACAACTTCCGAAGCCATGTGGGCGACGTAGTCCCGATTAATCAGCATTCCGACCGATGTCCTTCCGAAAAATGCGAGGACATCAGTCTACTGGCAGCACCGAAAGAGTGCAACTCGCCGCGTGAAAAACGCCGGAAGACGCGGCAAATCCGTGCGAACTGTGTGTCAACGAATTTCAACAAGATTGTCGGCGGCCGGAATTGATCGGGCGCAAGTAAATCCGCTGTTCATCCGAGCGAAACCACATCCCAAAGGAAAAACGGGCGGCCGATGTGGCCGCCCGTTGAGATTTCTAGATCAAAGCCGCGATTATTGCGAGTCGTCGGGGCGGCGCTTCAGGGTTGGACGATCGTCGTCGGGATTGGCGTTGGGATCCTGCTGCTGCGTGCCTTTCTGTTGCTGTTCGGTGCGGGTGCGGAGGCTTGGCTTGCCGGGCTGATTGTCCTGCACCTTGCGGGCGAACATGATGTTGCGCAGGCGGCCCTTCACGCTGTCGAACTCTGAAGTGGTGACGATGTATTCCGGCTTGTTGGGCAGAATGCGCGCGATTTCTTTTTGCGCGGCTTCGATGCGATCTGGCGTCGGCGGATGCGTCGAGAATACTTTCGGGATCGTGCCGGGACGGCGCTTTTCGTCGGCCTGAATGCGCTCAAAGAAAGTTACGAACGCGTTCGGATCGTAGCCGGCCTTGTACATATATTCGAGGCCAAGGAAATCGGCTTCGCGCTCTGAATCGCGGCTGAACTTCAAATAGGTGAGTGGGATGGCGATGTTCAAGCCTTCATACAGACCGTAACCAGCCCAGCCTGCGGGGCCGAGCAGCATCAGCGGAATCGTCGCGAGCTGCATCATTTCGCCCTTGGTGGCGTTCTTGGTGCCGTGGCGGGCGGTGACGTGCGAAATTTCGTGCGCCATAACGCCGGCGAGCTCGGACTCTTCCTGAGCGCGCAGAATCAATCCGCTGTTAACGTAGAAGAAGCCGCCGGGGAGTGCAAAGGCGTTGACTTCGTCGGAGTCGATGACCTTGATGGTGAAGGGAACGCGCGCATCGGAATTGCGAACGAGGTTCTGGCCGACGCGGTTCACGTACTCGGTGACGACGGGATCATCGATCAGCTTCGACGAGCGCTCGACTTCCTGCGCGAGGCCCTTNCCCAGGGCGATCTCTTTTTCGATCGAGTAGAAGTTGATGCCTTTGCCGACGTTGCGATTGCCGATGGCATCGACATCTTCCTTGGAATTCTTGGGATCGACGGTGTCTTTCTGCTGAACCGGGGCATCCTGCGACTTCTGANTGCCTTCAGACGGCGGGGGAACCTTGGTGGGATCNGTGGTCGGCGGGGGGCTTTGAGCCCACGTGACGCTCGCTGCCAATGCGGTCAAAGCCGCTAATCTCGTGGCTTGCCGGAGAATCGATTGCATAGTCCCACCTCCGCCATCCGGTAGTATACACCCCAAACGCAGCCGGTTGGCCTACTAACCCTACATTCCTACGATGTCAACTCTAGTATACGGGTTTCCCGGATGGCCAGGACTTTTGTAATTTCTTTGCCCGAGGAGCGTCCGGCAGCCCAAAAATCGCCGTTCAACGTGCTTAGCCTACTTCAGGAAGGCTTGGAGTTGGAGCCAGTCGACTAGGCGGTCGATCCAGTGGTCGGTCGGGATGTTGTGTTGGTGCATGCCGAAGCCGTGGCCGCCTTTGGCGTACATGTGGATTTCGGCGGATTTGTGGGCGTCGACCCACCTTCGATAGAGCGCGATGCTGTCGGGGGCTAAGCCGAGGTTATCGTCGGTGGCGGCGGCGATGAAGAGGGGCGGGGCGTCTGCGGGGACGGCGTCCTTAAACTCCGAAGCCGATCCATAGATCACGGCGACAAAAGCGGGTGTGCCTCCTGGCGCGGAGCGAAGAGTGGCTCCAGCAGCCACCACGCCTCCCGCGGAAAATCCGATGATCCCGACGCGATCGGGCGATACACCGAACTCGGCAGCATGTTGCTTCACGTAAGTGACCGCTGCGACTCCATCGGCGACCGACAGCGGGATCACCTTCGACATGGTGCGATCAAATTGTTCACGATTGCTGAAGGCGCTCTCGAACTCTTGCGTGGCGTCTTCGCCGCTGTGCGCGAGGCGATATTTCAGGACGAAGGTGGTGACGCCGCGCTCGGTGAGATATTTGGCGGCGTCGGTACCCTCGCTGGAGATTGAGAGGGCCATGAAGCCGCCGCCGGGGCAGATTATCGCGGCGGTGCCGTTTTTCGTTGCGGCGGATGGCTTGAAGACGATCAGCGAAGGCTTGGTCACGTTGCTGACGACGTCGGTGTTCCAGAGCTTCGAGAAGTAGGCTTTCTCGGGATAGCTTTCGGAAGTTGAGCCTGGCGGCGTGCCGGGGTAGAGGGGAATTACTTCTTGCGCGGCGGCGCAGGATGTCACGAACAAAACGGCGCAGAGCACTCGAAGAAATATGGATTTCATGGCGCCAGAGTCTAGCAAAGTGGCGCGTGCGAGGTCTTGCGGAAAACGATTGCTGTAAAGCCGATCTGGAACAGGAGGGTTGCTGTTTCAACGAAGACGACGCGGCACGCGTGGGCCGAGTGGGTGGATTCGATTATGATGATGCGCACATGCCATCTCACAATACTCGGCTCATTCGGCTGATCGGTTTGTTCAAGCTGCTCAAGGGGGTCCTGCTCATCGCTGTGGGCATCGGCGCGTTCAAGATGATCCACAGTGACCTGACCGACGTCGCGACGCGGTTGGTCATTAGGTTTGGCCTCGACCCCGGTGGACGCCACGTCGGCAAGCTCCTCCTCGAAACGGCAAATCTCACCCCCGACCGAATTCGCGCCGTGGGAGTCGGCAGTTTCGTTTACGCGGCACTTTTTTTGACTGAAGGCACCGGGTTATTGATGGCGAAGCGCTGGGCGGAATGGTTCAGCGTGATCATCACGAGCTCACTTGTGCCGTTTGAAATTTATGAGATTTATCGGCATCCGACGGCACTGAAATTCTTCGCGCTGCTGGTGAATATCGCCGTGGTGGTGTACCTCGTGTATCGCATTCGCACCGACGACCCCGCGCCGCAAAAACATTCGAAAGTATAGAAATTGCGTTATCCGGCGTCAGCCGTTAACGGTTGACAGTGCGGCTTAACGCCTCTACAGTCAGGGTTTACACATGCCCGTCTCGAAAATTCAGATAGGACAACTCTGGAAGAAGGACGATACCGCGGACACGTATCTGGTAACGCGTGTCTATAGCGAGGCGTTGAGCACAATGGTGGTGCTACGGAAGTCGGGCGCGGAAAATGACCCGTTGATTCGCGTGAAGGTTGGGCGGACGGCGGACGGGCAGACGCTGCCGGGGTTTTCGCCGGCGCAGGAAGACGAGCGGATGTAAGAGCGATTGAGAGCGTTCTGAAGTGGTAGCGCCGGCATCTTGCCGGCGTTTTTGTTTTTTGGAGGCGACAAGGGGCTCAGGTTCAGCGAGCACAGACAAGAGTGTCTGTGCCACCTCTTTAGCGACGACCTCGACGAGTCGAACGACCGCCGTGTTGGAGCAGAAAAACGCCGGCAGGATGCCGGCGCTACCGACTGCTTCGGTTCGCAAGAACGAGGCTAGACCGAGCGGACGGGCATGTCGACGATGTCGTCGATCTTGATTAGCTCTTTGATGAGGAAGGGCTCGCCGTATTGGACGTCGATCATGTGGCCGTAGTAGCGGGCGAGACGGTTCATCTCGTCTTCGAGCTGCTCGAGGCCGAGATAAACTTTGCTTTTCGCTTCGCCTTTTCTCGGAAGGAACTGCGAGCGGTAGGAAAGGATCGCTTTGCGGCGCCGTTCGTAGTGCGGCGTGATGTCCACGACGAACGAGGGGCGCAAGTGTTGTGCGAAGGCCGTCGAGTAAAGAATCTTGTGCGGGCGATAGGCGTCGCCGAGGGCGGGGAGATTTTTGAGGCCGGCGAGGAAGCAGCCCTCGTATCCGAGCGTCGAGGCGTTGTAATGATCGGGGTGGCGCGCTTCCCAGTAGGGAATGATGACGGTGCGCGGGCGAAGTTCGCGGATTTTCTCGGCGAGGCGGAGCTTGTGCTGGCGGCTCGCTTGCACGTCGGAGTCGGGAACGCCGAGAACGCCGCGATAGCGGAGGCCCATGAGTTTCGCAGCGCTGGCGGCTTCCTTCGCGCGCGTCTCGACGCTGCCGCGCGTGCCCATTTCGCCGGCGGTGAGGTCGAGTACTCCGGTTTTGTAGCCGCGTTTCGCCATTTTGATCAGCGTGCCGCCGCAGGTAAGTTCGACGTCGTCGGGGTGCGCGGCAATGGCTAGGACATCTACGGTCATTGAAGCTCCTTCACTCTTCTTTGTTGTTCGAAATAAATTCTAGCAGCTTCGTGATTGCGGTGTTGGCGCGGCGGCAGATGGGATGGATGTGCTAACGTTTCTGCGCGATGGAAACGCCATTACTCAATCAAGTCGCATTGGTGACCGGCTCAAGTAAGCGGCTGGGGCGCGAAGTTGCGCTCGGGCTTGCGAAGTGCGGCGCGGACGTCGTCATTCACTATCGGTCGTCGGTGGATGAGGCGAGCAAAGTCGTCGCCGAGGTCGAGAAGTTTGGGCGTCGCTCGGTCGCGATTCAGGCCGATCTCGAAGACGTTGCGCAAATTCGCACGCTGTTTGAGAAAGTCGCGGCGCGCTTCGGGCGGCTCGATATTTTGGTGAACAGCGCGGCGAGTTTTGTGCAAACCGAGTTCGCCAAAACGAGCGAGGAAGAGTGGAGCGAGTCGCTCGACACCAATCTTAAAGCTCCGTTCTTTTGCTCCCAAGCTGCGGCGCCGCTGCTGAAGAAAACCGGCGGCTGCATCATCAACTTCGCCGATGTCGGGGGCATCCTTGGATGGATCGGCTACATCCCACATTCGATTTCAAAGGCCGGTGTCGTCATGATGACGCGTTGCCTGGCGAAAGAACTCGCGCCGGAAGTGCGGGTCAACGCGCTCGCGCCTGGGACGATTACGTTGCCGGATGACGCACCGGAACTGGAAGCGGACTTCATCAAGCAAGCTCCGCTAAAGCGCAGCGGCCGCCCGGCAGATATCATCGATGCGGTGACATACCTCGCGAGCGCGAAATTTGTAACGGGCCACACGCTGGTGATCGACGGCGGCCGTGTGTTGTAACGACGGAACGAACTTCGTTGCGAGATCTCTCGTCGGTGCAGTGGTCGGTTGTGTTGAAGTTGAGATCCTTCGCCCTCCTTCGGACGGCTGAGGATGACAGGTTCGAACTTGCTGGCGGTTTTTGGCGAGTGGTGCATCGCCGGGCGCGAGCGCAAGGAGACCCCGTGGGAAACACGACGGCCAACTCCATATCTGTTCCCGTTCCCGCTGCAACCGAGCGAAGTCTTACCTATCTCGCCTTGTACACGTTGATCGCGATCTACGCGGTTTCGCGAGTGCTCCAGGGATTTCCGCAACGCGCGCCAATGCTTGCCATCGTTACGCTGCACGTACTGCCCCCGCTGCTGTTCGCGTTGCTGCATGGTCGAATGCTTTGGGGCTGGCGAGGAATTCTGGTGTTCTTCGCAATTTGCTCCATTGTGAGTGGCACGGTCGAAAAGATTGGCATCACAACCGGATTTCCGTTCGGACACTATTTCTTCACGGACGCGATGGGGCCAAAGATTTCCGGCGTGCCGGTTTTTCTCGGGCTCGCTTATCTGGGGATGGGCTACTTATCGTGGCTCGTCGCAAGCCTGATTCTGGGATGGGAGCAGCGCAGTCTCAACGGCTGGCGCATCGTCCTATTGCCGGCGTTCGCGGCGCTTGTGATGACGTCGTGGGATTTTTGCCTCGATCCGGTGTGGTCCACGATCGTCCGCGCGTGGATATGGACCGACGGTGGATCCTACTTCGGCGTNCCGATCAGCAATTTTTTCGGTTGGTACGGCAACGTCTTCGTTATNTACTTNCTGTTTGCGCTCTACCTTCGCGACCATGCAACAAAGATGGAGGTAATGCCGACGAAATTCTGGAAGGCAGCGCTTCTGTTTTACGGCGTTTCCGTGGTCGGCAATTTTTTAAACCTGATTCCGCAAACGCCGGAACCGGTGATCGATGCCACTGGCAAACTGTGGGCGCTTCGCAGCATCACGGGTGCCTGCGCCCTAACCACCATTTTTACGATGGGCGCGTTTCTCTTGCTGGCTTGTATTCGACTGACAGACCAACCGCACCGCGACACCTCGCCGAGCGATTCCACCTGAACCGAGCCGGTAATCCGACACTTTGGAACTTTGATATTCGATCGCGGGATGCAGACTTGCTCGTCGCGGTGTATTCTATTGTCCTTATAGCGAGCATAAATTTTGCGCGCCACGTCTGCGCGCCACCAGGAAGAACGAAAGGGACCCGCCGAGAGTTATGGAACACGACACACACGTAATGCCCCACAACATGGATGAATACGAGGTTGCCGAGTGGCTCGAATCGCTCGATTCGGTGCTCGAATCCAGCGGCCCCGAGGTGGCGGTCGAAATTCTGGAACGCCTCCGCGTCCATGCGAAGGTCGCTGGACTGAACTTGCCGTTCACCGCGAACACGCCCTACGTCAACACGATTCCCGCGCGGCTCGAAGCGCCATTTCCGGGTGATCAGGAACTCGAGCGCCGCATCAAGAGCCTGATCCGCTGGAACGCCATTGCGATGGTCGTGCGCGCGAATCGCGTCGAGCACAACATCGGCGGCCACATTTCGACCTACGCCTCGGCAGCAACGCTTTATGAGGTCGGCTTCAACCATTTCTTCCGCGCGCGCAGCGATTCGTTTGAAGGCGATACGATTTACTTCCAGGGCCACGCCGCGCCCGGAATTTACTCGCGCGCCTTTCTCGAAGGTCGTCTCTCGGTCAAGAAGCTCGAGAACTTCCGCCGCGAACTGAAGCCTGGCGGCGGNCTCAGCTCGTACCCNCATCCATGGCTGATGCCGGATTTCTGGGAATATCCAACGGTGTCGATGGGACTGGGCCCCTTGATGTCGATCTACCAGGCCCGGTATGCGCGTTATCTCGAAAATCGCGGCCTCAAGCCGAAGACCGACGCGAAAGTCTGGGCGTTCCTCGGCGACGGTGAAACGGACGAGCCCGAATCGCTCGGCGCCATCACGCTGGCTTCNCGCGAAAAGCTCGACAATTTGATTTTCGTTATCAACTGCAACCTGCAGCGGCTCGACGGTCCGGTTCGCGGCAANGGGCAGATCATTCAGGAANTGGAATCCGCATTCCGAGGCGCNCGNTGGAATGTNATNAANGTTCTGTGGGGCACCGAGTGGGATCCCATACTCGCGCGCGATACAGACGGCTTGCTCGTCAAGCGCATGGGCGAACTCGTCGATGGCGAATACCAGAAGCTGGTTGTCGAGTCTGGCGCCTACGTCCGCCAGCGTTTCTTTGGCACCGACCCGCGCCTGCTTAAGCTCGTCGAGCCATTGAGCGATGAAGAACTCCGACGCCTGCGACTCGGCGGTCACGACCCGCGCAAGGTTTACGCCGCGTACAAAGCCGCCACTGAGCACACGGGCGGCCCGACGGTCATCCTCGCGCGCACCATCAAGGGTTACGGCCTCGGCGAAGCGGGCGAAGGCAAGAACGTCACGCACCAGCAGAAAAAACTGAACGAAGAAGAGCTACGTATCTTCCGCACGCGCTTCGACATTCCTCTTACCGATCAGGATTGTATCGAGGTTCCGTTCTATCGCCCGTCGGAAGATAGCCCGGAAATCAAATACCTCACCGAGCGGCGCCAGGCGTTAGGCGGTTATACGCCTGCGCGCAAAGTTCGCGCAGTTCCGATTGCAGCGACCGAACACGACGAACTCTTCAAGGAGTTCCACGACGGCAGCGATGGCCGCGAAGTCTCGACCACGATGGCGTTCGTCGGCATGTTGCGCAAAATGCTCAAGGATCCCGAGATCGGCAAGCTCATCGTGCCGATCGTTCCTGACGAGGCGCGCACTTTCGGCATGGAGTCACTGTTCCGCACGGTCGGCATTTACTCCTCGCTCGGGCAAAAATACGATCCAGTCGATGCCAGCACACTGATGTATTACAAGGAAGCGACCGACGGCCAGATTCTCGAAGAGGGAATTACCGAAGCCGGGTCGATGGGCTCGTTTATCGCTGCGGGCTCCGCGTACGCCGCTTACGGCATCAACACGATTCCGTTCTTCATTTATTACTCGATGTTCGGGTTCCAGCGCATCGCGGACTTCATCTGGGCCGCGGCCGACATGCGCACGCGCGGCTTTTTGCTTGGCGGCACCGCCGGCCGGACCACTTTGTCGGGCGAAGGCTTGCAGCACCAGGACGGCAACAGTCACGTGCTCGCTTTGTCGGTGCCCAACCTGCGCGCTTATGATCCGGCGTTCGCTTACGAGATCGCCGTCATCATTCAGGACGGCATTCGCCGCATGTACAAAGACGGCGAGGACATCTTCTACTACATCACGCTGATGAATGAGCCGTACGTCATGCCCAGCATGCCGAGCGGCAAAGACGTGAAAGACGGCATTCTCAAGGGCATGTATCGCTTCCGCGCCTCGAAAAATAAAAAAGCGAAACTCAAAGCGCAACTCTTTGGCAGCGGTTCAATTCTGCGCGAAGCCTTGCAGGCGCAGGAAATTCTCGAAACGAAATACAACGTCGCCGCCGACGTCTGGAGCATCACCAGCTATAAGGCGCTCTACACGGACGGCATCGAAACCGAAAGATGGAATCGGCTGCACCCTGGCTCGAAGCCGCGCGTGCCGTATATCACCAAGACCCTCGGTGATGCGCCCGGCGTGTTCGTTGCCGCGTCGGACTATTTGAAGACGTTGCCCAACATGATCAGCAAATGGCTGCCGCGGCGACTTGCGTCGCTCGGCACTGATGGGTTTGGCCGCAGCGAAGGGCGCCAGTCGCTGCGTACGTTCTTTGAAGTTGATGCGCGTTCGATTGCGCTCGCCACGTTGCACGAACTGCACCTCGACGGAAAGCTCGAGACGAAAGTCCTCGACAAAGCCATCAAGGACCTCGGCATCAACCCCGAGAAACCAAACCC
>JGI12635J15846_10003783_pt1 | contig 13140 bp, 12 predicted proteins | sample BlaSpr_A8_OM2_M2_FD_15846 | JGI IMG/M metagenome (IMG submission 15846) | reverse complement strand
AGGACACGGTGGAATCCGGGACCGGGGCGGTTTGCGGGCTGGGGCTGTTGGACGCCGACATCGTCTTCAATGAGGCCAAGGTCCTGCGTCGCTGGCAGCGCCCACTGCGTGGTTACGAAATCCACCACGGGCGGCTATCCCGGTGCGCCGAGGTGCCCTGGTTCGACTTAGACGACTACGAAGACCACGAAGACCACGAAGACCACGAAGACCACGAAGACCACGAAGACCCCGAAGATTCCGAGCGCTCCGAGCGCTCCGAGCCCCAGGGAATCATGCGTGGCGCGGTCTTCGGCACGCACTGGCACGGTCTGCTCGATAACGACGACTTACGTCGCCAGTGGCTTACCCGTGTTGCCGAAGCGGCCGGCCGGAGCGGGTTCGTTGTAGCCCACATCAATGTCGCCGCACAACGCGATGCCCAACTGGATCTGATCGCTGAGCTGCTGGCGTCGCACCTCGAGATCGACGGTGTCCTCAGCTTGCTTGATGGTCCACCGCCGCGCCGCCCGCAGGTTGCGATCGAGCTGCGGCCGTAGCTTGTAACCCACGTCGGAAAGTTACTTGAAGTGGAAACCTCGCGCAGGCACGCCGATTAGCTGTAGCTTTGCGTAAGTGCCCTCGATGATGACTACGCTCGACGGCTTTCCGGTCCCGGTGAGCGTAGCTGGTCCGGAAAAGGGCGTCGTGGTGGTCATTCTGGGGGACGAGAAACGTGCGCCCGCCGCGTATGACGCGGTGTGTGAGCGCCTGCATACCGCGTCGCTTCGAACCGTCGTAATCGGCCTTGACCCGCGGCTGACCCCAAAATCGGTGGTCGGCATCCTCGACGCGCTGGGCATCGGTTGGGCCGTGGTAGTCGGCGATCGCGCCGGTGGCGAGCTCGCCTGGGAACTGGCGGCGACCAGGTTGGGCCGGTTTGTCGGTCTGGTGGTTATCGACCGTGGACATCCGCGGGTGGCCGACCTCAACGGCGTGGTTCTCGACGAACACTGTCCGCCGGTGGAGATCGGCACCACCGTGCTGGTCAGCTCCCCGGCCGCGCGGGCAGCGGCCCGCGACAGCCAGCGGTTCGTTTACGCGGAATACCGCATGGTGGACCTTATTGGACGCCGCAGCGCGCAGGAATCGACCGCGCAGTTGACCGCCGAGATCGTGCTGCGCACCAGTAGCTGGTAGCGCCTGGTTGACTAACGGAAATGCGCACTACGTTCGCACGTGTGCGTGGGTGTCCGGGTTCGCAGGTCACGACGTTTTGTGAACATCGGCGAACACCGACAGTATGGTCCGAAATGTACGGTGTTCGTGACTGTCAGCCGGCGTTCATGGCTGTTACAAACGGCGCTGGCCAGCGCAGACGCGGTGGACACCGAACACCGGTGGACGCCCATGAACCCACTGCGCTTGACTAACGGTCATGGGCCATGAGGAAAGTGCGCTGACCGGTCCGGGTTCTCCGATGTTGTCGTGGGCCGAGCTGGAACGTCTGGTCGGGGTCGGCGATGTGGACACCGTGATCGTCGCCTTCACCGACATGCAGGGTCGGCTTGCGGGCAAGCGGGTGTCGGCTCGGCTGTTCGTCGACGAGGTCGCCGCACACGGCGCCGAATGCTGCAGCTATCTACTGGCTGTCGACGTCGAGATGAACACCGTGCCCGGTTATGCCATGTCGAGTTGGGACACTGGTTACGGCGACATGGTGATGACGCCGGACCTGACCACACTTCGGGTCATTCCCTGGCTGCCCGCGACCGCGTTGGTGATAGCCGATCTGGGCTGGGTCGATGGCAGTGCGGTCGCGGTCTCACCGCGCGCCATCCTGCGCCGCCAGGTCGACCGGCTGAGCGAACGCGGACTGGTCGCTTATGTCGCCACCGAGCTGGAGTTCATCGTGTTCGATCAGCCGTATCGGCAGGCGTGGGCCAGCGGCTATCGCGGGCTCACCCCAGCCAGCGACTACAACATCGACTACGCGATATTGGCGTCGTCGCGGATGGAACCACTGCTGCGCGACATCCGGCTGGGCATGCAGGGCGCGGGCCTGCGGTTCGAGGCGGTCAAGGGCGAGTGCAACTACGGCCAGCAGGAGATCGGGTTCCGTTACGACGAGGCGCTGGTCACCTGCGACAACCACGCCATCTACAAGAACGGCGCAAAGGAGATCGCGGATCAGCACGGCAAGAGCCTTACGTTCATGGCGAAATACGATGAGCGCGAAGGCAATAGCTGCCACATCCACATTTCGCTACGCGCTGCGGACGGCTCCGCGGTATTCGATGACAGCAGCGGGCCGCACGGCATGTCGCCGACATTTCGCAGCTTCGTCGCCGGCCAGCTGGCAGCGCTGCGCGAGCTCACGATGTTCCACGCGCCGAATATCAACTCCTACAAGCGGTTTGCCGACGGCAGCTTTGCGCCCACAGCGCTGGCATGGGGACTGGACAACCGCACCTGCGCACTGCGGGTCGTTGGCCACGGCGACAACATCCGAGTCGAATGCCGAGTTCCCGGCGGAGACGTCAACCAGTACCTGGCGGTGGCGGCGCTGATCGCGGGAGGGCTGTACGGTATCGAGCGGGGCTTGAAACTATCCGAACCTTATGCAGGCAATGCGTACGAGGCCCCCGGCGTCGAGCGGCTACCTGCCACCCTGGCCGAGGCTGCCAGGGTATTCGAGATGTCGCCGCTGGCGCGGGAGGCCTTTGGCGACGACGTTGTCGCCCATTACCTGAACAACGCTCGCGTGGAGGTGGCGGCATTCAATGCGGCGGTGACCGACTGGGAGAGGATGCGTGGGTTTGAACGTCTCTAAACGCCCAGTGGTGGGACTGACTTCCTACCTGGAGCAGGTGCAGACAGGGATCTGGGACGTCTCGGCGGGTTATCTGCCTGCCGACTACTTCGAGGGCGTCATCATGGCCGGTGGTATCGCGGTGCTGCTGCCGCCCCAGCCGGCGGANCCCCNGATCGGCGGCTGTCTGCTCGACAGCCTGGATGCTCTGGTGATCACCGGCGGCTACGACCTGGATCCTGCCGCCTACGGTCAGCAACCGCATGCAACNACTGACCAGCCTCGCACTGCACGTGACGTTTGGGAGCTCACGCTGTTGCAGGGTGCGCTGGACCGGGGGCTGCCGGTGCTNGGCATCTGCCGCGGCGCGCAGGTGCTCAATGTGGCGCTCGGCGGCACACTGCACCAGCATCTGCCTGAGGTGATCGGCCACACCGGGCANCGGGCGGGCAACGGAGTCTTCGCCCGATTGCCGGTCCGCACCGTGCCGGGCACCCGGCTGGCCGCGCTGTTGGGGGAGACCGCCGACGCGTCGTGCTATCACCACCAAGCCATCGACAAGGTCGGCGACGGCCTGGTGGTCAGCGCGTGGGACGACGACGGCGTGGTCGAGGCGCTGGAGCTGCCCGGAGATGGCTTCGTGCTCGCGGTGCAGTGGCATCCGGAGCAGACCCTGGACGACCTCCGGCTGTTCACGGCGGTAGTGGACGCCGCGAAGTCGTACGCTGGTCTAGTTTCCCGATGAGCTCTGTCCAACTGATCAATCCGGCCACTGAGGAAGTACTGCGCTCGGTCGACCAAGTCGATGTCGCGGCCGTCGACGACGCGGTACGGCGAGCGCGAGTGGCTCAGCAGCGCTGGGCGCGGTTGTCGCCGGCCGAGCGCGCGGGCACTCTTCGGGTATTCGCATCCGTGGTCGACGCCCACATCGACGAGTTGGCCGCGCTCGAGGTCGCCAACTCGGGACACCCCATCGCGTCGGCCGAGTGGGAGGCCGGCCACGTCCGCGACGTGCTCGCGTTCTACGCCGGAAGCCCGGAACGGTTGTCCGGTAAGCAGATTCCCGTCACTGGCGGGCTCGACGTCACGTTCAACGAGCCGCTGGGAGTGGTCGGCGTGATCACGCCGTGGAATTTCCCGATGGTGATCGCGTCCTGGGGCATCGCACCTGCCCTGGCTGCCGGCAATGCTGTGCTGGTCAAACCCGCCGAGTGGACACCGCTGACCACGATGCGGCTGGGGGAGCTGGCCGCCGAGGCCGGGCTGGATCAAGACCTGCTGCAGGTGCTGCCAGGGGAGGGCACGGTGGTAGGGGAGCGGTTCGTCACGCATCCAGACGTTCGCAAGATCGTCTTCACCGGTTCCACCGAAGTCGGCAAGAAGGTGATGGCCGGCGCGGCGGCTCAGGTCAAACGGGTGACGCTGGAACTGGGCGGCAAGAGCGCGAACATCATTTTCGACGACTGCGACCTACAGCAAGCGGCTGCGACCGCACCCAACGGGGTGTTCGACAATGCCGGGCAGGACTGCTGTGCTCGCAGCCGGATCCTGGTGCACCGCAAGGTTTACGACCGGTTCATGGAGCTGCTCGAACCCGCTGTGCGTAAAGTCGTCGTGGGGGACCCCAGATTGCGCAGCACCGAGATGGGGCCGCTGGTATCCGGCGCCCACCGTGACAAGGTGGCCTCCTACGTGCCTGACGATGCCCCTGTCGTATTTCGCGGCACCGCACCGTCTGGCCGTGGGTTCTGGTTTCCACCAACTGTTCTCACTCCGGCCCGCACTGACCGCACCGTCACCGACGAGATCTTCGGCCCAGTCGTCACCGTGCTGATGTTCGACGACGAGCATGACGCCATCGCGCTGGCCAACGACACCACCTACGGGCTATCGGGATCGATCTGGACCGACGACCTGTCCCGTGCGCTGCGGGTGACGCGGGCGGTCGATTCCGGCAACCTCTCGGTGAACTCGCACTCGTCTGTGCGCTACAACACGCCGTTCGGCGGCTTCAAGCAGTCGGGTCTGGGTCGTGAGCTCGGACCCGACGCGCCACTGCAGTTCACTGAGACCAAGAANGTGTTCATCGCGATCAGAGAGGAGGGCCAGTGGCACCCGTGATGGACCTGACCCGNCGGTTGTCCGGCCGGGTAGCGGTGATTACCGGCGGTGGCAGCGGCATCGGCCTGGCCGCNGGCCGGCGGATGCATGCCGAAGGCGCGCGGATCGTCGTCGGCGATATCGACGGCNACGCCGGTGCGGCGGCGGCAGACGAGCTATCCGGTTTATTNGTGCCAGTCGACGTTTCCGACGAAGGTGCGGTCAACACCTTGTTCGACACCGCGGCACACACCTACGGCTCGGTCGACATCGCGTTCAACAACGCCGGTATCTCGCCACCCGAGGACGACCTGATCGAGAACACCGAGCTGCCTGCGTGGCAACGAGTCCAAGACGTCAACCTCAAATCGGTGTACCTGTGCTGCCGGGCTGCGTTGCGGCACATGGTTCCTGCTGGGAAGGGCTCGATCATCAACACCGCGTCGTTCGTCGCGGTGCTGGGGTCGGCGACGTCGCAGATCTCCTACACCGCCTCCAAGGGCGGGGTACTGGCCATGTCACGGGAGCTGGGGGTGCAATTTGCCCGACANGGTATCCGGGTCAACGCGCTGTGTCCTGGGCCGGTCAATACCCCGCTGCTGCAAGAGCTTTTCGCCAAGGACCCCGAGCGCGCGGCTCGCCGGCTGGCGCACGTGCCGGTGGGCCGTTTCGCTGAACCTGACGAAATAGCTTCTGCCGTAGCGTTTTTAGCCAGCGACGACGCCTCGTTCGTCACCGCGTCGACGTTCTTNGTCGACGGCGGCATCAGCTCGGCCTACGTCACCCCTTTGTAGGCTATTGGGAAAGAGGCCATCTTGGCGGTTCGCTGCCTCTAACCANACGGATCGGCTCGCAGACCCAGCTGGCCTGCAGCTCCACGGTGGCGGGGCTGATCGTCTCTTCTGTTATCCAGCGCTGAGGTACCGCCAACGTTCCGATCGATCTCGCGCGACCTAAAGCCGCAGTAAGGCGCTCGCGGGTAACACGGCCGCGGTTCGGCAACAATGCTGTCATCGCCGTTGCCTTATTAAGCGAATTCAGGTGTTTTATTGCGAAGTCCGACGGCGCGCTCAGGGAACTCAGCTTTGACAGACACGGTGTCACCGGCGAAAGGCACCTGCCGAACGATTCCAGCGGGGATTCCAGCCGCGACGAGGAAAGCACCTGCAGTGCTTCGGGTATCGCAGACATTACTTGATAGCCAGCGGATATGATCTGGGGCGCCGCAATCAGAGGCCAGGCGCTGGACGGGTGGTCGATAGCCGTGTCGTGGCCGGCCGGCCCTACGGTAGTCGGCGGCGGCGAGGTGAACGGTGTCACGGTCGACGCATCGGCCGATGCGCAGGCGTAGGCGTACATGGCGTCGGCATCCTGGGCCCACATCTGATCGTATTCGGCATCGATGTCCGCGATTGCCGGGCTGATTTGTCCCAGGTGGTTTTCCTTGGCCAGCGATCTCTGCTGCGCGCGGTTGGCGTTGATCGCCGGTGGGGGCACCGTCGCCGCAAACGCCGATTCATGGGCGCTCGCGGACGCCGCGGCCTGGTTGGCCACGTGCTCAGCTCGCGTGGCGGTGGCGTTGAGCCAATCTATATACGACGTCGCGGCTCGTGTCACCGCCGTGGCCGCTGGGCCCTCCCATCTCGACGAGAGTTTGCAGATCACCGCCCGGTAGTCCGCCGCCGCGGTGTGCAGCCGGATGGCCAACCGGTCCCACGCCGCGGCGGCCTCCATAATCGATCCCGCGCCGGGACCTCCATGCATTCGCCCGGAGTTTATTTCCGGCGGGAGCGTTCCGAAATCCACTGCTATCTCTTTTCAGGCGGGGCGGGACGGACGGCTGGGTCGGCGGCATCGCCAGGCGCCGTTTCGAATGTGTCGATGTGAGATGTGTTCAAGAGCATGGATTTGTCCTTAAAGGCATAGGTGTGCGAGTTACACCGAGGCTTGTTGGCTGGCGTGAGCAGCATGCGATTTGGCGCAAGCCGATTCAGCTAGATTGCGTCGATCGTCTCGTCTCGTCGCGTGGCGGCGTTGACGCGAGATCAGCTCATAGAAACGCAAACGGCCGAGTGAGATGGCACAAATTCGGCTGGCGCTGACTTATCAGCGACGGGCGGTGCAGAGCTGAGTCAAAATATCTCGGCCTGCAATGACAGCCGCGGGTGCGCCAGAGCCCGACTGAGACCCCGGGGCGGGCGCCCAAGCGGTCTCCCAAGGTGGGAGGGTCACCGGCCACGGCGACCAGGCCAATTGCGGCGCCACGTGCGCCCAGGTCGGCGGCCGATCGTGCGTCATCCACGCGTTTTTCGTTGGTTTGTGATGTGTTGGTGAGGAGCCCTGCGACGAGCGCAGAACCCCATGGCTCGTGGGTTGGGAGCTACAGCGAATTGCGCTCGGTCGACGTGCAAGCCGACATTCAGGGTCGCGTGCGACCACGCCGCCGGCTCCGGCGGTGCAGCTATGCCGTGAGCGGACCGCAANGCCCAGCCTGTGGTAACGGCAACGAACATGCTCAGCGCGGCGACGACGGCGATGGCCAACTGCCATCGTCGGGATTTACTGGCGCTCCGCAGATTCACAGTGTCCCGACTGTACGCAACACCACTACTAATCAGCCAGCTAACAGAGCTGTGAAAATGATCAGAGGATTCGCCAAGAATCCTGAATCGACACAATCGCCTCTGCCGTTGCCCATCCCTGCTGGCAACGCCCCGATCCACACCCCTGCCCCACAAGTATTTCAGTTGTGTCGCCGACGATTGCTAGTCAGCCGCCGATGAAGATGTGACGGCGATCAAAGGAATCGCCATTTCGGCGGGAGTCGCCGCGCCGTGAAAACCTATGAGGTTAGCCATCTCCGGGGGCTCGTGCCCGGTTGCCAGCACCGCCGCGTCGCCGGTGCAGATGACAACAACGTCGCCGATTCGGGGCAGATGTCGAGGGTTGACCGGCCCGAACATCCCGGTGGCCACAGCTTGTGTGCGGCTATAGACTTGCGCCCGGCCGTCCAGTACCCGGCTCCAGGTGGCCTGCACATCCGCTGCGGCGCCGGGCTCGGTATGCAGGTAACGTACCCGCGGCTCGCCGGCGACCACCCGGACTCCCTCGCCCAGCCGTGGGTCGGTGTCGAGGTCGACGCGAGCGTCCGGCGGGACGTTGAGGCCGCCGTGGTCGGCCGTCACCAGCAGCACTGCGTTCGGAGGCAGCGCGTCGACCAGGCGGGTCAGCAGTGCGTCGACACGCACCGCCGCTTCGTGCCACTGAGGTGATCCGATACCGAACACATGCGCCGCGGTGTCCAGGTCGGCGGTATAGCCGTACACCAGCCCCGGCGCCGCCTGCAACTCGCCGGCGAGTTCCTGGGCGTAGTCGTCGGTCGTGTGTGTCAGTCGAAAGTCAGCACCTCGATACGCCGCGTCGGTCAGCCCACTACCCATGAACGACGCCGGCAGCACCGCGCGCGCACCGACCCCGCATTGCTGGAGCCGCTCGAACCAGGTCGGTAGCGGCTGCCATGCAGCGTACGGCGGGTCGTCGCGCCACTGGATGTGGTGGAGCACCCGATCGGTGCCGGGGATATTGACCGTGAAGCCCAGGATGCCGTGCTCGCCGGGCTGTGCGCCGGTGCCCAGGGATACCAGGCTGCTCGGCGTTGTTGACGGGAAGGTGCAGGTGAGTTGGCTCAGCCGTCCGGTGCCACCCGCGAGAACGGAGCCGAGCAATGGCGCACTGCCGGCCAACTCCGGTAACAGGTGCCAGCCCATTCCGTCCACCAGCACGACCGCGACCCGATCGACCTGGCCAACCGATTCCGCCAACGCCAACCTGTCGACCGCACCCGGGACCCTGAGCAGTGCGGCCGCGGCGGGCAGCACATCGCAGATCGAACCGGGCACTGGACCAGGCATGGGGTCAGTTTGGCACGAGACTAGACATGCGCAAGCCGTTCGCTGGTCACCCGCAGTTGGCGGCCGGTGCTGTCGGCAAGCGTGCGCACCTGCTCCGGGCGCAGCCGGCCACACAGCCGGCCCCAGTGCACCGCGACGTGGTCACCGACGGCGACATCGGGTACCGCGCTGTACCCGTCAGCCCAGACGTCGAGCAGGCGCGCCGAAGGTTCGGACAGCGCCAGTGCCTGACCATCCCAAACGAGCCGCTGACACAACACCTCGATGTCATCCCCGGCACGGGAAACGACNGTCCCCCAAGCGATCCGGCAATTGTCCAACACGCCCAGCGGGTGTTCGTCCATACCGCGACCCAGAAACCGGGTCCACGGGTACACACCGAATACGTGGAAGCAGTGGTTGCCGGCCGCCTCGTACGCCAGGTCCGCGGTGAGATGCGACCAGTAACGGCCTGCCTGCGGGCCGATGATCGCTAGTAATGCGTCGAAGAAGTCTTTCGGGTCGATGTCGGCGCCGACGCCACCGCCGAGCCAATACGACTCGACAAGCCGATAATCCAGCGGGTCGGCGATACCGGTCAGTGTGGACAGCACCCGCAAATAGGGCCAGGCCCCGGAAAACTTCGTCGCCGCACTGCGCACGTCTTCGACCGAGCCATCTCGCAACGTCGCTCCCAATGGGGGGCCGCAATAGCCGAGCGCGTTGGGGGCATAGGCATAACGGGCGAACATCTCGGCGCCGCGTATGTCCGGCCGGTCAGGGGTCGACACCGACACGCGTCACGACCGCCCGGACTGCCCCACGAGCTTGGCAGCGTCGCGATGCATACGGCCGAAGTTGTAGTACGCGGCACACGCCCCCTCGGGGGACACCATGCATGTCCCGATCGGGGTCTCCGGCGTGCACGCGGTGCCGAAAACCTTGCATTCCCAGGGCTTGAGCACGCCCTTGAGCACCTCACCGCACTGGCACGCCTTCGGGTCGGCGACCCGCACACCGGGCATCGTGAACCGCAGCTCGGCGTCGAACTCGGCGAAGTCGTCATGTAGCCGCAGCGCACTCTGCGAGATGAACCCCAGTCCGCGCCATTCGAAGTGCGGACGTAACGCGAACACCTTGCCCATCAGCGCCAGCGCCGCCGGGTTTCCGTGCTCTGGTACCACCCGCTTGTACTGATTTTCCACCTCGCATCGGCCCTCACGGATCTGGCGCAGCAGCATCGCGACCGAAGCTAAGATGTCCAGGGGCTCGAATCCGGTGACCACCAGCGGTTTTCGGTACACCTCCGGCACGAACCGGTATGGCCGGTTGCCCACCACGGTCGACACGTGCCCGGGTCCGATGAATCCTGACAGCCGCAGGTCCGGCGACTCCAGGATGGCCTTGATCGGCGGAACGATCGTGACGTGGTTGCAGAACACGCTGAAATTGGGCAGGCCCAGCTCGCGCGCCCGTACCAGCGTGACCGCGGTCGACGGTGCGGTGGTCTCGAAACCGATGGCGAAGAACACCACCTGCTTGTCGGGGTTGTCGATCGCGAGCTTCAGCGCATCCAGCGGGGAGTAGACGAACCGCACGTCGGCACCACGCGCCTTGGCGTCCAACAAGCTGCCATCAGAGCCCGGCACCCGCATCATGTCGCCGAAACAGGTGAAGATCACGTCGGGTTGCCGGGCCAGCCACATCGCGTCGTCGATGCGGCCCATCGGGATCACACAGACCGGGCAGCCGGGGCCGTGTACCAGTTCGACATTGTCGGGTAGCAGGTGTTCGATGCCGTGGCGGTAAATAGTGTGTGTGTGCCCGCCGCACACCTCCATGAACTTGAAGTGATCAGGGCCGGTTCCGGCCAGGTGCTCGATGGCCGTCAGCAGCTTGCGGGCTGCGGCCGGGTCGCGGAATTCGTCAACGAATTTCATTAGGTTCCTCTTCAGACGATTGCCGACGAGTCGAAGGCTTCTATTTCGGTGGTGTAGGCTTCGCCGAGTTTCTTGATCGCGGCCAGGGTGAGCAACGCTTCGGTCTCGTCGATCTTGGCCATCGCGAACCCGACGTGGACCAGGACCCAGTCGTCGGGTTCGGGCATGTCGGTTTCCAGCAGCCGCACGCTGATCGTGCGCTGCACTCCGCTTACGTCGACCTTCGCCAAATAGTTGGCAGGATCGGTGATCTCAACGATCCGACCCGGAATCCCAAGACACATCTTCGGGTTTCTCCTCTCAGCAGATCCTCGGCAGCGGGTCCCCGACGAGCATGTCGACGATCCGCGTACCGCCGAATCCGGTGCGCAGCACCACGCTTTCCGCGGGTTGGGTGACGATTTCTCCGACTTCGGCGGCGTCGGCGCCCAGTGGATGCGACCGCAACGCGGCCAGCCCGGCCTCGGCTTCCTCCGGCGCGACGACGGCGACGAACTTGCCCTCATTGGCGACGTAGAGGGGATCGATGCCGAGCAATTCGCAGGCGCCATTCACCATGGGCCGCACGGGTAGTCGGTCCTCTTCAAGCAGCACCCCAAGCCCGCAGGCCTGGGCCAGCTCGTTGCAGACGGTGCCGACCCCGCCTCGGGTCGCGTCGCGCAGCCACCGGGTGGACGGAGCAGCCGCCATCAGCAGTTCCACCAGCGGGCTCAGACAGGCGGTGTCGGAATCGATGTCGGCCTCGATGGCCAGGTCCCCACGGGCGAGCATGACTGCCATGCCGTGATCGCCCATCGACCCCGACAAGAGCAGCTTGTCACCGGTGCGAACCGACGCTGCGGTGAGCGTGCGCCCCTCGGGGATGACACCGGCGCCCGTCGTGGTGATGAACAGGCCGTCGGCGGCGCCTTTGGGCACCACCTTGGTGTCGCCGGTGACGATCTGCACACCCGCTTCCGCGGCCGCGGCCGCCATGTCGGCGACGATTTCTTTTAGTTCGGCGATCGTGAAGCCCTCTTCGAGCACGAACGCCGCCGAGATCCAGGACGGCACAGCGCCGGCCATCGCCAGGTCGTTACAGGTGCCGTGGACGGCGAGTTCGCCGATGGAGCCACCCGGGAAACGCCTGGGCTGCACCACAAAAGAGTCGGTCGACATCGCGATCCGCTCCCCACTGGGCAAGGTGAGCACCGCGCCATCGCCGAGTGACTCCAGCGTCGGGTTGCGGAACGCTTCCATAAACACCGCGTCCACCAGTGCAGCTGAGGCCTTGCCGCCGGCTCCGTGCGCCAGGGTTACGTGGTCGTCGCGCAACCGCGGACGACGTCTGCGAAACGACTCGATCCGCTCGATCACCTCACCCTCGGCGAACCGCGGCCCCGAGGATAGGTATTGGCCTGCTGAGTCGCTCATGCGGCCCCCAGACCGTGATCGCCGGAACGTTCGTGGGATGCCAACCACAGCTGATAGCCGAGCAGCGCTTGCGATTCCTGTATCCGGTGCACACTTTGCGAACGAACAATGAAGCAGGCGTCCACATTTGGGTTGTCTGCAAATTCGCCGCCGTCGTAGCCGGCGAAACCGATGGTGTACAGGCCACGGGTGTGCGCCTCGGCCAGCGCGGCGAGCAGGTTGGGCGAATTGCCGCTGGTCGACATTGCGACCGCGATGTCGCCGGCTTTCGCGCGGGCGATCAACTGGCGGGCGAACACCAGCTCGAAGCCAACGTCGTTGCCCAGTGCGGTCACGATCGCCTGATCGGCGGTCAAAGACCAGGCGGGCAAGGACTTGCCGATCGGCGGCCGGGCGAACAAGCCCGCCAAGGTGGTGGAATCGGTGCAGCTGCCGCCGTTTCCGAAGGTGAACATCCGGCCTCCCGCCGCGAAACGGCGCGCCATCTCGGTGGCGGCCCGGTCCAGCAGGTCGGTGTTGGCTTCCAGCGTGGAGCGCCGCAGCGCCAGGCTCTCCGCCGCTTTTGCCTGTGCCGACGCGGCGAGGTCGGCGAGCAGCGATCTGCGGGCGTCTTCCTGGTCGTCTTGGGCATCTATGAACGGGTAGAGGAAGTTGGTGGGTTCGTCGCTCATCAGGTGTCGTCTTCCACTTTGCTGATCGCGGTGCCGGCATGCACCAGAAGCAACTCACCGGTGCTGAGCGGATCGATCAGCGTCGTCACCACGCTCTCGAGACCTCGCGCGGTGCGTACTGTGGCCAGTCCGTCGGCAGGGGCCGTCACTACTTCACCCAACCGGCCCTCGTCACTGCAGGTGACGCAAATGTTGTCGGCGCATGTGGTGTTTTCGGAGCCGGGCTTGAGTAGTCCGGAATGCTCGAAACACACATGGGTCAGCTCCCACAGCAGGTGATAGAACAGCACGAATCCACCCGTTGCGGGCACTGTCGGGTCGGGGTCGTCGAGCCA
>JGI12635J15846_10003781_pt1 | contig 13143 bp, 10 predicted proteins | sample BlaSpr_A8_OM2_M2_FD_15846 | JGI IMG/M metagenome (IMG submission 15846) | reverse complement strand
GATGACCAGGCAGAGACGGTTTTGGCCCATATTTTGCGGGGGACGGGGTTGGCGGGGTTGGGGGGGATTCATCCTCGGACGGAAAGCGTGGTGAGGCCTTTGCTCGGGATGCGGCGAGCGGAGCTGCGGGCTTATTTGGGAGCGAAGAAACAGAAATGGCGCGAGGACGCTACGAATAAAGATACGGCGCGGACGCGGGCGCGGATTCGAAAGAAATTGTTGCCGCTTTTGGAGCGGGAGTTTCAGAGTGGCGTGGTAGAGCACCTTTCTGCGCTTGCAGAGTTTGCGCGGGAAGATGAGGAGTTTTTGGAATTGCTTGCGCAGGAGTGTTGTGAAGTGCTAGCTCGAAAAACTGGCGATGAAACGCGGATTGCTGTGGTGGATTTGCTGTGGCCAATGAAAAGAAAAAACATTTACACAGAGGGCGCGGAGGGCACAGAGGACGCAGAGAAGAGGGAGAAAACTTCGGCCCTGACTAAGCGGATGCTGCGTCGTCTAATTGAAGAGAGGAAGAGCGGCGCGGGGCAAATTACCGGACGGCACATTGCTACGGTGCTGGAGTTGGCGCGGCGTGGGGAGAGCGGGAAGGCGGTGCAGTTGCCGGGGGGCGTGGATGTTCGGCGCGAGCGAGATGAGTTGGTTTTCCGCGCAAATTCGTCGCGGATGGGACACCGAATCGGCGGAAAACGCAGGACGGAGAAAACTTCTGAGGCGGAGTACGAATACAAAATCGATTTTACAAATGTTGAAAATGGCGAGGTGGCTTTGCGGGTGCCTGAGGCGGAGTGTGTTTTCCGCCTCAGGGTGATTGACTGGGTCGCTCAGAGGGGGGACACTAGTAAATCAGGGGCGGTCATAGACCGCGACCGGGTGCGTTTGCCGCTGGTGCTGCGCAACTGGCGTTTCGGGGACAAGCTGCAGCCTACCGGACATCAGAAGGCGCACAAGCTGAAGCGGCTTTTGAACGAAAAACGCATCAGCCGGTGGGATCGCGACGGCTGGCCGGTGCTGACAAGCGGCGACGTTCTTGTATGGGCCCGCGGCTTTCCAGTTGCCGCCGGGTACGCAGCAAATGAAGGGACTCGAACAGGAATTTTGATCGCCGAGGAAAAGTCTTGATGCGTGACCGCCCAGCGGTCAAGTCGAGTGCGTCGGGCCGTGCGGCTTATTCCGCCGCGCGAATTGGCGCGAGGGTCGCGGCGCTTGGGCGAGAGATTTCGCGGGCCTACAAGGGGCGGCGGGTGGACGTGGTCGTAACGCTTGACCGCGGATTCATTTTTGCCGCCGACTTGATTCGCGAGATTGACACTGCCGTCGTTTGCCACTTCGTGCGGGAAGATGTGCGAGACGTGGATGACGGCGGGCATGCGCGGCGCGAAGTTTATTTCGGCGCGCGGCCGGAATTGAAGGGCCGGGACGTTCTGCTGCTCGATGCGGTGCTGGAGAGCGGCGTGACGCAAGAGTTTCTTCTGCGGCGGCTGGGCGAAAGCCAGCCCAGGTCGCTGCGATTGGCAGTGCTGCTGGACAAGCCCGCGCGGCGGCGTGTGGGCCTGGAACCCGATTACTTTGGGTTCCGAACGGCATCTAATGAAGTATGGGTCGGGTACGGCCTGGCTGCGGACAATGGGACGGGGCGGAACCATAGAGCTCTCTCCAACGGACCAGCGCAGGTGAAGCGACGGCAAGGACGCAAGAAGTAGGTTCGAAAGATTTGCCAGTCGCTTCCTCGTGAGAGGAATTTTCGCGAGGCCAAGGACAAAGGTGAGGACAACGTGAATTCGAGTTCTACGGCAAAAACCATTCTCTTCTGGATCTCCATCGTGTTTCTCGGCGTGATGCTGTGGAAGCTGGTGTCCGCGAACGGAAGCCAGGCGCGGGAAGAGACTCCCAGCTATAGCGAGTTCATGGCCCACGTGGACGCGGGAGACATCAAGGAAGTGACGCTGTATCTCTCTCCAAACAGCTATGAGGTCCAGGGAGAATACCTTCGTCCGGCAAACCACAAATTTGTTGTTACGGTTTTCAAGGAAGCGGCTCCCGACCTCGTGAAGCAACTGAAAGAAAAGGGAGCGGTGATCAAGGGAATGAAGGAGGTGCGAAGCGGCGATTGGATTTTGATCCTGCTGAACGCCGCGCCTTTGATTTTGCTGGTTGGGTTTTGTTTGTTTTTGATGCGGCAGATGCAAGCAGGCGGAAACAAGGCGCTGAGCTTTGGCAAATCGCGCGCGCGGCTGCTTTCGGCGCAGCAGAAGAAAGCGACGTTTAAGGATGTTGCGGGAACGGACGAAGCGAAAGAGGAGTTGCAGGAAATTATCGAGTTCCTGAAAGACCCGCAGAAATTCCAGAAGCTGGGCGGGCGTATCCCCAAGGGCGTGTTGCTGGTCGGGCCTCCTGGAACGGGCAAGACCTTGCTGGCGAGAGCGATTGCGGGCGAGGCGAACGTNCCGTTCTTCTCGATTTCGGGTTCGGATTTCGTGGAAATGTTTGTGGGCGTCGGCGCGAGCCGCGTACGCGATTTATTTGAGCAGGGAAAGAAGAACGCGCCTTGCATTATTTTTATAGATGAAATCGATGCTGTCGGACGGCACCGCGGTGCTGGGCTGGGCGGCGGACATGACGAGCGCGAGCAGACTTTGAATGCTCTGCTTGTCGAGATGGACGGATTCGAATCGAACGAAGGCGTGATTTTGATTGCGGCGACGAACCGGCCCGATGTGCTTGATCCGGCGCTGCTGCGTCCTGGGCGATTCGACCGGCGCGTGGTGGTCGCGCGGCCGGACGTTAAGGGGCGCGAAGAAATCCTTCGCGTACATACACGCAAAGTGCCGCTGGCCGATGACGTGGAATTGTCGATCATTGCGCGCGGGACGCCGGGCTTTTCTGGTGCGGACCTGGCGAACCTGGTCAACGAAGCGGCGCTGTGGGCCGCGCGGCAGAACCGCAAGTTCGTGATGCAGGTCGACTTCGAGATGTCCAAAGACAAAGTGATGATGGGCGTCGAGCGGAGGTCGATGATTCTGTCGGATGAAGAGAAGAAGAACACGGCTTATCACGAGGCGGGGCACGCGTTGGTGGCGGCGATGACGCCGGGCGCTGATCCGGTTCACAAGGTGACCATCATTCCGCGAGGGATGGCGCTTGGCTTGACGATGCAACTGCCTGAAGACGACAAGCATACTTACACGCGGGAATATCTCGAGGCGATGCTCGCTGTTTTGATGGGCGGGCGCTCGGCGGAAGAGATTTTTCTTGGACACATTACGACCGGCGCGGGCAACGACATCGAACGAGCCACCGATCTGGCGCGCAACATGGTTTGCGAATGGGGTATGAGCGAACTTGGGCCGCTGGCTTACGGGAAAAAGGACGAGGCGATCTTTCTGGGACGCGAGATCACGCAGCATCGCGACTACTCGGAAGATACGGCGATTCAGATTGATAAGGAAGTGAAGCGGATCGTCAACGGCGGTTATGAGAATGCGAAGAGACTGCTTTCGAACAATCGCGAGACGCTCGAGCGGATTGCGCAGGCGTTGCTCGTACGCGAAGTGATCGATGCTAATGAGGTGAAGATGTTGATGGAAGGCAAGCCGCTGCCGGAAAAGCCGCGGACGCCGCCGCCTCCGGCGCAGGCTGCGCCAAGCACGGATCCTAAGGTGGTGCGGCCGGAGTTGCGGCCAGCGCCGGGATTTACACGCGGGGAGAATCCGGCGAAGGCGTAAAAGCAAAATAATAGGCGAGTGATTTCTACCAGAGGGGCACGAATTATCGTGCCCCTACTTTTTTGGGCAAACGGAATTATTGGGAAGGGGCGGCGGTGACCGTTGCGGGCAAAATGGCGTAGAATGCGGGTATGGGAAAGAAGGAGCCGGACAATCTGCAGGTGACGTGCCCGTGCTGCCAGGCGAAGCTGGTGGTGGACGCGGTGTTTGGGGCGGTGCTTTCGCATGAAGCTCCGGTGAAAGCGGGGCCAAACGTTGATTTGGAGAACGCACAGGGGATTTTGGCAGAGCAGAATCGGCAACGTGAGGACAAGTTTGCCGATTCCTGGTTCCAGGAGACTAATAAGGAAGATATTTTGACGAAGAAGTTTGAAGAAGCGATGAAGAAGGCCAAGGACGCTCCCGCGGGAAAGCCGCTTCGCGATTTCGACCTCGACTAGGCAGTTGGGGGCTTTCTCATGGTGCGNCAGTAACGAAGGTCATCCAGAGAATGAATTCAACCACGACGGCCGGAGTCAAGATTCCAATCTTCCAGTAAGTACTCTTTCGGTCGCTCACTCGGCTAGATTGCGCCGGCTGTTCCTCGCGCTACAATCTCCTGCGCACCTTATGACGAAACGTAAGCAATTCCGGCTGAAGCTGCGTTCGCAGTCGCTAATTCTTGGAGAGCGCACGCAGATCATGGGCGTGCTGAATGTTACGCCGGACAGCTTTTCTGACGGCGGGAAATACGATCAGCCGGAGATGGCCATTGAACATGCGCTTGCGCTGGAAGAGGCGGGCGCGGACCTTCTTGACATTGGCGGCGAATCCACGCGGCCGGGTTCAGAGGAAACTTCTGCCTCGGAAGAGTTGGATCGCATCCTTCCTGTTCTGGAAGGGTTGCGAGGCCGACTCAAGATTCCCATCTCCGTGGATACGCGCCGATCTACGGTTGCGGAGCTCGTTATGCGCGTCGGCGTTGAGATTATCAATGATGTGTCGGGTTTGAGAAGCGACGCGCGCATTGCGGATGTGGCGGCCAAGCATCACGTGCCGCTTATCTTGATGCATATGCGCGGCGAGCCCCGCACGATGCAGCGTGGACCGTTCGCGCGAGATGTGATGAAGGACGTGGTGCGCGGGCTGCGGGATTCCGTTGCGGAGGCGCGTCAGGCTGGCGTGGCGAAGTCACAGATTATTTTGGATCCGGGGATTGGGTTCGGGAAGAGTTACTCGCAAAACTACGAATTGCTCCAGAAATTGCCGCAGCTCGCTGGGCTTGGCTATCCGCTGCTTGTCGGAAGTTCGCGCAAGGGATTTCTTGGGGCGACGCTCGCGCGCGGCGGCAAACCTGTTCCTCCAGAGGAACGCATCTGGGGCACAGCGGCTACCGTCACGGCGAGTATTTTTGGTGGAGCGCACATCGTTCGCGTGCATGATGTTGCGGAAATGGTGCAGGTCGCGCGCGTTGCCGACCGCGTTGTGTATCCGGGGTTGCGCGTTCGTTAGATATTTGCGTCTGCGGCTTTTTTCCGCTTACGGTTTTAGCTCGAGCACGTCTGTTGTCTCTCGGTCGACGAACTCCTTGCTGTAGCGCAGCGGAAAGTATTGGCCGCGAGTCCAGAGCGGCAGCAAGTCGTCGTAATGCGGGCTGCCGGGCTGGCCGCTCTGCCCCGGCACATTGACGCCGACGGCGTTGTCCCAACCGCTCAAGTCGAAAATCTCGCGGTAGCTTGCGCCGGCCAATTGGTCGAAGGAACTTCCGCCGAAGGCGGTGGCGTTTACGGTGTAGCCGTCGCCGGGGCGCGGGATGGGGCCGCGATCGAAGAGGACATCGGCGGCAGGAGCGACGCCGCCGAGCGGATGCACGAACGAAACGCGATGCAATTGTCCCCAGGCCCAGTTTTTTGGGTCGGGTCCCAGCTTTGCGGCGAGCTTTTCTTCTGCTGCGCGGAGTGTCTGCAGCAGGAGAGCGTCGCGGGCAGCCTCGGGATTTTGGCCGAAGACCGCGGCGCGCGGGTGTGACAGCTCTTGCACGGTTTTCGGGAGGGACAATTTTCCTGCGATCTTTTGCGCTTCCGCGGGAACGAATTGTTTGCTGACTGCATCGCGGAGCTCGGCAACCCAGAATTCGTAAAGGGTGGCCACAGGCGAGTCCGCAGTGAGAGCGCAATCCCAGTCGAGCAACAGTCTGGCTGCGCTGGTCGGTGCGCTTCCTGCTGCGGGCTTCAGCAAGCCTTGCAATTCGCGCGCAGGTAGCGAGACGACGTCGTTCTGGAGTTTTTCCATGTCCTCGAGGCTTAGCTTGTGCGCATTCTTTGCCGCGCCGCTCAGCACTTCCGAGATGCGCTGGAATCTTTCCGGAGAGCCCCACTGAAATCCGACGGGGTAGGCGTAATTTTCGGGAATCATTTTGTGATTAGCTGAAGCGACAAAACCTGATGCAGGGTTGTACGTGTGCGGAAGGTCGCCGTTCGGGACAAAACCGCTCCATTCGAATCCGCCGGCCTCCGGAACGGGCAAGAGACCTGTCCAGTTTTTGTGCAGAGGTGCGAGGCCGGTGGAATGCTCGCCGATGTTGCCTTCGCGGTCGGCATAGACGATATTTTCTGAGGGGACTTTCCAGCGGTTCATGGCTTGCTCAAATTCTTGCCAGTTTCCGGCGCGATCGAGGGCCAGCGAGCCGAGGTAGCCTGCGGTGCCGGGCTCCGCGCCGACCCAGCGTAGTGCTAGCGCGCGTTTTCCGTCTTCCCAGAGAACGGGGCCATGGCGCGTGAATTTGAGTTTTGCGAAGATGGGAGCTGCACCGCGCACGGCAATACTTTCTGTCTCGACCTCCATGCGCTCCCAGCCGTGCTCCGTTTTATATTTTTCTGGATCGGCGGGGTTTAACTGTGCGAGATAGAGATCCTGTTGGTCGAGTCCGAAAATTGTGAAGCCCCAGGCGATTTTTTCGTTGTGGCCGGCAGCCACTCCGGGGAGACCAGGTTCACCGGCGCCGATGACGTTCCATCCGGGCGCAACGAGATGCACGATGTAGCGGAGAGACGGCTGGGCGATGACGCGGTGCGGATCGTTTGCTAGCAGCGGTTTGCCACTTGCTGTCAGAGCGCCGGAAACGGTCCAGTTGTTGCTGCCTTCGAGCGACGCGGCGAAATGGAGGGGCACGTCGCTGCCAACGAGGTTTTCGAGAAGCGCCGGAGACAGACCGGAAAAATCAATTCCGGGAGCTGGATCGAGTTTTACCGGCGGATCGAGTTCGAGGAGGTTTGTGGCTTTTTCTGCCCCGAGCAGCGCGACCAATTGGGCGTTGTGCAGTTCGCTGGCGGCGTTTCCGGTCATGGAGTACGCGGCCATACGGTTCAGGCACTCTTCGGGTTTCCAGGGTTCAGGCTTGAAGCCGGCCAGCTGGAATTCGATGGGGAGACCGCTGGCGCCGGGCTTTTGAATTTCATCGATGTAGGCATTGATACCGGAGGTGAACGCTTCGAGGATTTCCTTTGTGTCGGGAGCGTAGCTTTTGTATTCGGCGTCCATGTCGCCGCGATAACGGAGCAGGCGGGCATTGATGTCGCGCTGAACGGCGCCCGGGCCGAGGATTTCCGCGAGCCTACCTTGGCCGGAGCGCTTCCAAAGTTCCATTTGGAAGAGGCGGTCTTGCGCGACGACGAAGCCCTGCGCGAAGAACAGATCGTGCTGGTTCTGCGCGTAAATGTGGGCCACGCCCCAACGGTCGCGCTGGACGCGCACGGTTTGTTGCAGGCCGCGTACATTGAGAGTCCCGCGAATCACGGCCAGGGCGGCTTTCGCGCGTGCCTCGAGGCTAGCAGGAGCATTCTTGGCTGATGATTGCGCGGAAGCCGCAACTACGGACGTCAGAATTAGCGCAAGAACGGAAATGAATTTTTTCATCACAAATTCTCTCGACTGCCTGATTTGTCCCGCCAAATTTCTCAGTCAAGCGCCGCGAGCTTATACTACTCCGCGCCAGGATGCACGGGCTTGCCGCCGGAAGTGAGCTGCGGCGGCGCTAATTGATCGCGGAGAGCAAAACGATGCGACGTATCATGACGTTTCTTGCTTCTTTACTTTTTTGCTTCGTTGCCTCGCTTCCTCTTTCGGCGCAACTGCCTCCCGCAACGGATCCTTTGAGTTCCGCGCAAGCCGGCCAGAGTTCCGCCGCTTGTTCTGCGACGGATGCTTCGAGCTGCGCGCAAGCGGCGGCGAAAATTCTCCCCATCGTGATGGGGCCTTCGCCGATGGAAGAAAACCTACGCCGCTTGACGGATGAGGTCGGCGGGCGTGTGACGGGGTCGCCGGAGATGGCAAAAGCTGTGGAATGGGCTGTAGCTGCGTTTCGCGCGGAGGGGGTGGAGGTTCACACCGAGAAGTACATGCTGCCTGTTACGTGGAGCGAAGGCGACACGCGACTTGATCTGCGAGGCCCGGTGAATTTCCCTGTGCGGCTCAAGGCCGAGGGCTGGTCACCTGCGACGCCGGCCGGCGGAATCGAAGCGAACCTCGTCGATGTTGGTTACGGGACCGAGGCCGATTTTGGGCGGGCTGGATCGAGCGTCAGAGGGGCAATTTTGCTTGTGCACAGCGATATCGGTTCGACTTGGGCCGATCTCATCAACGAATATTTGCGGCCGCCGGAAATCATCCATCAGGCACTCAAGGGCGGCGCTTCCGCGATTCTTTGGATGGGCGCACGTGAACGGTTGCTTCTTTATCGCCATACCAATTCTTTGACCGGCGCAATCGACAAGATTCCGCAGGACATCGTGGCGCGCGAAGATGCCATGCGGTTAGCGCGCACGGCTGCAGCGAACCCGGGCAAAATGCGCGTTCGCTTAACCATGCCCAACATAATCGGCGGACCGGTCGAGCAACAAAATGTTGTGGGTGAGATTCGCGGTTACGAGAAACCGGAAGAAGTGGTGATTCTAGGCGCGCATCTGGATTCGTGGGAGCTGGGGACCGGCGCGCTGGACAACGGATGCAACGCGGCGATGGTCATCGAAGCGGCGCGGGCGATCAAGGCGACCGGACTATTGCCACGGCGGACGATTCGCTTTGTGCTGTTCAGCGGCGAAGAGCAGGGCACCATCGGCTCTTATGAATACGTGAAAGCGCATCGCGCGGAGCTGGACAAAATTCGCGCAATGATTACATTTGACGCGGGGATCGGGCGCGTCACCGGTTATTCGCTCGGAGGGCGGCGGGATATCGAGGGCGGCGTGCGCGAGGTCCTGAAACCGCTGGAATCGTGGGGCGCGAACAATCATACGTACGATGCTTCGTTCGGGACTGACAATTTCGATTTCCTATTGGAAGGCGTGCCAACACTGGTCGCCAATCAAGAAGAGGCGAACTATCTGCAGAATTATCACGCCGCGTCGGACACTTTGGACAAAGTAGATATCCGTGAGCTGAAACTGCACACGGCGCTAGCAGCGCTGACGGCCTGGGGCATCGCTGATCGCACGGAGCCTTTGGGCAAACGCCTATCGCGGGCCGAACTCGATGTTCTTGTCAAAGAAACCGGCCTCGACCAGCAGTTGAAGGCGCTTGGCGACTGGGAAGCCTGGCAAAGCGGCGTGCGTGGAAGAAAACCTTAGAATCGCTGGTTCCTCCAAATCCGAAGGGAGCCTGCTGAGCTTACCCATTATCAATTCTTAGGCAGCATCCCACATTTTACGAATTGCTTCCCGGTATACTGAAGGCGTGAGTAAGACCTCTACGGATGGTGAAGTTCCAAGGCCGGCGCGGATCCTGGCGTTGGATTATGGGCGCGCGAGAATCGGGCTGGCCATCGGTAGTACGGAAACTGGGCTGGCGCAGCCGTTGGGGACGATGGATCGCATCAACCGCAATGAGGACATGCGGCGGTTGCGGGAGCTGTTGCGCGAGCATGGGGTGAAGCGAATTGTGGTGGGACTGCCTCTGCGACTGGATGGAACGCGCGGAGAGATGGCGGAAGAGGCGGCGCGATTCGGGGAACGCGTGCACAAGCAGTTTGGGTTGCCTGTTGAGATGGTGGACGAGCGCCTGACGAGCTGGGAGGCGGAACGTTTGCTCGAAGAGCACCAGGGCAGAACCTTTCACGCTCCCTCGAGCAAAAAACGAAAAAAAGAGAACGAAAAGATGAGCGTGGACGCCATGGCTGCGGCTTTAATTTTGAAAGAGTATCTGGACCGGCGGCCTTCGTCGCAAGCGGTGCAAGAAGCGAAGTGAAACACGTGCGCGTGAAGTTCGCGAGGGTGATTTGAAGAAAGCTTTGCNACTTATTTTGGTGCTGGTGCTGGCGGCCGGGGGAGCCGGGGCCTGGGGATGGTATTGCATCACGAAGCCGTATCAGGGATTCGCGAGCGATGGAGTATTTGTTACCGTGCCGCACGGGGCCTCGAGCCGCGGCGTCGCTCATATTTTGGAGAGTAACGGCGTAGTCCGCAGCGCTATTGCGTTTGAAATCTATGCGCGGCGGCATCCGCGGCGATCGCTCGAAGCGGGAGAATATTTTTTCAATCATGCCGCAAGCGGCCGGGAGGTTTTCTGGAAGCTCGCGAAGGGCGACGTCTATCAAATTCCATTCACCGTGCGCGAAGGGGAAACTCTGTACGACATCGCGCACGACCTGGAGGCCGGGCACTTTCTTGTTGCCGATGATTTCGTGAAAGCGGCCAGCGATCCCATGCTGGTGCGCGACATCGACCCTCACGCCCTGACGCTCGAAGGCTTTCTGTTCCCTGCAACGTATCAAATGCCCCGGCATCCAATCGCCGTGGAATTGACCGCTGCGATGGTGAAGAAATTCAAAGAACAGTGGGCGCGCATTTCGCCGCCAATGGCAGGCGATGACAAAACGCGGCTTCCCTCCGGCTACCCGATTTCTTCCATCGTGACGCTGGCGTCGCTGGTCGAGCGCGAGACGCCCAAAAAAGAGGAGCGCCCTCTGGTCGCGGGAGTCTTTGAAAATCGCCTGCGCAAAGACATGCTGCTGCAATGCGACCCAACCGTAATTTATGCTTTGGAGCAAGAGGGCCGCTACAACGGGACATTGAGCGGAGCCGACCTGCATGTACACTCGCCCTACAACACTTATGAGCACACGGGCTTGCCGCCGGGACCCATCGGCAATCCGGGAGAAGCATCGCTACGCGCGGCGCTCCACCCAGCCGAGACGGACTATCTCTATTTTGTGGCCAACACGCAGGGCGGACATTTTTTTAGCGGGACACTGGAAGAACACAACCGAAATGTGACAAAGTACCGCCGTCTGCTGGCAGGACTACCGGCTGATCCTCCGCCTCCCCCGCCGCAACCGCAAAAGCAGACACCGGCGCGCAGCAAAAAGAAAGCGCACGCCAAACCGCATAAGGGCACAGCTTGATGACTGATTCGGAAAAATCGAAGAAGGATCTAATCCTCGAGACGGCCAGAGAGATCGGGGCTTCGAAATGGACGCTCGCAGAGATCGATCAGTTGCGCCGGCGGTTGCATGCGGAACACGGCGAAGCGGGAAAGACCAGCTCGGAATACATCGGAGATGTTCTGAAAACAGCGGGCTGGAAAGTGCTGCTGACGCTGCAAGAAGAGGCGGAAGAGCAGTACGAAGAAGAATTCGAAGACCTGCTGCACTTCAAAACGCTGGAAGACGCGGAAGTCAGCATCATGCGGCTGGATGAGTTGATGCGGAAGTTCCAGGCCCACGGCGAGCGTGCCGCAGTCGAACGCGTGCTGGGAGTAGCGCGGCTCGGCAAACGGCGGGCGGAGATGATTTCGCGAAATCATAAGGTGGAACCCCACAAGCGCGAGGAAAAAGTGGAGATCGCCAGCTGGTTTCGCATCTGGCTCGAGACGCCGGATGCGTTTTTCGACTGGCTGGATGTGCGGAAGCAGTCTCCTGATTTTAAGTCCCGATTTCCGCAAGCGGAGACTTTGGAATGAGTCTTCCCCCCGGCGCGCCGCCTGGCGCGCTAGAACTGCCTCCCTTTTCATTGGACGTGGAAGCGCTGGACCTCGGGCCGGGTGTGAAAGCGGTCGGGCTCGAACTGATCGAAACGGAAAACCGCGAACCGGTTCGAGGTAAGAAGGCAGCGGAGATTTGGGCAGCGGTCTTCCCTGCCCTGGCGCTCGAGGAATTCTATGTCGTGGATTTTTTCAGCCACATCGATCGGGTTCAGGAATTTTGCAAGGCGCGGAAGATTGAGTTTCGCGAAGCTGGCGGGCGATGCGTGGTCCTGCCTCAGCCGCGGCAGAGTCAGCTGTTCCAGCTTTTTGAGAGGTTCGAAGGGGAAACCTTTGGAATACGTGCGGGAGCTGCTGCGCAAACTCCTGATGCGGCGATGGAAGGCGACCTTTCGAAGCGTGGCGTTGATGCCTACCAACTCGCCTACGAGCGCTACGTTTTCTGCGCTATCTGCGAGCCGGAAGACGGTTGGGTTACGCTGCTCAGCGCGACGCTGTGGGCCAGCGAAGTCATACGGCGCATCCGCCCCGCCGTCCAACCCTTCGACATCTACATCGCCCGGCCCCAGTAAACTTCGCAGCTTGCATCGCGATCACGGTGTTTTCGGGATGGCTCAGACTTTTTTGTTCCCTTTATTCCTCACGTAATATATTGGCTGGGTCAATCTTCGCGATTCTAAGGGTTGGCAGGGTTGTGGCCAGAAACGTCACCGATGCGAGGGTGAGCACCACGGTAGCCAGGGTTGGGGCATCGTAGACGCCAACGCCATAGAGCACGCTGCGCATCACTCGCAGCGCTCCCGCGCAAAGGGCCAATCCCAGAAAAAGGCCCAGAACTGAGGCGCCCGCGCCGGAGCCGCCGATCTGCACCATTGCCCAGCCGACGGTCGATCCCAAAGCCATGCGGATGCCAATCTCGCGCGTCCTGTGCGCCACCATGTTGGCAACCAGCGCGAAGATGCCAACCGCACTCAGCAACAGAGCCAGAGCCGCCATTGCGCCCAGCAGCGCCACTTCGACACGCTGTGTCGCCAGGGTCTTCGCCAGCAGGTCGCGCATGCTGTAGAAGCCGGAGAAGGGTAGGTTGGGATCGGCACTCGCCAGCGCTTGTTGCATCTGCGCGGTCAAGCCTTCCACCGGGCGGGCTGTGCGGACGATCCAGCTTGGCTGGAACCAGACGTGAAGCAGCGAGAACTGCCTGGCCTCCATTTGCGCGGCAGGAACGTACATTGTCTCCTCGGCGGTAAGAGGCGCAACAGGATCAATACCCGGCGCCATGGCGACATCCTCTACCACTCCGACAATCATTGTGTCCTTATTCAGGTGACGGCCAATTGGATTTGCGCCATGGAAAAACTTGCGCGCGAATGTCTGGTTAACGATAGCCACCCGCTGCGTATCCGGTCCGTCTGCCTCGGTGAAGGAGCGCCCCGCCAGCACCGGAATCTGCAATACAGCGAAATAATCA
>JGI12635J15846_10003780_pt1 | contig 13147 bp, 8 predicted proteins | sample BlaSpr_A8_OM2_M2_FD_15846 | JGI IMG/M metagenome (IMG submission 15846) | reverse complement strand
GCAATTTCACCCACTCACTGATCACGCTTGCCGGCGTGCTGGTGGTTCTGCTGGGCGTGGCCGTCATCCCCAGCGACTATCTCATCGAGGTGCGCGGCTATCGGCCGCTACAGATCGCACCGCTGGCGCTGGCCGTCGCCCTGCCGCAGCTCATCGCGTTGCCGGTAACGGCTGCGATCCTCAACATTGAACGCGTCGATTGCCGCTGGGTGCTGGGGCTTGGCCTCACCCTTGTGGCGGCCTCTTGCGCGCTGGGCAGCTTCATGACCTCGGACTGGGTGCGCGAGAATTTCTACCTGCTCCAGGCGCTTCTTACGATCGGCGAGCCGATGGCCGTGATTCCGCTGCTGATGCAGGTGACCAACAACCTACCGCCAACCGAGGGCCCATTCGCCTCGGCCATGTTCAACATGGTGAAGGGCTTTGCGGCCGCGGTCGGCACCGGCCTGGTGACAGGGCTGGGCACCGCGCGCGAGCATTACCATTCCGTGATGCTCGTCGACCGGCTGGGCAGCGAACCGTTGACCGCCGTGCAAGCTGCCGATCGCACGGGGACGTTTGCCGATCTGGCCGGGCGGATTCACGAGCAGGCGGTCGTACTCATGTCGGCCGACCTCTATCTCGTCATGGCGGCCATTACCACTGCCCTTGTGCTGCTTATTCCCATCGTGCCCGTGCGCGTTCGTCCGCCACGCGCAGCCGCGCCGACAACCTCCCGCTGAACGCATTGAACATGTCATTGTCAAGCCAATCATCCCGAAAGACGCTCTTGCTGGGGGCCTTAATCTTGCTATTGGTTGGTTGCGGCTGGGGTGGCGCGAGGCTGATCTCCAAACCTGGCTCCGAATCTACGAACGACGCCTACGTCACCGCCGATTACACGCTCGTCGCGCCGCGGGTGGCCGGCCAGATCGCTGACGTGCTGGTCGACGACAATCAGGTGGTGAAAGCGGGCCAGCTTCTCGCCCGCATTGATGACCGGGATTATCGTGCCGCGCTTGCCAGCGCGGAGGGTGACCTGAAGGTAGCGATGGCGGCGGTAGGTGATTTCGATGCGAAGATTGCGCAGCATCCTGCGCTCGTGGCACAGGCGCAAGCGACCTTGCGCTCGGACCAGGCCGCCATCGCCTTCGCGCGTGCCAACGCCACGCGCTACCGCGATCTTTCCGCGGGCGGCGCTGGGACTATGGAGGAGCAACAGCACGCGGTGAGCGCGCTCGACCAGCAGCAAGCCGGCCAAGATCGCGACCGTGCCGCGCTGCTCGCTGCCCAGCAGCAGCTCGATATCCTGCGTGCAGGGCGCGACAAGGCGCTCGGTGCGTTAGCACGCGCGCAGGCCGCGCTCGATCAGGCGAAGCTCAACCTCTCCTATACGGAAATCCGAGCGCCGGTCGACGGCATGGTCGGTCAGCGCTCGATCCGCGTGGGTGCCTTTGTCGGCGCGGGCACGCCATTGCTGGCGGTAGTGCCGTTGTCGCAGGCGTATGTCATCGCCAATTTTCAGGAGAACCAGCTTGCCCGTATGCGCCAGCATCAGCCGGCGCGCATCACGGTGGACAGCTTTCCGGGGCTTGTCCTGAGAGGCCATGTCGATAGCCTTGCGCCGGCGACGGGCGTTGCGTTCGCGCCCATCGCGCCCGACAACGCCACAGGCAACTTCACCAAGATCGTCCAGCGATTGCCAGTCAAGATCACCATCGATCCCGGGCAACCCGAGGCAGCGCGATTGCGCGTGGGTCTTTCGGTCGAGCCCACTGTCAATGTCGCCGCAAATGAAGCCCCGGTAGAAGGGACGGGGAAAAATTGACGGCGCGCCTTCTTTCCATTCGGGCTGTTCTGCTAGCCCTTCTGTCGGGTGCGGCACTTGCCGGCTGCACGGTTGGACCGACCTTCCAGCGGCCCAGTGTTGCGGTGCCGAGTGACTTCACCCGCGCCAACAACGCCCAGGCGCCGAGTCGACCCGTTGAGGCAACGCTCGCGCCGCAGTGGTGGGCCCTGTTGGGCGACCCCGAGCTGGTCGCGTTGGAGTCGCGGCTCGCTACCGACAATCTCGACGTGCAGGCCGCCTCGGCACGCCTCCTGCAAAGCCGCGCCGGGTCGCGCATCGCCGGTGCGGAGCAGTATCCGATGATAGGTAGCGCGGCGTCCTATAACCGCGAACAGGCGAGCCCGAATGGCATTGTTTCTCTGCTGGGCGTCAATCCTGTCGGAGCACAGCCCGAATCTGCCAGTGGCGACACCGCATTCGGCGTCGCGAGCTTGCCGGGCACGAGCGGATCGCCGCCCTACAACCTGTGGCAATACGGCTTCGACGCCTCCTGGGAGTTGGACCTGTGGGGCCATGCACGGCGCGGCGTGGAGGCAGCCAACGCCGCGATGCAGGCATCGCTTGAGGACCGCCGCGCTGTCTTGCTTTCCGCGCAAGCCGAGCTTGCTCGCGACTATATCGAGCTGCGCGCCACGCAGACCCTGCTTGGCATCACGCAAAAGAACCTGACGCTTGCCCGCGACACCGTCAAGCTGACCCGGCTGCGGTTGACCGAGGGCGTCACAACCAACCTCGATGTCGCCAACGCGTCGGCGCAGGTTGCGTCGATCGAGGCGCGGCTGCCGCCGCTGGAGACGCGCCGCGATGCGCTCATCAACGCGCTAAGTTTCCTGCTGGGGGAGGAACCCGGTGCGCTCGGACAGACGCTGGCGGACGTGGGTGACATTCCGTCCCTTCCGGTCCGGGTGCCGATCGGCTTTCCGTCGGAACTTGCACGACGGCGGCCAGATATCCGGCGAGCGGAGGCACAACTGCACAGCGCGACGGCAGAGATCGGCGTCGCGCAGGCTGATTTCTATCCGCAGATCTCGCTCATGGGCAGCCTCGGCTTTCAGTCGCTCCAGCTTTCCAGCCTCGGCGACTGGGCGTCACATCAGTTCGTCTTGGGTCCTTCCGTCTCGCTGCCCATTTTCCAGGGCGGAAGGCTCAAGGGCACACTCGAGCTGCGCAAGGCTCAGCAACAGGAAGCGGCGATCATTTTCCAGCATACGGTGTTGCAGGCCTGGCATGAAGTGGATGACGCACTGTCGGCCTACGATGCCGAGCAGCGCCGTCGTGACCAGTTGAAGGAGGTGGTGCGGCAGGACCAGGTCGCGCTTGCGGTCGCGCAGCAGCGCTATCGCGAAGGTGCCATTGATTTCCTCAACGTGCTCACGGTGCAGCGGGACCTGCTGAACGCCGAAAGCGATCTGGCGCAGAGCCGTGCAATCGCTTCGGTCAATCTCGTCATCCTCTATAAGGCCCTTGGCGGTGGGTGGGAGACGGCCTTCCCGGAAGTTCCGCCGGCTGAGGAGCGCGCTAGATCCGCGCCACTGAAAACCGCCCATACCGCCGCTAATGGATCCGGTTCGTAGATTGATAATCATCGAAAAGCCTTCTGGCCGCCCACAAAAGAGGGCGGCCAGGGTCCGAGTTGAGAGGCAACGATTAACCCGCTAAGGAGAACGCCGGACATAGTTCCGCGTGGGAGATAGTCAAGCTTCGTATAGCCGAGCAACAGCTGAACCACCCTGAGGTGCTTTGTGCGACGCTAGAGCAACGATGGCTTGGTGCGGCGCATGGTATGGGTTCCGTATTCCAGACCGAGCGACGCAATGCACCAATGCACCAACCGAGCGTACTAACGAGTCGCCCAGCCGACGGTCATGCAACAGAAGACGCAACGGCCGGTGCAGTTCGAGATTACAGAGGGACCCGCGACAGCGTTGAGGCGTCGACCAGGGAGGCGGGGTGTCCGGCTTTCGTTCGAAGCCGGTTCAGTTCATGGGCAACGTTCAGGCCGCCGCCGGCTTTTGCGCAAGATGCAACCCGTCCTTCTTTGCCTTGTGCTCTTCGATCAGCCGATAGACGGTCGCGCCCGGCACCGTCTCCGATTCGAGCAGTTGTTCGGCAATCGCACGCAGCACCGGCTCGTTGTCGCGCAGCAGCGCGTAGCATGCTTCGTTCAAGTGCTTCAGCAGAATGTTCGCGTGCTCGATCGCGGTTTTCATCTGCAAACCGGCGTACTGCGCCGGCAATGCCGCAAGGCTGAACAGATTGCCATCCACATTGAAGCCGAACTTCGACACCATATCAAGGCTGATCCGCGACGCTTCCTGCAAGTCCTGCGCTGCGCCGCTCGATGCTTCCGAGAACGCCAGCAATTCCGCATTCCGTCCGCCTAGCAGCACCTGAATCTCGTTGCGCATTTCGGTCTCCCGGTACAGGTGCTTGTCCTGCGTCTTCGTGATCAGCGCGACGCCCAATGCGCCGCCACGCGGCAGAATCGTCACCTCTTCGAGCACGCCAGTGCCGAGCAACGCGGCGACGAGTCCGTGGCCCGCTTCGTGAACCGCGATCCGCGTGCGTTCGTCTTCGTTGAGCGCGCGCTCGGCGCCGCTTACGTCGCCGATGCGCGCAATCTTGATCGCCTCGACGAAATGCTTCGACGCCACCTCGTCATCGCCCACTTTGCGCGCGACCAGTCCAGCCTGATTGACGACCATCGCGAGTGTGGCCGGCGACAGTCCCGTCGTCAAACGCGCCAGTTGATTGAAGTCGATGTCATCGGATTTCGACGTCAGCTTCCCGGCGTAGAAACGGAATATTTTCGCGCGGTCTTCGAGATCGGGCAGACGCACGTGCACGGTGCGATCGAAACGGCCCGGACGGCGCAACGCTTCATCGAGATTGTCCGGATGATTGGTAGCCGCAACGATGATCACGCCTTCGTTCGACGCAAAGCCATCCATTTCCGCGAGCAACTGATTGATGATCCGGTTGCTCTCCGCTTCGACAGGACCACTGCCCGTATCCGTGCGTTTCGCGAGGCCGTCGGCTTCGTCGATGAAAATCACGGTCGGCGCATTCTTGCGCGCGAGCTCGAAAAGATGCTTGACCTTCTGTATGCCGACGCCGTAGTACTTCGCGCTGAAATAGCTGCCGGTAATCGAAATGAAGTTGGCGCCGCATTCGCCTGCGAGCGCCTGCGCAAGGCGCGTCTTGCCGACGCCCGGGCCGCCGACCATCAAGATGCCGCACGGTGCGCGCACGCCCATGTCGGTGAATTGCTTCGGGTTGTTCAGAAACGCCTGAATGTCGGAGAGCGCGGCCTTCGCTTCTCCCGCGCCGATCACGTCGTCGAAGCAAAGTGCCGGCGCACGGTCGAGCAGCTTCGCGCCGGCCGTCATTTCACGGCGCATGAGCCAGATCAATCCACCGATCAGCAACAGTGGCAGCAACAGGCTAATCGCATCGTGCGTCTTGTCGAACGCGTCGATCCAGCGTGACGTGCCTGTGCGAATGTTCGCATCCGGCAGCCACGCGAGCTGATACGGCGAGCGCGCGTCGGCTTTTATGTCGCCAAGCAGCAGTGCATTAGAGAAAGTCGCGTTGTGATCAGTAACGAAGTACTTCGCGCCGTCGCGTGTCGACACCAGAATCGCATTCGGGCTCACGCCGATCGCGGTCACGTCCTGGTCGCGAATATCGCGCAGCATTTCCGAAGCGTCTTTCTCCTGATGCGTCCACGCCGATGCGTCGTTGCGCATCTGGCTCGCGACTCCATTGAGCGCCGGCGAAACCCGTGCGTTATGTTGCTCGTGGCGCCAATGCAGAAACGTGACGAGTCCGGCGAAGGCCGCAACAGTCACTCCTAGCGTCACGTAACGTCCGTATCGGGACAAAAAAGAATTCTTTGCCGGTTTCATCAATTGAGTCCTAAAGCGGGCCATATCATGGCCTTTGTTGCTGGGTCAGCGTTTAACAGGTCGGATGGGACGCACAGATCGCGGCGCGCTTGAGAGCCGGATGAGTTGTCGGCCGCGCAAGGCATTACGGCATCGTCGAGACTGACGGTCACGCGCCGCAGACCGGCATCGGGCAGCGGGCGAGTCTGCCGCGCCAGCAACGAACCATTCGTTGTGAGCGCGATTTCGACGTCCTTGCCTTCGGGCGTACGAAGGCAAGCAAGTCCCTCGATCAGCGTCTCGACACCCTTGCGCAGCAGTGGTTCGCCCCCCGTAATGCGGATCTTTTCGACGCCGAGCACAACGAACGCCTAGGCCAGGAATGTCATCTGGTCGCAGTGGAAGCTGCCTTCAGTATGCGATCTCCACGTTGCGCCACACCGTCAGCGACATTACCGTTTTGTTATCCGACACGCTGCTCCGATGGGCGCCTTTGTTCCTGGCTAGAGGACTGCGTCATGACTTGGATCGTTGCGCACTTGAGTCGCTATTCAACTGTGCAGTAGGATCAAAACATAGGCGTCGCGCGGCTATTTCAGCACGAGGCCAGATGGATCGCGCGTCAGAGAGCCGGAGCTCGCGACGCGGCACCGGAATTGCGGCCGGATTTGACTCGACGGACAGTGTCAGTTCATTTCCTGATTACCGACCTGACCGCTGGCTTCCCGGGAAGAGAAAAAGGTCAAGCTCTTAGCCGCGAAGCGGTGCGCCACAGGTGCCGGCTTGAGCTTCGCCTCGTCCCGGATGATCGTTTTTGCGGTCGGGGGGCGATGCTTTCGCCGACAATGTCTGACCGGTCGATCAGACGCTAGTACACCTCACTAGTGCGCGTCCGCATCCGCGCGCACGTGAGGGTGTGCATCAGTGCGCACGTGAGGGTGTGCATCAGTGCCGATACAATGCGCCCATGATCTCGATTAGCGAGTCGCGGTTCGCGTTATTTGCTCGGTGCAGCGCTTTTGTCGGGCCGTGAATCAGCTTGTTGGTAATCAACCGTGACAGCGCTTCGAGTACCAGAGCCGGATCACTGCCACACGCGAGCAGTCTTGCGCTCTCTCTACCTCAGCACGTCGCAGCGCATCTGCCTGCGTGCGCATTTTCCGAATTACAGGTACAACGCAGCGTGCGTCGAGCCACTGCATAAAGTTTTGCACGCGTGACTCGATGATCGTTTCTGCTTGGGCAACGGCTGCCTGTCGTGATGCTTTGCCTTCCCGAACAGTCGCGCCCAGATAGTCGACGTTGACCAGAAACGGTATTGTCAACTTGCGGGGCAGCTTGGTGTGGATGCGCCGATACAACCCGCTGTCCTATGCAGGCTATCGCTTCCCGCCCGATGTAATCAGCTACGCGGTATGGCTGTACTACCGTTTCCCGCTGAACCTGCGCATGGTCGAGGAGTTGCTGGCACCCGATACCCATAGTAAGTTTCACCATGAATGTCAAAACACTTGTTTCCGCCGTCGTGCTTGCTTCGACCTTGGCCGCGCCGGTCGTATCGTTCGCTCAACGATCGAACGGGCCTGTCACCCGCGCTCAGGTGCGCGCCGAGCTCGTCCAGCTCCAGAAGGCTGGCTATCATGTGGGCGACGGCGACCAACTACCTAAATCCTGTGGTGGGCGCCAGGCAGGCTAAGGCTTTTCTTTGGACCGGTGCCGCGCCACTAGCGCCGACAGTCGCCTTGCCTCGAAGTCTTCGAAGGTCTGTCGCACGCCCAGTCCCAAATTCGATGATCGCGTGTCGGAGACCGAAGAAGCATTCGGAGAGGGCAGTGAATTCTTGGATAAGCACCTCGGCCAGTGACGCGGCAGGGCCGCTGCTCCCCGGCGGCGTTTCGTCGCACCTGGCTGAACGGTGAAACGGATTCGAGAGTTGTCGGCGAGCGGCGATAAACCGAACTTTCTTATTCGGTTGCACAGCCAAACACTCAAAGGTCTGTCACTACCAGGAACAGGCTGATCGAAGCGCCACCTTCGATCGCCTCATGTCGAGCCGGGGGAACCGTTTCACCCCTCGCGTTCTCTGGTGCCGGCTTCTGCGGAAGGCATGCATGGCAAGAAGTAGGTAGACTCAAAACGGGCGCTAAGTGTGCGCCCGTCCTTGCATCGCCCTTGTTTGCCAATTTCATGTTCCGGAGCGTTAGAAGTGAAGGTTTACGATTTCAAAGGTTTCCCCAATCCCGCCCGCGTTCGTATCGCGATTGCCGAGAAAGGTCTCACCAGCCGCGTCGAGTTCATGCACGTCGATCTGCCTGGCGGCGCACACAGAACTCCGGAGTTCCTTGCAAAAAATCCGTCCGGCGCGGTACCGGTGCTCGAGCTCGATGATGGCACGGCGATCTCTGAATGCACAGCGATCACCGAGTACCTCGACCACCTACAGGGCGAGCCGACGCTCACTGGCCGTACCGGAAAGGAACGCGCGATCATTCACATGATGCAGCGCCGGGCGGAAGTCGAATTGATGGATGCCCTAGGGACCTACTTTCACCACGCCACACCGGGATTGGGTGCAAAGATCGAGCTCTACCAGAACCGCGAATGGGGCGAGCGAAGCCTCAAGCGAGGGATTGCCGGCATGCACTATCTGAACCAGGTCTTGAGCGGGCAACCGTACCTCGCTGGCGATAGTTTCTCTATGGTCGACATCACCGCGTTCGCCGGACTAAGCCTCGCAGATTTTCTCAAAATCGAGGTGCCGGACACGCTTACAAATCTCAAAGACTGGCGCGCCCGCGTCGGAGCGCGACCAAGCGTCGCGGCCGCCTGAGCCCGCGTCCGAAACTTATCAAAACATTATGCTGTCGTTGGGGCTTGAGGCCTAGGCAAAGGCAAAGACCGTGGCAATTTGGGGTTGTCGCAAACGACCGGGATCGTTGCCGTACTGAGCGTGAATTTCGCAGAGAGCAGGCACCTGCCCGAAATCTTCGGTGATGAATCAGCAGGCCAAGCGCTGATCGATTTCGGCGAAGCAGCTCATGGTTTACTAAGGCGCGGGATGAACCATCTCCAGGATCTTAGCGAAGCTTTCTATGCAAACGGATTCGCCGAGTCCGACCGCCGGATACATGATGGGTCACGGTGCGTTCCACGTTTTCATGCCCAGCGATATCCGCCGGTTCGAAGAAACTGCAAAAAGGCTCGCCCGCCGCGCGCGCTTGAGGTGCCCCAGGTGTCGAAAATTTCATCTTGCCGTTATTTAACGGCCATCTTAGCGCCACCTCAATTGTCCTATCATCACCTCCGAACGGCACGACGAGAGCAGTGCCTCGTCTGTCAATCATTCCTCGAAGAATCTGATTCATGAACAAAGACCCCAAAAAACCGAACACCAGTGACGACGATCCTGTGACGGCAGTCGCACGCGTTACGCGTCGATCGTTCTTGGCTCGCGTGGGTGCGGCGGGTGCCGCGGTCGGCGCCGGACAACTTCCTTCGGCAGCATTCGCCGAATCGGACGCAGCACCTGCGAGCGATGCGCCGGCTAAGGCAACGGACGGCACCCGCGTGCATGTCCGGCTGAACGTCAATGGCCGGGACCATCAACTCGACATCGATCCTCGCACGACACTGCTCGATTGCGTGCGCGATCATCTGCAGCTGACTGGCACCAAGAAGGGCTGCGACCATGGCCAGTGCGGCGCCTGTACGGTCCATGTGGACGGACGCCGTGTGAACTCGTGTCTGAGCCTCGCGGTCACACACGAAGGCGAGGCGATCACGACAATCGAAGGCATCGGCCGGCCGGGCGCTCTGCATCCGATGCAGGCGGCCTTCGTCGAACATGACGGCTTTCAGTGCGGGTATTGCACATCAGGCCAGATTATGTCCGCGGTCGCGCTACTCAATGAGCCTTACGGCCACACCGACGAGGAAGTCAAGGAAGCCATGAGCGGGAATATCTGCCGCTGCGGGGCCTATTCGAATATCGTGTCCGCGATCCAGCAGGTTCGTCGGAAAGCTTGAGCGGAGCGTACGCATGGAATTCTTTCAAATCAAGCGTGCGACCGATGTCAAGCAAGCCATCGAAAGCGCGCAGATGCATCCCGACAGTCTGCAAGGGGGCGCTTCAATACGCTTCCTGGCAGGCGGCACAACCTTGCTCGACTTGATGAAGCTGGACGTTGAGCGTCCGGCACAAGTGATCGACATCCATCGCCTTCCGCTGGATCGGGTCGAAGCAATCGGCGGCGGCGGCGTCACGATAGGTGCGACGGTGCGCAATGCCGACCTGGCGAACCATCCGCCGATCAAGTCCCACTATCCTGTCCTGTCGCAAGCCTTGCTTTCCGGTGCATCGGCACAATTGCGAAACATGGCGACGACCGGCGGCAACCTCATGCAGCGCACGCGCTGCGTCTACTTCCGCGATACGGCGACGCCATGCAACAAGCGCGAGCCCGGCAGCGGCTGTTCGGCCATCGATGGGTTCAATCGCAACCTGGCCATTCTGGGGACCAGCGATCGTTGCATTGCGACGAATCCTTCGGACATGAGTGTCGCGATGACCGCGCTCGAGGCCACGATCCACGTCGAAAGTACGCAGGGCAAACGCAGTATTGCGATAGACGATTTTTTTCTATTGCCCGGTACGACGCCTCAACATGAAACCGCGCTTGCGCCTGGCGAACTGATTACCCATGTGACGCTACCCGCGCCGGTGCCCGGGAATCGCTCCGTCTACCTCAAGCTGCGCGACCGCGCGTCGTATGAATTTGCGCTGGCCTCGGCGGCGGTTGTCGCGACCGTGTCGTCGGGCAAAATCGACCACGTCAGGATCGCGCTCGGCGGCGTCGGAGTAAAACCGTGGCGCTCGCGAGAAGCCGAAGCCGCGTTGCTCGGCCGCGCACCCGACGCGACGGCATTCGAGGCGGCGGCTGAAGCGGCGCTTCAGTCCGCACGCCCACAAAGCCAGAACCGTTTCAAGGTCGAACTGGCCAAGCGCTGCCTCCAACACACCCTGAAGCTCGCTACACAGACTGCCTGATGCGACAGTCTTTAAGCGGAGAAAACATGCAATCGACTGCTCAAAAAACACAGCCTGTCATCGGCGGTGACTTTCCACGTATTGACGGACCGTTCAAGGTGAGCGGCACGGCGTCATACACGGCGGATTTCAATCTGGCCGGGATGCTTTACGCCGTGCCGGTTTGCGCGACGATAGCAAGTGGGCGCATCACAGGGCTCAACACCGGTGCTGCCTCCAAGATGCCCGGTGTCCGAGCTGTCTTCACACGCGAGAATATCGGCAAGTTCTATCGCGCCGGGTTCGCATCCGATGCCAAAGCTGACGAGAAGCGTCCGCCGCTCGAAGACGACATGATCTCCTACTACGGCCAGTACGTTGCGCTGGTGGTCGCGGACACTTTCGAGCAGGCGACTGCGGCGTCTCGAGCGGTGAAGGTGGCCTATGCGGCCAGGCAACCCGATGTGCGCACGCAAATGTCGGCCGAGAACACACCGTCCGTCGACACACAGCGAGGCGACGCCGATGCCGCGTTCGCCGCTGCGCCGGATGCGCTAAAACTGGACCAGACCTACACGACGCCGATCGAGACGCACAACCCGATCGAATTGCATGCGACGGTGGCCGTGTTCGACGGCGTGAACTACACGATGTACGAGACCTCGCAGTCTATCGTCAACCAACGCGGCGTCATGGCACAGATGCTCGGCGTGCCGGAAGACAATGTCCGCATCATCATGAAATACCTGGGCTCCGGGTTCGGCGGCAAGCTGTTTCCGTGGACGCACTCGTTGCTCGCCGCCGCCGCCGCTCGGAATCTGCGCCGGCCCGTCAAGCTGGTGGTAACCCGCGAGATGATGTTCCATAACGTCGGCCACCGTACCAGCACGCAGCAGCGCATGCGTTTGTCCGCGACGGCCGACGGGCGCTTCACGTCGCTCCAGCATGATTACGTGTATCAGAACGCGCGCCTGGAGACACGCAAGGAGAACTGCGGCGAGACGACGGGTTATCTGTATAGCACGCCCAACCTGCGTGTTACCGCTGCCTATGCGCGTCGGGACATCGCGCCGAGCACGTCGATGCGGGGTCCCGGCGCGGTGCCGGGGCTGTTCGCGATCGAGTCGGCCGTCGACGAACTGGCCATCAAACTCAACATCGATCCGGTCAAATTACGCCTGACCAACGAGCCGGCGATCGACGAGAGCTTGAATGTGCCGTTCTCCTCACGGCACCTCAAGGAGTGCCTCACGCGCGGCGCGGAACAGTTCGGCTGGTCGCAACGTACGCCGGCAGTGGGCTCGATGCGCCGGGACGGCCTGATCGTCGGCTGGGGCATGGCCGCGGGATCGTGGGCCGCGAGGCGTTTGGCGACGGAAGCGATCGTCGAACTGCACGCCGACGGGACGGCGCGCGTGTCGACCGCGACCCAGGATGTCGGAACGGGCACCTACACCGTGCTGGCTCAAATGGTGTCCAACGTGACCGGCATTGCGCTCGACAAGATTTCGGTGGTGATCGGCGACACACGGCTGCCGCCGGGACCGATGTCCGGCGGTTCAATGGCGACCGCATCGCTTATTCCGGCGGTGACGCAGGCGGCCCAGGCGGCCGTGCAGCAAGTATTGGCCACCGCCGCGCAAGCGGATCATTCGCCGTTCGCGGGGCAGGTCGCGGATACGCTCGCCTTTGAGCGCACGATGGTCTATCGCAAAGGGACGTCGCCCGGCGCGGGTGTTCCGTTCGAGCGGATCCTGGCGTCGGTGCGGATCAACTCGGTCGCGGGCAGGGGCCGTTCGGGTGCGAGTGCGGATGATTCCGATGCGTCGAAGGTGTCGATCCACTCTTACTGCGCGCACTTTATCGAGGTCACGTGGCAGCCCGAAATAGCGCGCTTGCGAGTCAGTCGAGTCGTGAGCCTGATCGACGGCGGCAAGATCATCAACGCGCGCACGGGCCGCAACCAGATCGAAGGGGCCGTCGTGATGGGTGTTGGCATGGCGCTGTTCGAAGAGACGCATTTCGACGCCCGTTCCGGTGCACCGGTCAATCGTAGCCTCGCCGACTATGTGATGACGACCCATGCCGATTCGCCGAAGATCGACGTGACGTTCCTCGATTATCCGGACTTCGCGCTGAACTCGCTCGGGGCGCGTGGGGTCGGCGAGATCGGACTGGCGGGCATTGCACCGGCGATTACTAACGCGGTGTATCACGCAACGGGTGTGCGCGTGCGCAATCTCCCTATCCGGCTTGAAGACCTTTTAACGGCTCGAACACAGGCGTAAGGTTTCTGTCGAGTGAGCAAATCGGAGCGCGGCTGTCTCCTTCGAGTTGCACTGGGACGGTCGCGAAGCCGGGCCGACGATAAAGAGGTCGTGCGGTTCTGTCGCAGCGCTTGATGTT
>JGI12635J15846_10003779_pt1 | contig 13147 bp, 9 predicted proteins | sample BlaSpr_A8_OM2_M2_FD_15846 | JGI IMG/M metagenome (IMG submission 15846) | reverse complement strand
TGTTATCCTCCGCTGATGCGACCCAAGCTAAGGGGCTTCTGGCTTTTTACCCCTGTAGGTTTACCTCCTACTGAACATGTCTACCTTTCCTGGACACACTCTCTCGCCAAAATCCAAAATGCTTTTTAAAATGAATAACATGTCGAGAGGTCTGTAACATTAGTTACGCGAACTAAATCGGCGCAACGGGACAGCAGGGAGGCGCAGTAGTACGTGCGCTGCAAGCCCGCAGCCCATTCAAGGTACGCGCTCTGAGCCGCAATCCAGACAAGCATCGCGAACTCGCCTACGAAGTCGTCGAAGGCAGACTTAAACCGTCCCGAAACCCTTAAAGCTGCATTTGAAGGGCACATGGCGTATTTCTAGTCACCAATTTTTGGGAAGAAGGTACCGACGAGCTCAAGCAGGCAACCGCGGCGTTACGCGCAACTTACCGTAAAACCTCGCTAATAAGGTCTTTGCAAGATTTGCATATAGCGCACTGTTCGCCCGCGGCGCATACTGTGGCATCTGTCCCTGCCAAAACCGCTTACTTAGCCAGGCGGAGCATTACTACGCCGTGGGCGGACACCGTCACCGAGTATTCCCCGGCATCCAGCTTCAGGTCGCTGTGGGCCCAGAGATCTCTTGCATGCGTGGGTGCAGATTTCAGGCCCAGGTCCGACCAATTGACGGTGATCTTTGCGGGCGTGCCGCCGCGATTAAATAGTCCAATGGCCTGCGCGCCGCCGGAGAGCGGCCTGGCCCAGACTTCCTGGTCTCCCGATTTCGTGATGCGCTGGCCCTGTTTGCCATCTTTGTCCTGATTGACGGCGATGACTTCGCGATTGGTGAGAATCTCCAGGATGGCTGGAGTCATGTTGCGTAGATCATTTCCAGCGAGCAACGGCGCAGCAAGAATCGACCACAAGCTCATATGCGTTCTATATTCGTCGTCGTTCATGCCACCGTTGCCGATTTCGAGCATGTCTGGATCGTTCCAGTGTCCAGGCGCCGCCCACGGAGCCAGTTCGTCTTGCGAAAAACCAATGGTGGTCATCGAGTCCCAAGTGTCGCGGATGTCGCCCGTGGTGCGCCAAGCATTGCCACCTACGTCGGCACCCCACTTCCAAACAGCGGCGCGGCCATACTGGCAGAGGCTGTACAGGATGGGATGCCCAGCTCTGAGAAGCGCATCGCCCATGACTTGATATAGGGCGCGCATCTCTTGGTCGGTGTAGAGGTTGCGCGCACCACACCAGTCGTACTTAAGATAGTCAATGCCCCACGCGGCATACGTTTGGGCATCTTGCTCCTCGTGGCCATAACTTCCTTCGTATCCCGCGCAGGTATTTGGACCTGGCGAAGAGTAGATGCCGATCTTGAGACCTTTGCTGTGCACGTAATCCGCGAGCGCTTTCATGTCCGGAAACTTCTGATTGGCCGTGATATTCCCCCGTGCGTCGCGGCCCGCCTCCCAGGTGTCGTCAATATTGATGTATTGATAGCCAGCCGCTTTCATCCCGTTGTTGGCCATGGCATCGGCCATTTCGCGGACAGCGGCGTCATCCACCCGCCCTGCGAACTTGTTCCAACTGTTCCACCCCATCGGAGGGACTTTGGCAAGGCCGTTATCGGCCACCTTATGAATCACCGGCAGTGGAAGGCGTGCGGGATACGCGCCTTCACCGGGTGGCGCGCGGTGAGCGACCATCTGGATGAGCTCGGCGTCGGGGCGGCGCCGGGTCGCCACGTGCAACTCGTCACCCACCAGCTTGCCTTCGTATTTCACGCGGCGCTCATTGGTCCCGTCCACCATGCTGCCCGTGAGCGTGAAGCCATCAGGCCCGCCTGTGCTCTCGATAATCTTGTAATAAAACTGAGTGACTCGGATGGTGCCGCTTATGCGAGATCCTTCCTCCTGGAGATCTAGATAAGTACTTCGGAAGGTCCCGTCGGGCAGGGGATCGCGGACCACCCAGTTTCCGGTCAAGCCCGCAGCGAAACACGGGACCGCCAGGAATACGAGCAAAACAGCACAAAGAGGTTTCATTCCTGTCGGAGACTACAACAAACGAACATCGGCTCAAAATGTTTTGTGAACTGCGTCCTTTCACATTTTCTTAAGAATGAGTTTAGGAAGACTTGAGCGTTTCCCGATCCGAATCTTGATGTGCCATGCGGCTGCTAAACAACCATGTGATCCAAGCGCTAAATTGAAACCGGCGCATTGCAAAGTTCGGTATCGGGTTTTTTCCAGTTAGTATCCCAGCTTCTTATCGACGACATTGAGCAACGATTCACCCTTCCGGAATCGGTCGAATTGTGCGATGAAAAACTGCATCGCTTGATCGAGCCAGTCGGGCGCATGGTCGGCGCAGTGTGGAGAAAGCAAGACGTTCTCCAGGCTGTAGAAGGGGTGGCCCTGCGGCAGCGGCTCATGATCGAAAACATCCAGCGCCGCGCCCTTGATCAGGGCATTGGAAAGCGCGCTGACCAGCGCCGCCTCGTTGATCACCGGGCCTCGGCCAACATTGATCACCACGGCCGTAGGCTTCATCGCGGCGAACTCCGGTTCGCCGATCATTCCTCGCGTCTCTGAAGTTAACGGTGCAGCTACAACCACATAGTCGCAGCGTGAAAGCATCTCAATGCGATGCTCCGGGCCATAGATTTGCTCGACCAGCGGGTCCGCGCCGCGCAACGGCGAAGCATGCCGCTTGACGGCGAGGACTTTCATCCCAAGTGGCCGGACCCTTGCGGCAATTGCGCGGCCGATGTCGCCATATCCGACGATTCCGACGGTCTGGCCCGACACGGGCATGACGTCAAAAGCCTCCCACATGCCAGCCTTCTGATTGCGAATCATGCGGCGGAAGTCTTTGGCGAAATACAAAATCGCAGCGAGCGTAAACTCGCCCAACGATGCGCTAAATACGCCGGTCCCATTAGTGAGCGGCACGGGACTTTCCGTCAGCTCCGGGAACAGGGTTCTCTCCAGGCCCACAGAGCGGGAATGCACCCAACGCAGGTTTGGGCACATTCCAAACACATTTCTGAACAAGGCAAGTGAGCCTGACCAATTGAAGAGCACGTCGGCGTGGACCGCCGCAAGCTCAAATGCTTCGAGCGAATTTCCGGCGATAAGTTTCACCCCTGCAAGTGGCTTCTCCAACATGGCAAGCTGCCGCTCAACCGGGTCGGTCAGGATTAGAATGGTGTAGTTTCTCATGTGAATCGGAGCGTCGGCGCAGGTCATTACACCACAATCAGAGCGGACAATGTCCAACAAGTGCAGTTTGGAAAAACCAAATCCAGCGTTTAAAGCTTAGAATTTGACACCGCAAATTAAGGCCCCCTACAATACACCGCTTTGCAAGGAAGATGGGGAGTTGACCGAGCGATTTCAAAGTTCTACGGTTTACGAAATTGAGCCCCAGGATTTCGAAAGGAATTCTATGTCGCCAAAAGATTCTAAGTCATTGAGGAGTTATCGCTGGTATGGCCCGGATGATCTGCGTTCCTTCGGGCACCGTTCGCGCGCCGCTTCCATGGGTTGTACGCAAGCTGACTATGCGGGCAAGCCCGTGATCGCGATCATCAACACCTGGGGCGACATCAATCCGTGCCACAGTCATCTTCGGGGGCGCGCGGAAGATGTCAAGCGGGGTGTGTGGCAGGCCGGGGGATTTCCTGTAGAGATGCCGGCGTTCACCCTCGGCGAAACTTTTCAGAAGCCGACCACGATGATGTATCGCAACCTGCTGGCGATGGAGACTGAAGAAATGTTGCGCTCCTATCCAGCCGACGGCTGCGTGCTAATGGGGGGCTGTGACAAGACGACGCCGGCGCTTTTGATGGGCGCCATCAGCATGAATTTGCCGGCGATCTATGTTCCCGCAGGACCCATGCTTCGGGGCAATTGGCACGGCGAAATCTTGGGCAGCGGATCGGATGTCTCGAAGTACTGGGCAGAACGGCGCGCGGGAAATATCGATCTGCAAACCTGGACGCAGATTGAAGACGGCATCGCGCGTTCGGCAGGAACTTGCATGACGATGGGCACGGCATCCACCATGACCAGCGTGGCCGAAGTGTTGGGTTTCTCTCTCCCCGGTGCAAGCGCGATACCTGCGGTGGATTCCAACCATGCCAAGATGGCCAACCGCTCCGGCCGGCGCATCGTTGAAATGGTGTGGGAAGATTTGAAGCCGCGGGATGTCTTGCGCGACGCCTCCTTCAACAACGCGATTGCGGCGGTGTTTGCACTGGGGGGTTCTACCAACGCAGTGATCCATATGCTGGCTTTGGCAGGGCGGGCGGGGATTAAGATCGCGCTAGACCGTTTTGATCAATTTTCCAAGAGGACACCCATGTTGGCCAATTTGCGTCCGAGCGGCAAGTACTTGATGGAAGATTTCTATTACGCCGGTGGATTGCCAGCGTTGCTGCGAGTGCTAGCCCCTCAGTTGGACCTGAGATGCTTGACCATCACCGGAAAAACGCTTGGGGAAAATATTGCCAGCGCTGAAATCTACAATACGGATGTTATCCGCAGTTTGGATAACCCTGTTCTTACATCCGGGGGGTTGGCGATTCTGTTTGGGAATCTCGCTCCCAACGGAGCGGTAATCAAAGCTTCCGCCACGGAAACGAGGCTCCTAAAGCACGCGGGTCGCGCCATCGTCTTCGACAGTTACGACGAAATGGACGCACGAATAGATGATCCTGCCCTCGACGCGGATGCAGACAGCGTGCTGGTGCTGCGTAACGCCGGCCCGAAGGGCGCGCCGGGAATGCCCGAATGGGGAAATCTCCCTATTCCGCAAAAACTTTTGAAGACCGGAATACGCGACATGGTACGGATTTCCGATGCGAGAATGAGCGGAACGAGCTACGGCGCCTGTGTCCTGCACGTCTCGCCCGAATCGTTCATCGGTGGACCCCTTGCGCTGTTGAAAGAAGGCGATATTGTCGAACTCGACGTGCCCGCCCGGCAACTGAATATGCGCGTGAATGAGGATGAGCTAGCGCGTCGACGGGCAGCCTGGCGGCCGAAAGATGGGATTTATCCGCGCGGATATGGCAAGTTATTCATGGAGCACATCAAGCAGGCTGACGAGGGATGCGACTTCGACTTTTTGGAAGGTACGGCTCCCATCCCTGAACCGGAGATTCATTAACATCGGCGGCCGCGAAGAGGCTCGGGGCGATCGGCGCTCCCGAGGGCCGTAGTCCGGAGCTCAGGTTATTACGCGGAAACAACCCGGCGACGCCCTACTCCAATGGCAAGCATCAGTATGCCTGAGAGCCAAAGACTCGCCACCAAGTACGACAGACCTGCGTTAAAGGAATTGGTGCGCGTGACCAGGTAGCCCATGATTAGGGGTCCGACAAAGCCTCCGAGATTTCCGACCGAGTTGATCAAACCGATGGATGCAGCAGCAGCGGATTCGCCCAGAAAAGCGCTTGGAACTGTCCAGAATGCAGGGTGAAACGCAAAATAGCAGGCGCCAACGATCGTGAATAGCATAACGGAGAGAGCAAGGTTCGATCCAAAATAGACAGCCAAAGAAAGCGCCACTCCACTCAGTAAGAGAGGCAGGGCAGCGTGCCACCGGCGCTCTCCTGTTCGATCGGAATGCCAGCCGTTAAACTGCTGCACTAGAAAACCTGCAAGATAAGGCAAAGCCGCAAGCAAGGTCACTCGCAAGTTAGTCTGACCGGAAAGGCGCTTCAAAATAGTTGGGAGCCAGAAAGCAATGCCATAATTTCCCGTCAGCGCGAAGAAGTAGGCAAACGTCAACAGCAGAACGTCACGGTGGCTTAACGCCTGCCAGACGGTGTAAGACCGAACCTGCTGCTTCGCTTGTTTTTCCCGGCTCAACTGCTCTGTGATCCAGTCGCGCTCGTCGCTCCGCAGCCAGCTCGCCTCGCGCGGCCAGTCCGTGAGATAGAAAGCGGTGATCACTCCAAATACGATCGCCGGAATCCCTTCCAGGATGAATAACCATCGCCAGCCCCTCAGGCCCAGCCAAGAAATTCCGAGCAAGTAACCGGCAACTGGAGAGCCGATGACAAAGGACAGAGGATTGGCAGCGAAGAACCTTGCCACGGCTTTAGCCCGGTCCTCGTTTCGAAACCAGTGGGATAGGTACACAATGACGATCGGGAAAAAACCCGCTTCGGCGGCGCCCACGAGAAAGCGAACGAAATAGAACTGCCCGGCCGTGCGGATGAAGGCCATCAGTACAGTTAGGGTTCCCCAGGACATCATGATGCGGGCGATCCATCGTCTTGCGCTCCATTGCTCTGCAATCAAAGCTCCCGGGATGCCCAGCAAGAAATAGCCAAGGAAAAAAATGCCGGCGCCTAGACCAACTACCCGGTCGCTGAAGCCCAGGTCACCGGGCATCTGAAGAGCTGCGGCGCTGATGTTCATACGGTCCAGGAAGGCAATGACATAAAGCAGGAACAGAAAGGGAAGGAGCCGCCACGCAATTCGTTTTCGTGTGCGCTGAGCGACCGCCGGGTCGGGGGGTGTGACGGGCATGTTCCCTCAATTCCTAAAAACGCAGAGATCGGCGGAGGTATCCTGCACCATTTTTGGTTTTTCGCGGCTAAAACTTGCGCTGCGTAGTATACCCAAAAAAAAAGGGACCGGGCTTTCTTCCATAAGAATCATTGCGCTTGAGGCAAAGAACGATGATGGAACGTGGGCCATCCATGACATCTCATCAGCTAGTATGTTCCAGGAGTTTAAAATGCGAGAATATGCAATTGTGGCCGCCCCTGCGGATGGCGTCGGGCCGGAATCACGGGGATCCGCAGGCCGCAAACAAACTATAAGGCACCATAAAAAACACTAATGCTGGGTTGGACGCGAAGACAATTCGTCAAGGGACTAAGTATGGCCGGCAGCGGATGCTTGGCCAAATACCAGAGCATCGCTATTCTGCCCCGTCTCGGATCTGTCATTCCAGCGGGATTCGCACAAACCGCCTTGAAGCGGCTTTTTGAAGAAGTGCCATCTGCCACCAGCGGACTCACCTGGCGTCATGAGAACGGCCGCTCGCCGGATTACTTCTTGCCCGAGACGACCGGAGCAGGTTGCGCCTTTCTGGACTACGACAACGACGGCTGGATGGACATTTATCTGGTGAACGGCGGGAAGTGCGATTTTCTCACTCCAGATCCTCCCTTGCGCAATGCGCTCTACCGCAACAATCGCGACGGGACATTTACGGACGTGACCGAAAAGGCCGGCGTCGGTGCAGGAGGCTATGGCATGGGCGTCGCGGTCGGAGACTACGATGCCGACGGCTGGCCCGATCTGTACGTCACGCAGTACGGCCGCAGCATTCTCTATCACAACAATGGCAACGGGACGTTCACCGACGTGACGGAGAAAGCCGGCTTGGCGGCTCCCGGCTGGGCCTCCAGCGCCGTCTGGTTCGACTATGACAACGATGGGCGGCTGGATTTATTCGTTTGCCGCTTCGTGGACTTTGACAAATCCAAGAACAAATTCTGCGGCAATGAGAAAACCGGGGAGCGTTTCTATTGCATTCCGCGCATCTATCCGCCCGCCGCGAGCTGGCTCTTCCACAACAACGGAGACGGGACCTTCACCGACGTCAGCAAGGAATCCGGCATCGCCAAGGCGCTGGGAAAAGCGTGGGGTGTCGTTGCGACGGACGTCAACAACGACGGCTGGATGGACCTGTTCGTGGCGAACGACACCGTCGCCAATTTTCTCTTTGTCAACAAGCGCAACGGAAAGTTCGATGAGGCAGGGCTCGAAGCGGGCGTGGCATACAGCCAGGCTGGCCGCGAACGCTCCGGCATGGGGGTTGACTCGGCGGATTTCGATCAGGACGGTTGGCAGGATCTCTTCGTTACCAACGTGGATCAGGAGATGTACTCCATCTACCGCAACAATCACGACCTGACGTTCGAGGATATGTCCGGACCCATGGGACTTGGGCGGTTGACGCGCCTGATGAGCGGTTGGGGAGTGAAATTCTTCGACTACGACAACGACGGCAACGTTGACCTGTTCATTGCCAACGGCCATCCCGATGACAAGATCGAAGCACATTCCAGTCACGTCACCTACAAGGAGCCGCTGCTGCTGTTCCACAACAACGGCCGCATTCTGGAAAACGCCAGCAGCTTGGCTGGCCCGGCTTTTACACAGAGCTTCGCGGCGCGCGGCATGGCTGTGGGAGATTTCAATAATGATGGCGCAGTGGACGTGTTGGTCTCCATCAATGGCGGATCGCCTGTGCTTCTCAAAAATGTTTCAGCGCCTGATAATCATTGGCTCGGCGTGCGCCTGGTCGGCAAGAAATCAAACCCAGACGCCATCGGTGCAAGAGTCACATGGCAGGCAGGCGATCTGAAACGCAGCAAACTAAAGGTGGGAGGCGGCAGTTATCTTTCTTCGCATGATCCCCGCGAAGTGCTGGGCATCGGCAAACGAAAGAAAATTGACAATTTGGAGATCCACTGGCCTCAACCCAGCGGGCGTACGGAAACGTTCACCGATCTTCCGATCGACCGCTACATCACCATCGTCGAAGGATCTGGGATCAAGTGATTCCCCGTGGAGACCTTAGTAAGGATACGCTTCCCCTTGCCGCGCGATTCGAATGCGGTGGTCGGTAAACTTGAAGTGCGCGCCCGGTAACTCCACCTTTGGCATGTGACAGCTCACGCACCGCTCGCTTGCCACAGGACACGATTTGCCGGTGGAGGAAGGAACCGGCCGTTTGCCAGCTGTTGCGATATTTTTCTGCCCTGTCGCTTGTTCCGCACCGCGCGGTGCGTGGCACGTCGTGCACTTGGAATCGTAAATAGCGTCCCCTTGTTGCAGATCCGCATGGGGGTCGTGGCAAGCAGTACAAGCAAAACGCGCGTCCTTCGGATCGTGGCCGCGGCTGTTGAACAGGCGATAAGGCTGAAAACGTACGTTGTTGATGCCCCCGAGGTCGGGCATCATCGCCACGGTGTCCACGCCGCGATGGCAAGCCCCGCAGAACTCCTGCGAAAGACTTTCGGCATCGAGTGTTGTTGGATTGAAAATGTACATGCTCTTTCCGGGGGCGAAGAGCATTGCTGCGGCATGGCTCCCTCCCGGTCCGTGGCAAGTCTCGCAGGTCACTCCGGGAATCGATCGATCCAGTTGAAGGTTGGTGCTGACCACCTCCGCGGCGCCGTGGCAACTGAAACAATTCCGCGCTTCATCGCCACTGATGTCGCGGCCTGCGGCCTCCTCCAGGCTCGGCGCCGGATTGAGAACGTCTCCGATCGTCCAGTCCAATCCATCGATCGCGGCGTAATAGCTTACGCGGCCTTCATAAAGCCTTCCGTTGCGGCGGTAGACGTAAGTTTGGGCGGCATGGGCATTTCCGAACGCGTAGAGAAGTGGCTCACTGAGCGTTTCTTTTCCGTCGGTCACGCAATACGAGTTTTCTTGGCCGTTGCTTACGATCTCGTAAGAGTACGCCCCGGCTCGAAAAGTCATCCGAGGGTGAGATCGCAGCACCGCGCTTTCGGCGGCGATGCTCAGGGCCTGTCCCATCGCCGTGTGGGATTGCGAGCGGCTCTTCTCCGCGTGACAACTCGCGCAAGCCTCTCGACCCGCGAAACTTTCGCCAGGCATCTCCCGCCGTGGACGAAAATGGGAGAAATCGGTTGCTTTCTCCGGATGCGCCTGCCCGAATGCCAAGCAGGGAAAAAGAAGCAGGCACAGAGCGCCACGCCAGAAGGGAAGCCGGCGAATTAATCGACGCGGAAGTATAATTCTCCGATATCGAATCCGGGAGACAACCCAAACTAGATCGTGCCGACTATCTCTCAACGACTCCCTGTCCCTCCACTGCGGTGAGAATCCGATCGACCCCGGGTATAACAATCTCTTCTCGTTTTCCGCTCGGCCAGTGAATTTCTAACTTATCCACTTTCGTAGCGGATCCCAGTCCGAAATGAACTCGCTGATCGGAGCTGGATCCGTAACTCCCTCCGCTGATGACGTCAGCCCGCTGGCGCACGGTGCCCGTGCTAAGGAAAACTTTTGCGCCAACGGCGTCCCGCGGACTCCTTGGTCCGCCCACCAATTTGAGGGTGATCCAGTGGTTGTTGTTCTTCACCACATTGCGAAGCAGCGTCGGAGCGGAATCCATGTTGTTCAGGACCACGTCCATGCGGCCATCGTTGAAGAGGTCCCCGAACGCGGCGCCTCGTGCGGGGATCACATCGGCCAGGCCGCTCCCAGTCGCGGGCGGAACCTCCTGAAACTTAATCCCGTCAAGATTGCGAAATAACTGTGGCCGCTCGGCCCAGGTCGTGCCCCAGTCCCGCTGGTCCACCGATGGGTAGACGTGCCCGTTGGCAACAAATATGTCCAGGAGTCCATCATTATCAAAATCTAGGAACCCGGTTCCCCAGGCGAGGAACGGGATGGTCGGAGTGCCCAAGCCCGCCGGGTATGTCACATCGGAGAAATTGTTGTTGCCATCATTTCTGTAGAGCGTCTTGTAATCGTCGGAAAATGTTGTGATAAAAAAATCGACTCTTCCATCCCGATTGTAATCTCCCACCGCGATACCCATGGACGCTTGCGCGAGGCCTTCGTTTGTCAGGGCAAAACCTGACAAGTAACTCACATCTTCGAACGTGCCATCGTGAAGATTGCGATAGAGATAGCGCGGCACGGAATCGTTGGCCACGACCAGATCGGCCCAGCCATCATCATCCACATCCACAAACACCGAGGCGAGACCGTAATAGCCCTGCGGATCAGAGACGCCCGCCTTCTTGCCCACATCCGTGAACGTGCCGTCACCATTGTTGTGAAACAGATGGTCGCTCTCTCCCGGCAGCCCGCGGGGCCCGCACATTAAGAAGTTCACGCCACGAAATTGGCATGCGCTGGCGGGGATTCCTCCTTGGCCGGCGATGGGGGGATGGTCCGCGTCAAATTTCACGTAGCCCGGAACGAACAAGTCCAACAGGCCATCGCGGTCGTAATCGCCCCACGTCGGTCCTGTGGACCATCCTCCCAATGCCACACCGGCTTTCTCCGCCACGTCCGTAAACGTTCCATCATGATTGTTGTGGTAGAGGCGGTTTTTTCCAAAATTCGAGACGTAGATGTCCGGCCAGCCATCATTATCGTAATCGCCTACAGCTACACCGAAGCCCCATCGCTCGTTCGCTACACCTGCTTTGTCCGTAACGTCAGTGAAAGTGCCGTCGTGATTGTTGTGAAGCAGCATGGCGCGCGGAGCGGCTTCCTTCCCCTTCAGCGCGGCAAACGTGGAACCGTTGAGCAAATAGATGTCCAGCCACCCGTCGTTGTCAAAGTCGATCAAGGCCACGCCGGAACCTGGAGTCTCGAGAATAGTCGTCTTGTCCGCCCCCCCCGAACGGTGGCGAAATTTGCCGAGCCCGGCCTGTCTCGTGATGTCCATGAACACCATGGGTGCGCCGTCAACGAATCCCCCGGCGGTGATCGGCCGGGATAGAGCGTCCTTTACCGGAGCATGAGGATTGCCGGTCGCCACGCCCATGGACTCTGGCTTCTGAGGTTTTCGCTCCTCAGGCTCCTGAGCCGCTCCGCGGAGGGTGAGCAAGATCGGCATGAGTAGCAGCGCAGGAAGAAATTTGGATGGAAGAAATGTCATTGCTCTCCGGTTTGATTCCGTATGAGCCTGCAGTGGGCGCACACCTGTCGCGTATCTGTCCTGGTCAAAGGCCGTCGAAATCTTATGCGCCGCATGTTCGGGAGCATGCGAATTCTTCTCCCGGGTTGAATAGCATCGCACTTTTTGGCGCTGCGTGCTAGACTCCGCGTAAGCGGTTACGTACCCCAATTTTGCGAGGGAAAATGAACATTCGATGGCTTTTTTCAATTCTTGCGCTCCTTGCCTGTCTCCTTGTCGGTACTTTTGCGACCCTCCTTGGTCCAGCCACGTTCGCCCAGACATCGAAGTCCCTCGCGCCGACTCCGCCGATGGGATGGAACAGTTGGAACAAATTTGGATGCAACGTGAGCGACAAACTCATTCGCGAAATTGCCGACGCCGTGGTCAGCAGTGGCATGCAGGCAGCCGGCTATCAGTATGTGAACATCGACGACTGCTGGCAGGTGAGCCGCGATGCGTCGGGAACCATCGTCGCGGATCCCACAAGATTTCCCTCGGGAATCAAGACGCTCGCGGACTACGTGCACGGTAAAGGATTGAAGTTGGGAATCTACACAGACGCAGGAACCGGCACCTGCGAAAAACGGCCGGGCAGCTTGAATCACGAAGTTCAGGATGCTAAGACCTATGCCTCCTGGGGAATCGATTATGTAAAAATAGATTGGTGCAATGCCGAAGGGCTCGATCCGGAGGTGCAATACGCGAAATTCCGCGACGCGCTGGCGAATTCCGGCCGCCCGATCGTCTTCAGCATCTGCAACTGGGGAGTCAAGACACCATGGCGGTGGGGGCCCGCCACCGGCAATTTGTGGCGGACCACGGGAGACATTAACGATACCTACGACCGCATGTCCCTGATCGGATTTGGCCAGAACGGCCTGGAAAAGTTTGCGGGTCCCGGGCACTGGAACGATCCGGACATGCTCGAGGTCGGCAACGGCGGCATGAAACGCGACGAGTATCGCACACACATGGCGCTATGGGCGCTCCTTGCTGCTCCTTTGCTTGCGGGAAATGATCTGCGGAATATGTCGCCCGAAACAAAAGAGCTCCTCTTGAACTCCGAGGTCCTGGCGGTCGATCAGGACGCGAAAGGCGTACAAGGGCATCGTGTTTGGGAGGAAGGGCCTCTGGAAATTTGGGTGAAGCCGCTCGCCGACGGGAGTCACGCTGTGGGACTCTTCAATCGCAGTGAATCGGCCACTAAGATGACGCTCGACTTTAAATCCATCGGCGCGCCCGCCTCTGCGAAACTCCGCGATCTCTTAGATCACAAGTATCTCGACACTGCGCAGAATTCCTACTCGGCCGAAGTGCCGAAGCACGGCGTAGTGCTGGTGAAAGTTTCCAAATAAGCTTGCTGCGGAAACACGCAAGCCGTGGGAGCCTTCTTTGAGTCTACTCAGGATGTACTTGTTTTGGCATTTTCTGTTCCTCAGGAGCCCGCCCCGGGGCCC
>JGI12635J15846_10003774_pt1 | contig 13153 bp, 10 predicted proteins | sample BlaSpr_A8_OM2_M2_FD_15846 | JGI IMG/M metagenome (IMG submission 15846) | reverse complement strand
GGCATCCATCGCTGGTCTTGCCGGCCGGCACGCTGCCGCCGGGCAGGCTCATCAGCGTGACCAGGAACGAGCCGGCGATCCAGTCGGTGTAATTTTCCAGCTTTTTGCCGTTGATCAGGGTCGGGAAATTCATCTCGACCGGAAACTGCTTTACGGGCGACTGCGGCGTGATCAAAACATCGTATTGCTCGAAGAGTTTTGCAAAACGCTGAAATAGCTGCGCGCGTTTTTGTTCAGAGGCGCCAAAATCCGTTGGCGTGACCTTGAGGCCCGCCTTGACATTGCCTTTGAGATTGACGCCGAACTCTTCGAGCCGGTCGAGATTGGCAAATTGCTGCCCGACCATCCAAAGGCCGCGCCACGCCTGATAGGGCGACTTGCCATCGGAAATGTCGAACGCGATCTCTTCGACGCTCGCGCCCGCATCGCGTAGCGACATCGCGGTTGCCCGGCAAATATCATCGATTTCCGGCTCGACGCCGATGCCGGCAATGTCGGAGACGTAGGCGACGCGCAAGCCCTTTGCGTCCTTGGTATCCGCGACAATCGCGCGGGCGCTGGCCCATGGCGGCGCCACCGAAATCGGCGAGATGCGGCTAAAACCCGTAATCGAATCCAGCATCAGTGCGGCATCTTCGGCGGTGCGCGCCAATGGTCCGTGGACCTGGCCCGGATCCCACGCGAGCGGCATCGGCCAGTTCGGCGTCAATCCCGGCGTCGGCCTGATGCCGACAATGCCGCAGAACGAGGCCGGCATCCGGATCGAGCAGCCGAAATCCGTGCCTTGCGCCAACGGCGCCATCCCGGTTGCGACCGCGACCGCCGATCCGCCGGAAGAACCCGCCGGACTCAATGCCGGATTCCAGGGGTTTCGGGTGACGCCGAACACGTCGTTGAACGTATTGGCGCCCGCGGCAAACTCCGGCGTGTTGGTCTTGCCCAGCACGATCGCACCGGCTGCCTTGAGGCGTCGCACCACTTCGGCATCCTCGGTCGGCACATTGTCCTTGAACAGCGGCGAGCCGTAGGTGGTGCGGATACCTTTTGTCACTGTGACGTCCTTGATGACAACAGGCAAACCATGCAGCGCTCCGAGCTTGTCGCCGCGCATGACGGCAGCTTCGGCGCCTTTTGCGTGATCGCGCGCGGCGTCGGCCACCAAGGTGACGATGGCATTGAGTTTTGGGTTGATGCGGGCAATCGTGGCGAGATGAGCGTCGAGCACCTCAACCGGGCTCACCGCCTTGGTTGCAATCAGCGACGCCAGTTCGACGGCCGTCTTGCGACTCAGGTTTTCAGTCATGATGGATCCGTTATCTGCCGCCCAGTGCACGAAGCTACGTTCGATCGTGAGGAACAGGAAGTTGAGACCATAGCCCAGCGCGCCGGCAGCAAAAATCGCGGCGCCCATTTTTAGAGCAAGGAACGTGCCGGTTTCACTCGTCCAACTCGACGATGGCGATCACGGGACCGCCGCCGTGCGGGCCCTGATGCATGGCATCGACCGACACGAACACCGCGGGATCGCCGATCGCCGTTGCCGCGACGCCGCCGACCGCCGCCTTGGCATGGCGGTGATGGTGGACGTCGGAATCGTCGAGCATGATCTGCCGCCGGCCGCGCAAGGTGCCGCGGCGATCGGCCTCGCATTTCATGAAGCAATTGACGACGCGGCCTTTCAAGTCTTCCGCCCGCGGTCGTTCCGGCAATTCGATACCGGCGTCGCGGATCGAATCGTAGATGCCATCGATATCGAGCGCGTCGCGCATCACGGAATGGCCGATGCGGTAGCGGCCGCCGGCGCCGGCCCTGTTGCCGAGCAGCACGATTTGCGCCTGGGTCAATTCCACGCCGGAAGAGCAGGACGCGACCGACGAGTAGAGATCGAGGTCCTTGCAGATCTGTTCGGCCTTCGGCATCGGCACTTCGCCGAGCGCGACCGCAATGCCGAGGGCTGTGGTGCCGTTGGAGACGCCCATGGAATCATGGACCTCGCAGGCCAGCGTCTGATGGCGGGATTCCGCGTCGCGCACCGAGTCGATGGTGAGCAGCGGCGTCTTGGTCTGGACGTAATGCACGTCCTTCGGATCGGTGATTCCAGCATCCTTCATCGCCGCTTTGACGGCATCCGCGACCTTCGCAACCATCGCCGGACGGCCGATGTCCTCCGGCAACAATTCCGCGCTCAGCGCCGTGCCGATCACGAGACGCGATTTGTCGGCCGGGCCGGCCTTGCTGTTGCGCGCGAAGATCGTGGCGTGCGGCGTGATGACGCCATCGCAGCCGCCGGACCACACCATCGGCACGTTGTGAATCTGGACCTCGGTGCGCGTGCCATGCTTGAGCAGCACACGGCGGAACGCCTGGTCGGCCAGGATGCGGGTGAAATCATTGACGCCGCCATTGCCTTCGGTCTTGCCGATCACGGCGATGACCTCGTCGGCGCTGAACTTGCCGGCCCCAACCAATGCCTCGAGCCCGCTCGCGTCCTGAACCGTCTTCAGTTCGACTTTTGCAACTTCAATCGCCATTCGCCGAAAACTCCGTTATCGCCTGGTTTATCGCATCCGCGGCCGGTGCTCGCCGCGCAGCATCTTTTCATAGCCCTCGCCGCGGTCAATCATCGGCAGCGGCGAATTTTGCGATTTGGCCATATCGGCTCGGCGCTGTTTTGTGGCGGCTTCGTCGATCCCGGGCTGGTCGGCGCTGCCTTTGAACAGAACGCCGTAATCAGCTTCCGCGGCGGCAAGCGAGACTCTGCCCTCGACGACGTCGCGCAACACCAATTCCAATTCGCGCTGCAGCGGATCGCCCCAGCCGCCGCCGCCGGTCGTCACCACGCGAACGACCTGCCCTTTCAGCACGGGCTCGCCATCGACGAGACCGCCAAGGTCAAAACCTTCGCCCTCGGCATCGACGGTCACACAAAACGGCTGACCGGCCTTGCCACCGTTCAGACCATAACAACCGAGCCGCACCCGGTCGGCGGTGACAATGGTGCGGCAATCGACCAGCGCGCGATAATGTTTTTCGTAACCCTGGCCGCCGCGCCGAAGGCCGGCGCCGCCGGAATCGGTGCGCAGCGCAAGCTTTTCGACCAGCAGCGGAAACCGCGTCTCGGTGAATTCCGCGGGCTGGTTGCGCGAGTCCGGGACGATATGGATCGCGTCGTTGCCGTCGGCATAATAGCGTCCGCCCGAGCCGCCGCCGAGCACTTCGCGCGACAGGAACGGCTTTCCTTCGAGATCGGTGCCGAAGAAACCCGTGTAACGGATGGTTTCCTGATCCGCCGGCATGCGGCCGTCGACCGCCTGCGCGACCACGCCCGCCAGCAGGCCGAGGCAGCGCAACAGCACAAAAGACCGCGCGTTGGTCGCAGCCGGCCATTCCGGCGTGATCAGCGTGCCCTTTGGGGGAAAGATCACCTCGAACACGTCGCAGACGCCTTCGTTGACATGGATTTCGGCGGCGCGCTCCGGCGTGTCGGCGAGGTTGCGCAGGATCGGCGCGATCCATTTGATCAGGAACGCGCCGTCGGCATAGTCGGCCGGCCAATTGATCGGCCCGGTCGATTGCGGATCGGTGCCGTTGAAGTCGAGCGTGATCTTGCCGCCCTTCTTCGTCATCTTCAGCGCGATCTTGTGCAGTTTTGGATCGGTGATCCCGTCGTGCTCGACGTAATCTTCCCAGGCATATTCGCCGTCGGCGATTTTTGAGAGCAGCTCGTTGCGATAAATGTCGCGGCATTTGTCGAGGACCGCCTGAAAACAGGCTTCGACCTGCTCCTTGCCAAAACGTTCGAACAGCCCGGCCATCCGGCGCGCGCCCATCAGGCAGGCCTGGATTTCGCTGTCGAGATCGGCCGACAGCATTTCAGGCACGCGGGTGTTGCGGCGGACAATCGTGAACACCGCATCGTTACGGACACCTTCGCTGAAAATCTTCACCGGAGGGATCGCAATGCCTTCCTCGAACACGGTCGCCGCCGTACCCGGCATCGAGCCCGGCACCCGCCCGCCGACGTCATCATGATGCCCGAAGGCCTGGATGTAGGCCACGACTTCGCCTTGGCAAAACACCGGCACGGTGCTGCAGAGATCGGGCAAGTGGCCGATCGAGCCTTCGGTCAGATAAGTGTCGTTCATCAAAAACACGTCGCCGGGCTTCATCGTCTCCGGCGGAAAATCGCGCACCACGCCATTCGGCATCGCCGAATAAGAACGCCCGGTCAATTTGCGGCAATAGCGGTCGAACAGCCCGACCCGGAAATCATGAGCTTCGCGGATCATCGGCGAGCGCGCGGTGCGCTCGATCGCATATTCGATTTCGGCCTCGATCGAATTCAGCGTACCCTCGATGATCTGCAGCACGATCGGATCGACGGCGACAGTTTCGCGCAAAGGCGCGGTCGGCCACGGATGGGACGGTTGATGCACGTTCATCGTGATGTCTCCTGCGATGACCGGATGACAAGAATGCCGTGCGGATCGACCTCGAGAGTTTGGCTGGGAAACACCACCGTCGTGGAGCCGAACTCCTCCACGACGGCCGGGCCATTGATCCGGCCGCCCGGCGGCAGCGATGCGCGATCGTACACCGGCGTGTCCTGGAACGCGCTGCCGAAATAGACCGCGCGGCGGCTCTTCGCCGTCGGCTTGCCCTCGCGTGAAGCCAGTTTCGGCATCTGCGGCCGTTCGATCACGCCAAAACCGGAGACGCAGAGATTCACAAGCTCGACCTTCTGCTGGCCGGCATAATTATAGCCGAACGTCTTGAGATGCGCCGCATTGAAGGCGCCAATCAGTCCGGCCAAAAATGACGCATCCACGGCGCCGCCGGGCGCGGTGACACGCACTTCCATCGACTGGCCGGCATAGCGAATGTCGGCCTCGCGAACGAGGCGGATGCGCGAGGCCTCGATGCCGTCGCGCATCAGTGTCCCTGTCGCGTCGCGCTCCAGCGCTGCATAGCGCGCGGCCACGTCATTGAGATCGATGGCATCCTCGTGCATCACCTTGGTGACGATGTGATCGGTGCGCCAGTCGACCGCGAGCAGGCCGAAGGCGGAGAGATTGCCGGGATTCGGCGGCACGATGCAGGCTTTCATACCCAACAGATCCATCACCGCGGCCGATTGCGCCGGACCCGCGCCGCCAAACGACAGCAACGCAAAGGCGCGCGGGTCGATGCCGCGCTGGATCGTCATCTGCCGGATCGCGTTGGCCTGGCTCCAGTTCGCGATCTCGATGATGCCGCTGGCAAGCTGCTCGACGCTCATGTTGCCCGGCAATCTCGCCGCCAGCGCCGCGATACCGCCGCGCGCGCGTTCGACATCGAGCGCGATGCCGCCCCCGATCAGCGATGGGGGAATCCGCCCCAGCACCAGATTGGCATCGGTAATCGTCGGCTCGTTGCCTCCGTTCGGATAGCACATCGGCCCAGGCTCGGCGCCGGCGCTGCGCGGGCCAACCTTGAGATGGCCCTCGCGGCTGATCCAGGCGATCGAGCCGCCGCCGGTGCCGATGGTCTCGATATCAATCATCGGGATTCGCACCGGGAACGGACCGACCGATCCGCCATTTGTCACCTGTGGTTTGCCGCCTTCGATCAAGCAAAGGTCGGTTGAGGTGCCGCCGGCATCGAGCGTCACCAGATCGGGAAAGCCGGCGATGTCGGCGATTACCGCGCAGCCGAGCGCGCCGGCCGCGGGACCCGAGAGCGCGGTCGTGATCGGTTTGCGCACCACCTGATCGGCGCTGGCAACGCCGCCGCTTGATTGCATCACCAAAAACGGCTTGTCCTGAAGGCCTGGCCCGAGTTCCTGATGCACGCGCTTGAGATAGCGTTCCATATGCGGCTTGACGAAAGCGTCGACCAATGTCGTCACGGCGCGCTCATATTCGCGATATTCGGGAAGCACCACGCAGGACAGCGAGAAGGTCGCGTCCGGATATTCCTCAGCGACGATCTCAGCAGCGCGCCGCTCATGCGCATCGTTGGCGTAAGAATGCAGCAGGCAGATGCCGATCGCGCGCACGCCTTGCGCGCGGAAGAATCTTGCGGCGTCACGCACGCTTGACTCATCGAGCGGGCGCAATTCGCTGCCGCGGAAATCCAATCGGCCAACGACCTCGCGGACGAATTGCAACGGCACGATGCGGTCGGGCTTGACCCAGAAGTAGGAATTTCCGTAACCCTCCGGCACCGACTGCCGGGCGATCTCGAGGATGTGCCGAAAACCTGAGTTGACGATCAGGCCGAGCGAATTTATCTCGCCCTGCAACAGCGCATTGGTCGCAACGGTGGTGCCGTGGGCGAGGCCCGCGACAGCGTCGGTGGCAGCGCCGCTCGCGGCGAGAATCTTGTTGACGCCGCGCTCCAGGCCGATCGCGGGATTGGCCGGCGTGCTCGCAACTTTTGTCACCAGCGTCGCGCCGGACACGGTATCGACCGAGACGATGTCGGTAAAAGTTCCGCCGGTATCGATGCCGATGCGAAGGCGCGGAGATGCGGAATTGTTCGACATGCCTCGCACCATTCTCCGAAAAAAATATGGCGATGCCAAGCAGGCCGGCATCATCCGCCTGGCCGGCACAATGGGTCAAACTTTTACGTGAAGTCAAAGGCCGAATTTCGATGCGGCTATCGGAAATTCCGATCCATAAAATCGGACCAAAAATGCCTATGCTTTCAGCATTTCTCGCAATCTCAGCAACGCCGTTTCCTTGCGTCGCGACATCGGCTCGCGCCGCCGAAACAGGCTGAACGCGACATTGCGCGCCGGTTGAATCGAAAGTGCCTTCAGTAGTCCCAAGGTGACTTCATTTTCCGCACAGGCGCGCGGCACGATGGCAATTCCGCCTTCCGATTGTACAATCATCTTGATGGTCTCGATATTGTCGACGACGGCCAAAATATTGGGCTTGATGCCCAAGTCCGTGAAAAGCGAGAGCACCACTTGGCCGTATCCCACCGTCAGCTCGCTCATGACGAAGGGCTCGGCAAGCAGGCGGCCAACATCGACCGGCTGCTTCGATCGCGCCAGCGCGTGTTTTGGATGCGTGATCAGCACCATCTCGGCGTCGATCAGGCGATCGAACACGAGGCCAGCCGGCAACCGTTCCGGATCGGATTCGATCGCAATCCCAGCGTCCAGCCGCTCTTCATGCAGTTCGTTGAAGATATTCTTGGTCGGCGCGGTGAGGATTTCCAGCCGCACGCCTGGCAGATCGTTCTTGAGGTCGGCGAACATGCGCGGAATGAAAATCTGCGCCATGCCCGACCCCATGCCGATCGTCAACGTATCCAGCAGCGCGCCGCGCAGCCGCCGGGCAGTGTCGGAGAGAGTAAGCAGGTCGCCCATCACCCGCTCTGACTCGTACAGAAAAGTGCGCCCGCGGTCGGTCGATTCGATGCCGCGCGAGGTGCGGCGAAACAGCTCGAAGCCGATTTCCTCCTCGAGCAACTTGACCTGTTCGCTGACCGCCGACTGCGAGATGTTCAACCGCTTCGCCGCCTTGGTGAAGCTGCGCTCCTTGTAGACCGAAAGCGCGTAACGCAATTGGCGAAAATCCAAATTCGAAATCCCCTTAATCAGGCCGGCACCGCCGACATATCAAAATAGCGCGTCGTCTCCAATTTGGTTTCGGCGATCAGCTTTCCTTTCCGGATCACCCAGCGCGGCGGCGCCCGAGTCGCGAAAGCCTCGCGCGCGTCGCGTGCATCGAGCACCACGAGATCCGCCAAGCTGCCGACCGCCACGCCAAAATCCGGCACGCGCAATGCCTTGGCGCCGTTGTTGGTGACCATGTCCATCACCGCGAGAATCTCGGGCGGCTGGCTCATATGGGAGGCATGACAGAGCAGAAATCCGATCTCAAGCGGATCGTTCTGGCCGAACGGATAAAACGTGTCGTGCACGCAGTCCTGTCCACAGGCGACGTTGACGCCGGCCGCCAGCAGCTCCTTGACCTGCGTCACCCCGCGGCGCTTGGGATAATCGTCGAGGCGGCCCTGCAGCATCAGATTGGTGGCGGGATTGGCGATCATGTTGACACCGGCTTCATGCAGGCGGGCGATCACGTGATCGGCGTAGTTTCTCGGGTAACCCGCCAGCGCACAAGTGTGGCCGGCGGTGACCCTTCCCTGCCAGCCATTCTTGATGGTCAATTCGGCGAGCACTTCGAGGGTTCGCGCCATGGGATCGTCGGTCTCATCGACATGCATGTCGATATCGGCGTCAAATTCCTTTGCGATCTCGAACGCAATTTCGATATGCCGGCGGCTATCGGCCGGCGAATTCTCGTTGAACGGCATGCCGCCGACGACGTCGACGCCAAGATTCATCACCTGTCGCATCAGAGCCTCAGTGCCGGGCGATTTTATGATTCCCTCCTGCGGAAAGGCGACGATCTGGATATCGATCAGATCGCGAAACCGTTCGCGGGCGCGGATCAGGCCTTCGGCCGGTCGCGTGCCACCGATCGGATCGACATCCACATGGGTGCGCAGTCTGGAGATGCCGTTTTCCAGCGCACGGCTGAGCACGCGCGACGCCCGATCGGCGATTTCATCCACGGTGTAATTGCGCTTGATATCCCAGAGGATCTCGATCGCCTCCGTGAGTGTCCCCGAGATATTGACCGGCGCGCGCTCAGAGATCAGCGCCTTGTCGAGATGAATATGCGGCTCGACAAAGCCGGGCACGGCCATTCGCCCCCCCGCATCGAGCGTGAGGGCGGCAGGCGAGGTCGCGGCACCTTGGCCGACGCTTACAAACTTACCGCCGGCGATGCCGAGATCGCAGAGGCCTTTGGTGCCCCACAGCGCAACATTTTTGACGAGAATATCTAACGTCATCGACCGAGCTCCGTACCGGCACGCCGCCCAATGTAGTCGATCAGAGAATTTTAGGCGACATGCAGATAGCCTTCGGCGAGCGAGGCCCATGTCCAAGCTACAGCATCATTGGACCCAGTTGAACATCCACTGCACCCCAAACCGGTCGGTAAGCTTTCCGTAGTAGTCGCCCCAGGGCTGTATACCCAGCGCAGTCGTTATCTTTCCGCCATCTCCGAGACGCACGAATAGTTGCTTCGTTCGTTCGCGGTCCTGCATCATGAGGATATGCGCGGAACCTCTCATCGGTTCGGCGTCATCATTGTCGGACGCGTAGAAGGCGACGCCCGGCCCTTCGAATTTTGCGTGCATGATCTTGCCGCGCATTGCCTCGTTTTTCACAGGCATGCCGTTCGCGCCATAGCGCAGCACTTCGACGACTCGTCCCAGGCCACACTGCGCGTAAAAGGCGAGAGCCTCTTCGCATGTCGTGGTGAAAAACAGATAGTTTGACAATTGCATCGCCGTTGCTCCTAAGCCTTCGTGTTCGGCGTAAACCTTCGGAGGCGAGCAGTTCCCCGCTCGCCATGACCTCGATCATTCTCGTACCACCCAGCCGCCCTTGGCGGCCGCCTCACCGATCTGTGCATTGGTCAGGGCTTTGCCACCGAAGTTCCAAGCGCCATCCACGGCGTGGACGACGTTGATGTAGATGTTGTCCTTGGGCTGCCTGCCACCGGACATCTCGTGGATGATGCTTGTTGCTTCGTCGCAATAGCCGACCTGGACTTCGCGATCGGTGAACGCAAAGGATGGCACTTTCCATTCGATGAACGCGACCGGCGTCTCGCGCATTCCCGTGAACGTCTGGTCCTTGGCCAGAACGTGGATCGAGCCAACGATGTTGGACGTCATGACCTGGTTGCCTGTCAGGCCGTGCCACTTCAGCATAGCCTCAGACAGACGTGCGAACGCCAGCTTTTCCTGGCCTTTGGGCAGGACGCCTTCCGTGAGGGTGAGAGTGAGGGGCATGATCTTCTCCTGGTATGGGTTTCAACGTTTCCCAAGCAGCGTTGCGCGGCGAAGGCGGGACATGATATAACGATCGTGTTACAATCAATAGAATAACGATCGTTATCCAGTCAAGAGAAAAGATAACGATCGATACGCAATGGGACCCGACATGCGGTACGGACCAGGACACAAGGAAGAAGCGCGGACCAAGATCTTGACCGCGGCAGGGCGGGGGTTCCGTCGGCTTGGCTATGGCGGAATTGGCATCGACGGTCTGGCCAAGGAAGCAGGCGTCACCTCGGGCGCGTTCTACGGCCATTTCCCCTCGAAGGCCGAGGCCTTCAAGGCCGCCGCCTTGGTTGGTCTCGTGGAGCTGCGCGAGGGCGTTGAGCATCTGCGCGCCACGGAGGGCGACGCGTGGCTGGAGAAATTCGCCGACTTCTACATGAGCATCAGGCGCACCTGTGATCTCGGCGAGAGCTGTGCGCTCCAGAGCATGACGCCGGAAGTGGCGCGCGCTGATCGGGACACCAAAGCAGCTTATGAGGCAGAGATGCTAAAGGTCATCGAGGCCGTTGCCGAAGGGCTGAAGCACGGAGCGCTGCCGGCGCGTCGTAAGACGGCCTGGGCCATCCTCTCATTGTTGTCTGGCGGCGTCACGCTCGCCCGCTCGGTCGCAGACGCCAAGGTCGGAACACAAATAGCGAGCGCCGTGAAAAGCACAGTCCTTGTCGTGGCTGGTGATTGAATAGCTTTGTGGGTTCACAATTCCTCTTAAGCGGACATATGCTGCCAGACGGTTCGCCTTCGGCGTCACAACGCACCGTTCCGCTATATCCGCCGGTAGATCCTGCGATGGGCTGAAAAGGCGCGGGCCGATCCGGCGTCATCCGTTGCGCCAGCGTCGCGCTCCGTCGGTTGTCGGATAGCACGTCGCGCGTTGGGCAGTTGGCGGACCAGAGGGGATTCAAACTCCCGATAGGCTTCTCAAAATATCCTTTTGAAATATCGGCTGAATTTCCGCTCATGTACCGCAAAATGGCCGACCGAGAGAAATCCCGCAAAAGGTGTAAAAGCTCGCGGCGCACCGCTCTCTCGGCAGTGGGGATGTCGGCCGAATCCGGCCGGCACTGATGCTTTCAGATTCGAAATGAGCGACAAGTGAACGCGATTGCCTGCCGATTTTTGGCTTGAGTGGCGGTGGTAGCCGCGCCCCATCGCGTGCGGCCTCTCATTTAGGCACTGTGTCAGACATCTTACGTTCATTGAAGGCCACGGGTTATGGGTCCCGGCGTTCGCCAGGACGACCTGGGAGAGTTTTCGCGGTCGCAGGTGCAGCTACCGCCGCTGCCGTGACCAGATTGAGCGATTTCAACTCGTCCGGCCTGAACACGAACAACCTGTCGTGCGGTGTCTCCATCGCGTGCACCCAGACCTGCAGGTTGACACCCATGTCACCGAGATAGCGCTGGCAGCGCGCGGAGATATTTTGCGCAACGCTCATCTCGTCGCGGGGCGGGCCGTTCGCGGCCGAACGCACCGCCGTCACCTGATGCACGCCAATTGTGGCCTTGTCGTCGGCGCGCCGATCGACGCCGCCTGCAAACACCAGCGGACAGGACGACACGCAATATTTTCCCGCTTCGACTTCGGTCGCGAATCTCTTTTCGCGAATGAGCCGCCCCATCTCNAGCGCCTCGGCCACCGAGCCGCCCGGCGAATTCAGCACGACGGTCTTGATGTATTCGCCGTGGCGTTCGGTCTCCGCCGCGAAACTTTGCNAAATTCCCGGCGTGATGGTGCCCGTTGCCATCAATCGGCCGCCACCGACCAGCTCGAACGTCATCGGCTGCGCCGTCGCGCCCTCCGGCTGCGGCAGCGGCGCGAGGCGTTTGTCGCCAGGCAACAACGGCGCGAGGATCGACGGCACAATGTTGGGAAGGCTAGGAAGCTTCAGTGCGGGTGCGTCCTCCCTGATCTCCGTCGGTGTCGTTGCGGGGTCGGGATAGACGATCCATCCATTGAGGCTGGCGAGATCGACGGTCAGCACGCCGATCGCGACCAGGACGGCGCTGCGGAAAATCCAGCGCAAAACCGTTTCTTCGGCATGTTCCAACAGCCACGCATGAAGGCGCTGCCGTATGATGAAAGATTGCGACACGGCGATGCGCTATTTGTTATGGCGCGCCGCCGGCAGCGCGGTGACGTTTTCGTCGGGGACCGCTGCCGGCTCGGCAACGCTTTCGCGCTGGGGCTTAACTTCGGCCGGCGCGCTCGGCTGGGCTTGCCCGACCTGGCGCGCCATGTGCAATGCCGCGACCAGTTCGCCCGCGGTCATATCGGCGGCATTGAACGCTGGAATCCCTTCGCGCCGGATCGAGGCGTGGACCACGCAGAGGATCAGTACCAGCACCGCGGGCATCAGATCGATCGAGATCGCGCCGGCCCAGCTCGGGATGAAATCGCCGGCATAACGCAACACCGCCTCGGCGGGCGACAGCGTCTGAAACCGGATCGGCTCGACCTTCGGCATGGCCAGGATTTTGTCCGCGGCGTCCGAGAGGGACTGCGCCTGCGCGGCAATCGAGCTTTCCACCTTGCCGACAACCGCGGTCTGCCGATCAGCCAGATCGGACGTGCGGCCTCCGGCGGAAGGCGCAATGAAGCTCGATGACAGCGACGCCGCCGCCCGCTTGACCGCGGGCGCCACGGAAGTCTGCTGCAGATTCGCGATCACTCCCATCAGTGTGAGCGACTCCGTTGCCAATGCATCACTGCGCGCCGCGATCGGTCCGCGATCGCTAATCAATTCGCGCATCTTCGCGAGACTCTTGCTGCCCTGCTCGTACAAGGCCAAGACACGTTTGTCCGAAGCCTGGACTTGCTGGCCGAGACTATCGAGTTGCCCGGACATTTGCGTCAGAAGCTGCACCACGGTGCCGGATCCGGCGGTGCCGGTCAGCGAGCCGGCGCGCTCGGCGTCGGCGAGTTTTGCAAAACGCGACGACGCCAACTGGATATCCGGCAGCAACCCCTGGGCGGCGATGGCGTTGGTGTTGGCGGTATCGAGATCGCGGGTATAGTCCTGCACGGTGATGGCGAGATGCTGCTGGATCGCGGCGGCGCCGGCCAGCGCCGAGGCGTTGAGCCATGACGACATTGCCACGATCATCAGCGAGCCCAAAAGCAGGCAGCCGAACATCAGGCCACGGCCGCTGCGAAAGGTCACATGCGGCATGAAATGCATCAGGAACACCCAGAACGCATAGATGCCGACCGGACACCGCGACCGAATAGATCA
>JGI12635J15846_10003772_pt1 | contig 13156 bp, 11 predicted proteins | sample BlaSpr_A8_OM2_M2_FD_15846 | JGI IMG/M metagenome (IMG submission 15846) | reverse complement strand
ATGGCGACTCGTCTCATCGAACTGCGCGACGAACTCAGCGCCACAAGAGACGAAATTCGTTCGCTGCGCGGCCAGGTCGAAACGCTGATCCAGGGACTGTCGCAAGGTCTCGCACTGGCTCACACGCAATCGGCTCGCACCACGCAAGCCGCGTTGCAAGCATCAGTGGCAAGCCTTAGAAATCGATAGCGTGTCGCGGTAAGACGCTATAGGAGTTGATGTGTTGGTTTGGGAGCTTCGATGCGCAGGGGCACTTGGTCGGCGATGCGGATGCCGTAGCCTTCGAGCGCGATCACTTTTTTCGGATGATTCGTCAGCACTCGAATGTCATTCAGCCCCAGGTCGATGAGAATCTGTGCGCCGATGCCGCTTTCGTGCTGCACCATGCGCTGACGCGCCGGTTCGCGATCGAGTTGGCCGCGCCTATGGAAATGAATCTGCGGCAGCGCGCCAAGCGTTTCGCCGGTTTCGATCCCGAAACCGCGCCCAGTGTGGTGCAAATAGAGGAAGACGCCGCGCCCTTCCTTGGCGATTGTGGTGAGCGAGCGCGCCACAAGCTCTGAGCAATCGCAGGTGATCGAACCAAAGACGTCGCCTGTGAGACAGTGCGAGTGCACGCGCACGAGCGGCGGCGTGTCGCCTTCTAGATCCCCGCGAACTAGAGCGACGTGCTGGTCCTGATCGACGTCGCTGGAATACGCAATCATTCGAAATTCGCCATGCCGCGTCGGTAAAATCGCTTCGGCAACGCGCCGCACGTAACGTTCGTGCTGCATGCGGTAGCGAATAAGATCGGCCACCGTGAGCATCTTCATGTCGTGCTGCCGGCAAAACTCGTGCAGCTGCGGGATGCGCGACATCGTCCCGTCTTCGTTCATGATTTCGCAGATGACTGCGGACGGATTCAGCCCAGCAATGCGAGCGAGATCAACGCTTGCTTCGGTCTGCCCGGCGCGCACGAGCACGCCGCCATTCCGCGCGCGTAGCGGAAAAATGTGACCAGGTCGCGCCAGATCTTGCGGACGCGTCTTGGCATCGATCGCGGTAAGTATCGTGATCGCGCGGTCGGACGCGCTGATGCCGGTCGTAACCCCGAGGCGCCCATCGATTGCTTCGGTGAAAGCGGTGCCGTGCACCGAAGTGTTGATCGGCGACATAAGCGGCAAATGCAGTTCGTCGCAGCGATCCTCGGTGAGCGGCAGGCAGATCAACCCGCGCGCGTACTTCGCCATGAAATTGATAGCTTCNGGGGTGATTTTTTCGGCGGCCAGCGTGAGGTCGCCTTCATTTTCGCGATCCTCGTCGTCAACGAGGACGATCATCCGCCCCTGGCGGATATCTTCGACAGCCTCTTCGACGGAGGCGAATTTTGGTTGGTCAGCCATAACCAGATAAGGATATCAGGCCAGTTGACGAGACGTCGACTGTGCGCCAAATGTGACAACGATTGATTGCGAACGCCCATCGTCTAAGGCTCGCAAAGCCGCCGGATACGAGCTGCATACTGGTTGGTCGCGTTTTGCCAAGTCAGATGGCGAACGGATTTTGCCGCGGCTTGGCCTTTGGCGGCGGCTTCGTGGCAATTTTCGAATGCGTGTCGAAGAGTCTGGACAAGTCTAAGAAAGTCAGGCTCGAACCACGTAAGCGACCCGGCGATTGGGCCGAGGGGCGGTGGCTGTTCGAAGACTAGTTCAGCTGTCGCCGGCACCAAATAGCTATTCGAGTCGTCGCAAAACTCTTTCGCCGGACCCTCGGCGGTCGTGATGACTGGCTTACCGCAAGCCATCGCTTCCACTAGCGGCATGCCGAAGCCTTCGCCACGATACGGGAGGACCAAAGCGATCGCGCCGCGGTAAAGACGCGCGAGTACCAAATCGTCGACCGTTTCGAATATCGACAGTACGGGCGGTTGCTTCCGGTTGGTCGCGGCGGCTTGAATTTCACTAAGCAAGGAGTTGTGTTGATAAGCCCCGGCCGAACCTGAGATGAGGAAAACGAGCGTGACGCTTTCGCTTGGGTCAAAGGCCGCCTCGAAGGCGTGCAAGAGCAAATCGACCCCTTTGCGGCGAATGACGCCACCCACAAAGAGAAAAACAAACTCTCGACTACCTTGCGGGCGAGAGAACGAGCCTTCCGTTGTGAATATTTTGGGGTCGTAGCCGTTTGGGATGACAGCAACTCGTTCTGCCTGAACGCCGCTTCGAACGAAAACATCCCGTACAAAATTCGATGGAACCCACAGCTCATCAACGTTTTGACGAATTTGCTCGATCCAAACGCGCGGCGCTCCACCGTATTCCCACGGGAGGATAACGGCAAGCTTACCTGTCAGTGGGCGGCGAAAATTGGGTGGCCATTGATGCCGAATGGTTAGGTTTGTTTGATGAAGTCGTCTGTGTACAGCTGGTGTTAGCTTTGTGCCATCAGGAACTAGACGAGGCGATTGCGCCGCCGGAGATGATGTCTCCAGGCGGACCTCGAATTCTTCGGATGACAGCAGCGCTAACGCAATCTCGCGATTGACGCGAGCCAGGCTTGAGTATTCGAAGAATGATCCCTCGAAGACAACGCCTGCAGTTTGTTTTGCATTGCGCTGGGATTCCTGGTCTACGGCAGAATTTACCGCCGCGCGGAACGGCGCTAATGAACTCGCTATATGATTTTCAAAGTTCTCTCGTTGGGATTTTTCGAACGGAATGGTTTGCGTGATTCGGTGCGCAGCATCGTAAACGCCGTGCATTGAGAGGTAGTCGAAAATCCTTGCCGCCATATGAGGATTCAAACGCGCAGCCTGCGTGAATACATACTGCTGGCTTTCGATCATCGCGCGCGGAAGGCGGAGGTTGAGAATCTCCGTAAGAGAGGGTTGGAATAGTGGAGCGCACTTCACTCCCGCGAGAAAGCACTGAAACGCGCGGCGATCGTCGCCGACTCGCGCTGCGAGCACTCCAAGGAGCCAGTCGCATCGATAACCATTTTCGCCGCCGGAACCGGGGAACACGACACCACACGATTTCGCGAGTTCCAAGAGAGGTGGTGCTTCGGCGAAGCGACCTTCGCGAATCGCAAGGAGAGCCGCCAGAAGGTGAAGTTCTGCGTAGGTGGGATAAAGCTTTACTCCAGCTTCCAGAAACTTCCGCGCATTCGCGGATTCTCGATACTGAAGCATCACCGCGACAAGGTTGCGGAGCACAAGTGCGGCAACAACGTCCGGGAGCTCGTCGCGCGACTCCCATAGACGCGGGAGAAGTTCTACCCCGGTTCCTTGTGTAGTTTTTCCCGAAGAAATCGCCTCCAGCAGCTTCGCCCAAGGTTCGACCGGCCGACGGTCATCGACCATAATTCGCGTTGCCGGTGTCGCATCGCTCTCGATGCGCGTTCGAAAACTCCAATGCTCAATCGATGCCGCGTTGGCGAAGACTCGCGGCTGAACCGTCAGAAATGGCACTTCGTCCACGCAAGGCGTATTCACCACCACGAAAGATCGACGGTCGTGAGAATGGAGTGACTTCAGAAGACCGCGCGCGTCTCCTTCGAGAAGTCGCTCTCCCACGAGCCAAACGAGCGCGGCGTGAGAATCGCCTTTTGACCTCCACCATTCCGAAAAATCGCGAAAAAGCCGACGTTCATCGCGGGCGATCGCGCGTATCTCTCTTGGAATCGCTCGAATGTCCGTTGCGTCAGTTATGAGAGAAATTCTTGGAGTGCGATCAAACTTGTGCTTGAGCCGACCGCTCCGCGAATCGATCGAATCGAGAGGCACGCCACTACTCCGGCTCTTCGTCGGCCTCGGCGGCGGCGCCATCTGTTGCAATCGGCTTCGGAGCCTTCGACGGTGCGACTGCCGCCTTCTTTGTCACCGAGGGCACGGGCGCAGCACGGGAGCAGTTCCCACAAGCGGCACTCCCCGCCGCTGCCGAGGGCGATGTTGCCCCCTTCCGCTGCGAAGCGTGCCCCGCCACCAAGTATTTCTTCATCTTCTCCAGCCGCTTCGGCCCAATTCCCCATACCGACAGCAGATCATCAACGCTCTTGAACGATCCGTACGACTTCCGCATCTGCAGAATCTTGTCCGCAGTGGCAGGACCAATTCCCGGCACTTCTTGCAGTTGCGCCGAACTGGCCGAATTGATGTCGATGGGATGAGAAGGTGGTTTCTTCGTGGCGGGAAAGGCAGCAAAGGCGGACGCAAACGCCAACACACAACTCAATACAGCAAAAGCGCGCGCGGGAACACTCATCCTCATAGCACACGCATAATATATAAGTTAGTTTACGAATGCAACAATATTAAAGAGACTAGAGGCCGAAGTCGCGACCAACCAAGCGGGGCTAAACTCAGATCAACTTCTTCCCGTTCGCGTCAAAAACTTCCAACTCCCCAAACAGCCCAGCCTGCTTCTCAATCTGCGCCCGATCTCCCACGACTACGATCTGCATATTCGCCGAATCAAAATACTTCCGCGCCGTCTCCAGCAAATCCGTCGGCGTCAAGGCGCGCACACGTTCCCGATACGTCTCCAGATAATCGTCCGGCAGCTCATTCAACGCGACAGTAGCCAACTGCGACAACAATCCGTCCTGCGTCGCCAACCCCATCGAAAAAATCCCCGTCAAATAGTTGATCGCATCCGCCAATTCGGCGTCCGGCACCGGCAACGACCTCAGCTTATCGATCTCGTAGAAAATCTCCGTCAGCGAAGCTGCCACAACATCATTCCGCACCGCCGCCGACACCGAAAAATATCCATGCTGCCGCAACGCCTGCACGCCGCTACGCGGACTATATGTATATCCCTTGTCCTCGCGAATATTCATCACTAGCCGCGAGTTAAACGCTCCGCCATACAAACTATTCGTCAGCCCCAGCTTGATCCAGTCCGCGTGCTTCCGCGTGATCGCGTGGCACCCGCACACAATCTGCGCCTGCACCGCGCCAGGCACATGCACCAAATAGACGCGCCGCCCGCGCGGATGCGTCTTGTCCGCTACATCCGGCAGCTTCGGCTTCTTCCCCACCCACGCGCCAAACGTCTTCTCGACCGACTTCAACATCGTTGCCGTATCGAAATCCCCCACCATCAGCAGCAGCGCGTTCTCCGGTGTGTAAAACTCTTTATAAATCTCCAGCAAATCCACTCGCTGATAAGCCGAAACCTGTGCCTCCGTCGCCGACACCACGCCATACGGATGCTCACCAAATAAAACCTTCCGTAGTCGTTCGCTCGCCAAAAATCCCGGCTGCGTCCGATCCAATTTCACTTCCTCCAGCTTCAATCGCCGCTCGCGCTCAAATTCCCCGTCCACGAATGACGCATCGGTCGCCAATTCGTTCACTAGCAACAGCAACTGCTCCGACATCTCGGTCAATCCCGCGAACGCAATCGCACTTGTGTCCGCGCCCGCACTCGAAGATAAATCCGCGCCAAGACTCCGCAAATCCTCTTCAATCCGCCGGCTCACGCGCAGCTTCGTCCCCGTGCGCACGACCGTGGCCGTCATCTCGGCCAATCCCGGCCCGCGATCACTCGCAGCCGCATTTCCAGACCGAAACGAAAGCTGTCCATGAAATTTCGGTATCGAATGCGACTCCGCCAGCAGCACCTCAAGCCCATTCGCCAGACGCACGCGCGTCCGCTTCGGCCAGGTCACCGCACGCTCTACTCCCAGCACAGGTATCGTCGTTCCCGCACTCTGCGTCCGCGTCTGTGTCGCCATTACGCGGCCTCCTTTTTGTCCATCTTCACTGGAGTGCGATACACGATCGCGCGATTCTCCGCCCGCAGATATTTTTTCGCCACCGCTTGCACGTCCTCCCGTTTCACCGCCAAGAATCCATCCAAAATCGAATTCACCAGCTCCGGCTTGTTATCAAACAACGTAAAGCAAGCCAGCAAATGCATCAGGCCATACCGAGGCATCCCGCCTCGCCCGCCTTCGAGCGTCGAGTAGTAATCCGACCGCCATTTCACCTTGATCTGCTCCAATTCCTCTTCGCTGATTCCGTTTTCCTGCACTTCGCGAAGCACCGCATCAAATGCTTCGACCGTCTTCTCCCCCGAAAATTCCCCGCGATGCAAAATCCTCGTCACCATCTGCGTCGGCCCGTTGTATCCGAAAATGTCGTCGATCCCGCCATCGGCTTCCACCGCAACCTGTTTCTCGAGCACAAGATCGCGATAGACGCGTCCCGCGCGTCCACCATGCAGCGCCTGATCCAGCAGCGCCATCGCGCACCAATCCGAAGTTCGCCGCTCTGGCACTGTGTATCCAATCGCAATCGCGGGCAGCGTCCCGAATTTCTCCTCCACGTTCCCTCGCCGCTCCGTCTTCTGCTCCGGCTCGCGCGGATCGGCAAACGGTGGCGCCGCTCCCGACGGGATATCGCCAAAATATTTCTCCGCCAATGCCAACCCCTCGCCAGCCTTCACGTCTCCCAAAATCAGCAGCACCGCATTGTTCGGCACGTAATACGTCTTGAAAAACGCTTGCACGTCCGCAAGATCGGCCGCATCCAGATCGGCGAAATCCCCATAAAAGTTGTGCGCATTGGCCCAATTTCGAAACGCCACAGGCGGCAAATCCAGCCAAGGAAATCCGCCATACGGCTGGTTCATCACGTTGACGCGCACTTCTTCTTTCACCACGTCCCGCTGGTTCCGCAAATTCTCGTCATCCACCTTTAGCGCGCGCATTCGGTCTGCTTCCAGCCACAGCACGCGATCCAGCGCATTCGACGGCACCGACTCGTAATAGTTCGTAATGTCATAGTGCGTCGAACCGTTCAGCAACCCGCCGCTCGAATTGATCAGTTTGATGTGTTGCATCTTCGGCGCGTTCGCCGATCCTTGAAACATCATGTGCTCAAACAAATGGGCAAATCCGCTCCGCCCCTGCGGCTCGAGCCGGAATCCGATCTTGTAGTACACGCCCACGGTCACGACCGGCGCTGTCGAATCCGGCGCGATCACCACGTCCAAGCCATTCGGCAGCTTGGCGTGCTCGATTGCAATCTGAAGTCGATTCACCCTTTTCCCCCTGTCAAAACTCGCAATTTTTTCGGATGGCTCTCGTGAGGCGCAGAATGCTGCATGCCATTCGTCCCATTGGACGGCACACGCCCCAATTCCTTGGGCTCTTCTCCATCCCGCGGCATAATTCTCTCCGCTAATCGATTCAACGCATCGTACGCTTTGCAATATTCCGGCGAATAGCCCTGCAGCGCCGCCAAGTGTTTTGCGACAACTTCATAATCCCCGCGTGCCAGAGGCCCAGTCCACGCCGCTTTCATCCCCAACCGCTCGTAGTTTTGCAGCACCTGCTTCGTCATCGGCAACAGAGCCCGCATCGCCTCAGAGCGTTTCGTTCCTAGCGCCATCAACAACTGAATCGCGCTCTCGACAACGACTAGCGTGTGACCCGCCGCAAGCGCACCCGCTGCGTGATACAGCGGCTTGTTCGGTGCCTCAATAGGTGACGGAGCCCCACCAACCGCGCGAGCAATCTTGCGCGCCTTCCGCACCGCCTGCGCGTCGCCCTCGATCGCAAAAACCTTGCCCTCCAGCGGCGGCACTGTCACGCCATTGAATGTCTGCAATGGATGCATCGAACCGACCGCGGCACCATGTGCTCTCACCGCTCTTAAAACGTTCGAATCCAATGCGCCGCTCGTGTGCAAAACTACGTGGCCCTTCAGTTCCTCGCCGCCAATCCGCGCCAACTCTTCCGCCACGCTCGCAATCGTCGAATCCGGCGTCGCAATCAGTATGCAAGTCGATGCCAAAATCCGGCGCGCCATCGCAGGCAATGGAGTCCCCGCGCCAATAAACCGCACCGCGCGCCGCGCGCTCGACTCGTTTCGCGTAACGACCGCGCCAATCTTCCAACCCAGCTCGCGCAGCCGCCTGCCCAACGCACGTCCCACGCGTCCAGCCCCGACAATCGCAAGCGTTTCAGTCATTAAACCTAGGATACCCTGAGCCCCTCATCAGATACCAACAACCCTACTCAAACCTTGTCATTCCGACGCGATCCAGCCCGCGGAGGAGCGCTCAAAACTGGCGCTTTGTGGGTCACGGCCTTGGCCGCGACATATAATGGAGGGCAAGGAAGGGGCTTCAGCCCCCGAAATCCCCAAGACCAGTGCACACCTTCTGGATCATCCTCTTCGCCCTGATCGCAGCCTTCTGGCTCTACTACGGCCTCCGCAACCTCATCGGCCTCCTTTACCTTCCGTGGCTCAGCAAATTCCCGCCTCTTAACGTCACAAACCCGCCGCGAGTTTCCCTGATCTTCGCTGCCCGCGACGAGCAAGAAAAACTCCCGCGTGCTCTTGAGACTCTTTCATCCATCTCCTACCCAAATCTCGAAATCATCGCCGTTGACGACCGCTCAGAAGACAAAACCGCGACGATCCTCGACGAGGCCGCACTAAGCGACAACCGCCTTCGAGTCATCCACGTAAAGGATCTGCCCCAAGGCTGGCTGGGCAAACCACACGCTCTGCAAAAAGCCTACGAATCCGCAACCGGCGAGTGGCTTCTCTTTACCGACGCCGATGTCCGATTTTCACCGGACGCGCTGAGCCGAGCCATGACTCTGGTTCAGTCCCGCAACGTCGATCACCTCACACTCTTCGGCGACGTCGATCGTGACGGATTCTGGGAGACGGTCCTCCTCACTTTCTTTGGTTTGGCCATGCATCTCGCCAACGAATCGCATTCCGTCTCTAATCCAAACTCGCGTGCCTATCTCGGCATCGGAGCGTTCCAACTTGTCCGCCGCACCGCCTACGAGGGGGTCGGCACACACAAGCGCCTTGCGATGGAAGTCGTCGATGACATGAAATTGGGAAAAATTCTGAAGTTAGGTGGGCATCGCAGTTGCGTCGGCGTTGCCGTCGGATTCTTGGCCGTTCGTTGGCAGTCCGGCTTCGGCAATTTGATTCGCGGCGTCACGAAAAATTTCTTCGCCGCGTTGAACTACAGCGTACCGTTCGCCGCCGCTGCAATCACTGGCATGCTGCTTACCAACTTTGCCCCGTTCGTCGCCGTGATCTTCGGTCACGGCTGGGTCCGCATTCTCGCCGGAATCTCCGTCGCCATCGCGCTACTGCTCCATGTCTTCGTTGATCTCGGCGCGAAAATCTCTCCGCTCTACGCGCTCACGCACCCGATCGGCGCACTGATTTTTTGTTGGATGGTCCTGCGATCAATGATTGTCACTCTGCGACAAGGCGGCGTGACGTGGCGCGGCACATTCTACAAATTGTCTGACCTAAAGAAGGGGGTAGTCTGATTTCCCGGCGTGGAGTTTCGGTTGACTCACGCTTCCAATAATCGCCGCACGGCGCGGCGCAAGAAACGGAACAAATGAAATATCAGGAACACCGCGATAACCAGCAGAATCGACACGACTACAATCGTCGCCGTCGGATGCACGGTTGCTAGCCAAGTCAGCCACACGGCCAACGCATCTTCTCCGAAACTCAGCGCCCAATTGCTGAATGGTTCCGGACTGGCGTTCACCGCCGCCCGCGTGCTCGCCTTCGTCCCATGCGAGGTCAGCGCAACTCCGCCAGCGAGCAGCGCTGCGCCCCAGCGCCATTCCGGCGGCGCGGCTCCGGCGGCACCGTAAGCGAGTAGTGCGGCAGCAGGCGGACGAATCACCGTGTGAATCGCGTCCCAGATCGTATCGACGAGTGGAATCTTGTCGGCGAGAAATTCGATGAAATAGAGCGCGATCGCAATCCCGAGAACCCAGGGATGCGCCAGCACCTGCAGCTGTTCCGGCAAATGAATCACGCTGAAGCGCTGCAACAGGCCCAGCGTCGCAATCGTAGCGTAGAGGTTCAGCCCCGAAGAGAACCCAGCCCCAAGCGCCAGCCCCAGCGTCTCGATCGGATTCATATCGCTATTCTACTCCCACGACGTGTATGGGCGCAGCACGCCGAGCCCAAGTCCGCACGAAGTAAATCCCTTCTCCTGCAGTCGCTGCGGTGCCTCAAATTACATCAGAGTGCGCCGGCAGCCTGAAGCGCTTCTTTCATTCCCTTCCAACTTTGCCGTGTCGATTCTTCGGGCGAGCCTGCGCCGCGCCAGTGCGTTTCGAGACTCACGGCGTAGTGATAGCCGTCGCGCTTCAGCGCTGCGAACTGACCTTTCCAATCAACGATGCCGGTTCCCACGGGCGCCCAGTCGTAGCCTTTGCCGTCCGCTTTGCGCGTGACGTTCTTACAGTGGCAATGACCGATGCGCTCTTTCGGCAGCAGCTTGTATCCGTCGGGATAAGGCGTTTCGCCGGCCGCGCCTGCGTTTCCTGGATCCCAATTCACCATGAAGTTTGTTGCGGGAACAGCCGCGAGGACCTTGGCTGCTTCCTCACCGGTTCCCGTATTGCACGCCATCTCGTTTTCCAAGACGAGGATGATTTTGTCCTTTGCGGCGGTCACAGCAGCTTCATGCAGTTTGGCGTTGATCGCGTCTCGATACGGCTTCTGATCGTCGAGGCGCCAGAAGTCGAAGAGACGCAGGCGATCGGTCTGGAACGCTTTCGCGAGCGCGATGCTGCGCTCCAGCACTTCGGGCTGCTGCTCAAACGTGAAATCCGCATTGAACTGATCCCGCTTGGGGCTGAACTTCGACAGCGGCGCACCGGGCCAGTCCACTTTGAACAGCGGGCTCGCGATGTCGGTCACGCGCAGTTTGTATTTCTCGAGGATCTTGCGCGCCTCGGCGACTTCGTTCGCGTCGAGCCGCAGAATGTTCTTGTTCCACATTCCGCGCAGCTCGATCCACTCCATCCCAAATTCTTTCGTTGCGACTTCGCAAGCGTGACCGAAGTCCTGCGAAATCTCGTCGTTGATGACTGCAATGCGAAATGGCGAGCTCATATCGTGATCCCAAGTTTGTCTTGCAGATATTTCCTGCTGATTTCCGCGCACTGTTTCGGCGTGCGACTCTTGTCCGGTACATCGTCGAGTTCGACGATCGCCCATCCGCTGAACTTCACTTCATGCAACGCCTTGAGAACTCCGGGTAGATCTACTTGCCCGAGGCCGAGTTCGACGAATTGATAGTTCTTCTTCGGGTCGCTCAGCTTCTCGACATCCTTGATATGCAGAAACAGCAATCGATCGGAATATTTGTGGATGGCTTTGACTGGATCGCCGCCACCTTGAAAGTAGTGAGCGATGTCGAGTTCGAGTTTCGCGTAGCGCGGATCGGTCGCTGCGAGAATCTGGTCAACTTCTTCCGGATGCTCGCCGAGTGAACCCATGTGGTTGTGATAGCCGAGTGGAATTCCCAACTCGGCAGTCTGCTTCCCGATCGCCGTCAGCAACTGCCCGAGTCGTTTGTAGTCTTCCGGCGTAATCGGGCGATTCTTCGGCCGATCGTCCGTAACTTGGAGATATTTTCCGCCGGCATCGTGCAGGAACTTCGCATGCGCAACGTGCTTGGCGATCTGCTCCGATTCCGGCGCATCGATGTTTACGCCACCGCTGGACAACGCGACAAATGTGAGTTTGTGTTGCGCCAGCAAGTCGGCTAGCTGCTGCGGGCTCTGAAATTCGTCCACAGCATTTGATCGAATCTGAATGCCAGGAAATCCGAGCGCCGAAACATCATCGATTGCCTGGCGATCGTTTCCGCCCCAAGTGATCGAAGCGTAACCGAAATGGATTTCACTTGGTCCCGGAGGAATCGGCGCATCGAAGTACGACAAATCCATCGGCGGATACAGAACGTTCTTCGACGCAAAAGAGCCGGGCGCGCTCAGCAGTTTCGTCGGCAAGCTAGCTCCAGCGGTAATCGCTGCAATTCCACTGAGAAATTCACGTCTCGCCCAAATAGATTTCATCAACGCTTCCTCCCGCTCGACTTCCCTTTTGTTTTGCTCTTCGCACTCGATGACTTTGATTTCGCGCTCTTGGCATTGGACGAAGCGCGCGAGGATTTCGGTGCGCCGTAGCCGTTCGGATGTGCGAGGAACCAGTTCCACGCACAGCGCACGATGTCTTCGAGATTCGCATACTGCGGCTGCCATTTCAGCTCGCGCTTAATTTTTTCCGAGCTCGCAACGAGGATTGCAGGATCGCCGGGACGGCGCGGCATCTCTTTCGCGGGAATCGGATGGCCTGTGACTTTGCGCGCGGTCTCGATGACTTCGCGGACGCTGAAGCCGCGTCCGTTGCCGAGATTGTAGGCGAGCTTGTCTTGCTTGCGCAGCGCATCGAGCGTGAGCACGTGCGCGCTCGCCAGATCGCCGACGTGGATGTAATCGCGGATGCAGGTTCCGTCGGGCGTTTCGTAGTCGGTGCCAAAAATCGAGATGAATTCGCGTTTGCCCTGCGCGACTTGCAGAATCAGCGGAATCAGATGCGATTCGGGATGGTGGGCTTCGCCTTGGTCTGCGGTCGCGCCGGCGGCGTTGAAATAGCGCAGGCAGGCGTAACGCAATCCGTGGATCTTGTGAAACCACTCGAGCATTTGCTCGACGAGGAGTTTGGATTCGCCGTAAGTATTCGTCGGATGAACGGGATCGTTTTCTTCGATCGGAGTGCGATCGGGAGTTCCGAACAACGCCGCGGTGGAGCTGAAAACGAAACGCGGCACTTTCTGCGCAAGAACAACTTCCAGAAGCGTGAGCGAGTTCGCCGTGTTGTTGCGAAAATATTGCTCAGGATACTTCATCGATTCGCCGGCTTCGATGGAAGCGGCCATGTGAACGACGCCGTCGAATTTATATTTCTTGAAGACGCGATCGAGTGCGGCGCGATCGCCGGTGTCGCCTTCGACGAATTTCGCGCGCTTGGGCACGGCGGCTTTGTGTCCGTTGCCGAGATTGTCGTAGACGACGACGTCGTAGCCGCGCTCCAAGAGTTTGGTGGTGACGACACTGCCGATGTATCCGGCGCCTCCGGTGACGAGTACGCGATCGGGCATGGAGAGGTGAATCCCCCAGAAGCGGAATGGCTGCGGAGATCGACCCTGACGATTAAAGGATGCGATCAAACTGGCAGCGCGCAAGATTACATCAGGAATTGGGCGGTTATGCCAGTCGTGGGGGGACCCCTCCCCTGTTTTTGCGTAAGAATGTCATTCTAAAGGGGATGGACCGTTAAATTCCGCAAGAATGTGATTCTAAAGGGGTAAGG
>JGI12635J15846_10003769_pt1 | contig 13162 bp, 10 predicted proteins | sample BlaSpr_A8_OM2_M2_FD_15846 | JGI IMG/M metagenome (IMG submission 15846) | reverse complement strand
GTCGGTGCCGGCGAAGGCGCCCCAGTGGCGCTTGGTGACGAGAAGGTCGCCTGGCTGAAAACCGGCGGAAGGAGCGATCTGCGACGCAACAGCGGGTATTGGCTTGTCGCCCATATTGAACGGCTGGTCGGCGGGAGGCTTCAGGAAGCCGTTGAAATCGACGTTCACATAGATGACCGGAGCGCCGGCGGCGCGGAAGGCTTCGGCAAGCTTTTTGGAGTTTGCGACGACCTGCGCGACCGCATACGGGGCGGTTTTTACGCCGACGGCGGCATTTTGCAAATCAATGAGGACGAGTGCGGTCTTATTGGGGTTGAGGTGAAGTGCTGGCATGGAATCCTCTCTCCGGAAACTGTTTTGGTAAAGTCGAGGGAATCCTCGACTTTGAGGATGTAGAATATGAGTATGCCCTCGGTTTTGTCAAATCCCGTACGTGTCGCTCCCCAGCAGCAGCGCTCGGAACGCCGTCTCGCGGCCTTTCTGGATGTCGCCGCGGTATTGTTTGCGGAGGTAGGGTATGAGGCCGCTACGATGACGGCGATCGCCGAGCGGAGTGGCTCTTCTATTGGGGCACTTTATAACTACTTTCCGGACAAGCAGGCCATTGCCCATACGCTGGTGATCCAGTACGGGCAGGAGTTGGAAGCGTACTGGAAGCCGCTGATAGAGCAGGCAGCGAAACTTACCCTTCGGGAGTTCGCGGATCTATTTATCGAGCGCATTACTGAGCTGGTGCGGCAACGTCCGGCCTACCTGAGCTTGGTTACAGCACCGGTTCGATTTCGACGCCCGCCCGCTGCAAAAAAAGCTTCGTGGGCCGCCATCGGGAATGCTTTTCGGGCAAAGAACCCGTCGCTCTCGGAAGAACAGTCGGTTTTGGCTGCAAAAGTAACCCTCCAGATAGCCAGCGGCTTGATGACGCTCTATGCAGAGGCGGCGCCCAAGGGGAAAGACCTGGTTGTGGAGGAATTCAAGAAGGTGTTGACGGCGTACCTGGGAACCATCGTGTATCAGGAGGAAGCTAGGGCGAAATAAGACGAGACCTTGGCCCGCTGATCCGCGGCCAACGTGCCAGCCACGCTCATTCTATGGTGCTGCCCGAGCTGGAGCGTTAACGCGTGACCCAATTGACGAGGGATACGGTGGTGGTCCCGGTAACACGGTGGATGAGGCCAACGGTAACAAAATTACGTGAGGTAACGCGACAAATGCAGCAGCCAGGCACGTCGCGCCATATGAGTCGGTGCTGTTCATGTGATTAGGCTGCGCGGAGCTGAGCGCGCGAATCGCCATCCGGTACACATCTGTCCCAGCGATAAATCTTATCTAGTTTTATGGGCTATCGGGCGCGAAGCCCCGGCACTACTCTTTCCGTATGCGATTTTGGTGCGGTGAAGGAGTACTTGTCATGGCTAGCTCAATCCCTCGCGGCTCCCGCTCAACGGCAAATCAGGTTCTTGCGGGCGTGGATCTCACCAGAAAGTGGATTTTAGTTACCGGATGCAACGAGGAAATCGGATTGGAGACGATGAATGCATTGGCTGCAAACGGCGCGCATGTTTTCGGACTCGCGAGCTCATTGGCCAGCGCCAAAAGTGCCTGCGAGCAGGTCGGTCTACGCGCAACGCCCGTCGTGTGCGATCTCGCCGATCTCGATTCGGTTGCGGCCGCAGCCGAAAGGATTAGACGTCTCAACGTTTCACTGGATGCGATTGTTGCCAATGCGGAGGTGGCAAGCCCACCAACGTTGCGCACGAGATATGGAGTCGAAATTCAGTTTCTCGGCAATTATATTGGTCACTTTGCCCTGGTGAACCAGCTGTTGGATCTTGTGCGCAACGGCACGGGACGCATCGTTATCGTAAGCAGCAGTGCGAGCGTCATGCAAGCGCCTCCAGATGGAATCATGTTCGACAATCTCGACGGTCGCCGATTTTACGATCCAATGACATTTTATGGGCAATCCAAGTTCGCGGTGGCGCTGTACGCGAAGGAACTATCGCGCCGATTGCGTCGACGTGCGATCGCGGTGAATTCGCTGCATCCCGGTGCGTCGGAGGAGACCGGCATACGCAAGGACCTCATTCTTCCCTTGCGGGGGATGCGATCAATGGTGCAGCTTTTCATGAAATCGGCGGGCCAGCGAGCGGCTACGGGGGCGTTACTTGCGGCGAGTCCCTGTGTCACAGGAGTTACCGGCGAGTATTGGTCGGACTGTCAAGTGGCCGAGGGCAATCCACTATTGAATGACAGTGAGCTTGCAAAGCGTCTCTGGCAGGTCTCCAAGCAGATCGTTGAGCGAATAAAGAATGCAACGCGAACCAACGCCGGCGTGATGCGGCGCGAGGCCTTCGAATGTTGATCTATTAAAACGATGATGCTTATCGAAATATATAGGCTACCGAGGTAGACGATTCGGCAATACCCTTCACTCATGCAACCAAACGGGTCGCTTGTTTACCGCCGCTGATTCAACGCGTCGAAAGAAAAGCACGGCGAATGAGGAGAATGGTTTGACTGGCTCATGGATTTCATTGCGGAAGGGACGTGCTCTTCTCTGCTGTCTCTCTATTGCTATGCAATGCGCGGGGTGCGCCCAAAAGAAACCGCCCCAGGGGGTGGCGCCGCAGGTGCAGGTCGCACGCGTAGTCCAAAGGGATGTCAGCATCTATAGCGAGTGGGTGGCGACGCTCGACGGATATGTCAATGCGCGGATTCAACCGCAAGTGAGCGGCTACCTGATCAAGCAGGATTATCGGGAAGGTTCCTTGGTTCATCAGGACGATGTGCTCTTTGAGATCGATCCCCGTCCGTTCCAGGCCGTGCTGGACCAAGCGAAAGCGCAGCTCGCACAGGCAGAAGCACAACTCGGCAATGCCACGCTCAACGTCAATCGCGACATCCCGGAAGCCGAAGCGAATGCCATTGCGCGCAGCCAGCTCGAGGGAGACACACAGACGCAATTGGCCGCGAAAGCGACCGTTGCCGCCGGCCGTGCCGCGGTGGAGCAGGCGGCTCTGAATTTGAGTTTTACCAAAGTTCGCTCACTCATTAGCGGAATTGCCGGTATCACGCAGGTCCAAGTAGGTAACCTGGTCACGCCCGCAACCGTGCTCACGGCGGTCTCGCAAGTCGATCCCATCAAGAGCTACTTTCCAATCAGCGGAGAAGATTACCTGCGGATTGCCGGCAAGATTCACCCTGAGACCGTGAATCTGCTATCGAGCGCCTCGCCGCTCCCGCTGCAGTTGATCCTCTCGAACGGCAGCACCTATGCCCACAGCGGGAGCATCCTTTTCGCCGATCGGCAAGTCGATCAACAAACCGGAACGATCAGAATAGCCGGCGCCTTCGCCAATCCCGGCAATATTCTGCGCCCGGGGCAATACGCCAAGGTACGTGCCGCAACGCAGATCCTCAAGGGCGCGTTACTCATACCGCAGCGCGCGGTATCGCAACTTCAAGGATCCGCTCAAGTCGCCGTGGTGGGAGCTGATAACAAGGTCACCATTCGCGCCGTTCAAACCGGTGAGCGCGTCGACGCGATGTGGGTCATCAGCGCCGGTTTGATGGCGGGCGATCAGGTCGTCGCGGAAGGCGCTCAAAAAATCAAAGCCGGCAGCACGGTTACACCCGTTCCGTTCAATACTGCGCCCGGCGGTAACTGAAGAAATGTCCAAGTTTTTCATCAATCGCCCGATCGTCGCCATGGTGATTGCGATCCTGACGGTCATCATCGGGGCCATCACGATTCTTGGGCTGCCCATCTCGCAATTTCCCAATATCGTTCCTCCCGAGACGAAGCTGCAAGCCACCTTCGTCGGGGCGGATTCGGAGACTCTCGCGCAATCCGTTGCCACGCCCATCGAGGAACAGATGAGCGGCGTCGACAACATGAACTACATGTATTCGGTGAACGCGACGGCCAATGGCCAGACGACCATGATCGTGGATTTCGGCGTTCAGACGGATCCTAACACGGACCTCATTCTGACCCAGATCCGGGAGACCCAGGCGGCGTCCCAGCTGCCATCGAGCGTAACGCAATACGGCGTAACTATTCAGAAGGCCACGACCGCACCCCTCATGATCGTGGCACTCTATTCTCCGCATGGCACGTACGATGCGAAATTCCTCGCCAACTACACCTACATCAACATCAATGATCCTGTCACCCGCGTTGCGGGAATTGCCAGCACGCAGGTTTTCGGCGCCGGACAATATGCGATACGCATCTGGCTCAAACCCGATGTGCTCACGAATCTCGGCATCACGGCCACCGACGTCGTCAACGCGGTTGAAGCACAGAACACCGTCAATCCCGCGGGACAAATGGGCGGCGAACCGGCGCCCAAAGGCCAGGAGTTCACATACTCCGTGCGGGTGCAGGGCCGTCTGATCACGCCCGAACAATTCGGCGACATCATCGTCCGCGAGAATCCCAATGGCGGCGCCGTGCGGTTGAGGGACGTGGCACGCATCGAGCTCGGCGCCCAGAGCTACACGCTGATGGGTCGCTTGAACGGGAAGCCGGCCGCCGCCCTGGCGGTCTATCAGCTGCCCGGTTCCAATGCCGTCAACGACTCGAAGGCGGTCCAGGCGCTGATGGCGCAGCTGAAGAAGAGCTTTCCGCCGGATGTGGACTACGCCATCGCACTGGACCAGACGAAGGCCGTCACCGAAGGAATACGGGAAATCGTGCTGACGCTCGGTATCGCGCTCGTGCTCGTAATCATCGTAGTCTACCTCTTCCTCCAGGGCTGGCGCGCCACGCTGATCCCGCTGCTTGCGGTGCCGGTGTCGCTGGTCGGCACTTTCGCTTTTTTTCCGCTATTCGGCTTTTCCATCAATACGCTGTCGATGTTCGGAATGGTGCTGGCCATCGGCCTGGTCGTGGACGATGCGATCGTCGTAGTCGAGGCGGTCGAACGTCATATCGAAGAAGGGATGGCCCCGAAAGATGCCGCCCTGAAAGCCATGCAGGAGATTTCAGGGCCCGTCGTCGGCATTGCTCTCGTGCTCTCGGCGGTATTCATACCCACCGCGTTCATACCGGGCATTACGGGACGGTTGTACCAGCAGTTCGCGGTCACCATCGCGATTTCGGTGATTATCTCCGCGTTCAACGCGCTCAGCTTGAGCCCGGCTCTGGCGGCGCTGCTGCTGCGGCCAAAGAGCCCCAGCGCGGGGCCGCTGCGAAAGTTCTTCGACTGGTTCAACCGCGCTTTTGGGCGAGCGACCAATGGCTATGTGAGCGTTAGCCGGACGCTGATACGCAAAAGCGGTCTCGCGGTGCTCGCCCTGCTGCTCTTCGGTGTGGTAGCTCTCTTTTTCGGTGCGAAGTTGCCGTCCGGCTTTCTGCCCGATGAGGATCAAGGATATGTCTACATCAATCTTCAGTTGCCGAATTCGGCTTCTCTGGAGCGCACGGCTCAAGTCGCGGGAGAAATAGAGAGCATCCTCGGAAAAATGCCTGGTGTTCGGTACACGACGAGCGTCATTGGTTTCAGCCTGCTCAGCTACATCCAGACCAGCTATAACGCATTCTTCTTCGTGACCTTGCAACCCTGGTCGGACCGCACCGACAAGAGCGATCAACTCCAAGCGATCAAACAGCGCCTGAACCAGCAGCTGAGCAGGCTTCCGCAGGGAGCCGCCATCAGCTTTTCGCCTCCGGCCATTCCCGGTATAGGTACTTCCGGTGGCTTCACCTTCGTGCTCGAGGATCGGGGCGGCAACGACATTCCATATCTAGCGGCAAACGTCGACAAGTTCTTGGACGCCGCGCGTAAGCGCCCGGAAATCGCCGGCATAAACACGTCTTTTCTACCGAGCGTTCCGCAGCAGTTCATCGACGTGGATCGCGACAAGGCGCTGAAACAAGGCGTGGCGATTTCCGACGTCTACACCACCTTGCAGGCCTACATGGGCGGTATTTTCATAAACTACTTCAATCGGTTCGGCCGCCAGTGGCAGGTCTATGTGGAAGCCGACGGCGACTATCGAACCGCCGCACAAAACACCGGGCAGTACTACGTTCGCAACAATACCGGCGACATGGTTCCGCTATCGGCTTTGACCAAGTCCGAGCCGAGCTTCGGCCCCGAGTACATCATGCACTACAACGAATACCCGTCGGCCCAGATCAACGGCAGCGCCGCACCCGGCTACAGCTCGGATCAGGCCATGGCTGCTCTCGAGCAAGTGTTTGCACAGACCATGCCCCCGGACATGGGCTATGACTACTTGGGCATGTCGTTCCAGCAGAAGTTGGCAGAGAAAGGGGTATCGTCCACGACGATTTTCGGGATATCCCTGCTATTTGTTTTTTTGATTCTGGCGGCCCTCTATGAAAGCTGGGCGCTGCCTTTCAGCGTATTGCTGAGCACCCCCGTGGCCGTGTTCGGTGCGTTTGGAGTGCTGCTGCTGCGCCGCTTATTTATTCAGACCTTTTACCCGGCGTACATGGTCGACATAGAAAACGACGTGTATTCTCAAATCGGTTTGGTGATGCTGATCGGTCTGGCGGCGAAGAACGCCATCCTGATCGTCGAGTTCGCCAAGGACGAATACGAGAAGGGCAGGCCGCTGGCCGATGCCGCGCTCGCGGGCGCGAGGCTGCGTCTGCGGCCCATCTTGATGACCTCATTGGCATTCGTATTCGGCTGCGTGCCACTCTGGCTTGCGTCAGGCGCGGGATCGGTCGCCAGGCGAATTATGGGTACCACGGTGATCGGCGGCATGCTGGCCGCGAGCGCGATCGGCATCTTCTTTATTCCGGCCATTTTCTATTTCGTGGAGAAACTCGCGGCTGCGACCGGGGCGGACATAGTCCCCGCCGCGGTTGGGAAACCTACCGAGAGTAACTGAAGTGAGAGCTGTCGCATTCCTGACATTCGGACTGCTGCTCGCAGGGTGCAAGGTCGGGCCTGATTACAAACGGCCCGCGATCGACACACCTGGTATCTATCGCGACAGCCCGCCTTCCATCATCTCATCCGAATCGCTGGGTGAAAAAAAATGGTCGGAGGTTTTCCAGGACCCGGTGTTGCAGCAATTGATTCGCACGGCGTTGCAGGAAAATTATGACGTACGAATCGCCGCGAGCCGCGTTCTTCAGGCGCAGGCCCAACTCGGTATTACGCGTGCCAACGAGTTCCCGATGGTGAGCGCAGGGGCCGAAGCGCTCAGTGAGCGCAATCCGAAGATATCGAGCTCATTTCCATCCTATGAGGCCAACGCGGGAGAAGTGGATCTGTCCGTCATTTGGAATCTCGATTTCTGGGGCAAATACCGGCGACAGACCGAAGCGGCGCGCGCCAGCATGCTGGCATCGCAATGGGGTCAACGCGCAGTGCTCACCTCCGTGGTCTCGAACGTGGCGACTGACTATTTCACGCTTCGCGAGCTCGATTTGGCGCTGGGCGTGTCAAACAAGACGCTGGTCGCGCGGCAACATTCGCTGCAACTCATTAACGTACTCGCCAAACATGGTTCCGCATCGGCGCTCGACGTCCGGCAATCTGAGCAACTCGTTTACACGGCAGCGGAAACGATTCCCGACCTCGAGCGGCAGATTGCGCAAGAAGAAAATGCGCTCAGAACTCTGCTCGGGCGCAATCCCGGTGCCATCCCGCGGGGCCGCCCACTCACCGAGCAGCCAACTCCGCCCAGCATTCCGGTCGGCCTTCCTTCCGAATTGCTGGAACGCCGCCCGGATATACGGGAGGCCGAAGCGACCTTGGTGGCGGCGAACGCCGAGATAGGCGTCGCCAGGGCCGCGTATTTTCCCAGTATTTCCCTTACCGGCACGGCTGGATACGAAAGCTTTGCGTTGAACAACCTCTTCACCCACTCGCAGCGAATGTGGAACGGCGCCGCGTCGCTCACGCAACCCATATTTGCGGCGGGAGCTATCCGCTCGGGAATGCGGCTTGCCGAAGCGCAGGAACGAGAAATGCTGCTCACCTACCAACAAACCATCATGAACGCCTTCCAGGAGGTGTCCAACTCCCTCGTCGCGTATCAGAAAGGCCGCGAATTCCGCGAACAGCAGGAGCTTCTGACGGCGGCCGCAGAAGATGTAGACCGTCTCTCGAAGGTACTTTATCAGCAGGGCGGAGCAAGCTTCCTGCAAGTGCTCACGAGTGAAACCAATGACTTTTCGGCGGAGCTCAATCTCGCGCAAGCACAACTAAGCGAGCGGCTCGCACTGGTTCAACTCTACACCGCTCTCGGTGGAGGATGGCAATGAGGCGCGATGCGATTCGCAACACGAGTCGTGAAGTGGTCGAGCAAGATGTCGAAGTTATTGCGGAAGTCGACCTCGTGGCGACTTGCGGCGGCAGCTTTGGCAACTTGCTAGCCTATGTACCTCGCTTACGTGTATCGGCGGGGTAGATATATGCTTGACGGCGTATCACTGGATCAACTGCGTACTTTCATCGCGGCCGCGGATGAGGGGAGTTTCTCGGCGGCCGGCCGCCGCTTGCGGCGCGCCCAATCCGTGGTGAGCCAGACCCTGGCCAATCTTGAAGGTCAACTCGGCGTGAAACTGTTCGATCGAAGCGGATATCTTCCGGTGCTGACGGATCAAGGCCGCGCGCTTCTGGCCAACGCACGTGCGGTGGCGGGCGACGTCGACCTCCTCAAAGCGCGGGCGAAAAGTTTGGCTGGCGGTCTTGAACCTGAGTTGAGCGTGGCCGTCGACGTCATGTTGCCGGACGCAACTTTCACCAATGCAGTGGCTGCTTTCCAGAAGGAATTTCCGGCGACGGCGCTCAGATTCGATATCGAGTCGAGTGCCGTGATCGAGCCCGTTCTCGACGGGCGCTGTGCCATCGGCGTTGTGGGATCATGGGCACTAGCACCCCCCCAGCTGACTTACGAAGCGCTGCTGAAAATTAGGGTAGCCACAGTCGTTTCGGCACAGCACCCGCTTGCGACTCATCGTGGGCGGATTCCAAAGTCAGTCCTCGCCAAACACATCAAGATTTCACATGTCGATCCTTGCGATCTCTCGCTGAGCTTCGGAGCAATAGCGCCGTGTCCGAAAATCTGGCGCCTTTCCCATGTCGGCGCCAAGCTAGCTTTCCTTCGCGCGGGCTTCGGCTTCGGCGCGATGCCACTGCCCTCTATCGAGGCGGACCTTGCAAGCGGTGCGCTCGTTGAAATCACAACTGAGGATGCGCCACGCGGAGGACGATTGATAGAAATGTCCGCTGTCCATAGGACGGACAGTCCGCCAGGCCCTGCGGGTCGTGGGTTCATCGACCGCCTGAAGCAACCACACGCGCCGCTGCTCGAGCGAGAGCTATCTCGATCGCAGCCGGTTCCAGTCGCCAGCATGGCTGCGCGTCTGCGGCCGTCTGGCCGATCGCCGGCATTGAAACGAAAACGTAGCCGTTGACGGCATAGTTGCTTGCCGATCAGGCGGCTTTGAGTTTCCTTAACGGGCGGCAAAAAAGCCGTAGAGTGGATTGTCCGCGGGGCACAGCACCGTATCCGTCCGCGAAGTAGCTCGTGTCGTCTCCATATCGTCAAGGCCTGGGAACGCCGTCCAGAAGCGTCCTGATTCGGCGCATTGGTACGCATAGCGGAAGAGCGGACGCGTGATCCTGACGCTAAAATCAAAGACATTCGGCAGAGGATAACTGGCCGGTAATGACGAATACTGCAATTCGGCACCTTTCAGCTGGGCGGTCGCTGCGGTCAGTTCCAGAGTGGTCAACAGCATGTGCTCCAATCCCACACGAATGCTTCTCGAGAAAATCGCACGAGCCGTCAGCCGAGTCGTTCGTGCACCTTCGCTCAACGAACCGTCAACGATGACGAATACCACGGGTCGCCCGGTTGTCGGTGCGCCTCGCGTTGTTTGCAATAGAGCGGGGGGTACGAAGAAAGGCACGGTGGCGTTCCCATCAACGTGCGCTTGATCAGTGTTCAAACCATTTTCCGCAACTCGAATAATGACCGGCGGGAACATGCCGGGCACGCTGGCCGACGCCACCAGCACGTCGCGAAACAGTGCTTTCGCAGAGGAACCGCCGTTTTTCGCGATCGCGCCCAAGTCCCAAACCACAGACTTGCCACTCGCCACGTCCGTCGTAGCTACCAACGGCAGGCGTCCCTTGGTTGCTTCGCGTGCGATCGCTCGGATCATTTCATCGCTGACGTAGGCGTCAATCAATTGACGCAAGGGTCTGCCGCTGTACTTGCTCGAACCGAAAATTACCACCAGTCCGCGTGATTGCAGCAAGTTGTCTCCCGTGACGCCAGTAAACCGCAGGTTGTCGTCCATCGACCGATGATTTCGATTCGCTGAGTGCGAGGTCGGCGCATCCTTGCAGCAAGAGCAAGCAAACGAGGAAAAAGAGGACAATCACCAGTGGGAGTCTGCACGGGACGATTCGGCTGACCCATGACCGGCCGCTTCTGTAGAGCGCCGGCAATTGGGCAACCGTGCTTAAGAGCGACAGTACATCAATGACGCGCACGCTATAAGCGTAGGAGGCGGGGGTCTAACTTGCTAGCTAATATCTTTCGATACGATGTATCGCTTTCAGAGACAAGGAGCCTGGCGAATAGTTTTTGGTGAAATCAGGGTCGAGCCCAAGCCGGGCACGCCTAAGTCTTCATCGTCTCAAACGATGGACTCCATCTAAAGATACAGGCTACCTAGCTAGAACGGCCGGCATTATTCTTTTCTGAGTGAGGAAGCCGCAACTGCCCGGAGATTGTCGCTGATGTGGCTTGTGATCGTAATTGTATTGAGCATTGGATTAGGCATCTTGGTGCTGATCGGTCTCTTGGCGGTGGCCAAAGAGTTATTCTGCGACGCGTACGCGGAGGCTGCCGCTGTGTCGGTCAAAGCCAACGTGGCACGGCCTGTCAGCGAGATCGAGGTGCGCGACAATCAATTAGTTCACCAAGGTGCGACGATATCTGGATCATGGCGGGAGCTGGCGAACGAAGGGTTGCGGATTGGGCGGCCGTGAAGTTTCGGAGATTGCAGACAATGGACGCGTACGTCACCGAGCCGTCGGCGTTTCGAGGATAGGTGAAAAAGACCCGTCCACGTGGGTGCAGGATGCGCACCTCAGCCCGCGTGAGCTCATCGTTCTGCAGCTTATTAGCCGGGGTCATTCTAATAAGCGCGTGGCGCAGAGCCTGGGCATAGCGCCAGAAACGGTCAAGTCGCATGCCAAGCATATATTCGTCAAACTCCGTGCTCAGTCCCGCCTCGAGGCGGTAATGAGAGCGCTGATGCTTGGTCTAATCTGAAAGCGGCTAAGAGATGGAAACGCATGCAACCAGAGCGGTCTGATCAGGCTGCGCTTCCAGGCATTGAAGCAACTCTTTCACCTTTCCGGTGAGCCTAACACTGCTCTCACACGCGGTCTCATCCCGAGCACCGGAATCCGTTCCCGATGACATGCCTCATATGGGGGATAGAGCGGAATCGACTTTCACTTCAGGATATGGGCTAAGAGTGCGGTCTGTTTTAGGAGCGACTCAACGTGTCATTGAGTAAACCTGTAGCGGCCCCTCCGCGCGACCTCGCTGAATGGACCCCTGAAACTGTGCCAGAAGGAGAGCTGTTACGTGACTCCAAGAAAATCAAAGGACCGCCACATGAGCGCCAACGTCTCAAAGCCGGCGAATCTGCCGAGGCGCGATGGTCCGATATCGCGCCGCCTCTTTTTCCTCGATCTGGCCGCGGGCCGAGTACTGTCGGTCAACACCGACGGGTCGGATTTGAAGGTCATCGTGGAAGAGGGAAGAAAACTCCCCGACGGGTTGGCCGTCGATGCGGCGGCAGGGTATCTGTACTTGGGCAACATGGGCAATCTCAAGGCCAATGACGGCACGATCCTGCGTTGCGACCTCGACGGTGGTCACATGACCACCATTGTTCCGCCCGGCGCCACGTTCACTCCCAAACAGCTCGCCATCGACAACGTGAACGACAAGCTTTACTGGTCGGATCGTGAAGGCATGCGTGTGATGCGCGCCAACCTGGAGGGCTCGCAAGTCGAGACTCTGGTAGACACGAGCGAGGGTGATGTGCGTCCGGGGCCAGACGCTAGGAAATGGTGCGTCGGCATCGCCGTGGATGCCACCGGGGGCAAGATCTACTGGACGCAGAAAGGCGGCGACAACGCCGGCGAGGGTCGCATCTTTCGTGCGAATATCGACATCCCGCCGGGCCAGACGGCCGCGCGTCGCAACGACATCGAGCTGCTCTATGCCGATCTGCCTGAGCCCATCGACCTGGAGCTCGTACTAGACGACCGGATGATGTACTGGACCGACCGCGGTGACCCGCCTCGCGGGAACACCGTGAACCGTGCGCCCATGGATCCGGCGCCGGGCTCCCGCAAGGAGCCCGAGATCCTGCTTTCGCACTTGATGGAGGGAATCGGCCTCGCACTTGATCGCACGGGTGGGCGAATGTTCGTCACCGATTTCGCGGGCTCGCTCTATAGCGCCAATCTCGACGGATCGGACCAAAAGACCCTGCTCTTCGGCCAGGGCAACCTGACGGGCCTCGCGTATGTCGAGCTGCCCGTCGGCCACGCCGAAAGCAGCGAGCCTCATACGTAGCGGTGAGTCAGCTGAGAGGGTTGCAGCCGCATTCTCGCGCTGTACGCCAATTCCTGAACACCATCAGTCTGACATCAACCGACGATAGGAGCATAGAGATGACAACCGCAACCGTAGCCGCAAAGGCAGCGAAGCAACCGAAGCCGTTGCCTGCGCCGAATAGTGATTTCTACGAGGTTTATGAAACCTTGAGCGCCGAGGAACTCGCGACGGTGAAAAAGGTACGCGCGTTCATGGAGGCCAGGGTCGCACCCGTCATCACGAAGTTCTGGGTGGATGACGCCTTTCCCTTCGAGCTGCTGCCGGGTGTAAAGGAGCTCGGTATTGGTGGGCTTGGAATGCAGGGCTACGGCTGCGCGGGCGGAAGCGTGGCGCTATTAGGCTTTGTGCTGATGGAGATTGCACGTATCGACCCGTCGTTCGCGACGTTTGTTGGCGTGCACGACGGCCTGGCGATGGGCTCTATCTACATCGACGGATCGGAAGAGCAGAAGCAGAAGTGGTTGCCGCCGATGGCGCGCTTCGAGAAGATCGGCTGCTTCGGCCTCACCGAGCC
>JGI12635J15846_10003767_pt1 | contig 13170 bp, 14 predicted proteins | sample BlaSpr_A8_OM2_M2_FD_15846 | JGI IMG/M metagenome (IMG submission 15846) | reverse complement strand
GACGACATTCCACATACCTCGGTCAGTACGGAGGGAGTGTTCAAGTCCAAGGTGATGGACACGGATGAAAAATTCTCCTACACCTTTACCAAGGCGGGGACGTATCCCTACTACTGCACGATTCACCCGAAGATGACTGGCAAAGTCGTGGTGCAGTGAACGCAGATTTCTAGGGCGCGGGCAGCACGTTAGAGAACAACGCTCTGCCGCGCAGAGTGCACGAATATGACTGTAGACTCGGCACAATTCGCAGTGAGGGATGTGGCAGACGATGACTTGGATCTTGTCCACGCCACCAAGAACGGGGATATTGCCGCTTTCGAGCAACTCGTAAGGCGATACGATCGCAAACTTCTCCGAATTGCTCAAAGCATCACGCACAACAGGGAGGATTCGCAAGATGCAGTTCAGGAAGCATTTTTGAAGGCCTACCAAAACCTGTCCGCATTCCGCGAGGATTCCAAATTCTCAACCTGGCTCTTTCGCATCACCGTGAACCAGTCGCTCATGAAGCTGCGCAAGCAACGCACCACAAGAGAGACGTCCTTGGATGAGGATTTTAAGGCCGATGGTGACGTGCTTCCGAAAGAGGTCACCGACTGGGCTCCTAATCCGGAACAGCTCTATTGGGCTACTGAATTACGAGACATCCTGATCAAGTGCCTGCAAGAGCTAAGCCCAATCTTACGGACGGTCTTTGTGTTGCGGGATATTGAAGGGCTCACAATAGATCAGACTGTAGAAGTGCTGAACGTGAGTCAGACGGCAGTGAAAGCACGGCTATTGCGAGCTCGGATGCTGCTTCGCGAGAATCTGACCAAGTACTTCAGCAAGCAGACACACTTGGCGCGAGCCCAGTTATTCCCTTCAGGCGGACGGGCAGGCCGGATTCTCGGCCTTTTTGCCGAGTGCTTGCGCAACTCGATGTATCAGACACGCTCGATCAATGTCCCCGAGTCTGAGATGCATGCGGCGACGCGCACGGCAGCAATCGACAGTGTCAACCATTGCCTCAACAACGCATGATTCACGGTGATTTCGTCAGTTTCTACTACGCAGTACTCTCTACTCCGCGCTCCCAGTGATGTTCCCGCCAAGTGTTTGCGAGCTCTCGACAAAGAGTTAACAATCAGATGACATCCTGTCCCGTATCTCGCCTTTAATCGCCGCGTCTAACTACCATACCTTGTGAAAACAGTTGATAAGTGAGGCCAAGAACAGACCTGTGGAATAAAGTCTCACGAGCTCGGTTATCACTAATGAACAAGGTAACACCATTTTAATAAGGAGAAATCATGAAGAAAACGTATTTGACAGCAGTACTTACTCTAACTTGCATGCTTGCGGTGGGCATAAGCGCCCGTGCTCAGGACACCGAGGGAGTTCGTGTGAACGTTCCGTTTGAGTTTGTCGCTGGAGGCACGACCCTGCCTGCCGGCACATACAGTGTTGGCCGTCTCTCTGTTAGCGCATATTCAGGCGTAGCAATTCGCGGCGACGGTAATGCTGTGTTTGTTCTTCCTATAGTCGTCGATGGCACTCCTGCTGGGCAGCCAGAGCTTAGTTTCGAGCATGTAGGGGGCAAGTACTTTCTCAGCGAGATTCAGACACCGGGAGGCGTTTATACTTTCGCGTCACCGCGGGCTATGGTCGCGCTAGCGCGGGTGAAGGATCAAGGTACCGTGTCCTCGGGTGGTACTAACTGAGTCGAAGACCATATCAGCATTCATACGGTTATGGGGGGAGTTCCGGGATAAGAAGTACGTCGGTCTACCTGAATTCCCCCTTCATTCCGCAACAACAGCTTCACGGTAGAAAAGGAAACAACGGTATTCAGCAACGTCGTACAAAATATAAAAGAAAGTTAAGGAGGACAATATGAAAAAAGCACTCTTGTTATTCGGTTTGCTCACGACGTTGACGATTCCGTCAGGGTTGTGGGCACAGCAGACCGGCTACTCCCAGACCAACCTGGTCTCCAATGTCGCCGGCGTTGCCACCACCACCGATCCTCATCTGTTGAATCCCTGGGGGATTTCCGTTCTTCCCGGGGAAGACTTCTGGATCGCCAACAACAACAACGGAACCTCCACGCTCTATGACGGCAACGGCAACGAAAATCCGCTGGTCGTCACCATCCCAGCGGCCGGCAAAAATCCTAACGGTAATTGCACTCCAGGCTGCCCCACCGGAACCGTGGCCAATGCCACCAGCAGCTACTTTAGCGGTGGTGCGTTTATTTTCGGCACCGAAGATGGCCTGATCATCAACTGGCAATCGAGCGACAACGCACAGGCGACTGTGGCCTTCGACAACTCCGCCAGCGGTGCGGTCTACAAAGGCCTTGCGTTGCTGAACAGCACTTCGCTTTTGGCGGCAAACTTCAACAGCGGCAAAGTCGACGTCTACAATCAAACCTTTCAACCCGCTGTGTTGGCCGGTTCGTTCACCGATCCGAATCTTCCTGCCGGCTTCGCTCCTCACGGCATTCACGTGATCAACAATCAGGTCTATATCGCGTATGCCATGCAGGATAGCGCTAAGCATGACGCCCAGCCCCGCAAGGGCCTCGGGCAGGTGGATATCTTCGATGCCAACGGCAACTTTGTGAGCACCTTCATCCAATACAACGCCCAGACTCCAAATCAGCTCAACGCGCCCTGGGGCGTGGTGCAAGCTCCGGCTAGCTTCGGAACGTTCGCCAACGATATCCTCGTGGGAAATTTTGGCGATGGCACCATCAACGCCTTTGACACGCAGGGTAATTTCATGGGCCAGCTCAGCGACTCTTCGGGCAACGTGATAGTCAATCCCGGCTTGTGGGATATGGTCTTTGTTGGAGCCACCGGTCCGGGAACCCCAGGCTCGCTTTACTTCACGGCAGGTGGCAGCCTCGGCCAGCCCAATTTCCCCGCTGGAGGGAGCGGCACTGCCGTATTCGCCAGCCTTACTCCTGCGGCAGCTGCCGGCAGCGCCAATTTCTCTCTGAGTCTCTCGGCGCAAAGCGCGACGGTCAACGCGGGCGGTTCGGCAAACCTCATGGTCAGTGCCGCCGCAGTGGGAGGATTCAGCGGTCAGATTGCGCTTACCTGCGCCGCTCCCGCTGGTTTGACCTGTGCCTTCAGTCCTTCAACGATCTCTCCCGGCACTCCTGCCGCAACCTTGACCATCTCTGTCGCCTCAGCACCGCCCACGGGTGGAGGAGGTTACAACGTGCCGGGCATGGCAGCAGATCTGCTTCCTGGCCTGGGCTTGTTCGGAACCGTTTTCACCACTCGCAAAAGAAAGCCGATTACACGCAAGAACATTCGGTGGATGAGCTTGCTGGGTTTGCTGCTTGTGGTCTCACTGTTCGCCGTGGGATGCAGCAGCGGCAGCAAGGCTTCAACCACCCCACCAATGTCAGCAGCGCAGCAGGTCACCCTGATGGTGACTGGCACTTCTGGCTCACTCACCCAATCCGCTGCAGTAACGGTCACCGTCAATTAAGCAAATCCTGAGGAGGGCGCACTCGGTGCGCCCCCCCAGGGCAATCCTTTTGGCCCATGTTGGTTCGGTTGACCGCCAAGAATCGACAAGAAACGCACGGGAGGCAAGAGTGGTGGAACTAACGTCTTACGGACTTACAGGGGTGACCGCAGTGCTGGTTATGGCGTTCTGTTTTGCCTGCGGCGATGAACTCCCATGGACTCGCGAGAAGTCCTCGCACGATCTACTCAACAACGTAGATGTGAATGATTCTCCGCTGGTCGAGACCGGGGCGCGAAGCCTATGGTTCCGGGAGGATGTCGGTAAGCAACAAGAGATTGCCTCGGCATCCTTGCTGCAGAAAACATCGCGGGTTGAGACAGGCCACGGCGCAATCTACAGCGGTAGTTCTCGAAACGATCGCGAGACACTAGAGGCATTCCATGGCTGATGCGGCTGCTTCTGTACTGTCATTACACGCGAGATCCATGCCGCTGCTGGCTCATCTGGAGGAGTTGAGAAAACGAATCATCTTTTCAGTCCTCGGTGTCCTTGTTGGATTTATCTTGTGCTGGTCCTTTGCAGACCGTATTTTCGGTTTAATGCAGCAACCCATTATCGGGGCGCTGCGTCACCACGGCATCGGCGGCGGGTTGGTGTACCTAAACCCAACTGAGCCCTTCAATCTCTATCTTGAGGTGGCGCTTGTAGGCGGACTATTTGTAGCCTCTCCATTTGTGTTCTATCAGTTATGGCTGTTCATCGCTCCCGGACTGTATCGCAAGGAAAGGCGGTACGTTATGCCGTTCTTACTCAGTACCGTTGGTTTGTTTATAGCTGGAGGTCTTTTTGGTTACAAGATGGTCTACCCGGCGTCCCTGGATTTCTTAATCGGTTACGGACAACGCTTCCAACCGATGATAACGATCGGAGAATATACGAAGCTGTTTGTGACAATCATCGTCGGTCTCGGACTGATTTTCGAAATGCCAGTTCTCGTGTTCTTCTTGGCCCTAATGCGAGTGATCACCGCGCGCTGGATGTTGCGGAATCTCCGATATTCCATTCTCGCCATTTTCGTTGTTGCGGCAATCATCACACCTACTGCCGACATCCTGAACATGTGTCTTTTCGCCGCCCCAATGCTAGCTCTTTACGCCATCAGTATGGGAGTGGCATGGTTGGTGAATTCCGCCCGCAAACGCGCCACCGGCGCTTTCTAGTCTGCAGTACCGCTCTCCCTTTGCATCTCGCGACGTCAATCCCGAGGTCCCACAGCGCAGTTTAGGTACACCTGTGTACGAATATTTCGTTGACTTGGGAATAAAAGGCCGCTCGCCGAGTTTTGTTTATTGCAAGGTCAAAATCGCGGGCCAGGATGAATTGGAGGTGAAGGCAATCTCAAGCCACTTATCCGGCGTCTCTGTTCCAACTATCGCAACCAGACTGTCAACGGTTCTTCTAAGAGTTGACAATCACATGACATCCTCGATGTATCTCGTGGTTGATCGTCGCGTCTAACGCACAGTACTGCTGGAACAAAATCAGGAGCAAAGGAATTGGAGCACGAACATGAAAAAAAAGCATCACCCATACAGCATTAGTCGTCCGGTGGACCGCCGTTCTTTTCTGAAAGGTGGTCTTCTGGCAGGAGGCGCAGCAGTGGGCGCCGGTTTGTTAGCAACTGGACCTCTGGCTCGTGCACAGGCCCAGACTCAAACAAGCGGTTCGCTCAATAAGGGCGACATAGCCATCCTCCGTTTTCTAGCGGCGGCAGAACTGATCGAGTCGGACCTTTGGACACAGTATGCGGAACTGGGTGGTATCGGCACGAATCCACCCATTGAGGTTGACCCGAACCAAACGTTGAACAACTATCAGATCGCCTTGTCAAATCTCGATTCCGATGGCCCTCAGTACATAACCAGTAACACGAACGATGAAATCACCCACGCCACCTTCCTCAATGCCTATCTCGAGTCCAGAGGCACCGAAGCAGTCAACTTCGACGAGTTCGAGACTTTGCCGGGAAGCACAGCCACCGGATCAACGGGCATTGGGCGCCTAACGAACCTCATGAATCTCAACGTCGACACCAGTTGGTACGTTCGCTACCGCAGCGTGACCAATCCAGACCTTGGCGCCACCTTCCCCCAGGCGATTACCCTGAATGGAGTGACCGCCATTCCCAGAACCGATGCCGATTTCGAGGGCAGATCCAACCCCAACTTTAAGGGTAACGACCATATCCAGGCGATCGCCAATGTCGCGGGCTTTCACTTCGGATACATCGAGCAAGGCGGTTCGAGCCTTTACGCGTCCTTGATTCAAAAAGCGACGGATCCGGAAGTGGTTAAGATCATGTTTGGCATCGGCGGGGATGAGGTCGCGCACTTTCTGGAGTGGGTTGATTTTGCGGGCAATGGAGTGCAAGCCCCTGTAGCACCGTTTAAGGACCCCATATCCGGTCTGACATTCCCCAATTTTTTCAGCCCACTCAATCCGCTGATTCAGCCCAGCCTGATCTTCCCGGTTCCTACTGAATTCAAGCCCCACCTTCCCCCTGTCTCGATCATTCGTCCGCTGACCGATAAATTTGGGGGCGCCGTGGCGACGATCAAAAGCTTCACTGCAGATGGACTATTTATCGGCCAAAGCCAGCAGTTCCTGAAAACCGTGCAAGCTATGGCTGTCGAAGCTGATGCCGCAGTGCGCTTAGCACCATAACCTGAACCCTAACTGTCCGCCGTATGCGGATCGCTTGTTGTTTAAGTGGGGGCGCCGCACCTGAAACACGAGTTGCGGCGCCTGCCTTTCACCAACCATGCATTGCTTGCACGTCTCTCGACGAGAAATTGAGGAGCATATATGTTAGAAGGTCTGTTTCAACCGATGCATCTGCTGATCATTTTCGGAATTGCTTTGTTAGTGTTCGGACCTAAAAAACTTCCCGAGCTGGGCAAAGGAATCGGAGAGGGTATCCGTGGCTTCAAGTCAGCAATGAAGGCCGAGGAAGAGAAGCCGGCCAGCATAACAACGACTGTCGCTAACGAGCAAAACGCAACCAAGGGGTGAATTGTGGGATTTGGCACGGAAATCCTGTTTGTGCTTCTCCTCGGGCTTTTGGTACTAGGCCCAAAGCGGCTGCACACAATGCTGGGTCACTTGGCGCGAGCTAAAGCTGAACTTGAGAATGCGACACGTGCTCTAAAGTCTCAACTCGCGGCCGAACTCGATGCTGCGCCTGGGGCCGGCAAGACCGACTGCTCTCACGTATTGGTTGGGAACTGCGACCTTTGTTCAACTTTCAAGTCTGGGCCGGAGTCTCGGGAGCCTGCGGAAGACGTCCTGATGAGAATCTGAACAACCACTTCAGCATTTTCAAGACCGAGGTTCGGTTAAGGCTCCTCGGTAGTCATTATTGACGTTTCAAGACCTTGCAGTTTCTTGTGCAAAATCCGGATCGGGTGATCAGCCGCGATGAACCGCTGAAAAGAAGTGTGGGATACCAGAATCATCCTTCCATTCGTACCGTGGCCAATCATATCCTCAGACTTCGCCAGACACTGGAGCGTGGTATCGCCAAACCGGTACACCTGCGCACGGTACACCGAATGGCCTATAAGTTCGTCCTCTAACTAAAGTCCTCGTCTTGGGCGGGAGCATCCGCAAGTTCTAAAAAACATCACGCAACTCTGCGCTGTTGTGTTCACTCATTACGGGATCCAGTTAGAACAATTCCATTTGCACGGGGAGTGTTTGCCGCAGCCTACACTTCGATTCCAAGTGAGACATCTGGAAGGACCGACAAATCGTCCTATCACCGGGGCGGCTTCTGACCTTGCCTGGCCTAATTGAATGAGATGTAGCGTGGGGATTCTCAAAAAATCTCTCGCCAACAAACACACCGGGTTCTTGGAATAAATCGAGGTCGATTCAGTTAACACTAACAGAGCGAAAATTCCCCCTGAACGTTGAAGGGGCTCAAGAAGTCAATGTCGCGTTGAGTGAGACCGTTTCAAACGAGGAATGGAAGGAATACAACATGACATATCGAGCTATAACATTTGCGTCCGCGGCTTTGTTTGTTACTTCTCTAGCGCTTGCTAGCGATACCTGGGTTCTCGACTCTAACAGATCCAATGCCCGATTATTTCAAGGCTCCAGAGCGAACTCAGAATCAGTGAACACTGGTGTCGCACGCGTGACTGGGAAAGTAAAGCTAGACGCAAACGATCTGGACACCTCGTTCTTTGATCTAAGTATTTATCCTGCGGATGAGAACTGGGGGAAGGTACTCAGCCCTGAGGGTGCTTTGCCGATGGGCTACATTCCTGACGCGACGGACCAGACCCTGCTGATATTCACGTCCACGCGCATTCTGAGGGCAGAGAATGGCAGGTTGGAAGTCGTCGGCGATCTTACATTGACCCAGGTGGAGCGCACCGTCACGGCGACGCCAACTGAAGCCTATGCCGGGCCAGTGTACGGTGATCCTGTCATTCACAATGTAACTCGCGAAATCACTTTTCTATTCCCGAGTGTGAGCGCTGCGCATTTGTCGGGACCTTCGACTCCAGCAGTGCAGCAGACAAGAGGCGTGCTGGAGGTCATGGGAGCAGCGCGCGTCGGCCGTGAGGAGTTTCCTGAACTACTAAGTGCGATACAAGATACGAATTGGCCGTCGGTCGTACAAAATGAACACTGTCAGGCGTCATATTCTGGGGGAGGAGAAGGCTACGGCGGCCCCGTATGCACTCCGCCCGCGGGCAACCAGACGACAATTGTTCCGGACCTGAAGTTCCTCCACAAAGTCCCAGAACCGTCGATAGAAGCACATTCGGGCAAAGAGTCGAGTGGGAATGCCGCTCCGGGTCGACTGAACGGCAGCTCGAATTAACGAAAGCAGGATGAGGCTCGGACATGGGTACAGAATCATAAAACGAAGAACGCCATGATAACTAATCTAAGAATTCGAGCTGTTACTTGCGTAGTGCTGGCGGGCGTAGCACTTCTGGCTACGCCGGGAGCTATCGCTTCTGACAGCGACCCCTATCCCTCTTACTTGCGGGAAAAGTGATTGCACACCTGCCACTGTCCGGCGGAGCACGACAAATGTTCTCGCAGCGAGAGGGCTGTGGGCAATTTCTGTACGTGCAGCGATCTCCCCAGCAAGGGGTTACGGTGATTGACATCACCAAGCCAGAGCGGCCTAAGGTGGTCAACCAAGTGCCCTTGGCGAACTTAATCATGGTGAGTTTCGGACTTGCGATCTCCGAAACGCCCCAGAACTCTGCGACCGGGGGTGCTTCCCTCAGAGATGGAAACGCGGAAGGCCGTCCCGGAAGCGGTGTTCTGGAGTCGGTTCGCGTGCTCGATGTTAGCGACCCCGCGCATCCGCGGACCGTTCGGAACTTTGACGGGGTCACTAGCATTTTGCAGGACTCGGCCCGCAACTTGCTTTACGTCGCGGATGGAGACGGACTCTGGATCGTGTCACATCAGCAAATGTTGCGTAGTCATGAGTGCAGTTCGTCGGACGCGATATCGCCCTTGCCGAACTGCGATTAGCGGCTTCCACGAGATTCGAGCTCAGGTAGTTTCGGAACTCCGAGCGTGGACGTCGACAGATTGCCGTCGTGTGGTCGTAAACAGGCCCCGCATTCATCGCCTGTCTTGAGCAAACCAGGTCAGCAGCGCAGAGGGATCGAAGCCTATGTCGAATATTTCAGCTATTGTGGCCGGCATTGCCTTTGTCACACTGGCTGCCGCCAACGTGGTGGTGATGCTAGAGGCTTCTCACCCCTCGCGCAGCATAACGACGAGAACCCGCTTGATCGCTGTTCACCGGGCGAGTGGGTACTTGTTTGTGATCCTGCTCTGCATCATGGCTTATAGCATGAGTCAGAGACTCGCTGGTTTGGGAATAACGGGTCACCTGCCTACGCATCTCGTTTTGCATATTGCGCTTGTGCTCGTCCTCGTGCCTCTGCTTTTGCTCAAAATATTGATCGCACGCCGCTACAGGCATAGCTATTCGTCGCTGAAGGCATTAGGAATAACCATTTTCGTGATTTCGTTCGTGCTTGTGGCCATCCCCACGTTCTCAGAACTTCTTCGTTCGGCGAACCCTGGAAGCTTGGGGCTAAGGCTCGCGACCGGCGTGATCGTTGCAGTGTGCCTTGTCCGGAGCGCCTTGGTGTTTAGGCAGAGGCAGCAGCCGAGTGCTTCCGTGGAGTCATCGGGCATTTCGGGGATTTCCGCGCGGCCGACCCCACGAACCAACCACGAAAACGCGAAGAGCCCAATGCATCTTCTGCTGTCACAGACCGAGCAGCAAACGCACGACACCAGAACGCTGCGCTTCCAGGTTCTAGAGGAAAGAGTGCTTTGTGTTAAACCAGGGCAGTTTCTGACGTTCCAGTGGACAATCGATGGCCAACGAGTAACGCGTTCTTACACCATTTCCTCCTCGCCGGTCCACGAGAACTATTTGGAAATCACGCCCAAGCGCATGGAAAATGGATGGGTATCTGTTTTTCTCAATGAGCGGGCCAAGCCAGGGCTCGCTGTGGAAGCAAGCGGACCGTATGGCCGGTTTTATTTTGACGAGACACTCCACAAGAGCATAGTTCTCATTGCGGCCGGAAGTGGGATCACACCCATGATCTCGATGCTGCGTTATATCAACGATCTGGAACTCGCTACTCGTGTGACGCTCCTATATTGTGTGCGCACCTGTGCGGATATCATTTTCGAAAACGAGCTGCTGAGGCTTAGCGGGTCTCTTCCCAACTTCAAGTATGAAGTGTGCCTGTCGAGTCCGGATCCGACCTGGAAGGGACGCAGCGGGCGCCTGACTGAGGAATTTTTCTCCGAGAAGGTGACCGATCTGGATTCACACACTTTCTTTCTCTGTGGTCCCAAGGGATTCATGGACAACGCGCGCCAGATTCTGTCGACTCTCGGCGTAAACCAGGACCGGATCCTTCAAGAGAGTTTTGGAGAAAGCAAACGTCCCACGGAACTTAGTCCACTGGAAGCCCGCCCGGTCGAGACCGTTGTGTTTATGCAGTCGGGGAAGGTATGTCAGGTTTCTGACGGGAACACCCTACTCGATTTGGCAGAAAAAAACGGAGTGCAGATACCGTATGGCTGCCGCCAGGGCCTATGCGGAACGTGCGCCACGCGAGTCCTGAGCGGCAACGTTCAAATGGACGTCGAAGCCGGGCTGACGGCTGAGCAGAAAAATGCCGGATATGTGCTTCCTTGTGTTAGCCGGGCCGAGGGAACGGTTGTCCTCGCCGCTTAATCTGGCTCCCCGCCGGGAATAAACACATCTGGATCGGGTTCATTCGAAGAAAGTTACGTGCACAGAAACGATGGTCTTTATGTTTGAAGGATCGTCTCTCAACCGATGCATCTGCTGGTTATCTTCGGAATCGCCCTGCTGGTATTCGGACCGAAAAAGCTTCCGTAACTTGGGAAAGGAATCGGAGGGATTCACGGCTTCAGACAGCCATGCACACGATAAACAAGCGCCCGCGGCGCGCGAGCAGCAGACATCGGAACTCAAGTGCGTAAAGGTCGTCGACGATTTGCGTATAACTTATCCACACTTTTCTTTTGCAACTCGGGAATAGATCACCTTCTTGCCGGTTCTTCTTCAGTAGGAAACCAGTTCACGTTTCTTCACAATCGGCGGCAGCAGGCCAGTTCGCGGGAAACCGCAAACCGCGAACCGCGAACCGGTGGGGCTGTCGTGTGACCTTATCCAGCACACGAGTTCAGGTGACAACCTGCACTAGAGGAGTTTTCTTATGAAGCCCAAAAGAATCGCACCCTATGCCTGCCTGCTGGCGGGCGCAGTTCTCACCGTGGCCGGAATCGCCCAGCAGTCCGCCATAGAAGCACCCGGCACGGAAGCAGCCCCCAAGGAAGCGCCCGCCGCCTTCGCGACCCCATTACTGGCGAACCACCCAGGCTCCCAGAGCGTCAGTAACGGCATCCCCGAACCGAGGATCGCTGGTTTCGTCCACGACACATTCGCCCTTGATCAGCAAAACTTTGAGGCAAGAGAAGGAAATGACACCGGGCTCGGCCCTGTTTACAACGCAACCTCTTGCGCCGATTGCCACCAGAATCCGGTCACCGGGGGACCCAGCCAGATGACAGAAGTTCGCGCCGGGCACAATGACGCCAACGGCAATTTCGTGAACCCGACCATCATCATTAACGAGGGGCAGAACACGATCACGGGCCGCTCCATCATCAATGATCGCGCCATCTGTCCGCAAGCCGAAGAACATGTGCCGCCGACGGAAAACATTCGAACTCTCCGGGCGGCGCTTAACACACTGGGAGACGGTTTCGTCGAAGCGGTTGACGACACCACTCTGCAGGACATCGCCAATCAGCAACCGGGTAAGAGCAACGGACTGATCCACGGCGAGACCGTGGAGGCGCCAATTTTTGAGGCGCCGGGCGTGACCCGCATCGGGCGCTTCGGCTGGAAGGACCAGCATGGCAGTGTGATGTCGTTCGCGGCCGATGCCTATTTGAACGAGATGGGTGTTACCAATGCTCTGCGCCCGACAAATGTCACTCCGGTCTGTAACACCGACACTACCAGCCCTGAAGATACTGCCGATCAGACCGGCTTGACCGGCCTTCAACACTTCACTCAATTCATTCGCGGTACCAAGGTACCACCGCGCGACCTGACGCTGGTGGGCAAGCCCGACGTGATCGCTGGAGAAACACTATTTGACAACGCGGGTTGCAGCACCTGCCACGTGAAGACGATGCGGACGGTGCCACCTGGGACGGTTCTGAATGGCGGAACCTTTACTGTACCCGACGCCTTGGGTGACAAGATCATCCACCCCTTCGGCGATTTCCTGCTGCACGACGTGGGAACGGGAGATGGCATCGTGCAGGTCGGTCCGCAGGACACAGCGCCGAAGCTGCGCACTCCGCCGCTTTGGGGCTTGCGGGCTAAGTCACGTCTCATGCACGATCTGAAGTCGCTCTCCCCCGAGAGTGCGATTCTCCGTCACGGCGGGGAGGCGAGCACAGCCCAGCAAGCCTTTAAAGCAATGACTCCAGCAGAAAAAAATCAGCTATTTACGTTTTTGAAGTCGCTGTGACTCCAGAATGGCCGAGATCGGCCGGGATGGGAAATCGACAGACGCAGACGCGGCACTCCGAATGTACTCGGCGTGCCGCGTTCGGTCGAGTGATGCTTACTTTCCACGCCATTCGCCCCGGAACTCGGATGCCGGGAGTCGTCTGGCTATCGCGAGATTGGAACCGGATCCGAACGGCCGACAGAACTTCGACATCCAAGGCGATCGTTTGAAGATGAGTTCAGATGCCTCCTAAGCGTCATTTGAAAAGCTAATGCGGATTATGGAATAAAAGCGACGGGCACGAGTTATCAACTCGTGAAGGGGAAAATCCGACACATTCTTAACTCAGCACTATCGAGGTGGACTGTGAAACTTAAGTTTAGCGCGGTGATGTTTTTCGGATTGAGTGTTGCCTTGTTTCAAGACTTGCCGGCACAGGGACAAACGCAGGCAAGCTCCACTTTTGAGGTGGTCCCAACCCCGAACGAGAACCTCAACAACGAACTTTTTGCGGCGTCAGCGTCTTCCCCTAACGATATTTGGGCGGTGGGGCAGTCGGCGATCCACTTTG
>JGI12635J15846_10003765_pt1 | contig 13171 bp, 12 predicted proteins | sample BlaSpr_A8_OM2_M2_FD_15846 | JGI IMG/M metagenome (IMG submission 15846) | reverse complement strand
AATGGGCACTCGCGTAGCCACCTGGCTCACCACCGGAGTAATCAGCCCAAAAGCAATCGTGGATATAGTGAACACGATGCCGATCGTAGAGGGTGTCGCCTCAGACCGGCTGAGATGCTCGGGCAGAAGGGGCTCGACGATGCCCCAGCCGAAGGCGGCCAGCGCGACAGCCAATCCGGGCACCAGCACGGATTTATCCAACAGCAACGCGAACAGCTCTGCGTTAGACCCGCGATGAACTACTTTGCCCGGCAACAGAAAGACGCGCTGAGCGGCATCGATCCCGACCAGGATCGTTACTATCAGAAATGGCAACGCCAAACCGCCGGCTTGATACAGGACACCGCCGATAACCGGTCCTAACACCGAGCCTGCGGTGCTGCCGGCGAGAGCAAGGCCCATCATCTGGACCCGGTTTTTGACGTAGCCTTCCGCGATGAGGGCAAGTCCAGCGGTCCAGGTCGCGGCGGAAGCGGCGCCCTGGCAAAAACGCGCCAAGAAGGCCAGGGAAAAGGTGCCCCCGAACCAGAAGAGAAGAGTAGCGGTCCCGGATAATAAGACCCCTAAGATGACGATGCGTTTGCCGCCAACAACGTTACCCAAGAGTCCGAAGACCGGCGTAGCCACGAAGACACCGAGAGCATACCCGCCATAGAGCAGAGCGAGTTGTTCGTGACCGCTAATGTTCGCCGGTGAATACGCTGTCAGCGGCACAACCAGCCCGTAAATAAAATAGTCGAGGAAGAGTGCATACGTAATGACGTAAAACACTTTCCACGAACCCAGACGAGTGACCGAACCCAACATGTGACCTTAAGGCCAACCCTGACAAAGAGCCGCAAACGATAGGCCGTCCTGGCAGAATGGGCCGTCCTGAGCGACCCTTGTTGAAGGGGACTCAAGCTTAGTCGGTCGCGGCGAATTTGCAAAGACAGCCTGAAAAATCTCACGCAAGCGGATCTCAATCAAACGTTCCGGTTTCAATCCTGACTCCGTTATCGAGGCTTCTTTCAAAGTCCTCAATCACCCCTTTCTGCCCACCCGTTTCGGCACCGAAAGAAGTCAATACGCGGAACTGCGTATTGATAGAAACTGGCATTCGGTCACAAAATCGTTTGGATGCGCCCCGTTGCCTTCGGCGAAGCTTTCTCTGCTGGGAACTCGGCTCACTCTTTTCTCAGACGATAAGCCGACCGTTTTTCTACCCATCATCAAGTTCTGAATTGATCAGCCTTTGGGAGCCTCGCTCACGCGATTTATCTGGATTGAGCTCAGCTTTCCCCAAAATGCGAATCGATAAATTCAACCAACTGCTGGGGGGAAAACGGCTTTCGCAGTAACCGCTTTTTTCTCGTCATCTCGACTGCCTGCTCGTCATTCTCTGCCAGCGCTCCCGTCATGAACAGAACCGGCAGTTTCTTATATCTTCGCTCAATTCTGCGAGCCAAGGTCGGTCCATCGATCGATCCGGGCATGATAATGTCGGTTAACACCAGATCGAGCTTTGCTTGGCCACTCTGGACAACGCCCCACGCATGTTCGCCACTTGGGCTGGTCAAGACCGTGTGGTTGCCGCGTTCGAGAACCCGCCGGATGTATTGCAAAATCCCTGGTTCATCATCGACGACAAGAATTGTCCGGCCGCCTCTTTTGTCTCGTATGGTGGAAGACGATGTCATGCGGGCTGGCTTTGATCCCAGCCGCGAAGCATCTGTGCAAACTGCAATCCCGCGGCAGCGGGACAGGCTGACAAGTTTTCGAGCGGCCGTATTCGTGTACTTGAATTAACGTTTTCAAACCCGCCAGTTTCACTCCTCGGCCAGAAAGTCTTAAATATTTGCAGGTGCTCACTAACACCAACAAATCACTTGGCGCCAGAAAACGCCTTACTGCGCCGGAAGGATTTCTCAATAGCAATGCAATGTCGTCGAGTATGCCAGGGGCAACCGTGCAATTGCGAAACCTATCGACAAGAACGGTTGCCCTCGCACTTAAGACCGGTGTTTCCTACCTACCAGGTTGAAAACGAGGAAGGCAGGACGCATTTACTGATTCACGTGCCAATCGAGGAAGAGAGTGAAGACCGATGGTGTCTCTGGCGGCCCGATCATGCCGGCTTGATATAAGTGTCCGGTCCCATAACTAACATGGGTTTCGTCCGGCAGTTGCCGGATCAGTTGGCTGTTTTTCAAGGCGCGAGCGACGAGCATATCTGAATGGATACGTAAGGAGCGAGCAACGCGGAAAAACGGCCAACTGTCCACGGCCCGAGGGTTTCGATGAAAAGGGCCAGCGGCTGTCCCGCGGCCGCGGGATCGGTCACGTATCAATCTAGATATGCTCCGCTCCTCGCATCCGGCAACTGCCGGACCGGCCGCCCATTTTTATCGCAACGAAAGCCGTGTTACTTACGGGACAGGGCACTGGGCCGATCTTTGAGGGTGCGCTGATCGAGAAATAGACCGGCAGCCGCGGCCCAGTTAGCAAGTCAATACCGGCAAGACCGTATCGATTAGCAACTAACTAACCCAAACGGGATCCCTGGATAGTACGCGGAGGTCCGTAAAAGAGATGATGAAGGGACCCCTGACCTATGACCAAACGACCGTGCAAAAAAGCTAATCAGAGTTCGTTTAGAATGCAGTCTGCAATTTATACGCGCTGTAAGGACGTTAGGGAGGAGCTCCCGCGCTTACGGTTGTTGTTCAATTCCCCAGAGAGAAGAGTAGGAGTTCTTCCCTACGGGGCCCAGGAGCACGGATTATGCTGTTGCTGGGTCTTATGAAGCCCCCTTGGATTCTCGTGGGCACAATTCTCGCCCCGGAATTCTTTCCCTGCACAATCGGTGCAGGCGCGGACTCGATATTGGGCGGCCACATCTTGTACTTAAAGTGAAAAGGTCATCAGATTGGGATAGGATGACGGTGAAAGCGTCGCCGATCTCACGTACATCGCGTTTTAATGGCAGTGCTGTAAAAACGGTCCACGTCTTCCTTAGTTTTCACTTTGTTGGACAGGATCCAATCGAGGACCTGGCAAGCCGTTCCCGAAGCCGTTGCGAGCAAGCTTATCCACGCACACCATCCTCACAGCGGATCACCCTCTATGCGCCCCGTTGCCTTTGGCGAAGCTTTACCCACAGGAACTCGACTCACTCTCTTCTCCGACGACAAGCCCGACCGCTTCTTCACGGTCATTAAGTTCTGGATGGATGGCACTTCGGGCGTTGCGCTCGCGCTCAAGACCAGCGTTCCCACCTATCAAGCCGAAGACGAGGAAGGCAGAACTCACCTACTGATTCACCTCCCAATTGAGGAACAGGGTGAAGACCGCTGGTGCCTCTGGCGGCCCGATCACGCCGGCTTTGATTCGAGATCGATCTTTGAGAGTGCCCTGATCGAGGAATAGACCGGTATCCAGAAAAACGCTCTAAAATCCGATTAGAGCGCGTTTGAGAAGGTGGCAGCTATCCTGGACCCAGCTCGTTTTGAGTCCACCCCATCGTTACAGGAACGTTCTACAAATACCCAACGCGTTTCAAAAAGCCAGCTAGCCTGGCGAGCGCACATTTCTCAGGCTGAATCCTACCACACAGCCAATCCCATAAAACAGAGCGCCTGATACCCAGTTCCGTCGCCGTTTGACGATCACTCTCCTTGGAGTCCCTTGTGTACCGGCCCAACGCATCCAAAACCTCGTCGGTGGTCATAGCGAGAATACCTTCTAGGAAAAATTGGAACGATTGTCTACCTTTTACTGGAGAATGGGGTTTTTGGTCCACGGACACCTCCGGAAGCTCAGGAATACCTGAATCAGTTAGAAAGCGCCGTAGACACCGGATCCGAGTGAGTCAGAAAAAGTCCGATGAAGCGGCCTTGGTCCAGCAGTTTCGACTCGTAGCTCTCAAGCAGGGAAAGACCCTGCCCGCTGACCGGATCCGTGAATGGTTCTCGCGGCTTTTGGATACGGTTTGCCTTTAGACCGATAGGCTGTGGCCTTCCGCAGTCCCGGAGATCTCCGAGAAATATCCTCGATTCGACGGTCCCATAGCCCTGTGAAAAAGTTGTGAGTAAAATGTAAATAACCTGTTAGTAACCTCACTCCAAATTTACAGGGATAACTCGACGCAGAGGACCGATGCCGACATCTCCGTGCCACTCTCTTGCCATTCCTTTCCGTGCCGCCAGCATTGCCTTCTACCTAGAAAACAAGAGCCCGTCGGAAACGCCTCATAGGATTGGCGAAGCGAATTTTCAATCCGCTTTTTGTTATTTAATAGTCACGTATAAATGCGCGTAAGACACACTACATCAGGCGAATAAGCTTGCATGAAAGCGACGAAACCCAATCGATATCACGGTGATCGCGTTTTAACGCAAGGACGGTAAAAACCCACGTGTTTGCCCAAGATCAAGCGGCGGATAGATCCAATCGGCAACGTTGAAACGTCATTGATCGTCGGCACGAGGCCCTGCTTGCCACGCTCGCTTGCACCTGTAGCCGGATCAGCGCGATCGTGAATTTTGAAAGTCGAAGACCTACTTTCGGAACGGTAGAAGATCCATCTCTCTGAGCTCGTTCTTCAGACCAACACCCCGCCGCCATCCGCGATGACGATGCTGCCTGTACTAAAACGGTTCTTCATCAAGTAAACATACGCTTCCGCCACGTCGCCCGGTTCACCTATCCGACCGGTCGGCAGGTTCTCCCCGATTTGGCGGTATAAATCCTTGCGCTCCTGTTCCGGTAAAAAGTCCCAGAGTTCTGTTCGAACCGCTCCAGGCGAGACCAGGTTGACCCGAATCGGCGCCAAATCGATCGCCAATGCTCGGGTAAACGATTCCATCGCTCCTGTGATGCTGGCTCCGAAGGTCCATCCTTTTCGAGGTCGCTGGCTGGCAATTCCGGAGGTCAAAACAATCGAACCCCCTTTGCGAATTTTCTTGCGCCCGTATGTCACTGCCAGGTACGCGCCCCAGTAGCGGACATCAAACCGCTTTTTAGCGTCCTGCAGGCTAAAAGTACCAAGTTCCCCAATGGTTAATGGATCTCCGGCGGTGTAAACCAAGTGATCGAATTCATCCGTGGCCTGAAAGAATTTATCTACGTGATCCTCGTCTAAAACGTTTATAACCCTGCCATCCGCTCCGGAGCCGAGGTGTTTGCTGGCTTTGTTCACCTTTTCTTGAGTGCCGGAAGCAACCACTACGGATGCTCCTTCTTGTATGGCGAGTTCTGCTACCGCCAACCCTATCCCGGCGGTTCCCCCAATGATTACAACCCGTTGATTCTTAAGATTCATAATTAACTGCGATACGAAAACATGCCTGAAACCGTCGATATCTTCTAAGACTTCCTAAGTTAGACCCGACACCCACGAAGTTCTGATAGATTTCAAAGTAGTTACGAAACTCCTTGATTAGCTACCTAGCGGCATTTGTAGCATCTCCCCTCCTGCGGCTTCGGACAGCTAAAGTCAATACGCGCAACGACGTATTGCTAGGGACTGGCATTCGTTCACAAAATCATTCGGGTGCGCCCCGTCGCCTTTGGCGAAGCTTTGTCTTTCGGAACTCAGCTCACTCTTTTCCGGACGACAAGCCCGACCGCTTCTTTACCGTCATTGAGTTCTGGATGGATAAAACGTCAGGCGTCGCGCTTGATCTCGAGACTGGTGTTCACACCTATCAAGCCGAACACGAGGAAGCCAGAACTCACCTACTGATTCACCTCCCAATTGAGGAACGGGTGAAGACCGCTGGTGTCTCTGGCGCCCCGATTACGCAGGCTTTGATTCCAGGTCGATCTTTTGAGAGTGCCCTGATCGAGGAATAGACCGGTTCTAGAGAAACGCTCTAAAATCTCATTAGAGCGTGTTTGAGAAGGTACCCTCGGAACGCCTAAAGCGTGCTTAAATTTCCGTTTCGTGTGCGAAACCCTTTTACAAACGGAGAAGTGACCCCAACATCGGCCTCGAGGCACTTAAACTATGAAGATGGAACGAGGTTACGGTTTCTGCCAATCAGCTGATTGCTTGGAACCCTCTTTGAACGCCACTGAAGAAGCGAGCAACTTCAGCACGTTCTCCGCTGTTTCACCTTTCATGTAGAGCAAACCTACATCCATGAAAGAGGGCTTGGAGACAAAAGGGATATAGCGAACACGGTCCGCAGCTACGGCGGTAGTGAATTCACCAACAACGGCTGGAGCGCAGCCCGATTCGACCGCGGCAACCAGGCTTAGCACGCCATCGCATGCTTGGGTGATAATGACGCGCGTCTTGTTAACTCCTAGCACTTTTGCTACCCATTGATGGTATTCGCAAAATTCGGCCGCTCGGTAACCGATTAGATTATCCGGCGGAACGACGGACGGACGAATTACAGAGAACTTAGCTAAGGGGCAGGACTTGGCGCAGATAATCCCCACCGAATAGCGACGGATCGGCTCGAATTCCACTCCGCGCATTTCTCCGGGTCTCGGTTGGAGCGTTAACCCGGCGTGTAGTTTCTTCGTTTTGAGGCCCGTTAAGATTTCGCTTAGTGACAAATCGTGCAGGGTGACGAGAGCTCCAGGCGCCAACTCATGATACCTACTAAGAATACCGGAGATCATTGCCACGGTCGGCGCCGGCGCATATCCCAATTGAAGTTCCTCGTAAACTTCTCCTTCCATCTGATGTGCCCGGGTTCGTAGCAGTTCGGCCTCGCGCACAAGTCCTCGCGCTCGAATCAGAAGGGCCTGTCCGACGGTCGTTAGTTTGACCTCCTGATGATTACGCTCAAAAAGTTTGACGTTGAGTTCGTCCTCCAGATCCCGGATCTGGCGGCTAAGCGGCGGCTGAGAGACGCTTAACCGTTCGGCAGCGCGGGAGAAGCTTAGTTCCTCGGCCACCGCAATGAAGTAACGCAGGTGGCGCAGTTCCATCGGTGTTTCGTATCGAGGGACCGTAATACCTTTCGGGAATCACGTCAGGTCTAAAAGAGTATTTCCGCAAAAGAAATGATCGCGCCATCATCCTTGCGCAGCCCCCGATCTGAGTAGCGCGCAAACCAATAAATTGGCTAGGCGGTTGGTTTGAACTAGCGGTTTCCGACGATAGACCGGCGCCTACCCGAGGTCGGTGAAGCCGCACCAGTCAGTTTTATTTACTAAGCTTTCCCGGGCATTCTCGAAAGGGGGCTGAGGAAGCACCAAAAAGAAAAACATACTATTAATGAAAGCAATCGTGATCCATGGCTACGGCGGCCCTGAAGTGTTGAAGTACGAAAACTATCCAGACCCAGTTCCAGGCGCGGGTGAGGTCCTGGTAAGGGTAGCTGCATCGAGTGTTAATCCGTTTGATTTCAAGGTCCGCTCCGGCTCCCTTAGGGACTTTATCCCGATCACCTTCCCGTCGGTTCTCGGACTGGATGTTTCGGGCGCGGTGGAATCCGTAGGTCCGGGAGTAACCAGGTTTGCGCCGGGCGACAAGGTGTTTGCCGCTGCATCTCAGACCTACGCTACTCACTGCGTGGTAAAAGCAGCTTATCTGGTAAAAATCCCGGAAGGAGCGGACCCGGTTGAAATGGCGGCTCTCCCGACGGTGACGACTACCGGAGGGCAGTTGGCTTCGCTTGCTCTGGGAGGAAAAACGCGGGCAACCGTGCTGGTAACCGGCGCTATCGGCAACGTCGGCCGATCTGCCGTTTATACCGCCAAGAGCCGCGGAGCAAGCGTTGTCGCCGGTGTTCTGAAAAGACAAGTTGCCAAAGCGCAGGCCATCGGAGCCGACAGCATCGTGGCACTAGATGACGCCGAAGCAGTCGAAGCGTTGGAACGGTTCGACGCAGTCGCAGACACAGTTGGTGGCCCAACCGCTGACGAATTGATCAAGAAAATCAAATCGGGCGGCATCTTCGCTTCTGTTTTGGGACCCCCCAGCACCGCTGCCAGCTATCCAAAGGTGCAAGTCAAGCCGATGGCGGTCTCTCCCGATCCAGGTCTTCTTCTCGAAATGGCCGAGGCGGTGCAAAAGGGAGCATTCTCAATTCCTTTAGGTCAAAAGTTTTCCTTGGCGGATGCCGCCAAAGCGCACGCTGCCGCTGAGAAAGGTAGCGCGGGAAAAATTCTTCTACTGATCTGAGCTGGTGAACGAAAAGCAACGAATACTCAGCAACCCGAGACCAACAAAGTGAACCAACATATCATCAACGTCATCAAGGATTACGAAAAAGCGCTAAATGCGAGCGACACCGCCGCCGCCCTCGCACTGTACGGGGAGGATCCCATTTTTATGCCGCAATATTCTGCCGCACTCAGTGGCCGGGATGCGGTCAAAGCAGGATACGATCACGTTTTAAACACGCTGAAACTCAACGTCATTTTCACCGTCAATGAAGCGGTTGAAATGGGTGATTTGGCCTATGTCCGAACAACGTCGGCCGGCCAGACCGAAATTCTAGCCAAGAAAACGATGGTTAAAGAAGGTAACAATGAGCTTTTCATTTTTCGGAGGGAACACGGGAAGTGGAAGATCCATCGCTATCTTTTTGCTTCGACCAATCCGCCGGACGCGAAATGATGGAACTTCGTCACCTGCGTTACTTTATCGCGGTGGCAGAGGAACGCAGTTTCTCGCGTGCCGCAGAAAAGTTGCACGTGTCACAGCCGCCTCTCAGTCGACAGATTCGTGATCTTGAAGCTGAATTAGGGGTCAAGTTACTCGACCGCAATCGCCAGGGGGTTCGGGTCACCCGACTCGGCCAGGGGATTCTAGTTAAAGCACGCGGCCTGATTCGAGATGCAGACTTGTTTAAAGCCCAAGCAAAAGTTCTCGATAAAGAGTTCCGCGAAGAAGTTCGGATTGGTTACGCGCCCTCTCCAACCGCGGTGATCATATCGAAGCTACTCGCTAAGTATCATCAACTCGCTCCGGGCGGTCGGCTGACGCTGCAGGATTTAACTCACACCGAGATGTTATTGGGGTTGAAGACGAAGAAGCTCCACGCGGCTCTCACTTTACGCCCACGGGCCAAGGAAATGCGCGGACTGCGCTCCGAAATGATCAGCCGGCATAGGGTGGGAATTATCTGTTCTCTCGACCACCCGTTGAGCGGATTATCTACGGTGCGGCCTCTCATGGTGGCGAACAACGAACTGATTGTCTACCAAGCAAAGGATTTCCCGGAATATCACCAATGGATCGCAGAGATTCTAGCCAGCAGCACCGGTGACTTGACGGTAGCTCAAGAATGCGATGATGTGTTAGGTGTAGTCGCTGCGGTTGAGAGCGGACGCGCGGTAGCCATCGTTGGCGAGTTTATCACCGTGGTCGCTGGGAACCGCGTCCGCTTTGTCCCTTTCGCTTCCAAGGCGCATTTTCTCGAAGTTGGGGTTTTGTACAGACCGAACGGGCTCAGCGAAAGTGTTAAAAAGCTGATCGCCGCCTGCTCAGCGTGCAAAACCAGCTCGTAAATTGAACACCATCCAGAATTGCACCAGATCGTGGTCTAACCGCGCATCCCTCCTTTGGATTGCGCTGCGGCTTCTTGAAAATGGTCCTCGCCCTGTTTACAACGCACCGGCAGATCCGGATTGCTTTATTTATCGCTTTTTGTGAGGGGTTAGGCGGAAACATCGCCGCGGCGCAGCCAGTTCCATCGACCGAGGCGAAGCCCAGCGCTGCTCCGACGCCGATTCCTCTGTCTGAAATCGCTTCCCAAGCGGAATCCACCTATCGATCGATTCAAAGCATCGAGACCACCCTCTCGACGGACCAGGTCACCGCTACCGTCGAGAGACGTCTACCACCGCTGACGGACGAGATTGAGTTGCGAGGCACAGAGATGGCCAAATTTCTGACTGGAATCGTTCCATCAGAATTGCTGTACAGCATGGAGATGGTCCTGCAGAAGTATCGTGATCAACTTTCAAGCTGGAATCATGATCTAACGGAGCGGTCTGAAATCCTGGATAGTCAGCTTGGCCAGCTAGACGGACTCGGCAAGATCTGGAAAGCGACCCTGCAACTGCCAGAACTACCCAGCGCGGCGCCTGAGATCCCCCAGCGCGTACAGAGCATCATTGAACTAATTGATCGCACCCAACACACAGTAGAGTCGCTTCGGCAAAGAGATTTAATCCTGCAAGGCCACGTTTTAGAGGCGGCGACCCGGTTGCAAGCGATCGCCCCGGCGTTTGAGCAGGCACAGAATGAGGCAACCAAGAATCCCTTCGTTCAAGATAGCCCTCCTCTCTGGAGCGTTGAGATTGAACAATGGAAAGAGACAACCCAGGCACCACTGATACCACCGGCTAGTGCCGCTTTACTCAGGGCCTACATCCAACGCGAGCCCGGCGTCCTTTATCTTCACGCCGCCATTATTTTCTGCCTAGTTCTCTCTTTGTCCTGGCTGCGGCACGGAGTGGAGAAATGGACCGAAGAAGAGCCAAGCTTACGGCGCCAGGCGCCGGTCTTTCATTTGCCTGTCTCGACGGCTATCACCCTGTCTTTTCTTTTCCTCGGATCGCTCTATTCGACTGCTCCATTCTTACTCCGGGCGTTACTTTGGGGAGTACTCCTGATTCCCATTACGGTCATTCTGCGGCGGTTAGTCGATCGGACGCTATTCCCGCTGTTGGACGCCCTGATCGTCATCTACTTTGTCGATCAATTTCGTTTGCTCACCTCGCTCCTACCGCTGGTCGGACGGCTAATTTTCGGCGCCGAAATGTTAGGCGGAACCTTATTTTTAGTCTGGCTGATTCGGACCAAGCATTTGCCGTCCGTTGGCGCCAATACAACGAAACTTTTCGCACGAGCGATCCGGCTCCTTGTACAAATCGGCTTAATTGTCTTCCCGGTAACTCTGATGGCAAACGTTTTCGGCTACGTCGACCTCGCCAATTTACTTGGGGGCGGCGCCATCAGGAGCGCGTATGTCGCTGCGTCCGTGTATACCGCGCTGCGCATCGTGGAAGGGCTAATCATTATGTCGCTCCGGACACGTCCTCTCGGTTTAATGCGGGCAGTTCGGCTGAACCGGTCCATGCTTCAGCGGCGTATCGGTGCGGTCGTTGAGTTGCTGGCGCTTATCTACTGGCTAAGTCTGACGCTTAACTTTTTCGGGTTACGAACTCCGTTAATCATGGCGACGGCAGAAGGACTTCGAGCCAACCTGGTAATCGGCTCGCTGAGCATTTCGTTACAACAAGTGCTTGCCTTTTTGGTGACGCTCTTGGCCGCTTTCGCGCTTTCCCACTTTCTACGTTTTCTTCTTGAAGAAGATATCTATTGCCACTGGCGTCTTGCCCGAGGTATTCCCCAAGCGATCTCGACGATGGTTCATTACGCACTTCTGTTACTTGGATTTTTCATCGGGTTAGCCGTGTTGGGTGTTGACCTTACCAAGGTCACGATTCTAGCCGGGGCGTTTACCGTTGGAGTCGGATTCGGACTGCAAACGGTCATTAACAATTTCGTTTGTGGTTTGATCTTGCTCTTCGAGCGTCCGATCAAAGTTGGCGACGTTATCCAAATGGACACGGACACCGGCGAGGTCCGGCGGATTGGTATCCGAGCATGCATCATTCGCACGCCTGACGGCTCCGAAGTTATCGTACCCAACGGAAGCATTATCGCCAACAAGGTAACTAACTGGACCCTATCGGACCGGTACCGGGCGATTGAAGTGCCGGTCACTGTAGCTCGAGGCGCAACGCCGCAACAGGTGATCGACGTATTGAAGCGTGTCGCTGCTAACCAAGCCGGGATCACGAAGGACCCCGCACCCCAAGCCTACGTTGTTAACTTCGGCTCCGCCGCGGTCAGCCTAAACCTTCGGGTTTGGACGGATCAATATGAGGACTGGATCCAGGTGCGAAGCAATGTGGCTATCGCCGTCGATGAGGCTTTAGCCCGTGAGAATATCACAGTCGCTTAATTACTCAGCCTACTAGCCATAAAAGTGGCCGGTTTTGACTCGATCGGCGACAGGAAGGGCAACGCCAGCGGTAGGACAGGGTAAAGTCTTCGATGATGGGTAGCTCAGACCGCCGACTCTCCTCGCTCTCCGGTCCGAATGCGAATCGCTTCTTGGATAGGCACCACAAAAACCCGGTCGTCATTCAGTCTTCCGGTTCGGGCCTTACGTACAATGGCTTGAACCGTGCGCCGAACCCGATTATCCGCGACGACGATTTCAAATTTTAGCTTCGGCAAAAAGTCGCTGAAGTACTCGCCGCGAGAAGAGATGGACGTGTGATCTGCCCGCCGACCCAACATCTTTACTTCGCTGACGGTTACCCCTTCGACTCCGATTTCGATCAAGGCTTCTCTTACCTCGTCCATTCGGAAAGGTTTGATAATGGCCTCGATCTTCTTCATTTCATACTGATGTTGAGGCATTTCTAAAAGAAATCAACCAGGCGAGAGCGATTGCCCAGCAGTTTCCTCAAGCTTTTAGCCCGTTTCACCGAAAGTCTCGGGCTACCTACCTTTTTGGGGCGTTCGGTCTGGCTGACAACCTTGCACGACGCTCATTGCCCAAGAGGATAGCAGAGTCCTTAGCGTGCTTTATTCTCCGTTTCGTGCAGTCACCCCAAATCCGAGTTGAAAGCGCTAGCGAGACACGTAAGTGCGAAGTGAGTGCGCTGCCGTTCGCTCAACGTCCAGTCTGATCTTCTTGGGAGAAAAGACTTTCTCCCCGTCGAACCTCCGCCGCAGGCGGTCTCTCCTTCCTATTTCTCCCAGGCGACGCTTCGCCTTACAAAATGGTTAATGGTGGGATTTCCGGATTCACCGGGTTGAAAGCATCTTACGCGCAGTGGCCGCTAACCCGGGACCGTCCATACCGTAGTGGTGAAAGATTTCGTCCTGGTTTCCGGTCACGGTGTGCTCGTCAGGGAAACCAATAATCTTGAACCGCGCCTGGATGCCTTCTTCCGCCAACAGCTCATCGGAGTCTCTTCAGCAACCGTCTCTCGAGCATTCTCACCGAATGGGCCAATAAATGAGGCCACCCGCGTACGGGTTCTCGCTATGGCACAGCAATACGGGTATCAACCCAATGCCATCGCTCGCTCGCTTAACGATGCGTGAGCCATCTCCCGTCCGGATCGCGCTCAAGAAATTCGGCTGAACCAACGATGGTGCAGCTAATGTGCGGCTCGGCTGTCGCCGGCACAAGAA
>JGI12635J15846_10003763_pt1 | contig 13180 bp, 10 predicted proteins | sample BlaSpr_A8_OM2_M2_FD_15846 | JGI IMG/M metagenome (IMG submission 15846) | reverse complement strand
CCATGAAGAAAAGCCGTGACGAGTGACTTGTGAAGCTGCGAGATTCGCCAGTACGCTGCGGCAAACGAACTACTCCGTTTAGAATCCTTGACCGGGTTGGGTGGGGGGCATGCCGGAGTAGTGGACGTGGATGATGCGCCAGGTGCCCTGGATTTTGCGGTAGATTTGAGTTTCGCGGCCGTGCGTGGTGATGAGCTGGCCGTCTTTTCGGAACTTCGCTGTGAAATCCCAGTAGAACTCAGCCCAGGCCGCATCTCCGTAAACATGAATTGTGATGTCCCGCGGGGTGAGCTTCCGTTCAGAGAAAGTTTCTCCCATCAGGCGCTTGTAAACATTCGCCTTGATTTGGTCGAAACCGCGTTCGTGCCCCAGCGGGTGGATAAAGGAAACTTCCGGCGAGTCCCACCAAATTTGCGATGCTAAGGCCGTGTCCGCATTATCAACTGACTTCGCGTACTGGGCGATGATGCGCCCAATGGCGTCGACGTCCGCGCCAGCCTCGTGCGGCTGCGCGGTGGACCCTGTTTTAGTCGGCTCGGTTTGTGTTTTCGCTGGAGCCGCGTGGGTAATTGCTGAAATTAGCGCGATGAGAATTAGCGCCATCCGTGAAGTTGTGCGCATGACAGGAAGAAATCTACACGATGTGCGCGTGTCAGGAAAGTNTTGACGTGCTCCGCGCCCGGTGCAGCGGAGTATGCTAGTCTGGCGCGTTCGCGCAGGACGCTGCGGAACTTACGCATCGCCACCTCGGACATCCTCAATCCTTCACGCAGGGGCATTCATGAAGAAACTTGTTTTGGTTTTCGTTCTTGCCACGGCAGCATGCTTGTTTGCTTCGCAGCCTGCCGCATCTCAGAAAGCGGCTCCCCGGACAGCGAAAAACGCGGAAGCTGCGCGGTGGGAGCGCGAAGCGGCAAGCGTCACGATCACGCGAGACGATTGGGGCATCGCGCACGTTTACGGAAAGACGGACGCCGACGCGGTGTTCGGCATGATTTACGCGCAAGCGGAAGACGATTTTAATCGCGTGGAGACGAACTACATCAACGCAATGGGGCGATTGGCGGAAGCGGAAGGTGAGGCCAAGATTTATCAGGATTTGCGGATGAAGCTTTTCATCGACCCGGAGGTGTTGAAGAAAGAATATGCGGCGAGTCCGGAGTGGTTGAAGAAATTGATGAACGCGTTTGCCGATGGCTTGAACTTCTACCTTTCGAAACATCTTGAGGTGAAGCCAAGAGTCATCAAGAGATTTGAGCCGTGGATGGCCCTGAGTTTTACCGAGGGGAGCATCGGAGGCGACATCGAGCGAGTGAGCCTCCCGCAGCTCGAGGCGTTTTACGGCAAAGTTCCCGTAAGCGCGGGGCCTTCCGCGGATGATGACGAGGTCGAAGAACCGAGCGGTTCGAACGGCATAGCCGTTGCGCCGTCGAATGCCGCGGACCACCACGCGCTGCTTTTGATTAATCCGCACACGTCCTTTTTCTTCCGCTCCGAGCTGCAGGTGGTGAGTGAGGAAGGCCTCGATGTGTACGGCGCGGTGACGTGGGGCCAGTTTTTCGTGTATCAGGGATTCAACGAGCACACCGGATGGATGCACACCTCGAGCGGGGTCAATGCCCTCAGCGAATACCTCGAGACGTTGGAAAAGAAAGGCGACCGTTACGTTTACAAATACGGGAAAGAGGAGCGGCCCGTCGATGCAAAAGAAATTGGGGTGTCGTACAAAACCGCGGACGGAATGGCGGAAAAGAAGTTTACGGTGTACCGCACGCAACATGGACCGGTTGTGCGCGAGGCGGATGGGAAGTGGGTGAGCATCCGGCTGATGCAAGAGCCGGTGAAGGCGCTGACCCAGTCGTACACGCGTACGAAAGCGAAGGACTATAAATCGTTCCTGCAGACGATGGAGCTGCACACGAACTCGTCCAACAACACGATTTTTGCGGATGCCGACGGCGACATTGCTTATTTTCATGGAAATTTTATTCCTAGGCGAGACGCGAGCTTTGATTGGACGAAGCCGGTCGACGGAAGCAATCCGGCGACGGAATGGAAGGGGCTGCTTTCCGTCGATGAGACGCCGCACTTGCTGAACCCGAAGAGCGGATGGCTCTACAACTCAAACAATTGGCCGTGGTCGGCTGCGGGACCGAGCAGCCCAAAGAAAGAAGATTTCCCAGTTTATGTAGAGACGGGCGGAGAAACGGCACGCGGCCTGCACGCAATCCGAGTGCTGCAGGACAAAAAAGATTTCACGGTCAGTTCGCTGGTTGCAGCGGCGTACGACAGTTATTTAACTTGGTTTGAGAGGCCGATTCCTTGCCTGGTGAAGGCATGGGACGATGCGCCCGCGGACAATCCGCTGAAAGCGAAGTTGGCCGACCAGATTGGTGTGCTGCATGGTTGGGATTTGCGGTGGGGAGTGGCGTCCATCCCGACTTCGCTCGCGGTGTTCTGGGGTGAGGAGGTACAGAAACGCGTGGGCGCCGATGCGAAAAAGGCCGGCGTGTACATGAGCGAATACATCTGCACGAAAGCGCCCGCGCAGCTGTTGCTGCAATCGCTGTCCGATGCATCCGACAAACTCGCAGCGGATTTCGGAAGCTGGAAGACGCCGTGGGGCGACATCAATCGATTCCAGCGGCTGAACGGCGACATCGTGCAACCGTTTAACGACGCAGTCCCGAGCATTCCCGTAGGGTTCACATCGTCGTTGTGGGGCTCGCTTGCGTCGTTTGGAGCGCGCCCGTATCCGGGGACGAAAAAGTGGTACGGCACGAGCGGGAACAGCTTTGTCGCAGTGGTCGAATTTGGAGAGAAACTGCGAGCCAGAGCGGTGACGGCTGGGGGCGAGAGCGGCAATCCGGCTTCACCACATTTCAACGATGAGGCCCCGCGATATAGCACGGGAGATCTGCGGGAAGTGTACTTCTATCGCGCTCAACTGAAGGGGCACACGGAGAGAGAATACCATCCTGGAAATTGAGTTGTTCAGGACCACGCAAACCGCGAAGCGCTCATCAGCGTTGCGGTAGGTGGCAAATATGCTTCTGGGTTAGCATCGGATCGTTTTTCGCTTCTGACCGGCGCGTCCGGCGGCCTCAATCTTCTCTATGTACGCAGTGGCGAGCGGCATGTTGCAAGCGGTGTCGCCTACATCCACCGAAACGACGCCGATTTGGCGAGCCGTGGCTTTGGCTTGTTTCGATAAGGGCTTGACGTAACTTCCCACGGCAATGACAAAACCGTTCATCGTGTGACGGACGCGATTTTGCGCGCTCTTGATTCCTTTGACGATCGTGCCAAGAAGGCTTTTGATTTCCGCGAGATCCAACGCGTCGTCCGGTTTCGTTCCGACGAGTCCGGAGTACGTACACCAACCCGAGGATGCGACGTGTTCCTTTTTCGATTTAATCCATTGCATCGCCAAGTCGCGACCGTGTGGATTCTCCACTGTCACCCAGGGAACCGTGTATTCGGCAACCATCTGCAAGTTTGCCGCGCCCTCGGCCCACTCATTCAATTGTTTTGGAGTCATTTGAGAGCCGTCCGCCACCATTCCGGCGAGGTACATCGCGTCCATGTTGCCCGTCTCGTAGAGTTCGCAAGCAAGAGCCTGCTGTCCTTTAATTGTTTTCGCGATGACCTTCAGGTCGGCGACGCTCACGCCAAACATATTGTCCGTGGTCATGCCATGACGCGCATAGATTTTGCGCGTTTTCTCAGTACCCTTCTTTTTCAGCTCGGCCATGACGGACGTGACGGTGGACATGAGTTCCTCCTTGTCAGAATAGCGGCCTATTTTGCTGCCGCGCCCTCTTCGAGTTTTACGTTAGAGAAGACGGCGGTTTCTACCGTTGTTGCGACATGCGAACACACACCCAGCCCTACGTAGAACGGCTCTTGTAGGGTTACAAATTCAACAGGGCCGGAAGGCTTCAATTCCCCGCCAGGCTTGCCAGAATACATGGTGAAGCGGCTGCCTTTTTTGACGATGCGCAGCCGCGACGGTCCATCTTCCGCGGCGAGGATTTGATAGGTCTGTTCGTTCGCCGCGCCGCGGAATTGCAGCGAAGTAAGCCCATTGCCGTGGGAAACCGCGTCCGCATAAGGCGAGCCGGGATCGAGACTCTGGCGCACAATCAGAACGGCTTTGCGGTGTTCCGCGGCGCTCGTGCCGACCCATTGGATATCGGCGGTGAGAGCGAGATCGCCGGACACTCTCTTCCACACAAAATAAAACGCGTCAGCAGCGCCCCACATATTCGCGCCGCCTCCGGTGATGCGGTATTCGCCTTTGGCTGCATTGTACTGGGCTTTGCCACCTGGCGGCGTTTGTCCGACGCTGCCTTCATTCGTGAAGATGCCCAAGTCGTTCGTTTGCGGCAGGGCGATAGCGGCGCCGAGCGCCATGATCACGGAGAGCGCGCATGCAGGCACGAATGATCTGTTTTTTCTCATCATCTTTAAGTCCTCCCGATTCGTGATTCGCGCGGAAATTGTGGCACTGGAGTTCATCAACGCCAAGATCTATCAATTCGTGCGCCCAAACGGCGGTAGAACGGAAGCATTCTATATCATCCTCATCGTAAGACACTGCAAGTCGGGGGTCGAGAGGCATTTCGGCGCGCAACTTGGTGCGCCATCGGTGGCGCTGATGCCCAAAAAGGTTGAAGCGAATTTGCGAGCGGATGTTCGAAACTTCAGACGGGAACGGAGTCTGCAACAGGAAGATTTTTGGCGGCGCGCTTGTTTGCATAAAGGGCTTGATCGGCTCCGGCGAGCATGCTTTCGGGCTGGTCGCCGGATACATATTCTTTCCAACCAGCAGAATACTTTATGTGGAATTTCCGGCCTTCCCAAGCCACTTCGAGAGGACCGATACGGTCCAGGACAAGTTGCAATTGCGCGCGATTACATTCTGGAAGAATCAGGAGAAATTCGTCGCCACCCATGCGGACAGCGAGATCTCCTCCGCGTATGGCCCGGTTGAGAGCGGCAGCAAATTCCTGGAGCACCAAATCACCGGCGGGATGGCCGTAGGTGTCGTTGATGTACTTGAACTCATCCAGATCCAAGAGCACGACGGTAAGGGGATGTCCCTTGCGGGCGGAGCGAGCCACCTCAGCTGCGAGGCGCTGCTCGGCAAACCTGCGGTTGTAGAGACCCGTGAGGGCGTCGATCATGGCCAGACCGCGAAGAATCATCGAGTGATTCTGCTTTTCCGCAAGCTGACGCCGGAGGCGTTTGATGAGCACTTGCTGGTAGATGGTATAGATGTTGAAGACAACGATGAGAAAAACCAATCCAAAAATCGCCTCGGTAACCTTGATCCTGAAGAGGGTTGTCGCCCCCTGCAAGAGAGAAGGGAGCGCGAAAGAAATGAGGGCGCCAGTAAGGAGTAGCATGACAAAAATCGAGTTGGCCCAAATCCACCAGTCCCTCTTCTCAATTCTGCGCAAATTGTCCACGATCTCTTGATCGCGCGTGCCTGCGGGAGGCAGGCTTGGGGGGCTTTGCCGATTGTCCATGAGAGGGGCAGTCTGTGCAACTGACGTTATATTCCACCCTAAGGTCCCCGAATCGGCTGGTCAAGGTCATTCCCATAGCATGCGGCAGAGAAGTAACTTACGAATTAACCAATGACAACAAGCCGGGTCGCGTTAAGGGAGGACGCTTGCAGCTCGGCAGGCGATGGGAAGCAGCTTCCTTGGCCGTTCGGCCGGTACCTGTCCCCTGGTACGGGAGTCCTATAGGAAAAGACCTAGCCTGGGGGCACACTAACCCTGCAAGAAAAGATCATGACCGCCATCCTCATACTCGCGTTCTCCGTAGTGGCTCTCACGCAATTCGCGATCAGCCAGTGGCGCATGATTTGGCTGACCACCGCCAACCAGCCCCTCTCGGATTCTTTGCGCGTTGCAACCGGAATCGAGGTCGAAACCATCGGGCCCAACGACTTCGGCAAACTTCTGGGGCTTTGCGACGAGCTTTCTCCGCGCCTCAAAAATGGCACACCGTGGCTACGTGAGGTAAAGGGCTACTACAGCGTAGTGGCGAAGCTGGAGAAAACCTGCCGGTCTATCCAGCCAGCGCTGTCTGCCTGGGCAGCCGGAGAGATGAAAACCTGCTCGCGCTATGTTGCGGTCCTCCTCGATCAAAATCTTTCTCTCGATCTCGACCAGCAAGCGGCGGTTCGTTCCATCTCGTAAATGCCAAGCTCGTTGCCATGAGGTTGTAGTCGCCCTTTTCCACATCCTTCCCGCTCTCCGGGAAACAAACAATTGATAATAATAGACTTATATCTTCTTCGCGCGGAAAGAGATGGCTCGGATTGCGGGGCTTTCAAGACCCAGACACGGCTTGGGAAGGGCTTAGCGCTCCCAGAATTTCATAACGGCGGCGTAGTCCAGATCCTCCTTGGCGGCAGCCTTGACGGCGGAGTAGGTGGAATAGGCAGCCACGGCAGCGGGGAGCGTCACACCAGCCTCCTTGGCGAGCTCCAGCGCCAAGCCCATATCTTTGTGCATCAGGCGCAAGGGAAAGCTGGGCGGGTATTCGCCCTTAAGGAGAAGCGGTGCCTTGACGTCCAGCACAGCAGCCCTGGCCATACTTGATTGCAGGACCTCGACGAGTTTCTCACCCTGCAGCCCCGCGGCAGTAACCAGTGCCAAGGCTTCTGCCAAGGCGTCGACCTGCAGCGCCAGGATAAGGTTCATGGCCAGCTTGATGGTCTGGCCGGCACCGTTCGGCCCGAGGTGAAACCACCGTTTTCCCATCACGCTAAAGACCGGCTCCGCGTCCTTGAGCACCTGAGCGTCGCCGCCCACCATGAAGACCAGCTCTCCCTTTTCAGCACCCCAGGTGCCACCGGTGACGGGAGCGTCCAAAAACGCGACCTGGCGCTCCGAGCATGCCGACGCAATCTTACGCGCCAAGACAGGCGAAACGGTGCTCGAATCAATGTAAACACTGCCGGGCCGTAAAGATCCAAGGGCACCGGCGCTTTGGCTGGAATCCGAGCCGCCCCAAAGGACCCCCTCCAGGGCAGGCGGATCGCTCACAATGGTGATAAGTACGTCGGATGCACTGGCGACTTCCTCGGGTGAATTGGCAAGCTTGGCGCCGGCCGCAACGAGCGAATCGGCGCGCGAAGCGGTCCGGTTCCAAACCCTTAAAGAATAGCCCGCCTTCAAGAGATTCAATCCCATCGGCCGACCCATCAGGCCAAGCCCGATCAATCCAACTTTTGAGCCGCGACCGATGTTTCGCGTAGGGCTGACCTTGGCTCCTGGGCCGATTTTGACTTCGGGTCCAATGTGGGTCTTGGGGCGGGTATCGGGGGTCACGAAAAGCCTCCTGCGCGCAACGTTGCATCGAGCCGGTTCGTCGCGGCCAAAATGTAGGGTGGACAGCGCGTCGATTGTAACTGAATCACCCAGCAAGAGTCGTGTCCAGGGTAAAAGCAGCCTCGCCGTCAGGCGGTCTTAGGACGATTCTGGAGCGGTAGGATTGCGGGGGCGCCGCCACGGGAACTTGACGCGCCGGCTGAACCCTGCTCCTTGGTTTGACTGGAGGAATGTGACGTCTCAGCGCTTGGAGCCGCCGCAGGCGCGAGAGAGCCTGCGCTACGCCCAGTAGCAGAAGCCTCCGTGGCTTCCGCTTTCTCTTCGAGACGAACGATGTATTGGTACGGAATCTCCCACCGGAAATGCTTCTCTGAGCCACGCTGCTCGAAGTGTTGCTCGAGAAAGATGGATCGGCCCGAATCCGCGACAAAAGTGCCGGACGCAGGCAAAAGGATGTCTCCGGCGCGGTATTGCACTTCAACCCTGCGCCCAAGGAAAGCAGAATAGCGAGCCATACTGTACTTAGTTTCCGTAGTGGCTGGTAACAGCGTCAATGGTACGGAAGGACTCCCCCCGAGCGGTGTGTGGATAAGCTGAGGAACACGGCCGTTCGGCTCGACGGGTCAGCGGCGAGAGAGTTTAACGACGCTATGGCTGAATTCCGGCAGAGCGTCGGATTGCAGATAATTTTTTCCGGCAGGATCGCCCTTCAGATAAGCGTCCCAGAACGCCAGCGATGCGGCGTTGGTGAAGCCGAGAATCGAGTCGCCCTGTGCCGCGCGCCCAGGCAAGAGCGTCTTCGCGGCAATGAAGGACATATGATTCGCGCCCTCAATAAAAACGTGATATTTGGCGCCCGGCTGGCTTCGTTCAAAAGGGATCTTTTTCCAATCCGGGCCGTGATTGTCCGCTCCTAAGTCGAGCGAACCCGTCATGCTCAAAAGTGGGAGCGTGATGTGGTCCCAGGAATGATCGGTGAGCCCAAACTCCCCAGGCCCCTGTGGGGAAAGCAGGAGCACGGCCTTCACGCGCGAATCGGCGAAGTTCGTAGCTGGATGATTGGGGAGATTCACGAGAGCGCCGGCGATCGCGTCCGCGGTGAACGCCCCCATCGAGTGACCACCGACGCCGATACGTTCCGCATCCATTTTCCCTGCGAGCGCCGGAACGCGCTTTTGCAAAGCCAGCAGCGAATCCAGAACAAACGAAATGTCCTGAGGACGGCTTTGCCAAAGCGCTGGTTTTTTCAGCGCATCGCGCACAGCCTTCAGAAAGTTGATGTCTTCTTCTCCTGCATTGCGGCGCTGCACAGTGGAGTCATCGTGCGTGGGCTGAAGCGTGACGTAACCATAAGTGGCCCAGTGGCGCGTGAGAGCTTCGCAACAGGATTGCGAACCGCCGGCGCCATGTGAAAACACGATGACGGGGTAAGGACCCGGCTCATTCGGATAAAAAATGCGAACGTGGAGCGCTTTGTCGCGCTTGGCATCGTGGAGAACAATGTCCGGCACTTCCGTGACGGCGTGCGGTCCATCGGCCAATTTGTACGCACCGCTAATCATAGGGCTCGAAACATAGCTCGCAATCGCGGTCACTACGAGGCGGTCAGAAGAAGTTGACGTGTTGTGACGAACTAAGGATACGGGATTTGGTGGCGAGGAAAGAGATGCTTGTTGCGCAGATTTTGGCAGAGAAAAACCGCTGCCGCCGGTCTGGCGAGTGATGAAGTAGGCTGCGACACAACTGAGAAGTGGAATAAGAATGGCGTTGGAGATGCGGCGGCGCATGCGGCGGCGTCGAATGAAATCTCGAGGAAGAGAGAGAAAGTTCCGATGATGGTGCGCCGTGGCGGACATGCCTTGACCCTGGTTTGCATGAGTTCGTGCGGACGTTGGAGTTAACCCAGCGTCGTAAAAGAAGTTGCCGAGCCATTGCCGGAAGGTTGGGAGGAGTCCGGGGCGGAAGGGCCTATGAGCCGCGTGCAGCGAGCGAGACATGAAACACCCCTACGCAAATCTGACATAACACCTTCCAGAACCATGGCTGAGGAGTTCCTGGAACAAAGGCTGGGTAATACTTCCTAACAGAAGCAGCGGCTCTACTTTAGCAAAAAAGGCTGTCTTGTTCCACGTCGCTCACGAGCGCCGCAAAACGCATCACTCCTCTTTTACTTGAAAGAGAATTACCTCTGACTTAGCAGCTTGCGGCGCGGCTTGACACAATTTCCCGCTCATTGTTAACTCCCCGCAGCGAGGAGGTCTCCACGCATGAGATTCAAGCCCTACAGGTCCGCATTTGCCTTCGCAGCTACTCTATTCTCGGTTCATCCGAGCGTTCTGCAAGCGCAGGAATCGTCACACAAGCTTACGGTGATGGATGAGTTTCAAATCCAGCTCCCCACCGATCCCCAAATCTCTCCCGACGGCAAAAAAATCGTCTACGTGCGCCGCTTCGCCGATCCCATGACCGACCGCCGCTATTCCAATCTCTGGATCGTCAATTCCGACGGCACCGATCATCGTCCGCTCACCACCGGCAATCACAACGACGCCTCCCCTCGATGGTCGCCCGACGGCGCCCGCCTCGCCTATCTCTCCGACACCGACGGCAAGCAGCAAATTTATGTTCGCTGGATGGACTCCGGGCAAACGGCCCGCATAACGAATCTCGATCAGTCTCCCGACGCCCTCGAATGGTCTCCCGAAGGAAAAATGCTCTCCTTCTCGTCACTCGTTCTGGGCAAAGGTCCTCATCTCGCCGATCTGCCCACACCGCCCGCGGGAGCCAAGTGGGCCGATCCCGCGACGGCTTATGATCGTCTCGTCTATCGTTTCAACGGCGCAGGCTATTTGAAGCCAGGCTTTATGCAAATTTTCGTCGTTTCCGCGGAAGGCGGCGCCGCGCGCCAAGTCACCAACGGCAATTTCCCGAATGGCGGCAACGAGTTCGGCCCCAGCCGCGCCACCTGGACGCCCGACGGGAAGTTTCTCCTCGTCTCCGCCAATCGCCATCCGGAATCCGACCACGAGGTCTTCGACACCGAAATCTACGAATTCAGCGTCGCCGACGGCTCTCTCCGCGCGCTTACCAATCGCAAAGGTCCCGATAACTCTCCCGCAATTTCTCCCGACGGAAAATGGATCGCCTACACCGGTTTTGACGACCGCTATCAGGGCCACCAAACCACCAAGCTCTACGTCATGAAGCGCGACGGCACAGCTTCCCATTCCATCTCCGACAAACTCGACCGCGACATCCAGAGTCCCGTATGGGCGCCCGACAACAGCGGCGTCTATTTTCAATACAACGAACAGGGCGACACAAAAATCGGCTTCCTCTCTCCCGACGGCACTCCCAAGAAAATTGCCGAGCACGTCTCAGCCTCAACCAGCGCGTACGGCGGCGGCTCTTTTTCCGTCTCCCATGCCGGCCCCATCGCCTTCACCTACGGCCGCACGGACATCCCCGGCGACGTGGCCATCAGTGACAGGGGCGCGATGAAGGTGCTCACCTCGCTCAATCAGGAATTGCTCGAGCAGAAAAAACCCGGCCACGTCGAGGAAATCACGTATGAGTCCGCAAAAGATCAGCGCAAAATCCAGGGCTGGATCGTTCAACCGCCCGACTTTGACGCCACCAAAAAATATCCTCTCATCCTGGAAATTCACGGCGGTCCATTTGGCGATTACGGCGACCGCTTCGACTTTGAAAAACAAATCTGGGCTTCGATGGGTTATGTGGTCCTCTACACCAATCCGCGTGGCAGCACCAGCTACGGCGAAGAATTCGCCAACCTCATCCACCACGCCTATCCCGGCGACGATTTCGCCGACCTCAACAGCGGCGTTGACGCGGTCATCGCCAAAGGCTACATCGACACAAGCAATCTCTTCGTCACCGGCGGCAGCGGCGGCGGTGTCCTCACCGCGTGGACCATCGAGCACACTGAACGCTTTCGCGCAGCCGCTTGCCTTTATCCGGTCATAAACTGGTACAGCTTCGTCCTCACCAGCGACATTCCCTGGACCGCAAAATACTGGTTCCCCGGCAATCCGTGGGACAACACCGACCAGTACATGCAACGCTCACTCACCAATCTAGTCGCCAAAATCAAAACGCCTACTCTCGTCATGACCGGCGAAGCCGACTACCGCACCCCCATCTCCGAAGCCGAGCAATTCTATTCGGCCCTGAAACTCCTCAACATCGACGCCGTCCTCGTCCGCGTCCCCGAAGAACCGCACGGCATCAGCCGCCGCCCCAGCCATCACATCGCCAAAATGCTCTACGTCGCCGGCTGGTTCCAGCAACACAAAGCCACCAACTAGCGACTCTGGCGGATTGTACAGGCCGGGATTGCCCGGTCCCGAAAGCCGAAGCGCTCCAACGATTCCGCTCGCATATCGTTTATCTTGGGTTTAGGTTCCCCCCTGTATATCTACTTGCGCCCAATCTCAAATAAGGGCGATACATTCCAGGAGAGAAATTTCCATGCGTAAAAGTTTTGCAGCGCTAACAGTCCTCGGTCCCCTCTCCGTAGCGACAATCGTCTGCGCCGGCCTGATGTCGCGCGCCGCCGCGCCCGCTCCGGGTCCCTCCGGCTATCACGTCGTAAAAACTGTCTCGATTCCCGGCGACGAAGGCTGGGATTATCTCACCGTCGACTCCGACGCGCGCCGCGTCTACGTTTCTCACGGCTCCCACGTGGTCGTGATGAACGCGGACACCTACGCCGTCGAAGGCGACGTCCCTGACACCCAAGGCGTTCACGGCATCGCGCTCGCTCCCGACCTTGGCCGCGGTTTCGTCAGCGCCGGGCGCGCCAACACCGCCGTCATCTTCGACATCAAATCTCTTAAAACTCTCGGCACCGCGAAGACTGACGCCAACCCCGACGCCATCGTGTACGACAGCGTCACCAAGCGCGTCTTCACTCTCAACGGCCGCGGCCAAAACACCACCGCCATTAACGGCGCCGACGGCACCGTAGCCGGAACGCTCGCTCTTGGAGGCAAACCCGAATTCGCCGTCGCCGACGGCAAGGGCAGCATCTTCGTCAACATCGAAGACAAAAACGAACTCGTCCAATTCGACGCCCAGAAAATCACCGAAACTCACCGCTGGCCCCTAGCGCCTTGCAAATCGCCCTCCGGCCTCGCCATGGACCTCAAGAATCGCCGCCTCTTCGCCGTTTGCGACGAAAAAGTCATGGCCGTTGTCAACGCGGACACCGGCAAAGTCGTTGCGACGCCAGCTATCTGCGATGGTCCAGATGCCGCCGGCTTCGATCCAGCCACCGGCTACGCCTTCGCTTCCTGCGGCGACGGCAATCTCACCGTCATTCACGAAGACTCTCCCGACAAATACACCGTCGTCGAAAACGTCCCCACCAAGCGCAGCGCCCGCACCATGGGCCTCGACCTGAAAACTCACAACGTCTTTCTGCCTTCCGCCGAATTCGATGCTCCGGCTGCCGGTGAGCGCCGCGGCAAAATGAAGCCCGGCTCCTTCGGCATCGTAGTCGTCAGTAAATAACCACGTGAAATGCGTGCGCATCAGGCCAGCGCACGTCACTTCCGCCCAAAATAAAAGCGTCCCGGTGAAAGATTTCACCGGGACGCTTTTGATTTTCTTTGTAGTTGCCGCGGGCTAGTTCGACGGCACTACGCCGACGTTGTGTACTCCCGCGAATAACGATATCCCTGTCCCTGCCGACTGCGGCAGCCACCACATCCGGCGCAGCAAAGGGTGCCGGCTCGTCATCATCTTCCGCCCGACATAGTCAAGCACCAAGGGGCTAACCTGCGTCGCCGCGTATAAAGCATTCG
>JGI12635J15846_10003762_pt1 | contig 13180 bp, 12 predicted proteins | sample BlaSpr_A8_OM2_M2_FD_15846 | JGI IMG/M metagenome (IMG submission 15846) | reverse complement strand
ATCACGACCTCATTCAGGCCATGCTCGGCGACAAGCCGCTGATGCGCTTTGTCCAGATCGTCCGGCACTGGTTCAACCGCAACACCAGACGGCAGGCGCGGCGCAATATTTACGCGCATTACGACATCGGCAACGCGTTCTACTCGGCCTGGCTCGACCCCAGCATGACCTATTCCTCGGCGCTGTTCGAGGATCACACGACGGATTTGACCGCGGCCCAGAACAACAAATACCGCAGGCTGGCCGAGGCGATCGATCTCAAGCCCGGCCAGAAATTGCTGGAGATCGGCTGCGGCTGGGGCGGATTTGCCGAATACGCTGCCAAGACCTTTGGCACCAAAGTGGTCGGGCTCACCATCAGCAAGCAGCAGCGCGATTTTGCGCGCGCGCGGATCCAGAGCGCGGGGCTTGCCGACAGGGTCGAGATCCGGCTGCAGGATTATCGCGACGAGCGCGACCAGTATGACCGGATCGCCTCGATCGAGATGATCGAGGCGGTCGGCGAGCAGTTCTGGCCGAAATATTTCTCACAGTTGCGCGACCGGCGGCTGTTGCCCGGCGGCCTCGCCGGCATTCAGGCCATCACCATCCAGGACAACCTGTTCCAGACCTATCGCCGCGAAGTCGATTTCATCCAGCGTTACGTCTTCCCCGGCGGAATGCTGCCCTCACCGCAGGTGTTGAAATCGCTGGGCGAGCGGTTCGGCGTTCCCGTCATCCGCGAACGCATTTTCGGGCAAGATTATGCCAAGACGCTCGCCATCTGGCGAAGCAATTTCCGCGAGGCTTGGCCGCATCTGATGCCGTCAGGTTTCGACGATCGGTTCCGGCGGCTGTGGGAATACTACCTCGCTTATTGCGAGGCCGGATTCCTGTCGGGAAATATCGACGTCCGCCAGGTCGTGTTTGCAAAGTCGGGCTAGTTCGCGCTGCACAAGGCGTGAGCAAAACGCTTCCACTTTCGGCAACTGCGCTCTAGGGTCGTAGCCTGTTTTGGCAACTGACCGGGCAAAGATTTCTCGCACATGACCATCCACAACGACGTCGTCGAAGCCATCGGGAATACGCCGCTCATCAAGTTGAAGCACGCTTCCGAAGCGACCGGCTGCACCATTCTCGGCAAGGCCGAGTTCATGAATCCGGGCCAGTCGGTGAAGGACCGCGCCGGCAAATGGATGATCCTCGAAGCCGAGAAGCGCGGCGACCTNAAGCCAGGCGGCCTGGTGGTCGAAGCGACCGCCGGCAATACNGGNATNGGACTTGCGGTGGTGGCGAGCGCGCGCGGTTACCGGACNTTGATCCTGATCCCGGACACCCAGAGCCAGGAGAAGAAGGATGCGCTGCGGCTGTGCGGCGCCGAACTGCTCGAAGTGCCGGCGCTGCCCTATTCCAATCCGAACAATTACCAGCATGTCGGAAGAAGGCTTGCCGACCAGTTGCGCAAGAGCGAGCCGAACGGCGTGTTGTTCGCCGATCAGTGGAACAACCTCGATAACCCGAAGGCGCATTACGAATCGACCGGCCCGGAGATCTGGCAACAGACCGGCGGCAAGGTCGACGGCTTCATCTGCTCGGTCGGATCGGGCGGCACGCTGGTGGGCACCGGCGTCTTCCTGAAGGAAAAGAACAGGGACATCGTGATCGGCTGCGCCGACCCGCACGGGGCTGCGATGTATGAATGGTTCAAGCACGGCGAAGCCAAGGCTTCACCGGGCGGATCGATCACCGAAGGCATCGGCCTCGGGCGCGTGACGCCCATCATCAAACAGGCCAAGGTGGATGAAGCCTATCTTATTTCGGACGAGGAAGCCGTGCTGGTGATTTACGAACTGCTGGAGCACGAAGGCCTTTGCCTCGGGGGCTCCACGGGCATCAATGTCGCCGGCGCCATTCGGCTGGCCAGGCAACTCGGGCCCGGTCATACCATCGTGACGGTGCTTTGCGAGTCCGGCGCGCGCTCCCAGTCAAAACTGTTCAATCCGGATTTCATGCGCTCCAAAAACCTGCCGGTGCCGGAATGGCTGGAACGTCGCAGCAAGATCGACGTGCCGTTCGAGAAGGTGTGATCGCAGAGGAGCCGCGAATTCTTTGGTCCTCGCCGAAAGACCCCGCCGGGATTTTTGCAGAGATCACCGCAATATCTGACTGAGGAACAGTTTGGTCCGTTCATGCTGCGGATTGGCGAAGAAGTTTCCCGGCGTGTTGGCCTCGATGATCTGGCCGGCGTCCATGAAGACGATGCGGTTGGCGACTTCGCGCGCAAATCCCATTTCATGGGTGACGACCAGCATGGTCATGCCTTCCTTGGCCAGATCGACCATGGTGTCGAGCACTTCCTTGACCATTTCGGGGTCGAGCGCCGAGGTCGGCTCGTCGAACAGCATCACCTTCGGGTTCATGGTCAGCGCGCGCGCGATCGCGACGCGCTGCTGCTGGCCGCCGGACATCTGGCCCGGATATTTGTTGGCCTGATGCGGGATTTTGACCCGGTCGAGATATTTCATCGCCGCGGCTTCGGCGTCCTTCTTCGGAATGTTGCGCACCCAGATCGGCGCCAGCGTGCAGTTCTCCAGCACCGTCAGGTGCGGAAACAGATTGAAACTCTGGAAAACCATGCCGACTTCGCGCCGGACTTCGTCGACCCGGCGCAAATTCGGACCGAGTTCGATGCCGTCGACGACGATCTGGCCTTCCTGAAATTCCTCCAGCGCATTGATGCAGCGGATCAGCGTCGATTTGCCGGAGCCCGACGGACCGCAGATCACGATCCGCTCGCCTTTGGCGACGTCGAGGTTGATGTCGCGCAGCACATGAAAATCGCCGTACCACTTGTTGAGGCCGGTGATGCTGACGATCGAGTTCTCGGTCATGGTGATTTCGCTCAATTGCGCCGGTGTGCGTTCAGCCGGTTCTCGACGAACAATGAATAGCGGGACATTCCAAAGCAGAACGCGAAGTAGATCATTCCGGTGAAGGCAAATCCGGTAAACGCCGTGGTCGGGGTTGCCCACACCGGATCGGAAAACGACGCCCGCAAGCTGCCGAGCAGATCGAACAGCGCCACGATCGAGACCAGCGAGGTGTCCTTGAACAACGCGATGAAGCTGTTGACGAGGCCGGGAATGACATGGCGCAAGGCTTGCGGCATCACGATCAGCGCGGTCGTCTTCCACCACGACAGCCCGAGCGCGTTCGCCGCCTCGCCCTGCCCGCGCGGGATCGCCTGCAGGCCGCCCCTGATCACTTCCGCATTATAGGCGCCGGAAAACAGCGCGATGCCGATCAGGGCACGTACCAGCCCGTCGACCGTGAAACCCGCCGGCACGAACAGCGGCAGCATGTAAGTGGCAAAGAACAGCACCGTGATCAGCGGGACGCCGCGCCAGAATTCGATGAAAATGACCGAGAAGATCCGGATCAGCGGAATCGTCGAGCGCCGGCCCAGTGCCAGAGCGATGCCCACCGGCATCGAGGTGACGATGCCCGTGACCGACACCACCAGCGTTACCAACAGGCCGCCCCAGAGCCTGGTATCGACGACCGGCAACCCTCCGCGGTCGAGCCGCATCGCCGCGATCACAACGCCGATGCCGGCAAAAATCGCCAGGCTGACGGCGAGCGCGCGCCATCCGGTGCGGAAACCGCCACCGAGAAAGAACAGCAGGATCGAAACGATCGCGGTGGTGGCGGCGAAATCGGCCCATACCGGGCGGCTTGATGCCTGAATCTGCTCGCGAAGCCAGGTCAGCGGCCAGATCAGCAGGGAAATCAGGGTGGAGAGCAGCACGACAAATTTTCCCAGCCACGTCAGCGCTGGCCCGATGACTGGCGTTGCCGCGCCGGCATTGGTCAGCGCGCGGCCCCCATTGCCGATGCTGTCGACGAAACCTGACAGGAGATCGGCCACCCAGCTGACGCCGAAGCCGCTCAAGCCGCCGCCGTGCAACAGGAAGAAGGCAACGATCGGAAATGCGATGAAGAACAGTCCGGCATTCAACCCCTTGGCCGGTAGCCGCGGAATCAAAAGCGGCAGCAGCAGCAGCGCGGCAAGGAGGAAGGTCAGATTGACCCGCCATCGCTCCGCCTCCGGATAAAAGCCGTAGATGAACTGGGTGATTTTGGCATGGATGTAAGGCCAGCAGGCGCCGACCGGATGTCCGACAGTCTCGGCCAGACATGCATTGCGGTCGGTCCCGCTCCAGACCGCGTCGATCAGCAGGAATTTTAGCGCCGGAATGACGGTGAACCACAGCAACAAGATGCTCGCGGCGGTGAGCAGGACGTTGGTCGGCGAATTGAACAGCCGCGTGCGCAGGAAGCCGACAAAGCCGGTGGTCTTGACCGGCGCGGAACGCTCGGGGACGAGGTCGCGGCGGACGAACGCGGACGATGGCGCGGCGATGTCGGTCATGCGTTGAGGCTCCGGCCGAGCCGCCAGCCGTAGAAACTCATGATCGCGCTCGTCACCAGCGAAATCAGCAGATAGACGCCCATCGTGATGCCGATGATTTCAATGGCCTGTCCGGTCTGGCTCAGCGTGGTGCCGGCGAAGACCGAGACCAGATCGGGATATCCGATCGCCACCGCCAGTGAGGAGTTCTTGGTGAGATTGAGATACTGGTTGGTGAGCGGCGGCAAGATCACGCGCAACGCCTGCGGCACCACGATCAGCCGCAAGGTCGAGCCGCGCGATAGCCCGAGCGAAGCGCCGGCCTCCATCTGTCCCTTGTGAACCGACTGAATTCCGGCGCGCACGATCTCGGCGATGAAGGCTGCGGTATAAGTCGACAGCGCCAGCGTCAGCGCCACGAATTCCGGAATTAGCCGCGAGCCGCCGGAGAAATTGAACCCCTTGAGTTCGGGAATTTCGAAGCTGACCGGCGCGCCAAAGATCAGCGCGGTCAGAAGCGGCAGGCCGATCAGCAGGCCGAGCACATAAGGCCAGATCCGGATCATCCGGCCGCTCTCGAACAACTGGCGGCGCGCATACCACCGCAACAGCAGCGAAGCGACGATCCCAACCAGAACGGCGAATGCGAAAGGCTCGAAACCGGGATTGGCGATCGGCTTCGGAATCACGAACCCGCGGTTGGAGAGGAAAACGCTGCCGAGCAGCGAAATGCTCTGCCGCGGATTTGGCAGCGCCGCGAGCACGGCGAGATACCAGAACAGGATCTGGAACAGCAGCGGCAGGTTGCGGATCAGTTCGACATAGCCGCCGGAGATCCGGGCCAATAGCCAGTTCGGCGACAGCCGGCCCAGCGCCACGATAAATCCGATGATGGTCGCAAAGAAAATGCCGATGATCGCGACCACCAGCGTGTTGACCAAACCAACCAGAAACACGCGGCTGTAGGTGTCGGATCCGGAATAGGGAATCAGGCTTTGGCTGACGTCAAAACCTGCCGTGTTGTTGAGAAACCCGAAGCCGGACGTGATCCGCTGGGCCTGCAGGTTGGCCCGCGTATTGGCGACGATCTCGTACCCGATCCAGGCCAGCACCGCGACGAACAGGATCTGGACGAAAAACCCTCCCCACCCTGCACGGCCGCCGAGTGCGCGCCGCAACTTGGCGGCAAACTGCGGCGGCGGTGGTCGGGGCTCGATGCTCATCGCCGCGGCCGGCGGGCCGCGATCAGCGGATCGGCGGGGCGTACTGAATTCCGCCCTTGTTCCAGAGCTGGTTGAGCCCACGGGCAATCCCGAGTTTCGAGCCGGCGCCGACGTTACGATCGAAGGATTCGCCGTAATTGCCGACCGCCTTGACGATCCGCGTTACCCAATCCTTGGTGAGGCCGAGCTGTTCGCCGAGATTGCCGTCGGTGCCGAACACGCGCTTGAGCTCCGGCTTGTCCGATTTGGCCATGTCATCGACGTTCTTTTGGGTAACGCCGAGTTCTTCGGCATCGACCATCGCAAATAGCACCCATTTGACGATATCGAACCATTGATCGTCGCCGTGGCGAACCATCGGGCCGAGCGGCTCTTTCGAGATCACCTCGGGAAGCACGGCGTGATCGGCCGGATTGGCAAGCTTCAAACGCTCGGCATAGAGCTGGGAGACGTCCGAGGTGAAGACGTCGCAGCGCCCGGACTCGTAGGCCTTGACGGTTTCGTCGGCGCCGCCGAATGCGATCACCTCATACTTCATGTTGTTGCTTTTGAAGTAGTCGGCGAGATTCTGCTCGGTCGTGGTGCCGGTCTGCACGCAGACAGATGCGCTGTTCAGCTCGAGCGCGGAATTCACCTTGAGCGATTTCTTCACCAGAAAGCCCTGGCCGTCATAATAGGTCACGCCGGTGAAATTCGCGCCGAGCGAGGTGTCGCGCGAAAGCGTCCAGGTGGTGTTGCGCGACAGCACGTCGATTTCGCCGGACTGCAAGGCCGTGAAGCGATCCTTGGCCGATAACGGCACGAACTTGACCTTGGTCGGATCGTTGAAGATGGCGGCGGCCACCGCGCGACAGACGTCGACGTCGAGCCCGGTCCAGTTGCCCTTGTCGTCGGGTGACGAAAAGCCCGGCAGGCCCTGGCTGACGCCGCAGGACACCATGCCGCGGTCCTGGACCGTCTTGAGCGTTTGCGCTGATGCGGCCTGGGCCGAAACACCGGCGGCGAGAGCAAGGGTGAAAACCAGAGATGCGGATTTCATGGCAAAGCCTTTCAAAGGTCGTCTGGGAACGTCTGCTTATCACCGCATGCGCCGATGGGCCAACCCGATGATCCACCCCCGCAACGACCAACGACCGGCAGTTTTAACGCGCGGTCCGGTCAGGCGATGGATCGAAGATCGCGGCAGGCCCCTCAACATGCGGCGACAGAATAGCTGGCGCCCATCACAGAACGGCTGGCGAGCCGGGTCAAGGGGTTGACGGCTGTCTTCTGTGTCCTGTTATTAACAAACCCGGCCCGAACCCGCCGCCCGGCGGGCTTTCAGACGATGCGCGGCTGCGGCATAATATCTCGATGGTGGCGGCGGACGCATGAGTTTCTCAAAAGACGACGGCCAATCGAGCCCGCAACAGGCAGAAACCACGCTGGTGACCGCGGGCCGCGACACCAAGGCGCAGAAGGGATTCGTCAATCCCCCGGTGGTCCATGGTTCGACCGTGCTCTATCCCACCGCGGAAGACCTGCATGCCCATCGCGGCGAGTTCCAGTATGGCCGGCGCGGCACGCCGACCACCAAGGCGTTGCAGGAAGCGCTGATGGCGCTCGAAGGCCCGCAATGCGCCGGCGTCGGCATTGCGCCCTCGGGGCTGGCGGCGATCACCACCACCCTGCTCGCGGTGCTGAAAGCCGGCGATCATCTTCTGGTCTGCGACAATGCCTACCGCCCGACGCGTAATTTCTGCAACGGCATGCTGGCCCGCTACGGGGTCGAGACCACCTATTTCGATCCCCTGATCGGCGCCGGCATCGCTGCGCTGTTCAAGCCGAACACCAAGGCCGTGCTGGTCGAAGCGCCGGGATCGCAAACCTTCGAAATGCCGGATATTCCCGCGATCGCCGCCGTTGCCCATGCGCGCGGCGCGCTGGTGATCGACGACAACACCTGGGCTACCCCGCTCTATCACCGCTCGCTGGAGCAAGGCGTCGATATCAGCATGCAGGCCGCGACCAAATATATCGGCGGCCATTCCGACATCATGTTCGGCACGATTTCCGCCAACGCCACGGCGTGGCCGCAGATTGCCGAAGCGATCCAGCTGCTCGGCGTCTGCGCCGGGCCGGACGACGTGTTCCTGGCGCTGCGCGGCCTGCGCACGCTCGCGGTGCGGCTGGCGCAACATCACCGATCCGGACTCGAGATGGCGCGCTGGCTCGCGGCGCGGCCGGAGGTCGCAAACGTGTTGCACCCTGCGCTGGAAAGCGATCCGGGCCACGCGATCTGGAAGCGGGATTTTACCGGCGCCTCCGGCCTGTTCAGTATCGTCCTGAANCCAAAGCCGCAGCAGGCCGTGGATGCCTTGCTCGATGCCGTCAAGCTNTTCGGCATGGGCTATTCATGGGGCGGCTTCGAGAGCCTGNTTATCCCGTTCGACTGCGNGCTCTACCGCACCGCGACCCAATGGGCGCCGGGCGGCCCCGCATTGCGGCTCCACATCGGCTTGGAGAATGTCGCGGATCTCAAGGCAGATCTCGAGCGCGGGTTTGCGGCGTACAACGCGGGTTAGGACCGGTGCGCCGCAATGCGGACAGTCGCCGCCGACCTCGCGCCCGTCAGCGTCGGCCCACGCCGTGGGTGTTCCAACTGCTCCAGCTCACGCTGGCGAGACTTCGCAGGTCTGTGGCGACAGGCCGCCTGGTTTGCCTCTCGTGGGCAGCGATGCATCGCTCGGATTCCGCGATCTTTCGCTTCAGGTTGGCGATGGTTTTTTTCGATTGGCCGGTCGAACCGGCGATCTCGCCAACGGTAAACCGCGCGGTTTCCAAGGCCTTCACGGCGTCACGGTTCTTCTTGAGCTGAACCCTGTGCCAGGCGATGTTGCTATTGTGGTCGGAAATCATGCAGCAGCCGTCCCTGATGATCGACTCGGTCTTCTTTTCGAATGTTGAAAATGGGCAGCGTTGGTTAACAATTGGTAAATGGGGCAGGTTTTCGGCTAAGAAGCAGCGTTGCGTTTTGACGGATGCAACGTCGGTTCCGAGTCAAAGTGGGAAATGCTCAGCTTGAAAGAACAAGAATGATACGTCGAGCCAGCTGCGGGTCGCGAACGCAATGAAACCGCTATTCGTCACTTTGGTCGTGCTAGCCCTGCTTTCCAGCGGCTTGGCCGCCGCGGAATCGTCACCCGCCGAGATGATTTCCGACTTTCGTCTGAAGCACGGAGAACGGCGTGTTACCGTGGATGCGACTCTCAACCGCATTGCACTGGAACAGGCCAAGGCCATGGCCGCGAAAGACACCCTCGACCACGACGTGCTCGGGTCTTTCAGTTCGCGGATCGCACCATCGAGATCCGGGCGGGCTGCGGAAAATATTGCGTATGGCTATGACAGTTTCGAAAAAACGCTCGATCAATGGATTGCCTCGAACGGACATCGAAAGAACCTCTTGCTCTCCAAAGCGTCTCGGGTCGGCGTCGCCAGCGCAACAAGCGCGGTTTCTCATCGCACCTATTGGGCCATGGAGATCGCGGGCGACTATGAGCCAGCGCCGATAGCCTCAGGCAAGAAGACGCCGCGGGCAGCCAAAAGCAAGGCGTCCGTTCAATCTTGCCGGGCCAGAATCCTCGGTATCTGCTTTTGATCCGCCACAACTGATATGAGGACCACTTGCCCGCGAGTCTTGCCGCGGAGAGGAATATCGGCTGGTGGCAGATGCATGCGCCGGGGGATCAATTCGCGCCGGATGGTGAAGCTGCCGATCGCACCTGCCAGAACCTGAGCAAGCGACGCGCGTTTTCGGTCGTCAGTCGGGCAAATTGGGCTTTGGCCTCCGCCAATTCATGCGGCCCTATCGAGTCCGTCGCAAAGCGGCTTTCCAGCACCGCGTGCACGGTCTCCCAGCCGAGGCCGGCCACTTTGCACGGAATCAACACGCCATCGTCCCGCACGCTTTGCATCAACGGGCGAACCACCTCGATGGTGGATTGCGATAGCTCGGCAAGGGCTGCCACCGTCTCTTCATATTTGCGTTGCCTGGCAAATCCGAACAGGGTGGCTTCATTCAGTTCGCCGTTGTCCTTGAGCAGCGTCACGAAGCGCCTGGCCGCGGCAAAGTCGCGGACCTTCGACATTTCGCGATTTACCCCCGCTGCGACCGCTGCAATCGCACTTCGGATTTCCTCGAACAAATGCGGTGGCGCGCGTGACAACAGCCGGGATCGGACCGCTTCGGTGGCGTTGCGCAATAATTGACGGCGCAGCTCCGGAGGCAAATCGACCCGGATTCCGGTTTCGAGGGCGAGTTCGGGATCGGATTCAGCCTGCGCCAGCATGATGGCAAATCCGGCGGCGGAGACCCGCGCACCGGGATTGCCGACCACCCGGCGACTGACGCTTGGATAGCGGCGGGCCAACAGCGCATCGGTGACCACTTCCTTCAGCCACCAGCGCGCTGAAATGGCCAACAGATGCTGCTCGCCTTTGGTCTCCGCGATTTCAACCAGATCTTGCTCGCTGAGACGCGCGGATTCCGTCAACACCGGCCCGGCGATGCTGATCTCGTCATTGCCCGCCAGACGGCGGACGACGGCGGACGGCGCCTGCGCAACCGGCGCAAGCTGAACGCTCATTTCAGCAAGAGCGATCCGGGCGCTGATGTCGGCGATCGCCCTTATCTCGATCGTCTTGATGAGGCGCTCCAGCACATTGCCGAACAGCTCAATTTGCTCGCCGTCGAAGCTGCCGGCGGACGCCAGAAACAGATCGGTGACACGCTTGATGGTGTCCATGCGTTTTTCCGGCGAGCCGGTATTGATCGCCGCCTCGACTTCGTCGACGATGGATAAAGTTACATTTGGCATCGCTCATCCTGAGCGTTCTGGCGCTGTTCTGGGGCCGATTAAATTTTTGTACAGGCAATAGCTGAATGTTACGTAAAATTGGATGCGACGGTCCGGTCGCCTGAGGTGGCGGCGCTATCGGCGTGCGATCTACCGATTCAGCGTGCGTGATCCGCTCGCCCGTTCCTTGAGGATNAACATGATATTGCGGACATANATGATGGTNGGCAGTGCCTGTCCGAGGATGATCACGGGCTCACGCTTTACGATGCCGTAGACCAGCGTCATCAANCCGCCCCCGACCGAGAAGAACCAGAATGCCATCGGCACCACGCTTTTTCCGGCGCGCTCGCTCGAAATCCACTGCACCAGAAACCGCGCCCCGAAAAGCAATTGCGCGGCGAGGCCGAAGGCGAGCCAAAAGTCGAACTTGGCGACGAAAACATCGTTGAAATATNTGCCGAGATCCTGGCCGAACTGGATCANCATCACTGCACCTCGGTCACAACGGGTGTCGGTTTCTTGCGNCGGATCAGCCACCAGACGCCGGCGATATCCATGATCCCGATCCAGAGCCGGTCGAAGAAACCGTAATTCGACACGCCGGAATGGCGCGGCCGGTCGATGACGTCGACATAGGCGATCTCGTAACCCTCGCGGCGCATCAGCGCCGGCAGAAAGCGATGCAGCCCGTCGAAGTAAGGCATCATCAGGAAAATCTCGCGCCGGAACGCCTTGAGGCCGCAGCCGGTGTCGCGGGTGCCGTCGCGCAGGATTCCGCTGCGCACGCCGTTGGCGATGCGCGACTGGATTTTCTTGAAGCCGCTGTCCTTGCGTCCGACCCTTTGGCCGGCGGCAAGGCCGACGCGGTCGCCGCCGTTCTCGATCGCCGCAATCAGATCCGGCAAAAACTGCGGATTGTTTTGCCCGTCGCCGTCGAGCGTCGCCACGATCGCGCCGCGCGCGGCGCGCACCCCGCTGCGCACCGCCGACGATTGGCCCGACGAGGTGGCGTGACGGATCTGGCGCAGGTTGCCGCGCTGTTTCTTGATTTCGGCCAGCCGCTCGGCAGTCGCGTCGGTCGAGCCGTCATCGACGTAGATGATTTCATAGACCCATCGGCCGTCGAGGGCGGCGGCGATTTCGGCGATCAGCGGCGCCACATTGCCGGCCTCGTTGCGCACCGGAACAACGATGGAAACCGCCACGGCTGCTGTGTCAGGAGAAGGCAAATCAACACTCGTTTTTGAGTTGGCCCGCGGCCGGTGACACTGGCGCGCCGCGGATGCGGCGTCCGCTTCTTATGGGGCCGGCGCCCCGCGGGCAACCCTTTTGAGATGCCCGAGCGAGGGTCCGGCCAGCGGCACAATTGCGCCATCCTGGCGGATCGCAAATGCCAGAAGCCGCGCGGCGAACCAGTAGCGCACCAACATCGCGCCGACCACACCGATCAGCGCGCCGGCGACGACGTCGCTCGGATGATGCGCCAGCAGCACCAGGCGAGTAAGGGCGATCAGACAGGCGTAGCCGATCATCACGCCCCGCGCGCGCGGCCACAGCGCGGAAACCGCGAACGCCAGCGCGAAGGCCGTGACGGAATGGCCCGACGGGAAGCTGGCATGGGCTTCGGTTCCGATGAAGGGCGCGAAGTCGAACGCATCGGCTTTGCCGTCGACGAATGGCCGGCCGCGCCCGGCCATCCATTTTATCACTTCACCGGCGAGAACCGGGACCAACACCGCGAAGAACAGGAACTGCAGGCGCAGTGCAAAACCGAGCAGAAGCGATCGCGATCTGCTCCGCAGCCTTGGGGCGATCACGGCAATCACCAGCAACGCCCCTGCCAGGGCGGAAAGCACGTAGGTGTCCTTGCCAAAATCGGTCAGGATGCGAACCGGCCAGAGCCAGGCGCTGCCGCGCGCCGGCATCAGGCCGATTTCCCTGACATCGAGCCCATACATCAGCGCGATGATCGCGGCTCCGGTGATCGCCGCGATCAGCAGCGAGTGCCGCGCCAATCGTCGCGCCGCCTCGGCGCGGCGCGAATGCGAGGGCGGGCGCAGCAGTTGCGTCACCGAGGCCAGCACCAGCGCGAAGAGCTGCGAAACATAGTTCGGGGATTGGCCGATGCCGGCTGGAGCGGACATCTTATTCCGTGCCTTCGGAACGGAAGATCGCGATCGAAATCGCCCGGCCCTGCGAAATATTATAGCCGTCGATGCGGGCGGCGACATTGTAACGCAGCCCGATGGCTTCGGCGCGCTGCACGAAGCCGCGTTCGGAGCGCTGCTCCACCAGCGCGAACCTGCAACTGCCCTGCCTCAGGAAATCCGCAGCCCCCGATCCGTCGGTCAGAACCGTCGAGGTGTCGGTCATGAAGACGAGACTTGGCTCATGAAAGCCTGCCGCCGCAGCCCGCGGTCCGACGCAGACCACGTTGCGGAGCGCGCGCGCGATCTCGGCGCTCGGAAACAGCGGCGTCAGCGCCGGCACCACCACGCCATAGATGGCGACCGCCAGAAACATCGCCGCCCCCACCGCGGTCAGGAGCGAGCGCTCGGCGCGGTTGTCGTCGTAAAGCCACCATGCGAACAATCCGAAAATCAGCGCCGCCGCCACGAACGGCCAGGCCAGAAACACCGGCTGGCGCGTCAGCGTGATCGCGCCGACGACGGCAATCACCGAAATCAGCGCCGGAATCAAAAACCACCAGGCCGCACCGCGCCGCA
>JGI12635J15846_10003761_pt1 | contig 13181 bp, 9 predicted proteins | sample BlaSpr_A8_OM2_M2_FD_15846 | JGI IMG/M metagenome (IMG submission 15846) | reverse complement strand
CGTGGAATACGAGTGATCTTCCCCATGACCGAGATTTCGATGGCTGCGGTGCTGAAGCATGGAGAAGAGTTCAAGAACTTCCAGTTGCCTTTCGCCGAATTTCCTACCTTCGATGCGTTGACCGACAAATGGAATTTGATGCGGCTGGCCCAGCGGCTAAACATCACCATACCCCAAACACATTACATCGCTGACGCTCAGTCGCTCCAGCGAGTCTATCCAATCTTGAAGTTTCCCGTAGTCTTGAAACCTTATCGTTCCATGATCTGGACGAATGGGCGCTGCACCGCCGCGTCCGTGAAGTACGCAGAATCTGTGCATCAATTGGAAAGAACAGTGGCGCAATATGAGTACTTTGGGAGCCACCCTTTCTTGCTTCAGGAATATATCCGCGGGCAAGCGCATGGGATCTTCGCGCTCTATAACCGAGGCGAGCTGGTCGCCTCTTTCGCTCACCGGCGCCTGCGTGAAAATCCGCCCTCGGGCGGAGTCAGTGTCCTCTGCGAGAGCACCGAGAAGAACCCCGAAGCTTGGAGGATGGCAAGAACTCTTCTGGACCATATGGCTTGGCACGGCGTGGCCATGGCCGAGTTCAAAGTTACCCCCGACGGGAAGCCCTACCTGATGGAGGTCAACGGACGGTTCTGGGGGTCGCTGCAACTTGCCATTGATGCGGGCGTGGATTTCCCCTGGCTGCTGTACCAACTGGCTATGGGCAGGGCTGTGGATCCCGTTGATGGGTACCGTACCGGTGTCAGGTCCCGTTGCCTGCTAGGAGATCTGACCAGGCTTTGCAAGGTGCTGGCGGGTAGTGAATTGCCACCAGGGCTTCGGTTCCCAGATAGGATGCGATCCATTTTGCAGTTCTTGAATTTCTTCGATTCGAACACGCGCTGCGAAGAAAACCGTTGGAACGACATTAACCCGTTCTTTTTCAAACTGGCGCATTTCATGCGTCGCTGATTGTCCAGGACGATTGGAGATCATTGAAACTTGTCCTTTCCCCATTTCGAACAGGGGCGACGCGAACGCGCAACGGGACATGCATCTTGTTCTCAGGCTAAATTTTTCAGAGATGCTTCAAGGAAAAAAGGTGCCGCGAGCCTTGGATAGACACGTCGTTTCCAACTCTCAGTTCTTTATACGCTTCTTGATCTTGGTTGCCGCAACCGTGGTAGTGCTGAGCCAGAAGAATGCCGCTCCCAGCCTGGCCGCCGTCTTCTCTCGGGAGATGAATGCAAGGAATGAAGGTTTCGCGCCGAACGCCTTTGGACGGCCCCCTCTCATCCATTCCATAACAAATGAAGAGGAGAACTGGCAGCAGGCGGCCGCAGGGACTGAGGCCCGCAAACCGGCAGACGATTTCTCCGGCATTTCTTGTACGTACTATATTTCCCCCTCCGGGTCGGACGAGGAGCCGGGCACCCTGGCCGAACCTTGGAAAACTCTGCAAAAGGCTTTCGATACCGCCACCGCTGGCCAGACTGTCTGCCTTAGAGGCGGCATTTACCCACAGTATGTGGACGCTTCGGCTGGGTTTAACCAAGTGGAGAAGCGCTCCGGCGCTCCTGAGAAACCCATTCTCTTCACCAATTATCCGGGTGAAATCGCAGAGATCCATGGTTCCACGAAAGTCTATGGGTCTTACATTACTTTTCGGGGCATTCCCAACGATACGCACAATTGCAGTCCCACGCATCCTTGCGGACTAATCTTCGAGGGTTCGACCGGCTATGTTCTCCCTGGGGTTAGCATCTTGAACTCATCTGGACCGGGCCATGTGGTTTTCGATCACGTGGAGATTCGCAAGGGGAACTACCATGCGGGGCTCTATCAGGAAGGTTGCAGCAACGCGATCACCGGCAGCTATGTCCATGACAACGGGATCCAGAACCGCCATGAAGACAACGGCATCTATTGGTCCAGGACGCCCGCGGACTGCAAGAATGGTGGCTTGATCGCCAACAACCTGGTCGAACACAACTTCTCGAAAGGTATTCAACTGTATGCAGGCGCGTCCGCTTCCACGCCTGCCTACGTCACCGCCCGCGGCAACATTTCCGTAAACAATGGCTCCCTAGGGGCGGTGATCTGGGGAGATCAGAACACCTTTTTCGACAACATCCTCTACAACAACAACGAAATCGCCGGCGCTGCGGCGGGAGCCCAGGCAGGTCTGTATTCCGGCACCGCGAACTTCGTACAGCACAACTTGACCTGGAGCACATCCGACCGCGGTGGCAAAAGGTCCGGCTGGTATGTCAAAGAAGGCTGCTGCCTGAAAGACAATTTGATTGCCGATCCCTCATTTTTGGACCCGCCGCGGCGCAACTGGGATCTCAAACCTTCTTCTCCGGCCAGCGAATGAGCCAATCGCATTTCCACAAAGCTTCAATAGTCAAGGGTGGAGAACCACGCGAGACACCCTGCGCTGCTGCACCAATTCCAAGAACGGAGTAGTGGAACGATGGCACTGACAAAAATCTGTTTTTGGCTCTCCGTCTTAATGATCATCTATCCGAGCATTGTTTATCCTGCCTTGGTTTATCTCGTCGCATTTATCCGGCCGCGGCACTTGAAGCGTCATTCGTGGCTTCCATCCGTGACAGTATTGATTCCTGCGTACAACGAGGCGCAGAACATTGCCGCGACCGTCCAAAACAAGTTGGAGCAGGATTACCCCCGCGACCGGCTCGAAATCATTGTGATCTCCGACGGCTCCACGGACGGCACCGATGACATTGTGCATGAATTTAGTTCCCAGAATGTGCGGCTCATGCGGCGTGAACAACGTGAGGGCAAGGCGGCGGGCTTGAATGAGGGGGTGCGTTACGCCAACGGTGAAATTCTCGTTTTCAGCGATGCCAACTCGCTCTTCGCTCCGGACGCCATTCGCCGGATGATGGAAAACTTCGCCGACCCGGAAATCGGTTATGTGACAGGGAATCTGACTTATAAAATACGAGCTGAAGGAATTTCTGGGAATGGATGCAGCGCGTACATGAAATATGAAAACGCTCTGCGCACGCTGGAGACGCGAGCCGGCTCGATTATCGGGGTGAATGGCGGAGTGGACGCCATCCGCCGGGAACTATACAGGGATGTCCCGCGGCAGCTCATCACGGATTTTGTATTGCCGTTGCATGTCATCAGCACGAAACATCGAGTCGTGTACGACGAGCGCGTGCATTCTTCTGAGGTCGCGAACAGTGAGCTTGGTTCGGAGTTCCGCATGCGTACCCGAGTCGGTCTGCGAGCGCTTCGGGGCATTGCATACATGCGTCGGCTTTGCAATCCGGTCAACTATCCGTGGACCGCTTTTAGCTTGATTTCACACAAGGTCATACGCTATTTCGGTTTTCTCTTCTTACCGATCGCTTTTGTAACCAATCTGATGCTGGTGTCGACTCCGGTTTACGCAGCGTTATTCGTTGCGCAGATGATCGTTTACCTGCTGGCACTCGTGGGGTGGCGAAGAGATTTGTCGGGGCCTTTCCGCAAGTTAACGTTGATACCCGCCTATTTCCTCATTAGCAATGCGGCTTTTACGGTCGCCGCCATCAAGTTTCTTCAAGGCGAGACGATGGCCACTTGGCAACCGAGAGCCGGTGCGCAGCCCGCGGAACGCTTCAACAGGGCAGCCTAATCTCTCCTCGCGCCATCCGACCGCCCGGGTTGCGGAGCGGTCAGGGGCGCAAGCTTTTTTTCGACGACTCTTTCCCTCGGTTAGTGCTGGTAGGCGCCCGCCGCGGGTGAATTGGCGCGTGAGACGCCGTCCTTGTCCACGGGCTGGACGTAGCTCAGGTTGCTAAAGCCAATGGCTGGACTGGAGGCAATGATGTGCCAGTTCGGCCCCAATGGGCTGAGGAAGAGCGGGTCAGCAGTCTGGTTGTTCGTGATGCAGCAGCCCCCGGGGTTGTACCACCCCAGACCGGAAGGGTTGGCGGGGTTGAAGGTGACGTTGTGATCCACGGTGGAGGTTCCGGTGTAGAGACCGGCTTGCGCACCCGCACCGGCACCACCACTGAGGTTGTTGTTGTTGTAAAGGATGTTGTTCACGAAGACGTTGTGGTCGCCCCAGACCACGGCACCCATGTTACCGTTATTGACCGAAGTGTTCTCCGTCACGGTGACGAAGGCGGGCTCGGTCCCAGAACCTCCGTCGTAGAGCTGTATGCCCTTAGAGTAGTTGTGTTCGACCAGGTTGTTGGCGATGAGCCCGCCGTTGGTGCAGCCGGCCGGGGTCACCGACCAATAGATGCCATTGTCCTCGTTGCGATCCTGCAGCCCATTGTCATGGACGTAGCTGCCGATAATGGAGTTGTTGCAGCCCTCTTCATAGATGCCAGCGTGATAGGCGCCCTTGCGAATCTCCACATGATCGAAAGTGACGAAATGGGGGTTGTAGTTGACGGCGCAGCAGATGCTGACGCTGGGGAGGACGTAGCCGGTGGAACCCTCGAAGATCAGGCCACAGGGGTAGGCACCGCTGCAATTAGGAATGTTATTGGGCGTGCCCTGGAAGAGGAGGTAGGAGCCATTGACGCGGGTGGAGCCTTGGATGAGAGCCACCTCACCTGGATAATTGGTGAAGACGATGGGGCTGCCGGGAGAGCCGGAGGTGTTTTCCACCTGGTTGAAGCCGGTGGTAGAGGGGACGTACTGTGGATAGGTGCCCCCACGGAAGCAGGCGGTTTGGCCAGCGACAGCGGAATCGAAGGCTTTCTGGAGGGTCTGCCAGGGAGCGGAGAACGTGCCGGGATTGGAGTCCGACCCCGAAGGTGAAACATAAAGTGCGCATGCGGTGGCCGTCAGATTTGCCACCGTCAACGTGAAACTACTGCCGTTCGTCTGAGAACTTGCATCGCTGACGGTTGCCATGAACGTGGAAGACCCGGCTGTCGTTGGCGTTCCACCGATCACTCCCGCAGCGGAAAGGGTGAGTCCTGCCGGGAGAGAACCCGAGCTGGTGGACCAAGTGTACGGCGATGTGCCGCCGGTCGCATTCATTTGTGTACTGTATGCTTGGCCCACTGTCCCATTCGGTACGCTGGTCGTAACCATGCCCAAAGGAGCTGGAGGTGTGCCGCCACCCGTTGTGTTGAAGAACTCCCACATGGCCGGCGCACTCGTGGCAACGCCTGGGAGCAAGGTAACGCCCAGGCCTTCCAGCGTGAGGCGCAGCACGCTCTCGTGTTGATAGAGAGTGGTCGATTGATATCCGAGCTTGGAAAACGCAGGGCTGATCAGCGTGCAGACCACGCGCCCTCCGCCATTAGTGTTGTCGTTGCTGGATTCATCAAACACAATGATGAGCAAGCCATCCTTTTGGAAGACGGAGTTCTTGATCAACGGGTCTATATTGCTTTTCAGCCAGTTGTCGGCGGTGCTGAGGCCGCAATCGTGAGCATCATCGCAGCCGTTGGGTGTGATGAAGGAATAATTGGGAAGGCTTCCGGTGGAGAGGTCCTGGGCCAATTGGTTAAAGGGCACCAGGTTCTGCCGTTGGGTGGTACTGTTCTGCACGTCGGTAAGGTAAGCAATGGGAACATGGCGAACATAGTATTGCCCGCCACCGCTGGTTGAGTCGCCGCCGGTGTAGCCCACCGAAGGCAAGCTTTCGGCATAAGCCTTCCAACTCTTCCCCGCGGCCACCAGTTCTCGCACCACGTTGTCCACTGAGACGGGGAAGCTGGAGGGAGTTTGGGCGTCGTCGTTGGTGAGGATCTGCCCAGTGGTGAGCATGAAGTAGTTGCCAATGGATGGGTGGGTGTTGGCGTAATACTGCGTAGCCAAACCGTATTGACTCATCAGGCCTGACAGATACGGCATGGAGGAGCTGGTGACGCTGGTGTAGTTTGTGTTCTCCTCCACGACGACGGCAACATGTCCAAAGAGTCCTGTAGTCGGCGGCGGTGTTGATGAAACGCCAGTACCTGTCAAGGCCACCACCTGCGGCGAGCTCGAAGAATTGTCATTGGCGGTGAGTGTCCCCGTTCGAGTGCCGGTCGCGGTCGGCGTGAACTTGACGCTCATGGTGCAACTTGCTCCTGCAGCTAGGGTACTGGAGCATGTGCCCTGACCCGCAGAAGTGAAGTCGCCAGTAGTTGGTTCAGTGCCGAAGGTGAGCGTGCCTGTGCCCGTATTGGAGAAGGTCACGAACTGTGCGGAACTGGACGTCCCCAGTGGTTGATTTCCGAAAGTAAGTGAGGTCGGCGAGAAACTGACGGTCGGCGCTGCCGCGTTGACCGTGAGCATAGCCGCGTTGCTGGTGACGCTGCCCGCCGAGTTGTCCACGACAACGACGAACGAGAAACCACTATCCGATGAAGTGGTGGCCGGGGTGGTGTAGCTGGAAGAAGTCGCTCCCGCGATGGCAGAGCCGTTCTTTTTCCACTGGTAGCTCAGCGGGCCAGTGCCCGTCGCTGCTGCACTGAAGGTCGCCGTCTGCCCCGCCGTTACCGTCTGGTTCGCTGGTTGCGTGATGATCGCCGGCGCTACAGACGCGGCCGTGTCCGTGAAATTTACTCCTGTAACGCTGGCGCCGTTGACCGTCGCAGTCTGGCTGGTGGGAGTAAAGGTAAAACCTGGGTGACTCGGGACAATCGTGTACGTCCCATTGGAAAGTCCGGCAAACGTGTAACTCCCCGAGGAGTCTGCCGTCGTCGTGGCGTTCGCCGCCCCACCCAGTGTCAAAGTCGCCCCATTTCCTCCTGCCGCAGGATTAATCGTGCCAGAAATGCTGAGGCCCGATGTCTTGAATGAATGGCCGCCGCTTTTCCCCTGGTTATTTTTCGAGTCGGCCGAACTTACTTGGTAGTAGTAGTTGGTACCAGCGGCTAGACCAGAAAGAGTAATTTGATGGCTCGTGACCATTGCCGAATCAACGGGCGTACTAAATCCATAGGAAGGGCTGGTTCCATAATCAACCGCTGAGTCCGCGGCAAAGTTCGTTTTCCAAACGATCTGAGCGGTGGAGGTTGTCGCGGATGCGGTTTGTACGTTCGTGATGTCCAGAGTGGACGGCGGATTGCCAGTGGTGCTAGTGCCGTTAGCCAAGCCCGCGCAGCCGTTCAACAAAACAGGCGCCAGCGCCGCAACTGAAACCAGCAAGACGTACTGCAACACATTCCAGATTTTGCGATTGGGAAAGGATGCTTCTGACCGGTTCTTCGGATCTACTTGATCGCCCCTCATTGAGACTTTCCTTTGAACTCCGTTGAGAGGAAAAGTTCGGACGTACTATCCCCGCGAATTACCCTTGCTCTTCATTCTCGTTACTTTACCTTCGGGCTTAGGTCAGCTCTAAGGCAGGGGTGGGGCCCGGGAAAACAGATGTTCTGACCTAGCCAAGCTCTTGGGCGAGACTAGAAGAAATATCAGTAGGAGAACTACTGGTACTCAGTCCAGTTTTGGTGCAAGGCCCAATCATGAACGGAAGGACACCTTGCACTTGCCCTTGAGGGGCGTCGCCAAACATCAGTCTCACTAAAATTGGCAAGCTTGCCCGCACACTGAGGATGAAGCCGCTCGAACTCCTCAAGGATCTTCATTGATTCACTGAACATCTGGGATTTACGGCATTCTGCTGCGCGTTACAATGTCCTAATGCAACACCCTACAGAATGAGAATTGGCACGGGGGCGAAATGGTGCCCGACTCTCCTATCTCCGGAGGCCGCCGATCCAAGCGGGTCGCAACGAGGAAGCGCGGCAGGATTGTAGTCAATTCGCGAGGGCATCCAACACTGCTCCCCTGTCTCATTGTTAATGTGTCACATGAGGGCTTCCGATTGCGGGGCGACTTCAGGCTCAGGCGCGGTCAACTCGTCGAACTCATAATAGAGGATGCTCCCCTGAATTCAGTGCAGTGTGAAGTTGTATGGATTGGCAAAACGGGGTCCGGCCACGAAGGGGAAGCGGGTTTGGAAACTGTGGTCTGCTGAGCACTGGGCGGCCCGGATTGACGATTTCGAAAATTATTGACATACAGTCTGGTGTGAAAATACCACTTCGCTACTTTCCAGGAAAGCGGAGGAAGGCGGAGTGTGCCCCATGTTCCGACTTTTGGTCATGAGGTCGCAGTTGTATTCGCGTTCCCATCGTTTAAACCTTCGCGCGAGATCCTGTTTGTGGCGAAAGTTTCTGCCTCGATAGAATTCCTCAGAATCGGTCTTGTGTCTCCGCTCCACTTTGCCATTAACCTGGGGACATCCTGGCGGAATGTGACGATGAGAGATTCGGAGATCTGAGAGATGCCAGGAATGCGATACCGGATTCGATGGGGTCTCCGTGAGAGATCCCGAAGGCCGGCCAGGCCGCTCTTTTCGTAACGCTTTTTCCAAATATAGAAGTGAGTTCTCGAGACGCCGAAAAAGCGACAAGTTTGACTCAAGTTTCCGCTCACGCGCTACCTGCCATCCCTCGCGCTTCAGCAGCACCCGGATGTTCCGGTAACTGTAGCGCACTCGGGCTGGGGCGATTTTCCGTATGCACAGCCGCAGTGACGTCCGAGGCTCGCGGATGCGCTGGTACCGAAAGGTGGAGACCGGAATTCGTGCCACATGGCAGGCGCGCTCCTGGCTCACCTGGTACACGCCGCGCAGATAATTCACAACCGGGCGGTGCCGCGAGGGCTTCACAATTTTTTTGCAGTACATCCTGCAACATCGTCTTGTCCAGGCTCAGCCCGGCCACTAGCTTCTTCAGTCTGGCGCTTTCCTCTTGCAGCTGTTTCAGTTGCCCGGCCTGATCGATATCCAAACCCACATACCGCTTCTTCCAACGATAGAAGGTCTGCTCGGTAATCCCCGCTTGTCGGCACACCTCCGCCACCGCCACGCCCACGTCGGCCTGCTTCAAAACCGCCACCATCTGCTCCACAAAAAAACGCTTTCTCCTCACGGCAAATCTCCCTTCCCATCAGGTCAGATTCTGCCGGAAACTAACTCTTAAAGCCTGTTAAGAATCGGGGGAGCCGGCCAATTTGTTCTGAATCTGCTGATCTTGTGCGCGGACAAAGGGGGCACGTCAGGAGCGAGTCAGACCCAACCTGTTGAGGTCGAAAATCTGGGTCCGATCAGGGTCCATTAGATCGTGGCAGAGAGCACTCTAGGATTTCAATAACGGGCTGTCAGCGCCGTTGAATATCACTAAGTTCCAACAAACTGCCACTCTGTCACGGCAGAGGTCGCGAGTTCGAGTCTCGTCGTCCCCGCCATTCTTTTCATGCATTTGCGGAAAGTTTGGCTTTCCGGCGTGGGAACAAAAAGGAACAATAAGAAGGCTCACTTCTCTCCTCCCGCCGCAGCACTTTGACTCCTCTCTGGCAAGATCATCCTGACAACTTTCGTTTGCGCCTCTCTCTTTGCACTGGTTAACGCCTGACTTGGTGCCCTGAACTTGGGCCGCTATTACTTGGCCATTTTTGCGCCGATCACTTCCCCGGAGACGATGATTTCCACGCGGCGGTTCAGCTTGCGCCCGGCTGCCGTGCTGTTGTCCGCAACCGGATTGTCCTGGCCCATTCCTTTCGCCGTAATGGTGTCCGCCGACAGTCCCTGCGAAATCAGAAACTGCCGGACCGTGTCCGCGCGCTGCTGTGACAGCTTCATGTTGAAGTCTGCCGAGCCGGTCGTGTCCGTGTGGCCTTCAATACCCAGGTTCAGCCCGGGATGCGCCTGGATGATGCCGGAGAGTTTTGCGAGCTTGAGCTGCGCGTCTTGACTCAAGGTGTATTTGCCGGTTTCAAACAGCACATCCGCCATATTCACGACCAGCCCGCGCGGGGTATCGGTGGTCTGCAAAACCTCGTTGAGCTGCTGTAGCAGTTGAGCGCGCAAAGCTGCGGTCGCGGCCTGGGCGCGTGCCGTTTCTTCCCTTGCCGCTTGTTCCTTGGCTTGCAATGTAGCTTGTTCCGCCGCAGCCTTTGCCGCAGCCGCCTGCGCCGCCGCATCGGCTGCTGCCTTCTGCCGAGTTGACTGCGCCGCGGCTTCCGCCGTCATTTGCGCTTCCTTAGCGGCCGTGAGCTCCGCTTGCCGCTTGGCTTCGAGGGCTGCGCCAGCATCAGCTTCAGACTTAGCTTTGGCGGCAGCAGCGGCAGCGGCGGCATCTTTTTCCGTCTGAATCCGCTCCGCTTCCTGGCGTTCCGCGGAAAGCGCGCGGGCATCTTCCGCGAATTGGATAGTCTGGCGAGCGTTTGTAATGATCTGAGTTTTATCTGCCTTGGAAGCGAGCGCGTTCTCCGCCATTTGCAGGCTGCCCGCCGCCTTGCTGAGAATTTCCGGCGCGTACTGCTCCGCCTTTTGCGATTTCGCAATGTCCACGGCGTTGCGTGCTTCATACATGTCCAGTGGTACTTTCTTCAGGTCCGGGGTCAGCGCCAGGGGGTTGCCCATCTTGGAGTACTGGCTGCGCTTCATCAGCTTGTAGTCGTTATCCGGATAGATCTTGCCCTTGGTGTTCTTCTTGGTGTCGTTCTCCAGCACCACGACTTCGCTGGGCAGTTGCACGGCGAAATAGGGTTCGGCGGTCACAATCAGTGCGAAGGTCTGCGATTGCGCTCTTGTGGCCAGCTTGCCATTTCCCTGTTTGTCGATGGGAATCTCGGCAATGTTGTTGGTGGTGCCGTCGGGTGTGATGGTCCAGAGGACATAGGTCAGGAACTCCGCGCCAAGCGTTGTGGGTTGGGGCATCGCTGTCACTTTGAGTTCAATGCTGGTGCCCCCCGTCTTGGCCTCCACTTTAGCTTCACCGCTTGCCTGGGGTGCGGCACTGGTACCGACAAAAACTACTTTGGTGGCTCCACCGCCCACTTGATATCCGACAGCTTTAATGGACTTGCTGACGACGTCCGCCGCCGGTATTTCCTTTTTGTTTTGTGCATTTGCAAGGCAGGCAATAGCCAGAAAGCCTACTGTGCAGAATTGTATCCGTCTGGAAATGTTCATTTTATTCTCTCCCGAGACACAAGCATTCCATCTATTCATTGCGCCGCAAAACCAGATGCCCAGGGCGTCTTCAGTGGGCGGTCCTTGCGAGACTCGTGGCGAGGCATTCGCTGAACAAAGAGACGCAAGTTCACGGACCTACCAAGGCTGTCCCCGCAAGGCATAATAGGCAATTGTCAAAAGTAACAGGAGATTCCCTGCAAGCGAATGGAGCCCTTACCTGAGGAATGCACAAGCCGGATGGGGGGAATCATCTCAAAGCCACATGTTCCGCATTGCGAACTAACCGCCGATGCCACAAGTGCACTGAGTTTCAAGCTTTTAGCCTGCGGCGGCAGCCATTTTTTGATGTGGCTCCTCCGCGTGGACGGTCAGTGGCACCTCACCGGTGATTTCTGTTCCGCGATTGGGCTCTGATTTCACCCAAAGCCTACCTCCGACGAGCCGAAGCCTCTCGGTCATTCCGATCAGCCCAATTCCAGCACGAGAGTTTTTGATATCAAGGTCAAACCCCTTGCCTTCATCCGAGATGCGAAGACTGATCCCACTTGCATTCGCGCCCAGTTCAACCCGAGCGCTTTTCGCTTTACTATGCTTTACGACGTTGCCGATCGCCTCCTGGGCAACTCGAAATAGACACAAGGCTACGTCCCTCGGAACGTTGGGGGGAATTTCGCAATGGGTAAAATGAACTTCAATCTTGGACTTCTCGCCAATTTCTTTGCAAAGGCCTTGGAGAGCCGACACTAACCCCACGTGCTCCAGCTTACTGGAGTGGAGTTGATGAGAGAGAGTATGAAGGTCCGAGGACAATTCCTTGGTCTCCCTCAGCATCTCCACGACGCTGGCGCGTTCCTCTGCTTCCGCTGGTGACAATTTTTTCCATAGCTGCCCAAGTCCGATTCCGAGAAGCGCCAGGCGCTGACTGAAATCGTCATGAAGTTCCCTGGCAATGCGTGCGCGTTCATCTTCCTGGGCACTGATCAGGCGGCCGGTCAACGTGTGGAGGGATTCCTCGGACGTCTTCCGCTCTGTAATGTCGACACACGAGCCTATGTATCCACAGAAGGTCCCATCGGATTCAAACCTGGGGACGCCATAGTCAACAAACCAATGGTAATTTCCGTCGAAGCGTCGCAGGCGGTATTCCATCTCGAAGTCGATCCGAGCATTGAATGAGGCCGAGTAGGTTGCCAGGCAATGCTCCAGATCATCCGGATGCACCCCCGAGGTCCATCCCTCCCCCAACTCTTGTTCCAAGGACCGGCCCGTGAACTTCAGCCACTCCTGGTTGAAAAAATTGCAAAGCTTGTCCGTGCCAGCCATCCAGATCAACACAGGAGCGGTGTTCGCCACCAGGCGGAAGCGCTTTTCACTTTCGCGCAGCGCCTTTTCGTCTTGTTGATGCTCCTCTACAAGGACTGCGAGAACCATGAACGGCGCCGCAGTGAATAACAGGAACAGCTGCAACAACAGCACGTTGTTGATTGGGTCCAATTCGTTGAACGGTCCCCGTCCGTGGACCTCGCCCCAAATGGACAAAAGGGCAACAATGGAAGCCGAAGTGCCAGCGCCCGTGGAGCCGAAACGTAAAGCGGACCAGAGTAGAAATGGCACGAGAGAATAAAGTAGTGCCGGCCGAGCGCTCATCCAGTTCGCCACGAACACTACATAGCTCAATAGACTGACCGCGGTGAGCAGCACAATTGCTTCAATATAATAGGCACGAGATGAGCGTACCCGCGTCCGGACTTGGCCAACCCAACCCAGAATGGCGGGCGTTAGAGTAAGGAAGGCCAATCCCTCTGACACAAAGCCAATCCTCCAACTAATCCAAGAGTCTCCATTCAAGCCGCGCATACCGATGGACGATACGATGAGCGGCCCAAGGACCACCGTAAAGAATGAATACTTGGCAAGGGCTTTCAGGCTGTTCAAACGGGGCACGCCATTCAGGGCATAAGTAACACCCCATACGGTGACAAGGACCTCAAGGGTATCGGCCAGAAGGAGCCAGGCAATGGAACGAATCGACACGCCGGCTTGCACGTCATAGACAACAAAACCTGCCAGGCCTGCTGGAATTAGAATCGGCCAAATTTTCCGTGGTAAGAGCAACAGAACAGCGACAAGGAGCGCACACCCGGGCCAAAGGGGCGAGAGCGTTTGGGACCCCGTTATGATTAAGGTCCCCCCCACTTTTGCAGCCAAGTAGCATAGGGTCGCGACCAGG
>JGI12635J15846_10003760_pt1 | contig 13182 bp, 5 predicted proteins | sample BlaSpr_A8_OM2_M2_FD_15846 | JGI IMG/M metagenome (IMG submission 15846) | reverse complement strand
GTTGGCGGATGCCAAGCCGTTTCAACAGGAACATATCCCGGCGATAGCGATGCAGTCGGCCACGCCTGCCATGCTGCCAGCCTTGCAACGGACCGGGGCGATACCACAAGGAGTTACCGGAACCGAGTTCAACGTAGACGCTTACGAGGACACGTACCGTTTGATGTGCGTGTACGTCCTGTATCTTGATCGCAACCTCGGCAGGCCGCTGATCGAACCGGGCATTTACTCTGGCAGGATCGTGGATACGGCAGGGGTTTTCACAACCAGCCCCGTCGACGTGTCGGTGAAGATCGATCGCTTCACTACTACCGGCGAGCTGAACCGCTACGAATCGATCCTAGCAAAAGGCGGCCAGGAGGCGCTGGCGGATGCGCTTGATGAGGCAAATGAGAAAGGCAATTTTCGTTTCGGACTCAGCGTCGCGTACGGCGTGAAGATCATCGCACTGCAGAATTCAGGAAAGTCGCCGTACATTTTGCTTGTGGCTCCCCGCGCCAACGCGAAACAAACCATGTCGGGGAACTCACACTCCCGCTCCAGCGGCATCGACGCCGCGACCACCTCTAACAATTACAGGTTTACCGTCATCAAACTTACCCTCGACGCTAAAGGCAAAGGCGATGGCTTGTATTACAACACTGCCAAGCTGCGGTTCAACAAGCAACATGAACTAGAGATTGAGGACTTTGGCTCTAAGCCAGATAGTGTCCAGCACGTGCGGCTGGACCAGCCGACTCTACCAAGGACCGCGCCGCTCACGACCATGGCTGCAGTCGGCAAGGCGCAGATCCCGGGCCAATCGTCGACAGCCTTGGCGCAGCAGCCAACTCAGCGGGATGTAACCTCCGCGAATGTTGCTCAGAATGCGGGAACGGGAACGCCGGCAGCCACGACACCGGTGGCGAGCCCGGCTCCGACATTTCACGCCAAGGCTCAACTCGTCCAAGTGGATGTCGCGGTCACCGATGCTCAGGGTCAACCAATCCGAGGATTGCAGCAGTCGGACTTTACGGTTCTGGAGAACGGTAAGCCGCAAGATGTCCGCGCCTTCGATGCGCACCTCCCCGCCGCAAATGAGGTTGCGCCCGCAACAGCTGCGTCCGTATCCCCACCGCCCCTGCCTGCTCATGTCTATACCAACCGGGTGGTTGCTCACGCCGAAGGTAACCTCAGCATCCTGATGCTGGACTTGTTGAACACTCCGGTCCCGGATCAGGCATACGCCCGCAAACAGACGATCGAATTTCTCAAGACACTCCCCCCGGGCAAGCGGATTGCGATGTTCGTGCTCTCCCGCAAGCTAGTGATGGTGCAGGGATTTTCCGACGATTCCGCGACGCTGGTCGCGGCTGCGGAGAAGGTGCTCAATGACCGCTCGTTCTTGCTTACTACCGAAGCTGATCGGCAGCAATTCCAGGGATTTACAGATGAGATTGGTCGGAACGCGTCAACGGTTGCCATTGCCTCTGGGGCTCCGGACGGTACAATCAGTAACGGCAATCTGGCCGATAGCCCGTTTGGCTTTTCCCAACAACGCGAGCGCTCGAACGCCATGGTGGAAGGGGACCGCACTTCGGTGCGGGTAAACTTCACCCTGGACGCTTTAACTGCGGTCGCGCGGGCAGTGTCCGCTTATCCCGGACGCAAGAACCTGATCTGGCTCTCCGGGACATTCCCAGTGAGACTGAAACCCACGGGGATCGACTTCTACAGGCTAAATAAGGCGCAGTCGCCCAACGCCACGGGAATGGTTGATACGCCTGACTTCCAAGCCGCGATCCGAGTCATGACTACTGCGTTGGCTACGGCACGCATTGCGGTCTTTCCCATGGATGTCCGCGGGTTGCAGGCCGGGGGAGTCGATCTGACCGTGGGTGCCGCGGAAAGCGCGAGCTTCACCACCACTGAGAACCCGGAGGCCTACAAAGACAACTTGGACACCCAGTCTGAGACCCGCTTTCAGGAACGGAGCTCGATAAAGGAAGTGGCAGAACAGACCGGCGGCGAGGTTTTGCCCGGTAACGATGTACGCCATGCGATCGCCAAAGCTATCGACGACGGTTCCACGTATTACACCCTTGCCTACACTCCGGCTGGAGACGATTCGAACACTCAGTTCCGGAAGATCGAGGTAAAGCTCAATCGCGGCGGAGTAAAGCTGGCCTATCGTCCCGGATATTATCCCAACGCTACCCCGGACACACCAGCCCAAAGGGCGCATCCGCTAATTGTTGCGATGCAACCGGGAATGCCGGCATCCACAGTTATTCCGCTGACAGTAGAAGTCCTGCCTCCGGACGGCACCAGCAAGAAGACAAGGATCAACTACACGATTGACATTCGAGGCATCGATTTCACTGACACGGCGGAACACCGCAAGCGGGCAATTATTGATTGCATCGCGGTGGCTTTCACCCAAGCAGGAATGCCAGCCGGGCAGATCTCAAACGCCATGGACGCTACGCTAGGTCCTGCGGATTATGAGTCGGCTCAGCGAACCGGACTGGTGGTCAAGCAGGAACTCGAGCTTCCCCCCGGGAAGTACAACCTGCGGATGGGAGTGATGGACCGCGGATCGCAGAAAATCGGCACGCTCGATGTGCCACTCACCGTCACCGCGACCAGCGCTGCGAAGTAGCAGTAACTATTCAGAGCTTGAAAATTTGCGCGGCGTTTGGAATCTAACAGCGGCCATCCCCAACGATGTCCTCACGGTTTCCAGGGACTGGGCGGATCATCATGTTCGAGCGCTAGCCAGAGGCCGAGGCCACCCAGAGCTGCTAGACCGCCCAATTTCACGAGTTCAGAATTCAGCGGGCCGCCGGTGCCGGCTGGCACTGCTCCCGCGTCCTTCTTGCGTTTCTCGTTCTTGCAACCATCAGATTCGTCTCGAGTAGTTTGATCTCCCTCGCGGAGAACAGTGCCAGATCGCGACGAAGCCGAAGCTTCTTTCGGCGAACTCGAATCGAGCTGCGTGCTCAACCGGATATCGTTTTTCTTGGCCGAGATTCCGACCGTGCCGTTCATGTCAGTGACCTCAAATTGCGTCCATGCACTGGAGACCGGTGCCACCGTGATGCATCTGACGCGAACACTGATTCCATGCGACGTAGCAACGCTGACGGCGCCATGCTCAACCGAAAGAGTTTTTCCTTGGAATTCAACCAGCGATCCTGGAAGAATGATGACGCTCGATCCAGTCGCGTTGAGATTGGCTACCGAATCAGCTTTGGTTTCCAGAAGATCGCCGGAAAAAATAGCGGAAGAATTTGGTATTTCCACGCCATTGCGCAGCACCACGCCTTTAGTGAAAAGCATCGCCGATTCCGAGTCGGCGGCAGCCAGCGACGCCGGAGTAATCAGAATTAACATCCAGCAAACGACGTTCTGTAGCGATGCAATCCGCACTCGCACTCCAGCGCTGCAAGAAGATTGACTAGCCATCGTATTCCGCGCACTCTCTGCGGTCAATTGAGTTTCTATCTACATCTGCAAAAATCCCGCCCTATCTCTCCAAAAAGCGGAGAGATAAGGGCAGGGCACCCTTGGTGTTTTACTGCTTCGAATCTAGAACTGTTTTGACCAAATCGGCGAGTTGCTGGGCTGTAAACTCGTTGCCTTCGAGGTTGGCGACGAGATTGCCTCTGCGATCAATAACCGCAGTATGGAGCGAGTGAATGAAAAGGCCTTCGTCGGGAACGAAATTCACCCCGAACAGATCGCAAACTCGTTGCACATCGGGCGCGGCACCCGTTAGAAATCGCCAAGTCTCTGGATCGGCCTTCCAGGTTTGCGCGTAATTTCGTAGAACCTCGGGCTGATCGTGAACAGGGTCGAAGGTGACCGTCACCAAAACGAGATCGCGACCCAGGCGGTCCGCATACCTTTTCTGAAGAACTCCGAAGTTGTTCGACGAGCGAACGCAATATTCGGGGAGCACGCATCGCGTGTAGACAAAGTTAAGGGCCACCACTTTCCCGGCGAACTGGCTGAAACGAACCGTGCGCTTTTTCTGATCTACGAGAGTGAATTCAGGGACGGGCTGGCCCACGGCCACGCGTTGCATCGGCCCTCCGAGGTCCTGCTCGAAACCCTGCAAGCGGCGGGCCTTGGAGGGCTCGCGCTCGACGCTGGCATAGCTGCGGACGCGGACATTCTCCGCGTGAGAGGTCTCTTTATTCACTACCAAAGTGAAATCAATCAAGGCTCCCGGCCTTAGCTGGTCGAGTGATTTCGCGTCCGGCACGATGAAGGGCATGACCATGGCGTCCATGAAGCCCTGAATCTCCTTGCAGGAAACCACCATGGTCTTCCGGGGGCGATCGATACTCAGGACGAGGCCGTTTACCGGATACCGCTGCTGGGCATGGACTGATGCGGAATACAGCACAAATTCCAGCAGCACCACCAGCAGAGGCAACCGTATCCGATTCATAATTCTCAACGCCTCCAAGTGACGAGGCGCCTAATGTTTTCCCCTCATCGGCGCGGTGGCTTTCGCACTTGCAACGCGCGGTTTTCCGCCAAGCCAGACGCGGTGCCGTTCGAGCTTAGTGTATTCCTTCTCAAATTCCTTGATCTCGAGGAACTCATTCTTGCCGACATTGGAAAATGTTTGGCGGGTATTGGTCGCGGGCCACCATATCTCCAGATTCACCATGCTGGCACTTTTGCCAAGCCCGATGTGCTGTTGCAATGGAGAAGCGCCGAACGAGCCTCCGCTTCCCACGGTTCGATAAATGAAGCGCTGACCGAGGCCTTCATTTTCCACGGCTACTTTGATTCGGGCGCCGATCGCCGCGCGGTTGCTTTTCACTCCCACCAGGCGAAGCGTGATCCAGTCATTGCCGTTGCCCGGATTTTCAAACAAGCGAATGGCGTGCCGGTCGCCGGGCACCGCGCCCCCCGTTTCAGCGATGAGGTCTTCCTGGCCGTTGTTTTCGAGATCGGCAAAGGCGACTCCGTGTCCCTTATGTAGTTCCCCGGTTCCTGAAGAAGCGGTAACGTCGACAAACTTCTTGCCGCCTTGGTTGTGAAAGAGGACGTTTGGAAGAATGTCGCCATAGGGTGGAGTTCCCGTCCCGAGATAAAAATCCAGAAACCCGTCGTTATCGATGTCGCCAAAGTTCGAGCCCATAGGATCGAAAACCTTGTCGAGACCAACCTCGGCAGTCACGTCGCGAAAGGTTCCGTTTCCTTCGTTGTGGTAGAGCTTGAGCGTCTCCACGTTGGTTGGAAGGCCGAGTTGGCTTCGCAGGATTTCTTCCGGCGACATGTAGTAACTGGTGACGAACAAGTCGGGGAATCCATCATTATCGTAGTCAAAAAACCAAGTCGCGAAACTCATCCACGGTGCCTGTACTCCCGCCTGCTTGCCCACTTCGGTGAAAGTGCGGTCGTGATTATTATGGTAAAGAAAATTTTCGCCGCCTAGGTTGGAAACGTACAAGTCCATGAAGCCGTCGTTGTCGTAGTCCGCGGCAACCACGCCCTTGGAAAATGCCACTCGATCGACTCCAGCGGCGTGCGCAATATCTTCGAATGTGCCGTCGCCCTTGTTGTGGTAGAGGCGGCTGGGACCTTGCTCGTTGCCAATGAAGAGATCGAGAAAACCGTCGTTGTCGATGTCTGTCCAAACGGCGGTCTGGGACGCAATGGGCTCGGCAAGTCCAGCGCTCTGGGTGACGTCGGTGAATGTGCCGTCACAGTTGTTCCGCAGCAGCGAATCGCGCATGGGTGCTTGCCAGCCACCCCGTAAGACGAAAATGTCGATGCAACCGTCATTGTTGTAATCGGTCTGAATGAGATTTAAGCCACCCAACTGATCAGACAGACCGGCCTGGGCTGCCCGATCCGTAAATGTGCCATCCCCGTTGTTATGGAAGTAATGCAGCGACTCGCATTGGTCATAGCTCGAAGTGACGATATCCAGCAAGCCGTTGTTTTCAAAGTCATCGACGATGACGCCGCCTGCCATGGAAAAGGAATTCAGACCAGCGGCTGCCGCGACGTCCGTGAAGCGGCCCACGTTCTCTTTGGACGCGAAGACCGACGGGGCAATCAAGTACTTGCTGGGCACACCGGCCGGGTATTTTCCCATATACATATAGGAGAGGTTGAGAAGCCATTTCACTTCCAGGGTGTCGGGCTTTTTCTCCAGAAATCGCGTCAGGTACAGAATCGCTTTCTCTAAATCTTCAACTTTCGGAACCCGGACAGGCTTGCGCGGCGGGAAAATACAGCGGTCCGCGGGCTTTCGGTAAACTTCGTTCTCCATCTCCGCCTTGTGCAGATAAGCGGTGCCTAGAACTTCCTCCAATTCGGGAGCCATCTGCGGAGACTTTGCCTTGGCGAGTTTGTAGGCTTCGAGCCAATGTTGGATCGCCGGTCCCATTTCACCTTGATAGGCGAGGAGTTGCGCCAACGAGAAATGGACCCTTCCAAGTTGGTCTGGCCGGGTAGCGGCGTAGCTATCAGGGTCATTCGGGTCCAGGAGTTGCCCAAGGTGATCAACCGCACGGGCCAGAGTTTGTTTCCGCACTTCGCAAACACTGCGTAGGTCGTGGTCCCAATCAGGAGGCTTGGGCAAAGTCCGAAAGGCGACTTCAACTTCGACCGCGCCAGACACATCAGGGGGGTACGGCACTTTGCCACGGCCAGCCAATGCGAGTAACCCGGTGGGCGTCATGCCTTGTCCGGTGGTTGCCACGGCCGCGCCGCCCTGAGCCGCGCCGGCCGTGGGAGCGGGCGGTGTGCTGGCTGCGGCCGCGCTGGAGTCTTCAACCTTCAGTATCGCGAAGCCGGTTGAAATTTTAACCGGGCCGGCCAATTGTCCCTTTCCGGCTCCTCTGACCGCATCTCTGAGTTCCGTACGCAGTGCGGCAGGATCGAGCCCGCCTAAAGAACCTCCATTGCTTGAGCTGGGGTCGATGGACTTCTCTCGCGCCAGTGTCGCAAAATCCTCGCCTGCTTGCAGTCGCTCAAGGATTTGCGCCGCTTCCGTTTGGGTCTCCACGACGATGATGCGAATTTCAGGAGTTTGATGCGCAGAGCTTTGAGCGGCACTTTGCAGGGGAACAAAAATGAGGAGAGAAAAGAAAACGAGGATAAGCGCCACGCTTCGAACCCGATCAATCGCAATTATTTCGCACAACTCGCGCCTCAGGAACCGAGATGTTCTCATTTCCACTTACCAGTGCCTTCAACGATGGTGATGTAGCGGTCTGCGGGAAGATTCGTGAAACGCTCCACACTGCCTCCGGGCTGGGGCCATTGCACCTCTAACCAGTCTAAGTTTCTTCGGCTTCCGAAACCCAGAAGCATGCGCGGATCGTGAGAGGACATAAAACTTCCGCCCCCAACTTTCATGCGGCTCCGCGTGAGATCGCCTGCTTTATAGGTTAGGCGCGCCCCAATGGCATCCCGATTTGATTTCGTCCCGACGAGGTTCACGCCGAGCCAATGGTTCTCTTTGCCAATGTTGTTACGGAGCAGAATCGGTGCGCCATCATTGACTGCGACCAACGCATCGATGCCGCCATCATTATTAAAGTCGCCGACCGCCATGCCACGAGCTGAGAACGACTTGCCAAAGACGGGACCGCTCTGCTCACTGACGTTTTTGAATTTGCCTCCCGTATTGTGAAACAGCAGCAAAGGTTCGTGGTACTTCACCTGGCTGGAAAAATCTTCCACCAAGTCGTCGGGAAACCCGTTGGCCAAAAACAGATCGAGGTCTCCATCATTGTCATAGTCAATGAATTTCATTCCCCAGCCGCTCATCCAGCGGGTTGCCATTCCAACTCCCAGCCGCATGGCCTGATCGTCGAAAGTTCCGTCGTGGTTGTTCCGGTATAGAGAGAAAATCTCCTCATCTATGTTTGCGACAAAAAGGTCCATCCATCCATCCTGGTCAAAATCGGCAGAGTCCACTCCCATTCCAGAGCGGGCGCGTCCGTCTGCACTGTAGGCTACATCGGCCCGAAGACCGGCTTCTTCAAACCGCCCGTCTCCACGATTGATGAAGAGAAAATTTCCCACAGTGTCGTTAGCCACGAACAGGTCCATGCGTCCGTCATTGTTCACGTCGGTCGCCACCGCTCCCCAGGCTTTTCCTAAAGAGTCGGCGATCCCCGACTCTTTGCTCACATCCGTGAAAGTTCCGTCTCCATTGTTGTGGAACAACCAGCTCGGCATGGGGCGGAAGATGCGCGGAATGCAGTAGTGGCGTTTACCGTCTGAACTGATTCCGCATCCAGTCGCCTTGTCGAAAGCGGCGAATTGACCGACGAACAAATCCAGGCGGCCGTCATTGTCGTAGTCGAACCACACGGCGCTCGACGCCCATCCCTGGACGGCAACGCCGGCTCGCTCGGTGACATCGCTGAAAGTTCCGTTCCCGTTGTTGCGATAAAGAATGCTGCGACCGTATTGTGTGACGTACAGATCCGGGAAGCCGTCGTTGTCGTAGTCGCCCACAGCTACTCCCATCCCGAAGCCTCCCGCGCTTACGCCAGCTTTCTCGGTGACGTCGGTGAAAGTACCATCCCGGTTATTCCGATACAGCGCATTGCGCAAAGGCTGGGCGGGCGTAAAGAAATCGCACTTCCCACTATTGACGAGATAGATATCGAGCCAACCGTCGTTGTCGTAGTCGAGGAAGGCGCAGCCTGGTCCGGTTGCTTCAGGCAGGTACTTCTGCGGAGACCGGCCCGCGTTGTGGGTCCAATGAATTCCGCTTACTGAAGGAGGAATTTCCTCGAATACGGGGAGCCCCCCGGAAACCTGTCCGAGAGCGGTCTGTGAGAGTGCGCTGAATCCAATGGTCCCTGCAAGCCCCTGAAGAAACTGGCGCCGGGAAAATGGGGATGGCTGGGGGCGTATCGATCGCAACAGCATTGATTATCCTTTTATCATAGGTTTCGAAATAGGGGCTTCGCAATCAGGCGTATCAGACGAAGGAATCTCTACGATGTTTCGCATCCGCGACGCCGCCAAAACCGGACCACTGACCGAGCTGCGTGGTAGGATTGCCCTCAAAGCGTTGCGCTGAGTATGGTCGACGTGCCCGTGCCAACTGTCGGTAGCTTTTCCTACCTCCGATTCTCCTTTCTTTGTGCGGTTCTCGCTCTGGAGGTGAGCGTGGCATCTGCCACGACGCCTCAGACCCAGGCCACTTCGCAAGATTTTGAAACCCTGGCGGCGAACGCCTTGTCCGCCCGCGAGGCAGGAAGAACTGACGAAGCCATTCGCGATTATCAAGCAGCCGTGAAACTTCGTCCGAGCTGGGATGAAGGCTGGTGGTATCTCGGAACCCTGCTCTACGACACCGATCATTTTGCGGAAGCCATTCCCGCACTCCGCCGCGTCGTCGAAGTGGACCCCAAGGTAGGTGCGGGGTGGGCATTTCTTGGACTGTGTGAATTCGAAACGGGAGACTACCCAGACGCATTCGTTCACCTGCAGAGCGCCCAGGCGTTGGGATTCGCGGAGAGTCCGGATGTCGAGAAAGTCGCGCTTTATCATCTTGGGCTGCTGCTCAATCTGCACGGCGAGTTCGAACGAGCGACCGACCTGTTGGTGCAATCGTTCGGACCGAGCCAGTTTCCGGACCAGATCAAGACAGCGTTGGGACTGGCACTGCTTCGCGTTCCACTTTTGCCCGTCCATGTAGATCCATCGAAGGACTCACTTGTCCATGCGGCAGGGGAAACTGCGGCGTTGCTCGCGAACCACGAGATGGATGCCGCCTTGCGGAGCTTTGAACAGATGTTGCGGGATTATCCCGGCACGCCATATTTGCACTATGAGTACGGAGTGTCGCTGGCTAAGGCTTCGCAGGTCGAACAAGCGGAGACTCAGCTGCGCGAGGAAATCCGGGTTACGCCACGAAGTGCGCTGCCATGGATCGCCTTGGCGACACTAAGCGCGCAACGCAAGAATCCTGAAGAAGCGATGAAAGCCGCTCGACGAGCCGAGGAAGTTGCGCCTCACTCGGCGGGGACTTATCAGGCCTTGGCGCAGGCTCTGCAGAGTCAGGGTAAATCCGAAGAGGCGGCGAAGGCTTCCCGGGAAGCGTTGGAACTAGCGAAGCAGCCTGCCGACATTGACGGAGCTCAGATCAAATGGTATGCGCTTGCCCGGGGCGCAGAAGTCGCCAGAGGTTCGGCCACAGAGGTTCCGGCGCCCGCAACGCGTCCTGTATCGACGGCAGCAGACTTCGAAGACAAAGCACGCCTCGCGGAGGCAGCACAACGAGACGGCAGGATAGAAGAGGCGGCCCTCTTGTATCAGAGCGCATTACAACTCCACCCAGACTGGCAGGAAGGGTGGAGGCAACTGGGCACGCTCGCGTATATGCAGGGCCGATATCCAGAGGCTATTTCTGCGTTGCAACAGTCGGTTGCCCTCGACCCGAAGCAGCCAGACACCTGGACCTTGCTCGGTCTGAGCGAGTTTGAGACCAAGGACTACAAGAACTCGTTAATTCACCTCGAGCATGGCCGTGCCCTGGGATTTAGTGGAAACGCGGCCGCAGTCAGGGTCTCCCGCTATCATCTTGCGCTCCTGCTAAATCTCAATGGCAGCTTCGACCGTGCAATTGCCCTACTAATACCGGAGGTCGGTCCGGGCGCTTTGTCGGAAGAAATTCAGTTTGCAATGGGAATCGCGTTACTCAGAATCCCAGCCCTTCCCGAACAAGTGGATCCCCCGTTGCGCCCTCTGGTGACCGAAGCCGGAGAAGCCGCCGTGTTGCTCTCCCAGAGCTATTACGACAAAGCCTTTCCCATTTTTGACAAGATGGTGAAGGAACATCCCGCAACGCCATTTCTTCACTACGCCTACGGAGATGCTTTAGCTTCGGCCTCCCAATATGACGAAGCGCAGACCCAATTAAAAGAGGAGACTCGGGTGAACCCATCCAGTGACCTCGCCTATATCCGGCTGGCGTCCATCGCTCTCGTGTTACACGACTCGGCGGGCGCGCTTGCGGACGCCAAGAAAGCAGTTGCCCTCGCGCCTGAGTCCGCCGAGACCCATTACGTTCTGGGGCGTGCATTTTTGGAAGAGGGGGACACTTCTGCTGCGATTCTCGAGCTTGAGGCGGCACGCCGCTTCGCCCCGAACAGTCCGAAGGTGCATTTCAATCTCGCTCGAGCCTACGCGCAGGCGAATCGTACGAACGAAGCCCAACAGGAAAGAGCAGAGTTCGAGCGCCTCAACGCTCAGATGCCTGGGCAGTCTGGCTCCTACGGGGATCGCGCGGCGCGTGGGAGCGCGGCGGATGCATCCATGCAGCCGCTCCCAAAATAACCGCGTCGCGAACTCCCGCAAGGCCGGCAAAGACGCTGGAATCTTCCGGTTGACACTTTTATTGCCATCAAAGTGAACATAATCGTTTTTGTGCTTGACAACGTATTTCATGTTGCGGCCTAATAGCGCGCAGCCGAGGGTAATCCTTTAATACTAGGCGGAGGCTCAACAATGCGTAGGTTCATCTGGCTATCGCTGGTCTGCTGTTTGTGCGCTGTGCTACCTTTAGCCGCGCAAAAAGTTACTGGAATAATTTCAGGCTCCGTCACTGACTCGGCCGGGGCCGTTGTTAACGGGGCCGAAGTGAGCGCGACTAACACCGCCACCGGCGAGGTGCGTACCGCCAAAACGAGCGACCAGGGTCAGTATACGATTGCGGAACTTCCCGCTGGGAACTACGACGTCAGCGTCAAGCAGACGAACTTTAAAGAGTACGTCAGCAAGGGAGTTACGGTCTTCGTCTCCAGTACCACCACCGTGAACCCCGTCTTGAATGTGGGTAGCGTTACCGAGCAGATGACCGTCGAGGCCACAGCAGTCCAAGTCGAGACTGCTACAGGTGCGATTGGCAACGTCGTTGAAGGTAACCAAGTCCGGGAACTGCCGCTCAACGGGCGCAGCTTTGCGCAGTTAACTCAGTTGATGCCAGGCGTTTCTCCCGCGTCGAATTTTGATTCCAAGCACAAGGGCCTGGAGGCTGGCGTTGATTTCTCCGTGAACGGAAACAACACGACCGCCAACATCTTTATGGTGGACGGCGTCAACAACAACGACATCGGTTCTCAACGTACGATTCTTGTGTACCCCTCGATTGACGCCATCCAGGAGTTTAAGATCCTCCGCAACAGCTACGGTCCCGAGTATGGACAGGCGATGGGCGCGGTCATCAACATCGTCACCAAGAGCGGTACCAACCAGTTCCACGGCGGCGCATACTACTTCGGCCGCAACGCCGCGCTGAATGCGACCGACTACTTCAACAACTTGAACGGTATCAAAAAAGATGCGCTGCAGCGGAACGACTACGGCTATAACATTGGAGGCCCGATCTTAAAGGACAAGTTGTTCTTCTTCTGGTCGGAAGAGTGGAACAAAGAACTTCGCGGCAAGTTGCGAAGCGCCCGTGTCCCGACGGCGGCCGAGCAGGCGGGAGACTTCACGAACATTCGCACCGGTTGCGAGAATGCCCCCACGATCGGTGGCGTTGTGCAAACCCACGTTCCCGCAGGTCAGACCTCGCCCACGGGCCAACTAATCGTTAATCTTTTCCCGCTGCCCAACGTGGCGAATCCTGTGAACTGTCAGAATTGGGCAGTGTCGCTCAAAGCTCCGATTAACTGGCGCGAAGAAAATATTCGCATTGACTATCAGCTCTCCAAAACCTGGAGCGTGATGGGCCGTTATACGCAGGACCACTGGAACCAGCCATCCCCAAGTACCTTGGGTTATTGGGGCGATGACAACTACCCCTCTGTTGATCCCAATTGGTCGCAGCCCGGCTACCAGGCGACCATAAAAGTTACGAAGCTGCTGGGTAGCACGGCGGTAAACGATTTCCAGTTGTCGTATGCTGCCAATCGAATCACCGTGAGTGCCGGTGGAAGTAACCCCGGCATAGTCCAACAAATCAACCAGTCGTACACAACGGTTTTCCCCCTCTCCGGCAAACTCTACGGGATTAACATGGGCTACCCCATCTTCTGGGGCGGCCTGGGAAGCGGAGCCGGCGACCAGAACCTTTGGAACATGGGGCCATGGAAAAACAACGAAGAACTCTACATCTTGAAAGATGACTACTCGAAAGTTCACGGAGCGCACACATTCAAGGTCGGTTTCCTGGCCAGCAACAACCGCAAGAACGAAGTC
>JGI12635J15846_10003758_pt1 | contig 13185 bp, 11 predicted proteins | sample BlaSpr_A8_OM2_M2_FD_15846 | JGI IMG/M metagenome (IMG submission 15846) | reverse complement strand
CGCCGCAGGAGTTGCCAAGGGTGCTTACATTCTTCTGGAAGCTCCGGGTGGAAAACCCGAAGTGATTCTCATGAGCAGCGGCAGCGAAGTATCCCTTTGCGTGGAAGCCGGCGAAAAATTGAATGCAGCCGGCATCAAGACGCGGGTCGTCAGCATGCCGTCGTGGGAACTCTTCGAACATCAGGATGCCGCGTATAAGGAGAGTGTTTTTCCTGCGAGCGTAAACGCGCGGGTTTCCGTAGAGATGGCTTCTACGTTTGGGTGGGAGCGCTACGTCGGCCTCAAGGGCAAGATGATTGGGATGCGCAGCTTCGGCGCATCGGCGCCCCTGAAGGACCTGTTGAAAAAATTTGGCTTCGAAACGGACAAGGTCGTGGCGGCGGCGAGGGAAGTCCTCGGAAAGTGAACCGGCAATGAAGATCGTGATTGGCTCGGACCACGCTGGGTTTCAATTAAAAGTAGATATGGGCGATTTGCTGCGTTCCCTTGGACATGATGTGCTGGATGTTGGCGCTTTCAATGAAAATCCTTCTGATTATCCGGACTTTGCCGAAGCCGTGGGCCGTGCGGTGCTGGACCACAGGGCCGAGCGCGGCGTCCTGATCTGCGGCAGCGGCGTGGGCGCGAGCGTGGCGGCAAACAAGTTGCCGGGGATTCGCGCGGCGGTCTGCCACGATTCCTACTCCGCGCATCAGGGCGTGGAACACGACGAGATGAACGTGCTGGTGCTCGGTTCGCGCATCATCGGGTCGAAGCTCGCTGAGGATTTGGTGAAGGCGTTCCTGGGCGCAAAATTTACGAACGAAGAGCGGCACGTGCGGCGGCTTGGGAAGGTGGCAGCGCTGGAAGCAAAGTTCGCGGCAGGCCTGAAACATTAAGCAAAGCGATTGGTATTCGAAGCAAGAAGCGCACCCATCCTGCTGCGGGGTACAATAGAGATTCGAAGTTTTTTCCATGTAAAGGAGAGCCATTATGACGACGACGACGACAATCCCAAGCGTAGGCACCGGCCAGGGAACCAATCCGCTGAAAGCGCTGCTCACCTACGGCCAATCCCCTTGGATGGACTACATCCGCCGAGACCTTCTCACCAGCGGCGAATTGAAGAAATATATTGAAAATGACGGCCTCCGCGGGATGACTTCCAATCCCAGCATTTTCGAAAAGGCCATCACCGGCGGCAATCTCTACGACGACATCCTCTCGTCGCCGGAAGCCAAGAAGCTAGACGCCAAAGGCCTGTTTGAAAAGATTGCCGTCCGCGACGTTCAGGACGCGTGCGACATCTTCAAACCCGTCTATGCAGAATCGAAGCGCCGCGACGGATACGTCAGCATCGAAGTCTCTCCCAATCTTGCCGCCGATACAAAGGCCACCATCGAGGAAGCCCGCCGCCTCTGGAAATCCGTCGCCCGCGAAAATGTCATGGTCAAAGTTCCCGCTACACCCGAGGGAATCCCGGCGATCCGACAGCTTCTCGAAGAAGGCCTCAATATCAATATCACGCTGCTCTTCGCCCAGTCCGCCTACGAACAAGTCGCCGAAGCCTTCCTAGCCGCGCTCGAAGCTCGCGCCATAAAAGGGCAGAACCTCAGTCACATTGCCAGCGTCGCCAGCTTTTTCGTCAGCCGCATCGACAGTCTTGTAGACAGCAAGATCGATGAAAAACTCAAGACCACGACGGACGGGGCGCAGAGGGGCTTGCTCGAGAGCATCCGCGGCAAGATTGCCATCGCCAACGCCCGGCTGACCTACAAGAAGTATCAGGAACTTTTCGCTGGTCCGAGATGGAAGGCCCTCGCGTCCAAAGGCGCACAGACCCAGCGGCTGCTCTGGGCCAGCACCAGTACCAAGAATCCCAAATACCGCGACGTCCTCTACGTCGAAGAGCTGATCGGTGCGGACACCGTGGACACCATTCCTCCCGCGACCTTCGATGCCTTCCGCGATCACGGCAAGCTGCGCCCCAGCCTAACTGAAAACATCGACGGAGCTGCCAAGACCATGGCGGACCTCGCCAAGGCTGGCATTTCAATGAAGGAAGTGACGGACAAGCTGATAGCGGACGGCGTCAAGCTGTTTGCCGATGCCTTCACCACGCTGTTGGCCGCAACCGGTAAAAGCGCTGGGGTGCGCGCGTGAGCGTCAACAAACAAACCTACAAATTGCCGAATCAACTTGCGGGCGTAGTGGCCGCGTCTCTGGACGACTGGAAAGCAAATAACAAAGTGGCGCGTCTTTGGCAGAAGGATGCTTCGCTTTGGAGTGGCACTGACGAGAGTAACTGGCTCGGCTGGCTCAGCATTACCGAGGAGCAGCTCGCCGGCATTGACGCTCTGAAGCAGATTGCCGAGGACGTGAAGAAGGCGCGCTTCAAGCATGCGCTCTTGCTGGGCATGGGCGGCTCCAGCCTCTGCCCTGAAGTTCTCCGCTTGACGTTCGGAAAGATCAAGGGGTTTCCCGAACTGCACGTTCTCGATTCCACCGACCCCGCGCAAATCAAAGCCATCGAAGCGAAAGTGGATCTTAGGAGCACCATCTGCATCGTTTCGAGCAAGTCCGGCAGCACGCTGGAACCAAATATCTACAAACAATACTTTTTCGAGCGCGTGAAGGCCAAGGTGGGCGAAAAAGAAACCGGCAATCGCTTCATCGCCATCACCGATCCGGGTTCCAAGATGCAGCAGGTCGCCGAAGCCGATAAGTTTCGTAAGATCTTCATGGGTGTACCCAGCATCGGTGGCCGCTATTCCGCGATTTCCAACTTTGGCATGGTTCCCGCCGCGATCATGGGCCTGGACGTTGCGAAATTTCTGAAAAATACGGAAGAGATGGTCAAGACGTGTGGCGCTTCTTCTGCCGCCAATTCCAATCCCGGTGTCATCCTGGGAACCATCCTGGGCATCGCCGCCAATCACGGCCGAGACAAGATTACGATCATCGCTTCGCCGGGAATCTTCGATCTCGGCGCGTGGCTCGAGCAGTTGATTGCGGAATCCACCGGAAAAATCGGCAAAGGCATCATTCCCGTGGATCGCGAGCGCCTCGCCAAACCGGCTACTTACAGCAACGATCGAGTCTTCGCTTATCTGCGCCTGTCATCAATGCCCAGCAAGGCGCAAGATGCCGCGGTTGCCGGTCTCGAAAAGGCCGGGCACCCAGTCGTGCGCATCACTTTGCCCAACACCTATAATCTCGGCCAGGAATTCTTTCGCTGGGAAATCGCCACGGCCGTCGCGGGCTCCATCATCGGGATCAACGCCTTCAACCAGCCGGACGTCGAAGCGAGCAAGATCGAAACCAAAAAACTGACGAGTCAATACGAAACGACCGGAAGTCTTCCGCCGGAATCGCCTTTCTTCGAAGAGCAAGGCATCAAGCTTTTCGCCGACGAAAAGAATACAGCTGCGTTGAAGGGCGGCGCGAAACTTGCTGAGGTGTTGAAAGCTCATCTCTCACGCCTGGGCGCGGGCGATTATTTCGCCGTCCTCGGCTACATTACGATGAATCCCGCTAACGAAAAACTTTTGCAGGACATTCGTCACCTTGTGCGCGACAAGAAGAAAGTGGCCACCGTTCTTGGCTTCGGCCCACGCTTCCTGCACTCCACGGGGCAAGCCTACAAGGGTGGTCCAAACAGCGGCGTCTTCCTGCAGATCACTTGCGACGATGCCAAGGATCTGCCGGTTCCCGGGCAAAAATACACCTTCGGGATCGTGAAAGCCGCGCAGGCTCGGGGTGACTTCGCGGTCCTCGCCGAGCGCGGCCGCCGCGCTTTGCGCGTCCACCTTGGAAAGAATCTGAAGTTAGGCCTCGCCACTCTGACCAAGGCCGTGCAAAAAGCGATTGCGTAGAGCTGAAAAGAAAACTCTAACTCGAAAAAAGGCTTAGGAGCACAGAAAATGCAACTGGGGATGATCGGATTGGGGAGAATGGGCGCCAACATGGTGAGGCGCCTGCAAAAAAACGGTCACAAGTGCGTCGTGTATGACCGCAGCGCAGATTCCGTCAAACAACTGGAAGGCGAAGGCGCAACGGGTGCAACTTCCCTCGATGATTTCGTCAAGAAACTTCAAAAGCCCCGCGCCATCTGGCTCATGGTGCCCGCCGCGGTGGTCGATGCCTCGCTGCACGATTTGGCGGGCAAGCTTGAGAAGGACGACGTCGTCATCGATGGCGGAAACTCATACTACATCGACGACATCCGCCGCGCGACAGAACTCTCGGCCAAGGGCATCCATTACTGTGACGTTGGCACCAGCGGTGGCGTCTGGGGCCTTGAACGCGGCTATTGCCAAATGATCGGTGGCGAGACGGACGTAGTGAAGCGCCTTGATCCGATTTTCAAAACGCTCGCGCCAGGCCGCGGCAACGCCGAGCGCACGCCGGGGCGCGATAAAGTACCTGGCACGGCCGAGGAAGGCTATCTTCACTGCGGCCCCTCCGGTGCAGGCCACTTCGTTAAGATGGTCCACAATGGCATCGAATATGGTTTGATGGCGGCTTACGCTGAGGGCTTGAACATTCTCAAGCACGCCAACGCGGGCAAATCCCACCGCGAGGCCGACGCGGAAACCACTCCCCTACGGAATCCCGAACACTATCAATACGATTTCAATCTCGCGGACATCACGGAAGTGTGGCGTAGGGGCAGCGTCGTTGCATCCTGGCTGCTGGATCTGACCGCTATTTCCCTGCTCGATCAGCCCACCCTCGAACGCTTCTCCGGCCGCGTCTCCGATTCCGGCGAAGGACGCTGGACCATTCTCGCCGCCATCGAATCCACCGCGCCAGCGCCCGTGCTGACGGCGTCCCTGTTTCAGAGGTTCAGTTCGCGCGGCGAAGACGATTTTGCAGCCAAAGTGTTGTCCGCGATGCGCTTCCAGTTCGGCGGGCACATCGAAAAGAAATCGGGCCATTAGAAGTTACCAAAACGGTCAGGACCCGAAGGCAGAGAGTTCCAGCCATGATCTCAAACCACTCGGATTCGAATCCCGCCGCCGCGCCTTGTGTGATGGTTATTTTCGGCGCGAGCGGCGACTTGACGAAGCGCAAATTGCTTCCCGCGCTTTGCAATCTCGCTCAGGACAATCTTCTTCCGAAGCAGTTCGCCATTGTGGGTTTCGCAACCAACGACTACACCACGGAGAGCTTTCGCAAGATGCTGGGCGAAGAGATTCCCAAATATGCTCCTTCCCCCGTCGAACTGAAGTATTGGGACGGGATCGCCGAGCGAATCTACTACGTCCGGGGCGACTTTCAGGACACGGAAGCCTACCAGCGGCTGAAAGCGCAAATTGAACAGGCCGACAAGCTTCACAACACGCTCGGAAACAGATTCTTCTACTTGGCGGTCGCTCCGCGATTCTTCTCTCCAATCACCAAGAAGCTTGGCGAATGCGGCCTGACGAAGGAAGAAAACAGCCGCTGGGCGCGCGTGATCGTCGAAAAGCCATTCGGCCACGACCTGGAATCGGCTAAGCAGCTCAACCAGGACTTGCAGCAAGTTCTCACGGAAAATCAGATCTATCGCATCGATCACTATCTCGGCAAAGAAACCGTCCAAAACGTGATGGTCTTCCGCTTTTCGAACAATATCATCGAGCCGTTGTGGAACCGCAATTACGTGGACCACGTTCAGATCACCGCGGCGGAAACCGTCGGCGTGGAGCATCGCGGAGGTTTCTATGAGACGGCAGGTGCGCTCCGCGATATGGTGCCGAACCATCTGTTCCAACTCTTGACGATGACGGCCATGGAGCCACCGATTTCCTTCGATGCCGATCAGGTCCGCAATAAACAAGCCGAAGTCCTGCACGCTATCCAGCCGCTCAATCCCGAGGACGTCCTGAAAAACATGGTGCGCGGACAGTACGGCGGGGGCACGGTGGACAGCCAGCGCGTCGGAGGCTACCGCAGTGAACCGGATGTCGCCCCGGATTCGAATACGGAAACGTTTGTCGCTTTGAAATTGCAAATCGACAACTGGCGCTGGGCGGGCGTGCCGTTCTATCTGCGCACGGGAAAGCGGCTCGCCCAACGCACCACGGAGATCGTAATCCAGTTCCGCAGGACCCCCTTCGTCCTATTCCGCAACACCACGGTTAAAAATCTCGAAACCAACCGCCTCGTTATCCATATTCAACCCGAGGAAGGTATTTCGTTGAGCTTCGGCGCGAAGGTTCCCGGCTCGATCATGAAGCTCGGCCTCGTGAATATGGATTTCGATTACTGCACGTATTTCGGATTGGAGCACAGCACCGGCTACGAACGGCTTCTGCGCGATTGCATGGCGGGGGATGCCACGCTCTTCCAGCGTTCGGACATGGTGGAAGCCGGGTGGAATGTGATTCAGCCCATCCTGGACATCTGGCGCGCTCTGCCCGCACGCGGATTTCCAAATTATGCCTCTGGCTCATGGGGTCCTATCGAAGCTGACGAATTGTTGGAACGCGACGGGCGCTCGTGGCGGCGCATCGGCGAAGAGGAAGTCGACAAGCGCGGCAGGATTGCCGTCCCGGATAGAACGGGAATTATCACCTGAGAGGAGCGCGCGTGGATCGTGAGATTCGAATCCTGGCGGACGGCACAGCTATCACCAAGCGCGCGGCCCAGGAGTTCGTTCAAGCCGCGGAGGTCGCGGTACGAGCGAAAGGCTCCTTCAACATGGCGCTGGCAGGAGGATCGACCCCAAAAGCGCTCTACGGCCTCCTGGTGAACGATCCAACGCTGCGCTCGCAGGTTCCTTGGGATAAAATGCATCTGTTCTTCGGCGACGAACGTCATGTGGCGCCCGACCATGCGGACAGTAATTTCCGCATGGTGACAGAAGCAATGATTTCCAAGGCGCCGTTGAAAGCAGAGCAGGTCTTTCGGATCAAAGGCGAATATCCGGACACGAACCAGGCCGCGCTAGAATACGAGAAGGCTGTGCGCGAATATTTCAAGTTGAAGGATGGAGAATATCCGCGGTTTGATCTCGTGTTAGCCGGGATGGGCAGCGAGGGCCATGCGCTCTCGCTTTTCCCGGGAACGAAAGCGTTGCATGCCGATGGGCGAGTGGTTGTGCGAAACTGGATCGGCAAGTTGTACGCGGAACGCATCACGCTAACTGCGCCGGCTGCCTGCAACGCCAGGCAAATCATATTCATGGTAACCGGCGCGGACAAAGCTCCGGCGCTGAAAGCGGTTCTGGAAGGCCCGTTTGAACCGGAGCAGTTGCCTGCGCAACTGCTTCAGCCGCAAAATGGAAAACTGCTATGGCTAGTGGACACAGCCGCCGGCAGCATGCTTTCGATAGGAATTCGAGAATGAAAAGTTGACCGCTACTCGGTCACACCCGAAACGAGGAGAGAGAAATGGCAACTAGCACGACCCAGGGGAAAATTGAAACCTATCTCGGCGCAAAGGCAGATTCCCTGCTGGGGTTCAAGTCGCCGAAGATCGCCAAAGAACGCCTGCATCTTCCCGGCCCCGATTTCGTCGACCGCATTTACGCCTCGACCGATCGCAACCTCCGCGTGCTGACGAATTTGCAGCGGCTGTTCAGCCACGGCCGTCTCAGCGGCACTGGCTATCTCTCCATCCTGCCTGTCGACCAGGGCATCGAACACTCCGGTGGCGCCAGCTTTGCCAAAAATCCCGATTACTTCGATGGCGGAAACATCGTCAAGCTGGCCATCGAAGGCGGATGCAACGCCGTTGCGTCCACCTTCGGCGTGCTCGGCTCCATCGCGCGCAAGTACGCCCACAAAATCCCTTTCATCGTGAAGATCAATCACAATGAGCTGCTGACCTTTCCGAATAAGGCCGACCAAATTTTCTTTGGCACCGTGCAGCAGGCCTATGACATGGGCGCGTCCGCCGTCGGTGCCACCATCTATTTCGGCTCCGACCAGAGCGGCCGCCAGATTGTGGAAATCAGCCAAGCCTTCGCGCACGCGCATCAACTCGGCATGGCCACCGTCCTCTGGTGCTATCTTCGCAACAACGCTTTCAAGAAGGACAAGGACTATCACCTCTCCGCCGACCTCACCGGCCAGGCCAACCATCTTGGCGTGACCATCGAGGCGGACATCATCAAGCAGAAGCTCCCTGAAAATAACGGAGGCTACCAAGCGCTCAACATGGGAGATTCCAGCTACGGCAAATTTGACAAGCGCATCTACACCGACCTCTGCAGCGATCATCCCATCGACCTGTGCCGCTACCAGGTAGCCAACTGCTACATGGGCCGCGCGGGCTTGATCAACAGTGGCGGCGCGTCCGGCGCTAATGACTTCGAAGAAGCCGTCGCCACCGCCGTCATCAACAAGCGCGCCGGCGGAACCGGCCTCATCTCCGGCCGCAAAGCCTTTCAGCGCCCCATGAATGAAGGCGTTCAGCTGCTCAACGCCATCCAGGACGTTTACCTCAGCCCCGAAGTCACCATCGCCTAGCGTCCAGCTTGGTCCTTGTAGGGGCGTCGTACACCTATCCCAGCCCGGTGGGGATCGGGCCCACTTCTGGAGCAGGCAGTCCCCCAGCGCCGTGGGCGCGACACATGTCCTGTTGCTCTCAGCGGCTAGGATGTTGGCTAATTAGGTGCCCCTTTTTTGCGTTTGGTTACGAGAATGAAAATGAGAGCGGTTGTCGCCGCCGCAATCAAGCCGATAACCGCCACGAGGACCGGATGTCCGTGTTGCGAGATAACTATGAGCACTTGCCGTCCATAGCGCGCTCCCAGGAACGCCAGGAGGGAGTATCTGACCACTCGGCCAAGCGTCAGCGCCACCAGAAACTTCCTCACGGAATATTGCATTGCGCCTGCGGCAAAGAGAAATGGAACCAAGGGCGCTGGCGGTGGCAGCAAGGCAGCGATGGCGATGGCCCCAAAGCCCCATCGCCCGAAGATACGGTAAACCTTCTCGAGCCGCTTGGCCGGGAACTTGCGTTCAAGCGTTTCCTTCCCACCTTTGCGAGCAAGCCGGTAGGTGATGTAGCCTCCGATCACCGAACCAACCGTCGCCATCAAAGCGTAATAAAACCATAGCTCTTGCTTGCGCGCAGACAAAACGATCGTCAACACATCCATACTTCCCGGGAGCGGAACAACGGAGCTATCCAGCAACCCCAGCGGGATAAAGCCCAATCCGCCGAGGTGGAAGATCCAGAGCCGCACGCTGTGGGTTACCGTGGGTGCCACAATCGCGAGAATCGGGCGAGTGAACATTTTCCTTCGAAGCTGGCATCCATTCTCGCATGCAGAATGCGCCAAGTCCTAAAGTCTGCCTAAATATCGACGTCGCCCGACGGAAAACGCTGGGTGCATGATGTTTAAAATCGTTCAATGTTCTACGGGGTTTGCGAGGGCGGGAGGATGCGCGAGCTTAGAAGATCCTTGGCGTCGTAGACACTCAGATCGCTGGAGACCACACGGAACTCCGATCGCCGCTCATATTGGTCTTTGCTGAGCGTCTTGAATATCGCTAGTCGCCCTGAGAAGTGAATGTTGATGAATGCGGTCTTCCACTGTTGAGGACCGACCGCCACTCGCCCAAGCTCTACCGTGCCACTGTCAATTCGCCCCAACAAACCGAAACCGAAGTCGACGCGGTTCACAAGCTGGCCCGCGACCCTTGCAAGGCGCTTCTGCTCCGGATCGATCAGAATGGTTCCGGCGAGACTATGGATTACCCGAGCTTCGTAAGTGGGTGGATTGTAGCCAGGATTTGGGTGAAATTTGACCCGCAGCAGATTTTCTTCGATTCCGTCATACTCGTAAACAAAAGCTACCGGCAACATGCTTATGAGCTTCTCGAGCTTAAGCTCATCTTCGTCCTGCGCTTGCTTCAGCTTCAGCAGTGGCCTTGGATCCTTCACAAGCCGGCCGATGCGCGCGTCGTCCTGTTGCCGCTGGTCGGGGCTAAGTGCCGTGCCGTCGATCGCCAGCAAACGGAATAGTGGGCCGTCCTTGGTCTCTACTTGCTCTTCGGTGAGGGTTTGCTTCCCCGCCCGTTTCTCGATCAGGCAGATCCACTTTCGCAGTTTCTCCCGGTCCGACAACTCGTTTGCGGCGACGGCGCCCACAAGTTCGCCCGCAGTCGGCGTGTAACTTCGGTCTGGATCATTGTCGGCAACAGGACCTGTCCATTCAGGGCGAATACCGGTGATAAATTCTGTAACAGGGGTTGAGCCCCGGAGCGCCTCGCGGGAACTTCCTCGCGCGCCGAATTCCTCTGCCGCATCTCCGGACAGTGCGTGGCCCGTCTTGCCCGACAAGAGGCTGCCGGCGGCCAACACGGACAAAATAACGAGTTTCCTAGTCTTCTCCATCGCTACTCTTGCCCAGATTAACGCGTCGAGAATATAGCATCTGTGCAATAAAGAACAGAATCGCGCTAGTGCGTATTGCGACAGACAGACGAATCCAGGCCGGGTAAACTCAATTCTTTAGTGGGCCCAGTCGGAAGAAAAGACGGTCATCAATATGTGGCAGAAAAAATGTCCAGTTTGTCAGCAGCAGATGGAAAAGAAACTTCCCACCGAGACAGTCCCCTGCACCTGTGGTAAGTACGTTTGGAAGGGCTAGCGTTTCCCTTTCGTGATTCCGCCCAGCTACGCTGCCCACGCATAGCAGGCGTGTGTCCGGTTGAATTTCTTACGAGTTTTTCTTGGTTCCGCCTGGAATGACTCCTCTAAAATGCTGCAGCCGTTCCCGAACTCCGCTCGATGGCCAAATCTCGAGGTTGCCGCCTCCCATCGGCCACCTTGCATCGATCAAACATCTGGGGGTTAAATAGACACCGCCATGGAAGAACCATCACCGATGCCGACGAACACGTCCTACCGATGACGGTGCGCGGCTACAAAGCCCTCGTTGTCGGCTTTAACCGGTCACTCCTCCAAAAAGGCGTCTCCTCCGTTATCAAATAACGCGATCCGTGAAACAAAAACCAAGCTCGCGCATCACACTCCAGAACGGGTCATAAGGAGGCAATCTTGGAAAACAGTCTGGATGGAAAAGTAGCGGCAATTACGGGCGGAAGCCAAGGAATCGGGCTGGCGATTGCGCAGCGCTTCGCGCAACAAGGTGCAGACGTGGGGTTTTGCTATCGCTCAAACAAGGCGGGAGCAGAGGAAGTGGCAGCGGGAATTCGGAAGCTGGGCCGAAAGGCTGTGGGATTCCAATGTGACGTGGGCCGCGTTGCAGACGGGCAGAGATTCATCGCGGATACGGTCGCGCAATTTGGAAAGATCGACATCCTCGTCAACAACGCTGGACTTGAACGCCACGCCGATTTCTGGGACGCCACCGAGGAAGATTACGACGCGGTCTTGAACGTCAATTTAAAAGGTGTTTTCTTCATCACCCAGGCGTTCGTGAAGCATCGCATGCGGGCGAAAGCCGGCGGCAAAGTCATTAACATCAGTTCGGTGCATGAAGAACTTCCTTTCCCGCATTTCACCTCGTATTGCGCGAGCAAGGGCGGCGTGAAAATGTTGACGCGCAACCTCTCGATCGAGCTCGCCCCAATGGGCATCACCATCAACAATATTGCTCCGGGTGCGATCGAAACCCCCATCAACAAGAAGCTGCTGAACGACCCCGTCAAGCTGAACGCGTTGCTCGGAAATATTCCGCTGAAGCGGCTCGGCAAACCGGAGGATGTGGCCTCCATGGCCGCATTCCTCGCGTCGTCGGAATCCGACTACGCGACCGGAACGACGTTTTTCGTCGACGGCGGGTTGACCTGGAATTATCAGGAGCAATAGGAAAAGAGAAACACCCCTTCAGCCCGCGGTTGAAATTCTTACGAGTGCTGCCTCGTTCAAGCCCGGGTGAGCGTAGCGCCCCGCGCCGCTACCAGTAGTTTTTTGACGTTTTCCCGGATATCGCCTTTGGCGAAGACGGCGTTGCCGGCAACAAGCACTTCAGCGCCTGCACGCACAATGTCCCCAACCGTATCGAGCGCCACGCCCCCATCGACTTCTATTCGAAAAGATAGGCCGAGCGATTCGCGAACTTCGACGAGAGTCTTGATTTTGTGGAGCGCTCCGGGAATAAATTTTTGCGCGCTGAATCCCGGATTCACGGACATGATCAGAACGTGATGCACCATATCCAGCACTTCATCCACCATGTGCACCGGCGTGGCAGGGTTCAGCACCACGCCCGATTTGCATCCGTGTGACTCAATCAGTTGCAGAGTCCGATGAAGATGCACGCACGCTTCCTGGTGCACGGAAATCCAGCTGGCGCCTGCTTCCGCAAACGCGGGAACATAGTTGTCGGGATTTTCGATCATCAGGTGGCAATCGAGGATGGAGTCGGGCAGAGCTTTTCGAAGGGAGGCCACGACCAACGGCCCGATGGTGATATTCGGAACGAAGTGACCGTCCATCACGTCGACGTGGAGCACCGTGCCGCCGCCGTCGAGCGCGGCTTTCGAATCTTCGCCCAGTCGGGCAAAATTCGCGGAGAGAATCGAGGGTGCCAATTCGATGGTCATGGACAGCAGGCCGCTCCTTCCCATTCTTTGCAGCTGCATGGTATATCGTGCATCACCGATAAGGGCAACGGGAAATCCGATTATACGCGGAGAGCCTCTGCAGCTTTTGAAAAAGTGAGCTGCTTTTGCCGGCGAGGCTCACGGCAACTTACCAAGGAATCGTGCGGTGTTTCTGGCTGCTCGTGCGCGCCAACTCAAGCATGCGCATGACGTCCAGTGCATATTCGGGAGTCACAGCCATGGCGCCTCCTCCTTGGATGGCGTCGCGGACATTCGAATAGAAATCCCGGTAGTCGCAGTTGGCCGAGGGAATGCGCCGTTGCTCGAACGAATCTCCCGCGGGAACGGTGAGGACTCCCCAGTTTTCTTCCGGCTCGGCGCCCCACGCGGTGTCGCCCGGGATGTAGCCGCGTCGTAGATTGTTCTCTTGCGGATCGAAGGATTGCTTTACGAAACTGCCCTGCGTGCCGAAGAGCACGAAGCGGGGACGCGGCGCGGCGGCCAGAATGCTGGATCGAAGAACCGCGCGCATGCCGTTCGAATAGTGGAGAGTGATATCAAAGGCATCATCAGCCGCGGCGTTATCACGTTCCATTCGAACGTCGGCGGTTACGGCTTCCGGCAGGCCGAATAGAACCAATGCGTGATCAATCAGATGGGGCGCGATGTCGAATAAGATTCCGCTGCCGGGGCG
>JGI12635J15846_10003755_pt1 | contig 13187 bp, 12 predicted proteins | sample BlaSpr_A8_OM2_M2_FD_15846 | JGI IMG/M metagenome (IMG submission 15846) | reverse complement strand
TTCGGGCAGAAGATCGATACGCGCACCGATCACCGCCTCGACGGTCGTCGGCAGGGTCGGATTTTGCCAGCCGGACGGTGCCAGCCGATAGCGGCCCCGCTCCCCCAGCAATACGCCGCTTTGCGCCAGCGAGAGGATCAGTTCTTCGGCGAAGAACGGATTGCCATCGGACCGTTCCGCGACGTGGGCCACCACCTGGTCCAGTCCGGGGCCGTCTCCGATCAGATCACGAATGACCTGACCAACCTCGCCCAGGCCAAGCTCCGGCAGAGCCAGTTCACGATACCAGGCGGGCCGCGAAGGCGGCGACCAATCGGGCCGGAAGGTCAGCACCATCAGGACGCTGGTGCCTTCCACCGCCGCCATCCAGGTTTCCAGAAAGTCCTGGCTGGCTTCGTCCAGCCAGTGCAAATCTTCAATAATGATTACCGAGGTCTGCGACCATGCCGCCTTCACGATCCGGCGGATGCTTTCGCGCAACCGCATGCGTCGCGTCGCCGGGTCGATAACCCGGGATGTCGACTCCGTGTCCGCGCATCCCAAAAAATCCGCCAGCGTCGCAAGATGCTCCGCCACCGGTAGCGCGAGCATCGTCAGGGTCTGCTCAATCCGCGTACGCGCCAAGTCGGCGTCCATATCGGACTCGATGCGGAAGAAGGCGCGCAATGCTTCCAGCACCGGCAACAATGGCGTCGCCCGGGTGTGAACCTGCGCACGTGCTTCCAGGACCTTGATCTGACGTTCGCGGCACCACTCACCGAACTCGAAACAAAACCGGCTTTTGCCAACGCCGGGCGGTCCGGATACGCCGATGACCCGCGGCGAGCCTGGCGCAGTGTCCAGCAGCGCACGTTGCAATGTCTCCAGTTCCACTGCCCGCCCGCGCAAAGGCGTCAGCGACGCACCGCGAAAATGCTCGCTGTTCACGGCCGGTTTCAGGCCGATCAACCGAAAGATATCGACCGGACCGGGAATACCCTTCAATTCGCGCGGGCCAAGCGGCTCGGTGTCGCAATAAGCTCCGAGCAGGATCTGGCAATCGCGGCTCAGGCAAATCTCGCCGGGCGGGGCTTCGTGCTCGATCCGGCTGGCCAGATGCACGGTGAGGCCCGTCACATCTTGCTCAACCGCAGAGCCAGAATAGAGTTTGCCCGAAACGACCTCCCCCGAGTGCAGGCCGATCCGGATCATGGGAGCGTCCGGCAGCGCAGCGACCGCGCTACGCATGGCAAGCGCGGCATGGCAGGCGAGCACCGCATGCCCCTCGCGCGCATGCGGCACCCCGAACGCGGCCTTGAGGCCGTCGCCCAATGTGCGAAGCACGGTGCCGTCGAAGCGGTGCACCGCACGCGCCATGACCATCACGATCGGGTGCAGGAAATTCATCGCCTCTTCGGCGTCCAGACCGGCGATCCGCTCGGTTGAACCGGCGACGTCCGCGAACAGAACGGTCGCCTGCTTGCGCTCGCCCGGCACGTCGGCCACGCGGCCGTCAGGTTTTCGCGGCTGACCGCACCAGGCACAGAATCTGGCCGTTTCCGGGAAATCCCGCCCGCAGTGGGCGCATACTGGAGCGAAGGAGACACCGCAGGCCACGCAAGACCTGCTCGCGGCCTCATTTTCGTAAGCGCATGCCGGGCATCGCATCGTGAATCCGCCGTCTACTGGATCACCTCGGCATCAATATAAAGGCGTGCGATCTCCGTGGACCAGTACCATCTTGGCGCCTAAAAAGCTATTCAGGCATCAAGGCGATGGCCTTGGTCGACTTTTGACCGTCAACGGTCGAAAGCACAATCTTTCGGGGCATGCCGTCTGTGTTGTCGGGCCTCCCATTTGGGCCGCTAGACAATCGGCGCGATTGCCATTTTTCTAAAAACTCTTTGTGAGTTGAAAGCAAATTGCTTCAAACTTGCCGAATGGCCGGGAGATCCGCAGTGGATCAAAAGCCCCGGTTAGACGCTCTGCCGGCCACTTCCGGTCTATCCCCCCGACAGCAGACATTCGTCAGAGCATCTCGAAAGCATACGCCGGACCTTGACGATACCGGCATGCGTCCGGATCTCTGCGATCGGCATGGTTGAGCCTGCGGTCGCCGGCTCCATCGCCGCGCACGATCTTCACGAAATTCCCGGTGATCTTCACGCGCGCCTCACACGGAATTTAATGGGAATCCGCCGGTGCGAACCCACATCAGAAGCTGTGCCGGTTCCCTCAGACTGGCACTTTTTCCCAGAGTGCGGCCCCGGCTTTCCCCCGGGCTGGGGCCGTTTCTTTGGCCACTCGCAGCGCCGCCGTCGGGTCAATCGCGCCGGTTAGTCACTTCCGATCTTCCCCGATCAACGGACAGGCGGACGTCGGTGTTGTCGGTAAAATCCAGATGCACGCACGAGTTTCTTTGGCCTCGGCGCAGGCGATACCGATCGAGGCCGTCACCGTCAGGAGACCGTCGCCCCGGCATCGAGCTTTGAAAACGCCGCCGGTCGATCCGGCGGCGTTTTGATCCATCAGCGCCGTCAGTATGGCTTAGCGGCCACCGCCTCCCCCGCCGCCTCCCCCACCGCCACCGCCGCCGCCACCGGCATCCTGCATGGNTTGATTGGTACGAGGATCGGAGCCCCTCATGTAAGCCGGCGACGTGTCGCCGCGGTCCACGCGCGCGCGAAGTTCCTGCACATACTGATAATGCCCGGTGCAGGCCTGCCGCGAGATCGCTCCATCGCAAAGCCTGGACGGAATGAGCGGCGAATAGGCATTGGCGCTGGTTGATGCGATGGCGCTGATCGCAACGAAAGTGACTAACGCGGCTGCAGATAATCCTGATTTCATCGTCATCTTGATTTCTCCATCCCCTGGTTAAGCGAAACCGGAATGGCTCGCACGAAGGTTCGACGACACCAGATCGAAACCGGTTCGAGAGAGCTGCCGGAAAATAAGTTGAGAACCGTTAACCACCGGCCCGGCGTCAACCGGACGGGGACCTCACCGGCGCCGCCCGGCCCGAGGACCGATGCGTCCGGCACCTATGGAAGCCACTTCCCGACACCGTTGCTCCACCCCGCTAATTTTCGTACACCGCCGCCATGACCCGCCCCCTGCTCTCTCCTGGCACCGCCGATGCCCTGCTGTTCGATCTCGGCCGCGTCGTGCTCGATATCGACTTCGACAGAGCGGTCGCCTGCTGGGCCGGTCACGCCAGGTGCGAGCCGACGCAGCTGGCCGGGCGATTTGCCCGCGGCGAGCTCTACCAGCGTCACGAGCGGGGCGAGATCAGCGACGCCGAATTCTTTGCCGGGCAGCGCGCCTCGATGGGCATCGAGCTGTCGGACGCCCAGTTCCTGGAGGGGTGGAACGCGATTTTTGCCGGCGAAATGCCGGGCATCGCGCCGTTATTGGCGCGCGCGTCAACTCGCTTGCCGCTCTATGCCTTCTCCAACACCAACGGCGCCCATGTCGAACATTTCTCGGTCGTTCATGCCGACGTGCTCGGCCAATTCCGCGAAGTCTTTTTGTCCTCCTCGATCGGGCTTCGAAAACCGGAGGCGGCGGCCTATGATCATGTAGTGAAGGCGATCGGGGTGCCGGCCGAGCGCATCGTGTTCTTCGACGATTCCGCCGACAATATCGAAGGCGCCCGCGCCCGCGGCCTGACCTCGGTTCACGTCACCTCGCCGGATGACATCGCCGGAGCGCTGGCCGCGCTCGGGATTTAGGAGATACGCCGTGGCGCTGATGCCGGTTACTGATGCGCTTTCCGCCGTCCTTGCAGGCGCCGAGGCGCTGCCGGAGGAAATGGTCGCGCTGGACGCGGCCTATCACCGGGTGCTGGCGCGCGATGTCGCAGCACTGCGCACCCAGCCGCCGCTGGCAATGTCGGCGATGGACGGCTATGCGGTGCGCGCGGCGGATGCGGCGGCCGGCGCCCGCTTGAAGGTGATCGGCGAGGTCGCCGCCGGCCGGCCGTTCGAAAACCGCATCGGCGCGGGCGAGGCGGTGCGGATCTTTACCGGCGGCGTGATCCCCGACGGCGCCGATGCCGTCGTGATCCAGGAAGACACGGTGGCGGAAGGCAGCCACATCGCCGTCACCGAGGCGGCTCACCCCGGACGGCACATCCGTCCGGCCGGCATCGACTTTCGCAAGGGCGACGTGCTGCTGGCCAAAGGAAGCCGCCTCACCGACCGCGATCTGTCGCTGGCCGCCGGCATGAATTATCCGCAGCTTCCGGTGCGGCGCCGGCCGAAGGTGGCGCTGCTTGCCACCGGGGACGAGCTGGTGATGCCGGGTGCTGTCCCCGGTCCCGGCCAGATCGTCTATTCCAACGGCTATGCGCTACGCGCGCTGGCCCGCGATGAAGGCGCCGAGATCACAGATCTCGGGATTGCCGCCGACACCGTCGCTGCGACCACCGATGGCATCCGCCGCGCCCGTGACGCGGGCGCCGATATCCTGATCACCACCGGCGGGGCCTCGGTCGGCGACCACGACCTCGTCAAGCGGTCGCTGGAGGCCGAGGGCGTCGCAATCGCGTTCTGGAAGATCGCGATGCGGCCGGGCAAGCCGATGATGCACGGGCGGCTCGGCGCGATGCGGGTGATCGGCCTGCCCGGCAATCCCGTCTCCTCCTATGTCTGCGGCTTCCTGTTTCTGGTGCCGTTGATTCGCGCGCTGTCGGGGCGCGCGACCCTCCACCATGCCCGGGAGACGGCGCTGTTGGGACGCGATGTCGGCAGCAACGACCTTCGCGAAGACTACCTGCGCGCCCGGCTGGAAGCGCGCGCCGACGGCGCCCTGATCGCTACCCCGGTCGACCATCAGGACTCGTCGCTGCTTGGGAATCTCGCTGCGGCACGGGCACTTGTGGTGCGCGCGCCATTTGCGCCGAAGGCCGCCGCCGGCACGCCTTGCGATATCCTGCGGCTGCCGGGCTAAAGCCCTTAACGGCCAGTTCCCGCAAATCTCTGACTTGTTGACCGTAAATTAAGTGGTTGCGGAACACATATGGAACAGATAGTGTCTGTTCATGATTTGTTTCTGACTTCCGGTGTCTACAAACAGGAGCAGCTCGCTCCCGAAGCTGACTCCGGAAGCTTGGTCAAGGTGTCGTCAGACGGAGACTTCTTTCGAGACCGACGTCAGACGGCAAGATCACTGCTTTTGGGAATGCACTGCATTAGGGAATGCAAACTGGGGAACGCTCGAGATGCTCACGCGCAAACAATATGAACTCCTGCGATTCATCAGCGAACGCCTGAAAGAGTCCGGCGTTCCGCCCTCCTTCGACGAGATGAAGGACGCGCTCGATCTGCGCTCGAAGTCCGGCATCCACCGCCTCATCACCGCGCTGGAAGAGCGCGGCTTCATTCGCCGCCTGCCCAACCGTGCCCGCGCCATCGAGGTGATCAAGCTGCCGGAGCTTTCGGCGGCCGGCAGCGGCCGCCGCGGCTTCACGCCCAGCGTCATCGAAGGCACGCTCGGCAAGGTGCGAAGCAGCAGCGGCAGTTCCGACAATGACGGCGAGCGTCCGGTCGCGGTCCCCGTGATGGGCCGGATCGCCGCCGGCACGCCGATCGAGGCGCTGCAGACCCGCAGCCACACCATCAGCGTACCGCCGGACATGCTGGGTTCCGGCGAGCATTACGCGCTGGAGGTGCGCGGCGATTCCATGGTGGACGCCGGCATCCTCGACGGCGACATGGCGCTGATCCAGCGCAACGAGACCGCCGAGACCGGCGATATCGTGGTGGCCCTGATCGACGAGGAGGAAGCAACCCTGAAGCGCTTCCGCCGCCGCGGCGCCTCGATCGCGCTGGAACCCGCCAATACCTCCTACGAAGTCCGCATCCTGCCGCCCAACCGGGTCAAGATCCAAGGCAAGCTGATCGGGCTTTACCGGAAGTATTGAGCCGTCGTTTCCGGGGCGGGTCCGACGGGTCCGCGCCAAACGCGGCCCGATGACACGCGCCGGCGCGGAATGACGGACTTGCTCGCCTCAAGCCCGACGTTGACAGGCGTCAACTTTGTCGAGGCCGGAAATGACGGCGCGTAAGTCATCAAACGCATTTGTGATTTGGCGCGCCGGCTCCCGTCGCACATTTGCCGCCAACGCGGTCAAAACTCATGAGCTATCGTCCACTCTGATAGAGGCCTGCGCCTCTTTCCGGCGCGGGTTTGCTATCTCAAACGAGGAGCAATCCGATGTGTGACTATAGTCTGCACGCCGTAGCGACGCGCCCTGCTCGCGTCGGAGAGACGCTGATCACAACGACCTTCCCGGGGACTTCGACGCGCGGCTTCGCCTCGGAGAGCGATCCCAATGTCGCGGTCTGCATGCTTCCGGGGACCGAACTCGCCTTTGCCGAAAACGTCCGCTACGACAACCGATGGATCTGGACCCGGGAAATCGGTTACCGGGTCGGAAGATTCCGCGCCATCGACCAGCATATGCGGGACCGGCACCACGATGCGATCGAGTTTCCGGACGGCAACAATATTCTCGTGACCCTGCTCTGCGAAGGGCAGCGCGCCACCGTGCTGCAATTGCCCGTGATGCAGCAGCCGCCCGAGCGTCAACCGGCGAGCCAGCCGGCGACGGCGCATGGCAACGTGGCGACGCCGCTCTCGGCTGCTTGAACCAGCAACGTGGATGTCCCGCCGGTTCCACCCGGTGGGCCTCACGCGGGATATGCGATGGAACGCGACGACGCACGCGCCAGGGAACTGACCAATCTGAAGCTGGCGCTGGCGACGTTCGCGCTGCAGCTCGATGCCTTCGAATTGCGGACCAGGGCAGTACGGCATGCGGCGGGCAAGGCCCAAAACCCTGTCCCGCCGCCCAATGACGGTGGCGGACGGCGCAAGGACAACATGATTGGGCGTCAATAAGGTCAACTGGCAGCAAGTCGGACATGTGACCGAACCCGGCCGCTACATGTTCAGGTTTGGCTGGCTCACCATCGCGCCGGAAGATTTGGCGATCTGGGAACGATTCCCCGATGCCATGTTCGCGCTGGTGAAGACCGCGGCCGCCACCGCCGTGGGCGACGCCGAGGAATTTCATCTGGGCGCCTTCGAATTGCGGGAGCATTCTTCGCATAGCGAGAAGTAAGGCGTCACGCCGTCATTCCGAGGCGCACCAACGGATCCGCGCAAAGCGCGGCCCGATGACAGGCTCCGTGCGAACCCCAGATGTGCAATTGCACATCGGGGAATCTCGAGATTCTCCGATGTGCAAGTGCACATCGTAGCTCGCGTCTGTCGACGCGCCCCGGAATGACGGAATGAAAGCCCTACTCCTCCGTCTGCAAATCGGCTTCCGAAGGCGTCGCGTCCACCGCCTGGGGGGCTTTGGGGCGCGCCAGCGTTGCCTCGGTATCCGCTTCGCCCGCGACCGCCGCCGACCATGGCCGATCGACGCCTCTCGGCTTGTTGGCTTCAACGGAAAATCCGCTTCCGCTGCGCCGCAGCGCCATCGCGCCCTGGCTGCGCAGCCGAGCCTCGCCGATCACCGGCGATGGACATGACGGCGGCGCCTGTCGCGCGGTCACCACCAGCGCCGCCCGCGCGCAATCGTCGGACAGCGCCTCCGGCTTGAGCGCCAGCGCGACCAGGCCGCCGCCGGAGACTTCGGTCACGCAGCCCGCCTCGTCGCAAGAGACGCTCTCGGCGAGCGAGGAATCCGTGGGCAGTCGTGGATCCGCGTCTGCAGCGAGCCACTCTTTCAGCAGGAACGCGTCCTTGGCGGTCCGCATCAGATGCAGCCGCCCGTCGCGGCCGCGGACGCCGACATTGTGGCCGTCGGCGGAGATCAGGATATCCGGCCGCGGGACGCTCACGGCCCAGATGATCGAAGCCAGCAACACCGCCGCACCCGACCAGCGCAGCGGCGTCCTCAACAAGCCCATCAGCACGATGCCGATACTGGCCGCGATCAATGGCCCGATCCCGAACGCCGCCATGCGGCCGATCGCGCCGGGAAGTCCGGCGACCCATTCCGTCACCGCGATCATCCAGTCGATGCCGATCCCCATCAGCCACCAGAACACGCCGTCGAACCCGAAGGGCATCGCGGCCAGTCCCAACAGCCCCGCCGGCATCACCAGCGCCGAGACCACCGGCATCGCCGCCAGATTGGCGAGCACGCCATAGGGCGTTACCCGGTGGAAATGAAACGCGGCGTAGGGCGTGGTTGCGAGGCCCGCGACCAGCGAGGCCAGCGCCAGCGTCATGATTTCGCGGCCGCCCCACAGCGCCACTTTCGCGGTCGCCGAATTGTCGGGCGAGGCGAACAGACGCGGCATGCCGATCTGCACCAGCGCCACCAGGCCCAATGTCGCCGCAAACGACATCTGGAAGCTCGGATGAACCAGGGCTTCCGGCGCGACGGTGAGCACGATCATCGCGGCGACCGCGAGCGTGCGGAAGGTGATGGCGCGGCGGTCGACCATCACCGCGATCAACACCACCGCCGTCATGAAGAACGAGCGCTGGGTGGCGACTTCGGCCCCCGACAGCAACAGATAGAACAGCGCGGCCGCCAGCGCCGCCGCCGCCGACCATTTCTTGATCGGAAAGCCGGTGGCAAGCTGCGGGATCAGCGCCAGCAGCGCCCGCACCGCGAAGAACACCACGCCGGCCACCACCGCCATGTGATAACCCGAGATCGACAGCACATGGCCGAGTCCCGAGATGAACATGGCGTCATTGACCGGCGTGGTGATGGCGTCGCGGCGGCCGGTCAATAACGCGGTGGCGATCGCGCGCTTGTCGCCGTCCAGCGTGGTGCGGATGCGCGCATCGATCGCATCGCGCAAGCCCTGCATGAAGGCGGCGTAGCGCAGCGACCAGCCGCCGCTGACCGGCGCCTCCATTGTCTTGATCGAGCCGGTGACGAAACCGGAAGCACCGATGCCCTGAAAGAACATGTCGCGGCCGAAATCGTAGCTGCCCGGCCGCAAGGGCGCGAGCGGCGGCTGCAGCCGTGCCTTCAATTCGACGAAGCTGCCGACTTCGGGCGCGGTGCCCTTGCGCACCGAGAGCCGGACCCGATCCAGTTTTGTCTTGTCGCGCAAGCTCTCTATCTGTGTCACGCGAAGCACGAAACGGTCGGTGCGCTCGCGGATGTCGCGGGTCTCGACAAAGCCCGACAGCGATACCCCGAACATCGGCCGCGCCAGCACGTTGTGCGCGATCCACGCCGTTTTCCATGTCGCCACCGCAAAGCCCGCGGCAACGGCTGCGATCATCACGGCGACCGGAAACAGCTTTTGCCGCCGCAGCAGCAACGCGGCGGCGCCAAGCGCTGCCGCCGTGACGGCAGCCACCGGCAGTACCGGTTCATGATCCGCGGCGAAATAGAACGCGATGCCGGTGCCGAACGCGACCGGCACCCAGGGCAGCAGGCGCCCGGCGCCGGCTTCGGCGGCGACCCATTCGCGCAGCTTTGCGATGAAGGACGACCAGGTGCCGAAGCCGGACGGCGCGATATGACCTGCCCGCGCCGCCTCGCGCGGCGGCCAGGTTCCGGCAATCCCCTGCGTCCGGGCCCTGCCCCGCTCCGCCATCCCGGTACACCCACCGATCCGTTCCGGAGCGCGATGCTATCGGAAGCTGCGGCCTCGCGGAAAGTGGAACGGATGCGGAATGTGGGGGAAAGCGGCCGAAACCAAAAACCTCGCCTGCGCCGGCCGTTTACCATGTCGCCCAATACTCCCTTAGGGAATTCCCCCTACCAAAGAGGCTGGGGTGTGGGGCCTTGGCCGATCGCGTGGATGCCAATGCTCCGTTGCAAGTTTTGGGGGAGTTCAGCGTGAGAAATTCAAGAATGATGCTTTCAACCGCCGCGGCGATCGCCGCGATCGCGGGTACGGGTGCAGCGTCCGCCGCCGATTTCGGCGCGGTGCCGTACGCCAAGGCGCCGGCCTACGCGCCGATCGCTCCCGTGATCGGCTGGGCCGGATTTTACGTCGGCGCCAACGCCGGCGGCGTGTGGGCGCATTCCGACATCACCGACGTCAACCCCTATGCCGCAGCGGCACTTCCGGGAACGGTGACGTCGATCAACACCAGCGGCTTCCTCGCCGGTGGCCAGATCGGTTACAACTGGCAGGCCAGCAATTATGTCTTCGGCCTCGAAGCCGACGGCGGCTATATGGATCTCGGCGGCAACAAGCTGCTGACGGGCACCGCTTCCGGAACCCGCGTCGGCCTGACCAGCGGTGCGTTTGGCGACTTCACCGGCCGGATGGGCATCACCTGGGATCGCGCCCTGTTTTACGTCAAGGGCGGCTACGCCATCATCGATGGCGCATCGAGCTTCAGCACGGTCACCGGATCGTTCTCGGGCATCAGGAAGCCCAGCACCGATTCCGGATATACGATCGGCGGCGGCGTGGAGTACAAGTTCGCGCCGAACTGGAGCGCCAAGGTCGAATATTTGCACTACGATTTCAGCAACACGCTCGGCTACACGGTTTTCAACGCCGCCGGCGCCCCGTTCGTGTTCAACCAGAACCTGCGCGTCGATACCGTCAAGGTCGGCGTAAACTACGCATGGGGCTGGCCACTGATGGCGCGGTACTGACCGCGTCTGAAATCCAGCGATCCTGTCTGGACGCGGAAGCTCGCGGCGTTAACTTTTATTAACGGCCGCACGGTTAGGATTCCCGAATCAATCGGGGGCCTGGCCATGCCGCGCATACTGCTTTCCGTGTTCGCTCTCGCGCTCGCCGCAACCAGCGCCGACGCCGCCGATCTTGCGACCCAAAGCCGGTTGGGCGCGATCTTTGCCGAGCCCGCCGACGTTCGCGCCACGGTCTATCGGGAACGCGAGGTTTCAGCGCCGATCATTCCCTACAACATGCTGCCCGATCCGCTGTGGAATCGCGGCACCTACACCTACGGCTCGTCGTGGTCGTTCTACTACCCCGGCCCGTATTACGGCGGACCCTATGTCTCCTACGCCGTCCGCCTGCCCTATGTCTGCGGGCTCTACGGTTACTGCCAATAGGCTGCGCCGCTTCGGGCGCCTCTTTTTCGGCCATCCGTGTGTGATAGTTCACAGACGCCGGCCCCGCCTTGTGCTAAGCTGCCCGCTTTCAACGCGCGGAGCATATCATGAGGTTGGTGGGGCAATTATCGATCGTTGCGGCTTTCTCGTTTTGCATCCAGATACTGGGCTTCCAGGCGGGTTTCGCCCAGAAGCTGGTCGACCCGAACGCCGTGGCTCCCGAATATCGCGAAGCTGCGATGAAGCGGCGGGCCGAGCAGATGAAGCAACGCGAATGCGCTCAAAAAGCCGACGCCGCCAAGGTTCTGCCCAGGGATCGGACCGCCATGATTACCCAATGTCTGGAAAGCGATGGTCCGGCGACCTCGCAATAGTAGCGTCCGCTATCAGCCTACTCCTGCAACAGCGGCGTCCTGGACGAGACGTGATGGCTGGCGATTTTCCAGCCGCCGTCCTCCCAGGCGATCACCCAGGTGATCTTGACCGACAGCGGCTCGGCATCCTGCTCGACGACGAACGATGCCGTGCCGGCGAAATTGAGCACGTCGGCATTGACCTGCGCGGTCGCTAGATCGGTGAATTGCACGATCGGCGAACGCCATCGCGGCAGCGCATTGAAGTAAGACGCGACGCCATCTCGCCCGCGAAACAGCGAGGACTTCGACCCGAAGAAAAAAGCGTTCTTCGAGTAAAGTGACGCCAGAGCATCGGCATCGAGCTTGTTGAAGGCAGCCGACCATTTCTCGATGATGCCGGACACCACCTCGTCGGCCGCGCTGAGCATCGGCCTCATCCCTTGGCCCCGACTTCCTTGGCAAAGGTATCGCGCAGGCCGATGGTGCGATTGAACACCGGATGCTGCGGCGTCGANTCCTTATCGCGCACGAAATAGCCCTGCCGCTCGAACTGGATGACCTCGTTCGAATTGGCGGCGGCGATCTCGGGTTCGATGCGGGCGTCGGGCAAAATCTCGAGCGATTGCGGGTTGAGGTCGGCGGCGAAATTAGCGGCATCCGGCGACGGCTTTGAGAACAGCTGGTTGTAGACGCGGATTTCGGCCTTGACCGACTGCGCCGCGGAAAGCCAGTGCATGGTGGCCTTGACCTTGCGGCCGTCGGGCGCGTTACCGCCTTTGGTCGCAGGGTCGTAAGTACAGCGCAGCTCCACCACTTCGCCGGCTGCATTCTTGATGACGCCGGTGCATTTGATGAAATAGGCGTAGCGCAGCCGCACTTCGGTGCCGGGCGACAGCCGGAAAAACTTCTTCGGCGGATTTTCCATGAAATCGTCGTGCTCGATAAAGAGCTCGCGGCCAAACGCGATGCGGCGGGTGCCGGCCGAGGGATCGTCCGGATGGTTGACGGCCTCGAGTTCCTCGATCTGGCCTTCCGGATAATTCTCAATCACGACTTTCAGCGGCCGCAGCACCGCCATCCGCCGCTCTGCGCTCTTGTTGAGGATTTCACGGATGCAGAATTCCAGCATGCCGACGTCGACGACGCTGTTGGCCTTTGCTACGCCGATGCGCTTGACGAACTCGCGGATCGCCGCCGGCGGCACGCCGCGCCGCTTCAATCCGGCAATGGTCGGCATCCGCGGATCGTCCCAGCCGGCGACATGGCCGCCGCGCACCAGTTCGGTCAGGACCCGCTTCGACAGCAGCGTATAGGAGAGATTGAGACGGGCGAATTCGTACTGATGCGGCTTCGACGGCACCGGCAATTTGTCGAGCAGCCAGTCATAGAGCGGCCGGTGATCCTCGAATTCGAGCGTGCAGATCGAATGCGTGATGCCCTCGATCGCGTCCGACTGGCCATGGGCGTAGTCGTAGCTCGGATAGATCGACCATTTGCCGCCGGTGCGCGGATGGGTGGCGTGCAGGATGCGATAGAGCACGGGATCGCGCAGGTTGATGTTGCCCGAGGACATGTCGATCCTGGCGCGAAGCACCCGCGCGCCGTTGGGAAACTCGCCCGCCTTCATGCGGCGAAACAGATCGAGGTTTTCTTCCACCCGGCGATCGCGGAACGGGCTGTTCTTGCCCGGCTCGGTCAGCGTGCCGCGATTGATGCGGATTTCCTCCTGCGACTGGTCGTCGACATAGGCAAGGCCGGCGCGGATCAGGCCCTCCGCCCATTCGTAGAGCTTGTCGAAATAATCCGAGGCATAGAACAGGTTC
>JGI12635J15846_10003753_pt1 | contig 13192 bp, 12 predicted proteins | sample BlaSpr_A8_OM2_M2_FD_15846 | JGI IMG/M metagenome (IMG submission 15846) | reverse complement strand
TTTTTTCAGACCATGTTTATGTTTGGACATAGGCCGTGGAAGGTGGCCGATCCCAGCACCGACGATCACATGGGTGTGGGCGCGTTTAACCTGGTGCGGCGGCGTGTGTACGACGCGGTGGGAACGTATGAAGCGCTGCGCATGGAAGTGCTCGACGACATGAAACTGGGGAAGGTCGTAAAGAAGGCGGGTTTCGCGCAGCGCAATGTGTTCGGCGGCGATTTGATTTCGATCCGGTGGGCGAAAGGCGCGATGGGCATAGTCAACAATCTCACCAAGAATTTTTTTGCAGTGCTGTCGTTTCAGTGGTGGCGCACGTTGATTTCCGCCTTCGGATTGGCCTTTCTGAATTTTGGCCCGTTTCTCGGCATTGTTCTGGCACATGGGTGGGCGCGTGTGCCGTACGCGGTCGCGCTGGCGTCGATGTTCGCGATTTACATTGGGATGTCGTGGCGGTCAGCGGTGCCGCCCTATTACTTCCTGCTGCATCCGGTGAGCACAACATTGTTCATCTATACGCTCTTGCGCTCGATGATCCTCACCTTATGGAACGATGGGATTGAGTGGCGAGGGACGAAGTATCCTTTGAACGAGTTGCGCAAGGGAATGGTGTGAGGAAGACAGTGGTCAGTGGTCAGTGAAATGCTCCGCCTGAAGGATGACGCCACCAAAGCAGGCGAACGGAGAACTGGAGCTGAGAACTCTTCTTTCAGTTGGTGCGCTTGAGGCTGCGTCCGAAGATCATGTCTCTCAGGCGCAGCGCATTGCCAGCGGTAGAAGCTGTTGTTCAACTCCACAGTATCGAAGTGCTGCGTGTAAAAGTCGAGCATCGCCGCTGCCGGTATCTTCGGGGGATAGAACGGCCCCTTCCAGTGTTTGTAGTGGAAGCCGGAAGTGCCGATGCGGACGTCACAAGCCATGCGGGTAATGGATGACTGCCCGGAAGTTGAAGTTGCTTTCTGCTGGGATTCGGCAGGGGATGGGCTGTTTGCTCAGTCGGGAGGCTCCGCGCCTTCGACGTCGTTCCCATAGGTCGCGGAGGTCGAAGGTTTGGCTTTGGTTTTGGCCGGTTTCTTGGTGGGGCGCAGGCGTCCGGCGCTGTAGTGGCCTCGATTCTCGACGTCGTAATTTTTAGGGAGCGGTGGGATCATGGCCGCGCCACCAGTAATTTGGCTGATGTGGTTGAGGACGATTTCGGGGCGGCCTTCGTAGAGTTTCACGGTTCCGTGAATCTCAATGGTGCGCCCGGCGAGCCGGCGGACGTCGCCAACATCTTTCAATCCGGATTGGAAAACCACCGCGGTGAAAGGGCAGGCCAGTTGATCTTCGCAGAAGTCGAGAAAATGAACTCCTTTATTCCCAACTCGTATTTTCAGGACCTTGCCCGCAACGCACTTGGTTTCGCCGACGTGATGACTCACCTGTTGAATGGGGATGCAGTCGGAGGCGGTGAGTAGACGAGGGAAGGCCAGGATCATCAGCCCGAGAAGCAAGATGTGTCCCAGGGAGCCGCGACAATGATTGCGCGGAGCTGCCAACTCTTGCCCGGCCGGACAGCCGGGGGCGGCTGTCCCCACATAAGAGGTTCGCGACATGCCTCATTCTAGGAATGACGCGAAATCGAAGTCTGTGACTGGAAGAAAAAAATACTGGGTTAGTTCCGCAATGAAACTGAGCAAAGCCCCCACTTCTCGCAGAGGACGCGAGAAATGGGGCACCCGCTCACATTGCACAGCAGGGGACTGCGGCTTTACTTAAACGACTTGACCGCCGAGGCTTCGTCGTCTTTTACGTCGAAGACGGTGTAGAGCTTGGTGATCTGAAGCAGGTCGTTGACTTTCTTGGTGAGGTTGAGCAGTTTGAGCTCGCCGCCCTGATTCTTGGTCGTGGTGAAGGCGCTGACCAGTTCGCCGATGCCCGAACTGTCGATGTAGTTGACGTTCTGCAGGTTCAGAACAATCTTCTTGTTACCCTTGGACAGAATATCGCGGACCGTGTCGCGAAGAATGACGCTGCCCTCGCCGAGCGTGATGCGACCGCTGCAATCTACAATCGTAACTCCATCCACCTGCCGACTGCTTACCTTCATCGTCACTGGGAAGCCTCCTTGCCGCCCGCGGATGGCCCGTGGACGTGCTTGATGAGTTTGAGTTCCGTGCCCGTTTGGGAGGGTCGAATTTCGACCACATCCATAAACGAGCGCATAAGAAAAATTCCGCGGCCCGACGTTTTGAGCAGGTTTTCCGGGGCCAGCGGATTGGGAATCTTGCTTAAGTCCATGCCCGGGCCCTGATCGCGAATCGTGATGACCAGGTCGCCACCGGTACGCTCAAAAGCGAGGGTTACTTTCTTGTCCGGAGCATATGCATTGCCGTGCAACACGGCATTGACCGCGCCCTCGCGCACGGCCATGGAAATCTGCATGACCTCATCGTCGCCAAAGCCAAGTTCTGTAGCTATGCGGGTGGCCTTCTCCTCCGCATTGTCGATCGTCTCCAACGAGGAGTCGAGCGTGTACGAGACCCGTTGCTCGGTCATGGCCATGGACGAGTGAAGAGCGATTATAAGGCCTGAACAGCCGTTTTGTATTGCGGGCCGCACCAGGCGCTAGCCAGAAGCGATTCCCAGCGAATGCGGTAGTTTGCCTGTCGGATGGGGAAATTGTCAACGTTGACGGCGAATCCGGAAGCGCGAAGGAGTGGAAGGCGCGAGGGCTTATAATCTGGCGGCGATGCCTGCGACGCCTGCCCCAAACCTGAGAGTCCGACTACGGCGAATCTTCGTTGCCGCGATTCTTACCGTGGTTGGGGCGGTCGTATTGGCGTATGGCCTGGACTATACGGTCTTTCGGATCCTGGCCGCGACCAACCGGAATGCTTACGGATCGGTCACCGTAAATCATTACTACGCCGTGTTGCAGAAGAACGGAAAGACGCAGTTCATTTTCGACCCGCCGCAGGCTCAGACTTGTGTGCATGCTCTGTTTCCCCACGGGGGATGGCTGCCATGCTGGTATCTGAGCCGGCATCCAGAGCAACGGACGGATATCTAAGAGCGACGGGAGACAGGCTAGAATGTCGGATCGATCCGACCGGCTGAGCTTTGCAAAACAGTGATGGAGCGGAACTCATGTTAATAAAGATTTTGCGGAATGGATGCGCGCTCGGCTTGACCTTGGCATTCGGTTGCGCGGTGATGGCGGCGGCAGCGACTGCAACTCAGTCCGATCCGAGATTGCAGAAAGCCTATCGCTTCCAGCAGGGTGGGTGGACTTACGTACACGTCGAAGGCAGCCCATCGGATATCGGCTATCAGCACGGTTATCTTCTTGCGCCCGAGATCGCCGACGCGCTTGAGGCGATCAAACTGTTTGACATGCATTCGACGCAGCGGGATTGGAAGTTCTTCCGGACCACGGCGCGGCAGATGCTTTGGCCTCACATCGATGCTGAATATCAGCAAGAGTTGCAAGGCATTGCCGATGGCGTCAAGGCGCATGGAGTCGATCTCGACGTGTACGACATTGTGGCGCTCAACGCCTTTGAGGAAGTGCCCGACTACTACGTGCCCTGGCTCAACAAGCAGCAGAAATCGGCCAAGGCGCCGAAGTTGGCAGCTCCTGGGAACTGCAGCGCATTTATTGCCACTGGCAGCATGACGAAAGATCATCAGATTGTGATCGCCCACAATAACTGGACAAGCTATTTGGCGGGCGAGCGCTGGGTGGTGATCTTCGACATCCACCCGGAACATGGGAATCGGATTCTGATGGACGGCTTTCCCGGTGTGATCACCAGCGACGACGATTTTGGCGTGAACTCCGCGGGGATGATGATCACCGAAACGACCATCACCCAGTTTGAGGGATGGGATCCGAATGGAAAGCCTGAGTTCATGCGTTCGCGCAAAGCCCTGCAATACGCCAACAACATTGATGATTATGTCCGCATCATTAAGGAAGGCAACAACGGCGGATACGCAAATGACTGGCTCATCGGTGACCGCAAGACGGGCGAGATCGCATACCTGGAATTGGGACTGAAGAATACGCCTCTGTGGCGCACGAAGGATGGATATTTCGTGAGCTCGAATTTTGCCCGCGATCCGAAGGTGATTCGAGAAGAAACGACGTTTGATCCCAACGATGCGTCGTCTTCGCCGAATGCGCGGCATGCGCGTTGGGAAGAAGTCATGAAGCAGGCCAAGGGCAAGGTGGACGTTACCATGGCCGAGCAGTTCTTGTCTGACCATTTCGACAGCTTCGAGAAGAAGGAACAGGCCAACGAACGCGCGTTGTGCGGGCATGTCGATGCCTCTGCCCGCGGCGTGAAGCAGTGGGGCTGGGAGGCCTACAATCCTGGCGGGGCGGTACAGGGCAAGGCAACCGACAGCGCGATGGCCGCCAAGATGAGCTTTGTGGCCAGGGCAGGGCACCCTTGCGGCGCGGATTTTCTGGCTGCTGACTTTCTGGAACACCATCCCGAATTCGCCTGGCAGAAGCCGTTGCTGCGGGATATGAAAGCGGGTCCGTGGACGGTGTTTTCCGTAGGGCAGAAGGAAGGGCAGTAGGATTCAGCGATCGAGGGAACGCTGATTCGATATTCTGGCTTCTGCGATGGTGATCATTCTTCCGGCGAGGGATACGGATGCCGCCGCATTAACGATCGTCTCTCTCCGACACTGTTGGCTTCACGGGATCTTTGGGTACATCAGCCTCGTCGCATCGAGACCCGACGCGGCCCGCGGTTCTTCATGTAGGAACGCCCATTTTCGGCAGAAGCCACTGCGTAAGTATTCCGTAGCCAATGAGAAGTGCAATCAACCAAACCCACTCCGGCATGCTCCAAGTCCTTCCTGACTGCTTACATATAGTTTACGAAAGATTCGCCCAGCTCCCAAACTGGTGGATGTTGTTAGCAAGTGAAGGCATCCGGTTTTCTGCACGGGACATGTCCGATTTCAGTCAGCTGTCCCTTGAAGAAATCAGCAGGCGGAGATATCTTGGATGCCGCTCTAGGCGTGCTTCGTCTTCTCCGATGAGTCATGAGATCAAGGCGTGAAGGTTCCCGCCATGCACGACAGATCAGTCATCGGGTCCGTGCCGAAGTGGGCACAGCGCAAGTCGCGCCTACCATACTCAGTGCCTTGGGTATCAATCCCCGGGCTCTGGATGCGGTTCGTGACGAGGGCACAAGCGTGCTTCCGGCCGTTCAACTCAAGTAATCCGCGCCAAAGCCGGTCCAATGACAGCGGAGGCTTCCTCGGGCGTCCGCTTTATTAGGGCCTAAACTACACTCCTTCTCCGCGCACTCCCGCCGCCCGGGGTGATAGCAAGCGCGTTCCTCGGATTAATCGAACCTAACGGGCGGGCCTCTGGTAGATCACCTTGCCATCGAAGATGGTCATTTCGACTTTGGTCTTCTCGATTGCCTCGGGCGGAATTGTGAAGATGTCGTCGGAGAGCACTGCCAAGTCGGCGAGCTTGCCCGGTTCGATGGATCCTTTGACCGTTTCCTGGTGTTCGGCGAATGCGGCGCCGATGGTGTAGGCATGGACCGCCTGCGCAACGCTGATGCGCTGCTCGGGGACCCAGCCCTTTGGGTTTTTGCCGTCGACGGTGCGGCGCGTGGTGGCAGCATAGATGCCTATTACTGGATCCAGGGGCGCGACCGGCCAGTCGGAACCGAAGGCGAGTCTTGCTCCTGCATCGAGCAGGGATTTCCATGCATAGCTCGACTTGATACGCTGCGGGCCAATGATGGTTTCAGCCCACCGGCCGTCGTCGATTGCGTGGTAGGGCTGCATGGAAGCGATAACGCCGAGATTTGCGAAGCGCGCATAGTCCTCCGGATGAAGGTGCTGCGCGTGTTCGATGCGGGGCCGGCGATCGGCAGGACCATTATCTTTTTCCAGGCGGGCGTAGAGATCGAGTACGGTGCGGTTTGCGCGATTGCCTATGGCGTGGATCGTAAGCTGGAGTCCCGCCTTGTCGGCTCGGCGCATCGATTCGTAGAAATGCTCGCTGTCGAGAAGGTCGGGGCTGGCGAGGCCGCTCTTCGCCGGATTGTTCGTGAATGGCTCATCCATCCAGGCAGTCTCAGAACCGAGGGAGCCATCGACGAAGGCTTTCAGGTTGCCGCGGCGGAGATAAAGACTGCCAAACGGCGCGACGATGCCGACATCGGCCAGCGTCTTCCAATCGCGGACGGGAAGAGCCTCGTAGATGCGGACAGTCAACTTGCCAGCGCGCTCCATCTTCTGGAACTCGCGAAAATTGTCGGGCTGGCCGCTGTCTACTGAGGTGTCGGCCATGTTTTGCACGCTGGTTACGCCGTGAGCAGCTGCCTCGCGCATGGCCGCTTCCATGGACTGGTCCTCCTCTTCGGGAGACAGCGGAGGCATGACGCGCTCGACCAGAGCGGTGGCAGCGTCTTTCAGGATGCCGGTCGGATTGCCGTCCTTGTCGCGCTCGATTTCGCCGCCCGGCACGTCCTTCGTGTTTCGGTCGATGCCCGCGAGCTTCATGGCCTGCGCGTTCGCCAGGGCCATGTGTCCGTCGCCCCGCCAAAGAAATGCGGGATGATCGCCGGAAATATCATCGATCAACTGATGGTCGGGCAGAACTGGCGGGTTCCAGCGTTGATGATCCCAAAGGCCGTTGCGAAGCCACGCACCTGTGGGTAGAGTCCTGGCGAATTGCGCGACGCGCTCCTTGAACTCGGCCTGGCTGTTGGCGGTGCCAAGATGAACGGTGATCAGCGAACCGCCGCCGACGAGGAAATGCACATGGGAGTCGTTGAAGCCGGGCAGGAGAAGGCGGCCGCCGAGATCGATGATGCGCGTGTTGGGGCCGGCGAGTTTTCGGATCGCTGCGTTATCGCCGACCGCGAGGATCTTGGAACCATCGAGCGCCACTGCTTGGGCGGTGGGCTGCGCCGGATTTTCGGTCCATACCTTTCCATTGACGAGGACCAGGCTCGCCTCCGTCGCCGACGCGCTGCAACAGCAGGCGCAGAGCACAACAATGAGCGAGTATAGCCAGGAAGGCCTCATAGCAACTCTCTTCAGGAGCATGCGTCTCCTTCATTAGTGCGTATAGGGAAACTGGCTAAGGGTAGCCATTGAGAGAGCGCCCGGCAAGGATAATTGCGTGCCCCGGATACCACAGAATTGAGATTTTGGCGGCTTAGGCCAGGAAAAAGTCGGGGATATACATGTTCGAAGGTCTACTCGATCTGATGGTCATGCCCGAGCCGTAGCCCATCACGGGAGCATGCTACCGACTTGCGTTAGGCTCCGAGTGCCGCATGATCGGCCATCCGCTTCTTGTTGTAGCGCAGCGCAACGTTCATGAATACGTTGCCGAGAGAGGTCTCAAAGCAGATCATCAGCGCTTCCGTGTCTTCGCTGGACTTGTCCCCCTCCTGAGCAGTAAGGAGGAGCGGGGGATGCACGCGGAAATGGAAGCCCTGGTCGTTGAGCGCGGAAATGGCATTGCCGACAACCTGGTTCGCCAGTTCGAAGATGGTTTCCTTGATCAGTGCGTCCGACTCGGGCAGTTCGGCGCCCGCGTAGTGGCTGGCAACCTTGACCGCCGTCTGAGGTTCGAGGTCCAGTATGATCCGGCCTTCGATGTCCCCCGTTAGCGCGATCATGCCGGCCACGCCCTTGCGGCGGTAGGCGTCTTCTTCCATGGTGAGGTTGCCCACCTTGGTCGTGCCCTGCAACCCTTGCGACAACACGGCGTCGGCCGCGTTGATGAAAGGCTGGATCAATTCCATCTTCATCGCGTTAGGCTCCTGCTCCGGCGGCGGTTGCCACGGCTCCGTCTTCGCCCAGCACGTACTTAATGACTTCATACAGCACTTCCGGCTTCACCGGCTTCTGCACGAAATGACGCGCGCCCCGTTGCAGCGCGGCAACGATGTTTTCCTGGTAGCCCACCGACGACACCATCACAATGCGCGCTTCGGGATGCTGTTGGACGATCCGTTCGGCAGCTTCAATACCTTCCATCTGCGGCATGGTGATATCCATGAGCACGATGTCAGGATGCGTGCGGTCGAACTCGCTGATGGCAGTCAAGCCGTCCCCGGCCTCAGCCGCCACCTGCCCGCCGAACGTTTCGATCATGCGGGCCAGATTTTTGCGGGCAAACACGGAGTCGTCCACGATCAAGTAGCGGACCGGCTGGCCGTCTTTGCTGCGTTTCACAGGTGCAAACTGCTCCATACAGACCTCCTCTTTCTACTGCATATCACGCTTGGCTCGTCTCGCACCAGATCACGCTGGTCATGGGTACGGGCCGTGCCCGATCTTAGTTTCCCGCGCGCACCGCGCGCCCGGTCGATGCCGCAGACCCCGCGCTTCGTCCGCACACGGACTGCAACGTTGCTCCAATGTTGTCCAAGCCGACCACGCGGATGGCGTACCCTCGTTCGATCGCCGCCTTGGGCATGCCATAGACCACGCAGGACTCTTCGCTCTGCGCCAGAGTCATTCCGCCTTCTTTTTTCACCGCTCCCAGGCCCTCGGCGCCGTCATCACCCATGCCGGTCATCAGCACGCCTACCGCTTGCGTCTTGAATTGCTCGGCGACACTGCGCAACAACACATCCGCGCTGGGACGGTGTCCGTTGACTCGCGGCTCGTCGCTCAACGCTACGACGTCTCCCATCGGTAGCCGTCTTACTTTCATGTGCCGATTTCCGGGACAGATCAGCACGCGCCCCGGCTGCAATATATCTCCGGACTGCGCCTCTTTCACCCGCAGTGGGCACACTTCATCAAGCCGGCGGGCAAACATGTCCGTGAATCCTTCCGGCATGTGCTGCACCACCGTAATGGCTCCCGGAAAGTCTCCCGGCAACTGCGATAGCACATACTCCAAGGCCTGCGGACCACCCGTAGACACGCCGATCGCGACGACTTTGTTCGGAGCTGCGGAGGAAACTGGCAGCTTCTCCGGCTTCGGAGGAACACCTGACAGCATGCGCGGCTTCAGCTTGCACTCCGCCGCCGCCTTCACTTTGGCGATCAATTCCCGGGCCGTTTCCGCCATGTGCGCCGCGGCATCTCTGGGTTTGGGTACGAAGTCGAATGCACCCAGGCCCAGCGCCTTCATGGTGACCGATGCACCTTCGGTGCTGTGCGAGCTGAACACGATGACCGGCAGCGGCTGCCGCCGCATAATCTCTTTCAGCGCGTCGATCCCGTTCATGCCCGGCATTTCCAAATCCAGTGTGACCACTCCAGGCTTCAACTCTTCGATCTTCTTCAGGCAAAAGGAACCATCCATCGCCGTTCCGACCACCTCGATNGATTCATCGGCAGCCAGCATCTGCGGAATGAGTTTGCGCATCAGCGCCGAATCGTCGACCACCAGCACGCGGATGGGACTCTTCTTCATGCCNGNCCTCCCACNGNNGCGGGACTCAAGGCAAGCCGCACGCGGTCGGTAGAGGTGAGTAACAGGCCCGAATTGGCCTGTCCGGCTTCGTGCGGCCGCCAGCNTGCCACATGCTCCACCACCGCNGGCAGGTTCAAAATCAGCACCACGCGCCCGTCGCCCAGAATGGAGGCGCCGGAAACCAGATCGGTCGAGAAGGTTTGGTCATCCAACGCTTTGATCACCAGTTCCTCTTCGCCTTCCAAGGCATCGACAATCAAGCCGTATTTCCTTTCTCCTGCAGTGATGACGAGCACAAAGAGCTTGGAGTTTCGATTTTCCTCGGCGACGGGACGGCCCANNCGCAGCAGCGGCAGAACCTGNTTGCGNAACTGCAACACCTCGTAGTTGTCCACCTGNTGCACTTCCGTCTCGAACGTGCGCGCAATCTCCAACACCGCGTTCAGCGGAATCGCATACAANCGTTGNTCGACCCAGAACAGCAGNGCCTTGATGATGGCCAGGGTCAGCGGCAGCTTCATGCGGAACGTGGTGCCTTTTCCGGGGCGCGTCTCCACACTGATGGAGGCCTTCANNCGGTGCAACACNCTTTGCACCACGTCCATGCCCACGCCNCNGCCGGAGACTTCGGTGACCTCGTCGGCGGTGCTGAAGCCGGGCCGGAAGATGAATTCGTAGAGCTCGCCCTCGCTCAACCGCGTAAGTTCATCGGCAGTGGCCATTCCTAGTTCAACGGCCTTGGTGCGAATCTTTTGCGCGTCGATGCCGCGACCATCGTCGCTGACTTCGACGACGACCTGGTTGCCCTGGTGATACGCGTTCAGCCGGATCATCCCGTGAGGCGCCTTGCCCAGTTTGCGGCGCTCCTCGGCAGGCTCAATGCCGTGGCTCACCGCGTTACGCACAAGGTGAGTAAGAGGTTCGGCGATGGCATCGAGAATTCCCTTGTCGAGGTCGGTATCCTGTCCGCTGATATCGAGCTCGACATCGCGCCCGCATTGCCGCGACACATCGCGCACCATGCGGGGGAAGCGCCGGAACAACTGGTCGACCGGCACCATGCGAATCTTCATCACCGAGCGCTGCAGATCGTTCAGCACGCGCGCCTGGAAGGCCATAGCGTCAGAAAACTTGCCGCGCAACGGCTCTTTCGGAAAGCGCTTGGAGAATTCGCCCAGCGCCTGCTGCAACATCGACTTGCCGATGATTAGCTCGCCCACGAGGTTAAGCACGTTATCGATGCGGCCAGCGTCCACGCGCAGGATGTTTTCCAGCATGGTCGTCGGCGTCGCCGCCGTCTCGGCCGCGGCCGCCTTCTCGGTCGGAGCGTCCACCGGAGCGGCTCCCGATTCCGGCGTCGGGGGGAGAGCCTCAAGCGGAGCTTCGGTCTTGCCCTCGGACTTCGTCGCCGCCGCTGCCGCTTCCAGCATCAACTCGGCGGTGACCTCAGCGGTGATGGTCGGAATCCTGCACTTGGCGGCAATCTGGTCCGCCGTTTGCACGCTGGCCAGAACGAATTCCACCTGCTTGGAGGCTGCAGGCGATTTGGCGTCGGGCCGCACCGCCAGGACCGGACCCATGACACCGATGGCATTATGAACGAGCTGTCGTCCCGCAATCGGCATGGCGCAATGCGGGTCGATCTTCACCACCACGTGATACACATCCTGGCCCGCGGACTGGGCCTGCGTCATGGCCAGCTTTTCGTCTTCCGTCCAGTGGGCTGCGGTCTTGTGAGACGTGCGGGATGCCGGTGCCTTGGCGGCGGACGTTTTGACTACGGATTTTTTCGTTCTCCGGGTTTTTCCAGAAGGCGGCGCGGCCGTCAGTTCCTCGATCCGCTTGGCCAAACTCTTCGTCGAAGGCAGTTTCTTTCCGCTGTGATAGGCGGCAATCATCTCCGCAAAAACGTCGGCGGCGGCAAAGGCAATCTCCGCCACGGCTGTTTGCGTCGCCGTACCCTCGAGCGACAGCGCATCCTCGAACTGGTGCGCCAGTTCGCTCAACTCGCGCAGCCCGCAGGCCGCCGCATCGCCTTTCAAGGTATGGACGTTGCGGCGGATNACGCGCACGATTTCCTCGTCGCCGGGCTTNTTCTCCAGCTTCAAGGCTTCATCGTTCAGCGCCTGCAGCAGTTCCTGCGAAGTCTCGAAGAAGAGCTCCCGCAGTTCCGCGCCGCGTTCGTCGTGAGATTCCGTCACTCTCTCACCTCAAGCCTCTGGTACGCCGTTCCACTATCTTTGTGAACCATCTGAAACTTCTTGGTGAGACCCAGCAGGCTTTCTGCATGCCCCACAAAGAGATATCCGCCAGCATTCAGGCAGCGGTAGAATTTCTCGATCAACCTCTTTTGTTCGGCCTCATCGAAGTACATCATCACGTTGCGGCAGAAGATGACGTCATTGCGCTGCGGCAGGTACTCCGTCTTCAGATTGTGAAAGTCGAAGTGCACCATTTCCTTCAGTGGCTTCTTGACGGCATAGCGTTCGCCCACTTTGTCGAAGTAGCGCAGGCGGTACCCGTAATCGACCGTCGCCATCTGGTTCTCGCTATAGGCGCCTTCCTGGCCGTGCCGCAATACCGAGTAGCTGATGTCGCTGGCCAGCACTTCCACCCGCCACGGCGGCGGTATCAGCGGCTTGGGCAGGGGCAAATTGATGGGCAGCGGATTCCGCAGGTAGTAGTAGGCCAGCGCGTCGGTGACCAGCATGGCCAGCGTGTAAGCTTCCTGTCCGGTGGAACAACCCGCGCTCCAGATGCGGATGGAATATTCCCGTCGCGAACTCTTGTGCTTGAACAATTCTTCCAAGACGGTTTTTTGAAACAGATCCAGTTGCGCTTTATGGCGAAAGAAACTGGTCTCGTTGACCGTCAAATTTTCCAGCAGCTTGGCCAGTTCGTCCTTGCCCTGTTGACTGATCAGTAAACGGTAGTAGGAATAAAACGAGTCGAGACGGCATTCCTTCAGCCGGCGCAGCAGCCGGTCCTGAAGGAAATGGGTGCGGCGTTCGTCGAAGTGCATGCCGCACTCCTGGTAGACGAGCGTCTGCAACAACTTCAGTTCCGCCTCCGTCAGTATGGGAGCTGGTGCGGCTCCGGATGTGCTCATGCGGTCTCTCGTTCAGTCCTTAAACGTTCAAGGTTTCGCAAGGTTTCAATGTTTCGAATGCTCTGCGTTTCAGAGTCTTTCAACCTTGAAACTCTGCAACGGTGAAACTTTGAAACCTTGCCTTACCGTGCCGCTGCGCTTCGCGCATCGGCCTTGGGTGTCGTCTTCTTCTCAGTCTCCGTTTTTACCTGCAGGCTGCCCGGGGCCAGCAGTTTGCTCATGTCGAGCAACACCACCAGGCGCCCTCCCACCTTGCCCAGTCCGGTGACGCAGTTCAATCCGCCTTCCTGAAAGACTGCTGGGGGAGCTTCCACCGCGTCCGCCGGAATCTTCAATACTTCGGAGGCTGAATCCACAATCAGCCCCGCCAGCCGGCCCGCATGCTCGACCACCAAAATGCGATTCTGCTTGCGCAGCACTGCCTGCTTTTCTCCGAAGCGCTTCCGCAGGTCCATGACCGAAACGATTTTGCCGCGCAGGTTGATCACGCCCTCCAGGTAGTCGGGCGCGTCGGGGACGGCCGTAATTTCGGGGACGCGTACGATTTCGTGCAGGGAAGTGATGGGGACGCCGTAAGTCTCACGGCCTACCTTGAAGCCCACGATATGAAGTTCACGGCTCATGCTTCAGGCTCCTGGCACCCCACCTAGAACTGCGTTCCCGCTGTCGCACGG
>JGI12635J15846_10003752_pt1 | contig 13192 bp, 12 predicted proteins | sample BlaSpr_A8_OM2_M2_FD_15846 | JGI IMG/M metagenome (IMG submission 15846) | reverse complement strand
GATTCGAGCCGCTCGGCGCGGGCACGCGCCTCGGCCACCTGGCGCGCCGCGTCAGCGAGCTGCTCGTGCGACACCGCCAGCGCCACGTGATCAGCGATTCGACGTGCGACCGGCACGTCCTCGGTCCGGAACGCGTGTGGGCGCTTCGACCAGAAACCGAGACCCATCTTTTGGTCGCGCGCGCGAGTCTGCGCAACGAGCAATGAACGATAGCCAGCCGATACGATGCGCTCCCAGAGATCGGCCGGCTCGACGATCGGCAGCGCCGCCGAGGTGAAGTCGTCGATGATGATGAAGTCGTCATTGGGCCTAGAGTCGTTGGTCTTGACGAGACGCGCCGCCTCTGGGAGTCCATCAGAGGACGCGACCTCGATCAGGACCTGCCCGCGATCGTTGAACATCATCGTCAGCAGATCGTGCGGCAGCACTTTGTTCGCAATCTCAGAGACCTGCGGGAACACGGTGCGGATGTCGAGGACGCCGGCGATCGTCCGCAGCAACTCCACCGAGGATTCGATGCTCGCTGCGCGCGCCCGCTCGACCGCGGCGCGGCGCGCCGCTTCTGCGAGCCGCTGGTGGGCGACTCCGACGGCGACGTAGCCCGCCAGCCGCTGGACAAGGGCCAGATCCTGCGCCGTATAGGCGTGCGGACGCCGCGCGAACAGTGCGAACACCCCGACAACGGCGTCGCCAATGAGGACGGGCGCGCACACCCCCGATCGAAGGCCCCGCTCGAGCCCGGGCACCGTGTCCATGAGCTTGGGCGCGATCGGCTCCCTCAGGATGCAAGTCTCCTCACGACACACGAGATCTGGAGCGCCTTCGCGCGTGCTTGCATACAAACGGAACTGCGTGCTGTCGTCGGTGGCGAGCGCGAGGTTAGCTTCATCGTGCGGCACGATGCGCGAGGCGACCGCGCTGAGGTGCTGAAACACATCCCGGATATCGAGTGAGCCCGCGAGCGCGGGCAAAAGCGCATGGAACGCATCGAGTTGAAGGAGGTCGGTCGTCGCCGGCTCGGCCATCGTCGTCATGCCGTTTGCTCCTTGATGAGACGCCAATGTTTCGACAACGGATCCCGGCACCGACCTGCTGGTTGAAAAGGGTCGAATGCCTTCAGAAGCAGCGCCTTGTCTCGTGCTTCCCTTGACTCAGCCATGTGTGTGCTCTTGGTTACACTACGTTCATGCTGCGAGTGCCTAAACTAATGGGTGTCGAGCCACTTCCGAATATTCGAGACGGTATCCTCGTAGAACGTCTTGTAAAGACCATGCGACACGTTGCGTCCGACAACCGCAGAGTTTCCCCGGGACCTGCGTGAGGGGGACGAACTCTCGGCTGCGAAGCAGCGCTGCGCCATCTTTACTTCTGAGGGAAACGGCAGTGCCTGTGTCTGTCTCGTAGAGGAACCCTTCCTCGGCCAAGGATGCAGCGTGCCAGCTTCAATGCTCGTCGGCACGGCCGCGGGCCGCGATCGTTTTGCCTACTTGGACCGCTGCCAAGACGTCGACGATTGTTCGAACCGCTGCGTCGTCACCAATCGTGGAGTTCACCATGAGGTGGAAGAAATGCCGTGCTGGCCATTCCACCCCAAAGTGCTGCTTGATGAAGGCTGAGCGTTCGCGATCGACACTCTCGGCAAGTTCAACGGCTTCCGCCTGGGTTCTTTCCTCCAGTTGCAACCGGCGCACTTTTTCTTCAAATGGCGCATAGATGAACACATGGAACGCGTCCGGGCGATCGCGCAGATAGTACGCCGACCCGCGTCCGACGATCACCGCATTGCCTTCGGCGGCCGCCGCTCGGACGAGTTCTTCGGTCAGGTGGCGAATGCTTTCCGCATCCGCGACTCTCATTCGGGGCTCATTCAGGCTTCCTTCGAAGCTGCCCCGCAAAAAGGCCTTGAANAGGCGATAGTGCAGGGGATCCCTTCGTTCTTCGTGCCGCTCCACGTGTTGCCTGTCACACTCCATCCGTCGGCAAATCTCGTCGGTCAGCAATTGATCCCATAATTTCCAGCCAAGCCGCGCGGCCACGTTCCGGGCGATCGCGGCGGCACCACTTCCGTACTCGCGCTCAATCGTCAGCACATTGGTCATCGCCGGATCCTTGTCACTCAACCGCAACTTTTCCACGCGCAGCCGGGTCGTTCTTGCGAACGACAAACGACAGGACGAACATGAGACTCGCGGCCACTGCCAGCACCATGAAGGTGTCGATGTAGGCCAGCGTCTGCGACTGAATTTGAAGCGATCGATAGGTGCTCGCGTAGGCTTGTAGCTGCGCATCGGCCAGGCTGGCGCCAGCGTGGCTGAGATGTGCGGCGAGCCCGTTCACCTGGTTCCGGAATGCCGGATCATAGTTGGTCGCATGGGAGGACAGCATGGCTTGATGAAACTGCGCTCGCCTAGCCAGGACCGTCGTGACCAGCGAGGTTCCCACGCTGCTGCCAATATTGCGCATGAAATTCACCAGCCCGGCGACGCTGTTGCCTTTCTCCGGCGGAATCCCGATGTAGGCCGAGAGCGTGATGGGTACGAACAGGAAGCCCAGACCGAACGCTTGCGCGATTCTCAGCCGGCTCGCCGCGCCGAAGCTGATGAGCAGGTCCAGCTGCCGAGTGGACAGGTACATGCCGAACGCGAGACACAGCCAGCCGAACGCGATGATGTATTTCGCCGGGAACTTCGTGGTGAGCTGGCCGACGATGGGCATCTCGACCAGCAAGACCATGCCGGCGCCCGAGAGCACGAGCCCGGCCGACTGCGCCGTGTACCCCATGAGCGTTTGAAGAAACTGCGGCATCATCACCAGGCTGGCGAACAGCAGGAGGCCCAGGCTGAACATCATGAGACTCGAGACGGCGAAATTGAAACGCTTGAACATGCGGACGTCGACAATCGGCGACTCGTGGCGCCACTCCCAGACGACGAGGGACACGAAGCAGACGGCCGAGACCACCGCCAGCGTCACGATGAAATGCGAGCCAAACCAGTCGTCTTCCTGGCCTTTGTCGAGCAGGATCTGGAGCGCACCAACCGCAAGCGTCAGCAGCGCAATGCCGACGTAATCGACGCGCACACCGGCTCCCCTGCGAGCGCTGAGATAGGGCGGGTCCTCCACCATCCGGAACACCAGAAATAGCGTCAGCAGACCGACGGGAAGATTGATGTAGAAGATCCACCGCCACGAGTAATTGTCGGTCAGCCATCCACCCAGCGTCGGCCCGATCGTGGGCGCCATGATGGTGGTGATGCCATAGAGCGCGAACGCCAACCCGCGCTTTTCGGGCGGGAAGGTGTCCGCCAGAATGGCCTGCGCCATCGGTTGAAGCCCACCGCCACCCGCGCCTTGAATCACGCGGAACAGGACCAGCATCGACAGACTTGGAGCGACCCCGCAGAGCAAGGAAGTGACGGTAAACAGCGAGATGCACAGCAGGAAGAGCCGCTTGCGGCCGAATGTCGTCGCCAGCCATCCGGTCATGGGCAGCACGACCGCGTTCGACACGAGATAGGACGTCAGTACCCATGTGCTTTCATCGTTACTCGCCCCCAGATCCCCCGCCAGGTGCGGTAACGCCACGTTGGCGATGCTGGTATCGAGCACCTCCATGAACGCGGCCATCGCGACCACAATCGCAATCAACCAGGGATTGAACTTTGGTTTCCACGCCTCCGCCGCGTCGGCCATGGTGCCCCCTACTCGACGTAGACCTTTGGGTCCACCGACATTCCTGGCCGTAGCCGGTGGTCGCCGTTCTGCCCCGCGTCGAGATTGATGCGGACGGGAATGCGCTGCACGACTTTCACGTAATTGCCCGTCGCGTTCTCCGGTGGCAACACGCTGAACCGGGATCCGCTCGCTCCGCCGACCGCCACGATCTTCCCGGTGTACGTCCGCCCTTCGGCATCCACGGTCACCCGGACGTGCTGGCCTGGTTTCATGTGGCTGAGCTGGGTCTCCTTGAAATTGGCGGTGACCCAGATGTCGTCAAGAGGCACCACCGCCAGCAGCTGCTGGCCGGGGGTAATATTCTGGCCGAGCTCCACGGTCTTCTTGCCGACGATTCCGGTCACTGGCGCGACGATCGTGCAGTAGCTGACGTTGAGCCTCGCTTGCTCGACGAGTGCCTTTTTCTGAGCGACTTGGGCCAAGGCGGACTTTGCGCGAGCTTCGCTGATCGCCACCTGCCTCGGCGCCGTCATGGCCGACTCGATCGAGGCATCAGCCTGCGTGATTCGCTGATTCGCTTGGTCAACGGCACTCTGCGCCACTGCAATGTTCTGCTCTGCTTCGCGAACTGATGCCCGGCGTGCGTCCAACGCCGCTTGCGCGGCCGCGGCCGCCGACACCGCCGTCTCGTACTGTTGTCGCGGAATCTCGTTCTTATCGACGAGCAGTTTGTATCGCGTCACGTCGTCGCTGGTCTTCTTGACGTTCGCCTCGGCTTCCCGGACCTGGGCTTGCGCGGAATCGAACCGCGCCCGCGCAGCCGTCAACTGGCGCTGCGCGCCCAGCACGAACGCCGTCGCGTCGGCCCTGGACGAGGTCGCCGTTTTCAATTGACTCGCGGTATTGGTGGTCACAATTGGAATATCGATGCGCGAGCTTTCCAGCGCCGCTTCGGCGTCTCCGAGGTCCGCCTGCGCCTTCTCGAGGGCGACCTCGTAGTCGCGTGGATCGAGCCTCACCAGGACATCGCCGGCATGGACGTACTGCTCGTCTTCGGCCCGCACCTCATTTACATTCCCGGTAATCCGTCCGCTCACGGCATTGATGTGCCCGTCGATCTGGGCATCGTCGGTGGTTTCGTACGCGTTCACGTACCTCCACAGGTAATAGCCCGCGACGCTCAGAACCACGACGACCACAGCCGCGACGAGATAGCGCGCCACCCTGGGCCTTCGGCGCGGAATGATCGGGTCCTTCTCCAGTGCCGCCATGGGCTATTTCACCTCCAGAAGCGTGTGGATGACCTCTTCGGTGCCGCCCAGGGCCCGCGCCAGGGCCACCTTGGCCACGTTATGGGCAAAGAGCGCCGAGATCAGCGTGTCATTGGCGGTCGCGACCGACTCCTGTGCCTGCACGACCTCAACCGTGTCGGACACGCCGGCCGAGAACCGGTCCCGCGCCTGGACGAGCGTTTGATTCGCGAGATCGAGGTTGTCTCGCGCCACCATCACCTGGTCGGCCGCCGAACGAATGTCGAGAAAGGCGGTACGGACCTGGTACTCGATTTGGCCGCCCAGATCGCCGAGCTCATCCTGGCGCTGCTTCAGCGCGGATCTCGCCTGGATGATGTCCCCGGCGATCCGCCCGCCGTCAAACATGGAAATCTTCGCCAATGCCACGACCGAGAATGTGCCGTGGGACTCGCCGGGCGTCGTCACGTCGCCATAGTCGGCGGTCACCTGGGCCGTCGGGTAGCGTTCGCCGTGTGCGGCCTTGACGGCTTCTTCGGCCGCGCGTAAGCGGGCCCTGGAGCTCTGAAGGTCGGGCCGCTGCTGTACGGCGGTGCGCAGTGCCTGATCCTGGGTCATCGAGGCGAGCGCGCCAAAGGGCACGGTCTCCGATAGGGTGAACGCCTGACCGGCAGGCAGCCCAATCACACGGCCCAGCGTGAGCTTGTCCTTCTCGAATTGATTGGTCTGCGCGAGCAGCCGTTGCAGCTGCTGCTTCAACTCGACCTGGGATCGCAACACGTCGATGCCGGCGGCGGTTCCCGCGGTCTGCTGGTCGACGGCTCGATCATAGAGCGCCTGAGACGTCTCGACTTGCGAGCGAATGGCCTCCACGCGAGAGGCATCGGCGATGATCTGCAGATAGCCATTCGCCGTGGCTTGAACGACGAGATCGCGGGCATCCAGCATCGAGAGCTGGGCGGCGCGCTGGTTCTCCCGAGACGCGCGGTAGTGCTTCAGGGCCGCGTAGTCGAACGCCGTCCATGACGCGGAGGCGCGCACGTCGGTGTAGTGAAACGGACCGACGACCGTGGGGATCGAGACTCCGGGAAAGTGGAAATTGAATCCCACGGTTTTCAAGTCGAGTGTTTCATCCGTCTCCCCTGCTCGGCCGCTAAGCTGCGGGATCAACGCGCTCAGCGTCTGAAGACGCTCGCCTCGGGCGCTCTCGGTCGCCGAATCGCTGAGCAGCAAGCCCAGATTCGTCTTCAGGCCGCGCTCGATCGCATCGTGCAGCGTGAGCGCCAGTGGCGTCGACGATGGGGCACCTGTGGGCACGCTGCCCCGAAACTGAGTCTGCTGGCCGTGTAGTGTAGACGCGGTCAGAATGACCCAGAGCAGGCATCCCGTTGTGAATCGCATTGGATTTGCGTCTCCTTCGTTCTTGCTCCGTCGTGCTCTCGTCTAGTCACCAGGCAATTGCAGCCTTGATAGCCCCAACGCGGATTGACTCGCGCGAGAAAGATCCCGTCGGTCCACGTCATCCGTGGACGGCGAGATCGTCGAGCGACGATGGCAGATCAGGCATGACTGGGAGACGTCCGCCAAAGCCACTCCAGGCGACATCAGATCTGCTCATTAACGTTCGCATGGGCCCCCCTCCAAAGACTTCAGCCTACGAGAAGGGGTCGAACACTTCTTGCACGATTCGGCCGGTTTTGTCATTTGTTGCTTCACATTGTGTCCGTTGTGACCGCCGAAGAGGCGTGATGAGCGGAGAGGTGTCCAGGGTCCGACGTGACATGCGCGGGACCGCCACATTGGGAATCCCTGCACGTTGGTCCGACGCTACGAGGTTGTTGGAGCGTCGCGCCCTCCTCTTCGCAGAGTTCAGCCTACGAGAAGGGTCGAATGCTTCTTGGACGATTCCGCTGGTTTTGTCAGTTATGGCTTCGCATAGTGTCGATGACGACCAGCGAGGAGGCCTGATGAGCGGTCTGTGTGCGGATCAGCGTCGGAAACAACGTCCAACCAAGAAATGAGCCGATGCTCCGTGCCAGGATCGAGGATGGGCTCGCCTCCAGGGGTTCACGCGTTTCGTCGCTTGTGCACGAACGGCCAACAGGAAGCACAGAAACAACTTCATGCGGGTCCCTGATAGTCTCGTCTCCATCGACCCGAACTGATGCCCACGATCTGGTGGAACGTGCGAGTGAAAGCAGCTTGATCCGCAAAGCCCGCGTGATCCGCAATATCGGCCAGTGATTCATGCGTCTTTACCAAGAGCTCCTGGGAACGTTCAATCCGGTGCTGCACCAGCCATCTGTGAGCAGAGACACCGAAGCTCGCCTTGAATGACCTGGCGAAGTGGCGGATCGAAAGGCCGCACTCCGCCGCCAACTCAGATAGCCGGATTCGTCCTGACAGATTCTCACTCAGCGTCACCCATCACTGCGATCACTTCGGGATGGACCCGCGGTCCGGGATCCGTCACGACCGGGACGGCGCCCTGGCGGGTCAGCAAGGGCGTTGAACCGGTGTCGAGCGACAGAGTGTTGACAAGTGTCAGACCTAAGGTCTTACGGCGCGAACGGAAGTCCAGAGCGCACCTCGATTGATCCAGTCAGGGTATAGCTTGAGCATTTCGTCATACAGTTCCCTCGTGGTCGTCGTCTGCATGGCAAGGCGCTCGAAATCGCGGATATATTTCCGGGTTTCTCGAATGATCCGAGGGCTATCATCGTTCCCGACGCGCTTGTGCCCGGCGATTACTGCGCGTGGCTTAAGCGACTCCATCTTATCGAGGGCAGCAATCCACTCCTGCCGCTTCTGCGCATCTGGCGACTCTGACAGGTGCAGATGGCCGCCGTTGTAGGCGGCATCACCCGCAACGATCAAACCGATGGATGGAACGTGAAGGCAGGTGGTGCTAGCGGTGTCGGTGAATCCGAGCGGCACACTGACTAAATCATGGCCTTCCAGGTTAATGACGTTTCCAGTCAACTCTTCCGCGATCGCAAGCTGGCTGGCAATCTGGCCTGGAAAGCGCGGATTCCAAAACGTCTCGAGCGACTCTGGCGATGCTTGTTGGCGCATAACCTTGATCACTTCCGGCCGCGCGATGAAACGGGCACGTGGAAATCGCTCCAGAACTGTACTGGTCCCAAAGAAATGATCGCCGTGGCCATGGGTGGCGTAGATCGTCGTCAGATTCTTGCCTCTCTCCACCACCCAATTCACGAGGGCGCGCGCCTGCTCTACCGTAATAGGAGTGTCGACCAGGACAGCGTCGCGCTCCCCAGAAATCAGCGTTGACGAAATCGGCGGCCACGGCCGCTCTGTTTCGCCCGGAGGCACATCGGGCGCGATCGCGGGTATGCTTGGCGCCAGGAATACCTCCCACGTCAGGGACATGTTCTTGGTTGCGCGTCCCGAGTTGGTGGTACTTCTGTCTGATTGTCCGCGCATCGAACGGGCTTCGTCAGCGCGGATTAGCCAAGTCGAGCCGGTTACGAGACCCATTCCGAGGGCATCCGATAGAAACTCACGTCTTGAAGTCATTGTGGCGTTCTTGGACCGCATATCTTTGCTCCTTTCCTAAGGACACAAGTGTCTTTCGCTGTGTTGTTCCAACACTCTCAGACCGCGTTGTTCCTGTCTTCAGAACTTCCCGTTTGTGTGTTCTGGTGCCGACGCCGCAGTGACCTCCTCGACAACATCCCAACCTCCCGCCCTTTCAATCAGACCTGGGCTCTGCCGCCGTCAACGAATAGTTCGATACCGATGACGAAACTGAAGTCATCCGAATCCGGAAACAACGTCACCTTCAGAACTTCCTCGAGTTCCCCCATGTGTCCCATCGAGATTCGCGAAGGGGGTTCCGAACGACCGAGCCGTGCTTGTCCTCCGCTCGCCCTCGCTAACGGAGGCTTGGTCGGCGCGACGACAGGAATGAACACTCGCGGCAGGTCGACGGTAAAAGACACATCCCACGCCAGCGAGATTGCGCGCATGGATTCGGCCGCCGTTCGCTTCAACGCCCCAGCGGCTGAAAGCGAGACCGAGGCCCACGCCCGTTCGGTTGGCGCTGCGCTGCTCGAACGGGCGGAAGAGCTCATCCACCTCTCCGGCGGGTAGGCCCCCGCATTCGTCCTGGACCTCGATCAACACCCGCTCAGAGCTGGCGCCAACCCGCAATGTCACACTGCTTCCAGCTCGTGTGAATTTGAAGGCGTTCTGCAGCACACTCGTCAAGACGGCAGCAAGCACTTGTCGGTCTGCTTCGATCGTGAGATCGCCTTCGACCGGCATCACCGTAAGAGCGATCCCTTGGGTTTGAGCCGCCAGCGTCGCGGCGGGAAGGAGTTCTTCGATCAACGCGGACACGAGGAGTTGTTCCCGATTCTGAACCCCTTGTTTAGTTCGAATCTCGTCCAGTGATCGCACTACCAGATCGCGAGCCCCAAGAAGATTTCGATGGAGAACCGCTCCCGTGCTGCCCCCAACGCCCACGTTGCCCGACTTGACGACTTCGAATGCGACCAGCGCCGTGTTCAGCAGATTCCGCAATTCATGAGCAAGGAAGCCGAGCCGTACGTTCTCGCGATCGGTGTCTCGATCGAGGTTGGTCTGCTGTTTCTCGCGCCCATATTCGGTGACGGCTCCAGCGATGGCGATATCCAGACATCCATTCAGCATGCGAAAGTCATCGGTGCTGATGGGCGCGTTTGTTTCAGCGGCGAGTTCCGTGATGGACTGACAAACGTCGCCATAGTCATGCACGACTTGTGAGACCGTGAACCCTCGGCACAGAAGGTCGTGCCCATGCTGGAGAGCGCTGTTGGCAATGTGCGCGCTTCCCGACTGTCCGAGGCGCAACGCATCCACTAGTTGATCTAGGAAGAGAGGTACGCCGTGATCGATTTCCGCCTTCGTGGGCGGAGGAACCGAACTCGTCGCCACCTTCGCCCTGCACCGGCGGACGATTTCCACGCGATTCAGGGTGATGAATTCGTGCAGCATGACAGTCTCCTCGTCGCCGAGTCTTGGTCGCAGCGAGTCGGACGAACAAGCGCCGCGAGAATTGGAAGCTTCTTGAGTAGGTCGCGCCGCGCCTGCGATATTGCGATCAGGTCTGCCTAGGGGTCCAATAGCAACATCTGATTGAGGGTGTCGAGTTCTTCTTCCGTCAGACCAACGCCTGCGGCTGCNACGTTCTCGACGAGGTGGGCGACTTTGGAGGTNCCCGGNATGGGCAACATGACTGGAGATCGCGCCAGAAGCCATGCCAGAGCGACNTGTGAAGGCGTCGCGTTCTTTTGCGATGCCACACAACGAATGAGACTATCCGCGCCGGCAAGTTGACCCGCCGCCAGGGGAAACCAAGGGATGAAGACGATGTCGTGCTGCTCACAGTATTCGAGAACGTCTTCCGAACGGCGGTCCGTCACGCTGTAGCGATTCTGGACGCTCGCGATGGACACGATCGTGCGCGCATCATGGAGCTGGCGCACGCTCACCTCCGATAGACCGATATGCTTGATCTTGCCCTCCGCTTGCAAATCCTTCAGAGCGCCGAGTTGCCTCTCCATCGGGACCTTTGGGTCGATCCTGTGCAACTGATAGAGATCGATCCGATCGCAGCGCAGCCGCCGCAAGCTCCCTTCGCACGCCGACTTCAGATGTTCCGGTCTTCCGTTTTCAACCCATAGGTCAGGGCCCGGCCGCTCGAAGCCACCCTTCGTCGCGATGACGACGCCTTCCGGATAGGGATACAGAGCCTCAGCAATGATTCCCTCGCTGACATCGGGACCGTACGAGTCCGCCGTGTCAATGAAATTGACCCCGAGTTCGACTGCACGTCTCACGACGCGAATGGCCTCACTCCGATCAGTGGGTTCGCCCCAGATTCCCTTGCCGGTGAGCCGCATCGTCCCCAGGCCGAGTCGAGCCACGAGGAAATCGTCGGCGATCAGCAACTCCCCGCTGAGGCCGGCCGTCTCCCTCTCGCGCTTCCCTGGCGCGTTCTTCGGTATGTGACTCCTCAGGTGACACCTCCTCATATTCGAGCGCTTGCCTCGAGACCCATCGCTGAAAACGCGGCCAGAATGCGCCGCTCCTCGATCTTCTTGCGGAGGATAGTTGGCAATGTTTATACGGGTGAAGTCGAAGTGCGCCCACCAGGTCCACTACGACATCGGCGATCTGACTGAGGTCTCGCTCCGTTATCGGTCTAGGAAGAGGCGTGCATGCAACAGGTATAGGTTTGCGAGCACATAGGTGACCGGCACGGCCGGGCGTGCACAAGACACCAACTCGCTCCATTCAAGTGGCGTTCGTTAAGTAGGAAAGCGATCGCCGAACATGGGCCGACCGCTCTTGGATTCGGCCTGCGACGCTTCGTCCTCAACCACGTCCCAATGCTCGACCAGGATTCCATCGACCACGCGTACGAAGTCCCCAACGATCCAGCTCTTTGCCTGCCCGAAGCCTGAAAAGCGACTGTGGACGATCACGAACTCGCCGTCCGCCACAATCTGCTCGTGCTCGTGCTTGAACGCTGGCGGCATGCTCTTGATCAGATTGAAGAGACCGTCGCGACCGGGCTCGATGTGGGCGCTGTGCTGCACGTAGTCCGGTGACCAGAAGCGCTCTGCCGCGGCATAGTCCCGTTTGTTAAAGAGGGTATCGAAGGCTTCAAGGACGATCGCCTTGTTCCGTGCTGTGCTCTGACTCATGAGGCTCCCCTGATCGGCTGGACTCGATTTCATTGGTGATGTGATGCTCGACGGTGTTCCTTCTTGATTGCTAAATCGCGGTTCGGCCGCCGTCGACGGCCACGATCGCTCCGGTCATATAACTGGCACGCGGCGAGGCCAGGAATGCCACGACCTCGGCGATCTCTGCCGGCTCGGCGGCACGTTTCATGGCCGTGGCGGCGCCGAGCGAGTCGAAGAGTTCCCGCGCCTCGGGCCGCGTGTAGATCGGGCCAGGCGCGACCGCATTGACCCGGATGCCGCGCGCGCTATACTCCGCCGCCCATGACTGAGTGAATGAGGCAAGGGCCGCTTTGGTGGCCCCGTACGCCGCGCCGCCGACGAGACCGAGGCGGCCGGCCATGCTGCTGATGTTGATGATGCTCCCCGTCCCACGCGCCACCATGCCCGGCGCGAACGCGGCGACGAGGACGAACGCCGCCCTGACGTTGGCGGCGAACATCGCATCGAAGGACGCGATCTCAAAGGTCTCGGTCGGTCCCCACACCGCGAACCCGGCGTTGTTGACCAGGATGTCGATGTCGCCAACCTCCTTGGCGAAGCCCGTGATACTCGCGGCGTCGCCGAGGTCGGTCCCGACGAAGTGGGCGCTGCCGCCCTGCAACTGGATCTCTTCGACTGTCTGCGCGCCACGCGCGGCGTCGCGGCCGTGCACGGTGACGTCGGCGCCATCGCGCGCCAGTTGAAATGCGATCGCGCGGCCGAGCCCGGACGTGGCTCCCGTCACCAGTGCTCTCAGGCCATGCAAATCGCCTCGTTGGGTGGCAGTCATCATCCCTCCCTCTGGTCGCACCCTTGAGCCTATGAGGAGACGGCGAACACTTCTTGAACAAAGGAGGCGGTTTTGTCAGTTCTTGCTTCGCATTGTGTCCAGGTGACCATCGGAAAGGTGTGATGTGCCACCTGCGAGGAATCATTGCGCTGGGACTGCTGACACCCCAACTTCCATTGAGGGATCCTTCCAAATCATTTGCGGACCGCCAGGTCGGTGTAATCGAGAATGAACGACGTACGCCCTGACTGGAGGGGACCCTCCGGCGTTCGCCTCACTACGCGCCGCAAAGTCGGAAAGACGAGTCCGTCTATCGTCACGAGGTCATAGCAGTAGTGTGCTGCGACGCCGCCGAGCACATCGGTGGTGTAGTCGAGCCGTCTCAGCAAGAAGTCGTCGCCGAAATAGAGCTTTTGCACCTTCGTGTGCGCAGGCACGTCGTCCGGGTAGGTCACCTCGAGGACGCGCCAGGTTTCGCGACCTTCGACGTGCGCCTCGAGCTCACGCGTGGCGAAGCCCGTCCGAGCAAAGAGGAAGGGCGCCGTCAGATAGTTCCAGACCGCGTAGCCGAGAAAGTAGGTCAGGTGCAGGCGATCCCAGGGCGTTTCGCGCACATGCCCCGCAAAGGCCGCGCGCGGATCGAGCGCTCTTCGACGACCGTGCCGTCACGGCGTTCGATCCAAACCCGATTCGGGGTGAAGATCCACCGGTCATCGGATTCATCGCCCAGCCTCTGAAAG